>OFQL01000026.1_pt1 | contig 28106 bp, 25 predicted proteins | sample 1542791 | NCBI WGS metagenome assembly OFQL01 (sample SAMN05442517, study PRJEB24371) | freshwater metagenome | isolation source: Freshwater Lake | place: Canada: Niagara | collected 2012-08-03 | reverse complement strand
ACAACTGTCAGAATTTTAGCAACATTACTTTCACCAGATTCTGGGCGAGCAAATGTTGCAGGTATTGATGTATTAAAGCATCCAGATGAGGTTAGAAAAATAATTGGGCTATCTGGTCAATACGCTGCAGTTGATGAAACGTTAACTGGTTGGGATAACTTAATTATGTTTGGCCGGCTTTATCACCTATCAGCTAAAGCTGCTAGTGCTCGAGCAGTTGAATTACTAGAACAATTTAGACTTACTGAATCAGCAAAGCGCCCGATTAGAACTTACTCTGGTGGTATGAGACGAAGATTAGATTTAGCTGCCTCATTAATAGTTAGGCCAAAAGTTTTATTTTTAGATGAACCAACAACTGGCCTTGACCCACGCGGGCGCCAAGATATGTGGGGAGTAATTGATGAGTTAGTTAAAGGTGGCGTGACTTTATTGCTAACAACTCAATACTTAGAAGAGGCTGATCACTTAGCTGATGAGATTGCAGTAATTGATCACGGAAAAGTAATAGCACGTGGCACATCTGATTCACTTAAAAAGCAGGTGGGTGGTGAGCGGCTTGAGATAGTAGTTGAGAATGAAAATATGGCTGCGGTAAAAGAGATAGTTGCCAAGGTAAGTGGTAGCGCAATTAATGTTGATGAAGGTCTTCGCCAGGTATCTGCTCCAGTTACAACTGGTAGTAAAGCCTTAATTGAGGCAGCTAAATTGTTAGATGAAAAAGGAATTCACCCATTAGATATTGGACTTAAGCGGCCCTCCTTAGATGATGTATTTCTAGCTTTAACTGGACATGTGGCTGAAGAGAAAAAAGAGGAAGAGGATTCCATGACTAAGGGAAGAAAGAGAGGAAAGTAATGAATGCGATCTCGGATGCGTTAATTATTACTAAACGACAACTTCTTCAATTAGCTCGGGTACCTGAACTAATTTTGTTTTCAATAATTCAACCAATTATGTTTGTTTTATTATTTAGATTTGTTTTTGGTGGCTCAATCGACACGGGTCAACCAGGTGGGTATGTACAGCTCCTTATGCCTGGCATATTTGTTCAAACCGTTGCTTTCACTTTAGCTAGCACAGCAGTCGGTTTAACCGCTGATATGCAAAAAGGATTAATTGATCGATTCAGATCTCTACCAATTTCAAGATCTGCTGTTGTATTCGGCCGCACCCTAGGTGATGGTGCTTTAAACATCGTAGTTCTAACTGCCATGGGAATTACTGGATACGTCGTCGGCTGGCGCCCAACTTCTGGTTTATTTAATGTTCTTTTAGGTTTTATCTTTTTATTAGTCTTTGGATTTGCAATGTCTTGGGTAGGGGTATTAATTGGTCTATCAGTCAGGGATGAGCGAGTAGCAACTAATGCAACATTTATTGCAGTCTTTCCAATTACCTTCTTATCAAATGCCTTTGCACCAACTACTGGGATGCCAAAGCCATTGCAATACATTGCTGAATGGAACCCTGTTTCCACCATGGTGGCCGGATGCCGAGAGTTATTTGGCTTAAAAAATGAGTTTGGTGCCACCGCTGGATCATTTCCAAGTGAGAACCCATTAATGATGTCGGTAATTTATATGATTTTAATTATGGCGATATTTATTCCACTAAGTGTTAGAAAATATAACAACGCCAATAAGAAGTAATTAGTTAAAGGGTGCGGCCTCAAGTACTGCAACTGCAATCTGCTTGCCATTTGGTGCGGTGTAGTTAACGCTCTGCCCCACCTTAGCTCCAAGGACCGCAGCGCCAAGGGGTGATTTCTCAGAGTAAACATCAACATCACCACTTGATATCTCGCGAGAGCCAAGCAGAAATTTAATTTCATCCCCTGCAATATCAACTGTTACCAACATGCCAAGTCCTACAACCCCTGATTCACTAGCTGGTGGAGTTCCAATATGTGCATGTTCTAACATGTGTTTTAATTGGCGAATTCTTCCTTCAATTTTTCCTTGTTCCTCACGTGCTGCGTGGTAGCCACCATTTTCTTTTAAATCTCCTTCAGCCCGAGCAGTTTCAATTTTTTTAATTATTTCAGCACGCAGTGGACCCTCAAGCTCGGTGAGCTCAGCTGCTAATCGATCTGCAGCCTCTTGGGTTAGCCAGGTCTGAGTTGGTTTATTCATAAGGGGTGAATGTTACTGGCAACTAGTAATTCCTGCATTAACAGCAGGAAGGCGAGTAGCAATCTCAATAGTGCGGGTGTTAGTCCCTGATTTAAGTGATGTGGCTGGCATTAGATCAGAGATTTCACCAATAGTATTTTTATCAATATCTCTAGCCACAATTGAGCAGCTGTGATCAATATTTATATCCTTTACCAAAATTGAATATGTAACTGAAATACTCTGATCATTAACTACTTCAAATGAAAGTAACTCATATCTAACTTCAGGGTTAGCAGCATTAAGACCACTCCAAATAAACCAGGTGATAGCAGCAATGAGAGAAATCACTGCAGGCCAAAGCCAGCTTCGATTCTCCTCTTTAATGCCATAACGCTGGCGCAGGTGTGCAGATGCGAGCACTTTGGGATGAGTCACATGGATAAGTGTAGAGCGATATGGCCCAGCCTAAGTAGGCTTATCTTCTAGATACGGGGTGTAAAAATGGATGAGGTAAAAAGCTTTGATATGGGCGTTGCTGGCTCACTAACTATGATTTTTTTAACCCTTGCCACCACGCTTTTATTAGTTAATTTTTATCGCCGGTATAAAAGATTAATTGATCGCAAAGATCAAGAGTAATTTTAAGTTCATAACATGAAGGCAGCAAAGAAATTATTAGTAGGAATTACCTGGCTGCTTTTAATCTATACCAGCTTTGAACTTGGTATGTGGCAACTACATCGCGCTCAGGATATGAATGAGCAAAGTGCGCCAACACCAGATCAGCCTCTAATTTCATTAGATAAAGTCTCCTCCGCTGGCAAGAATATGCCGATAAAAGCGGTTAATCGAATTGTTTCAGCCACTGGTAATTACACAAATAGTTATATTGCACTGGATCAAAAAATAGAGCCAGAAGAAATTGTTGATTTAGATGTGAGATTACTAAAGTTAAGTACCGGCCATGGAATATTGGTGGTGCGCGAAATTGCAAAAAACTCACCAGAGGTAATTAACTCATCAGTTGCGATCACTGGCCGGTTATATCCAAGACAAAATGTTGACCGAGCCTTTGCCAAGCCTGGGCAATTACCTCGAATAGATCCTTCATTAGTTGTAAGTAAAGAAAATCCATTTTTATATGATGGATATATTGTTCTACAGACGGAAAAAGTTGCTAGTAATGTAAAAAATAACATTACACCGATTCCATCACCGCAGTTATCCCAGAAGATTCCAGGATTTTATTGGCAACATATCTCATACGTTGTAGTCTGGTGGTTCATGGCTCTATTGCTTTTAATTGCGCCATTGTTTCCGCAATTTAGAGCACCTAAGAAAAATGAGAAGGTAGGTAAGGTTAAATGAATGGCGTAATTACTAGATTTCGTTTGATGGCAATTTGGGCTGGCGTAATGTCACTCCTATTGTGGTTCCTATATATGCCAGCTAAGTACCTAGTATCTGATGAGAGCTTTTATGAGCGCTTCATCTGGATACCAATCGTGCATGGCTTTACCTATCCAATCTATCTTTTAGCCGCTCTTCACCTTTGTTTTAAGCAGCGAAAATCCTTACTTGCTACCGCTTTATTTTTACTTGCCGGAACTTTGCCAGTTGCTTCAATTTGGATAGAGCGTTCGGTGGCAAAAGGGCGCTAACGGGCAAACTCTTAATTTAAACTTAACCTTTACCCCTTGCGTGTCGGCACAAAATCTTAAGGTTCATAATTTACCTTTTACCTATCTTCCAATACTCCGAGCACAATTAAACAGATTGCGTGATAGAAATTGGCCAGTGAATCTATCGTCTTAAAGTCAGTTAACACCCAATCAAATCCTGCTCGAATTACATATGTTTTAGATACCAGCGTGCTGCTAGCTGATCCAATAGCACTTTCTAGATTTGCCGAGCATGAGGTAATAATTCCAATTACTGTAATCGGTGAGTTAGAAACTAAGCGAGATCACCCAGATCTTGGCTACTTCGCCAGAGCCGCCCTTCGCAGCCTTGATGAATTACGTGTGAAAAGTGGTCGATTAGATCACCCAATTAGTATCAATGATGTTGGTGGCTCATTATCAGTTGAGTTAAACCACTCTGATGTTTCAAAGCTGCCAGCAGGCTTTTTGCGAGATGGTTCAAATGATTCAAGAATTTTAGCGATTGCTAAAAACCTAATGGCAGATGGCCGCAAGGTTGTATTAGTTACCAAAGATTTACCATTACGGGTTAAAGCATCCTCGGTAGGAGTTGAAGCGCAGGAGTATCGAGCAGAACTTGCTAGTAGTAGCGGTTGGACTGGCATGGTGGAGGAGAGTGTTGGCTCCACAATTATTGATTCTCTATATGAAAAAGATCGAATCATTCATGAGTTAGCAAAAACTCATCCCTGCCATACTGGAATTGTTTTACACTCTGAAAAAGGCAGCGCCCTAGCAAGAGTAACTCCAGATAAACATTTGCAATTAGTGCGGGGAGATCGAGCAGCCTTTGGATTACATGGGCGAAGCGCTGAACAACGAGTGGCATTAGATATTTTGTTAGATCCTGAGATCGGAATAATCTCACTTGGCGGGCGGGCTGGTACCGGAAAAAGCGCCCTAGCCCTTTCAGCTGGCCTTGATGCTGTTTTAGAAAAGCGACTACATAAAAAGGTAGTTATCTTTCGCCCACTTTATGCAGTTGGTGGCCAAGAGCTTGGCTATCTACCTGGAACTGAAAATGAAAAGATGTCACCTTGGGCCCAAGCAGTCTTTGACACCTTAGGGGCGTTAGTTAGCCAGCAGGTAATTGATGAGGTAGTAGAACGTGGGCTAATTGAGGTTTTGCCATTGACCCATATCCGGGGCCGCTCCCTGCATGACTCATTTGTAATTGTTGATGAGGCCCAATCCCTTGAACGCGGTGTTTTACTAACCGTGCTATCTCGAATTGGCCAAGGCTCTCGGGTAGTGCTGACCCATGACATTGCCCAGCGAGATAACCTTCGAGTGGGCCGCCATGATGGGGTCGTTGCTGTGGTTGAATCCTTAAAAGGTCACCCGCTCTTTGCCCATATCACCCTGACTAGGAGCGAGCGCTCGCAAATAGCAGCCCTAGTAACTGAGCTACTTGAGGAGCCAATTAACTTCACAAGTTAGATTTACCCCCTGCTGCGACATAACGGATAAATCAGACTTTCCTCTTTCTGACCTGCGGTTTTAGTATTTAAAAAGGCTGTGAATATAAACATAATCGCGCCACACGCCCAGATAAAGTTGCCCTGCCCACCCCTGGCTGACACCCTAACCAAGTCTTAAGAGCTGCCAGGTGGCAGTTTTGACGCCAAAAAAGGAAGGTGGGTGTGGTGATGAAGATTCGCGTTGCCCAAATCCCTACCGGCAAAGTCCGCCGGCTTTCCTTCTATGCCGCCGCCATGGCCTTCTTCATGATGGTAGTTGAGCCAACCTCCGCCTCCGCCAATATGCAGTTTTATGTCACCATCCCAAGTGAGGCCACTACCCCCCAACCTGCCTCTGATTCTGATCTGCCAGTTGATACCACCCCATCCCTTTTAGAGCTCGATGGCGTTAAAAATGTTGATGCCTCCACCATGGCCCTGCTCTCCCTAGCTATCCGCCAGGTTGAGTTAGCCCGTGAGCCACATGGCGCAAAACTGGTGGCAAAAGCTTTAATCGCTGAAAAATATCAATGGGATGAAGAGCAGTACTCATGCCTTAATAAACTTTGGACAAAAGAAAGTAATTGGAATTACAAGGCTAGAAATAAAGTCTCTGGCGCCCATGGAATTCCCCAAGCACTTCCAGCCACCAAAATGGAGATAGTTGGAACTGATTGGCGAACAAACCCAGTTACTCAAATTAGTTGGGGATTAAAATATATTAATGAGCGCTATGACACCCCTTGCAAAGCATGGAGTAAATTTAAAAGATCGCGCTGGTACTAACTTCTACACCTAACTTCTATAGCTAAAAGAAGAAGCTATAAATAAGCTAAAAGCACAACAAAGTTAAAACTACTCATCAGCACAAATAGGCCGCCAAGGATTTTAAGCCGCGAAGCTGAACCAATAATTCCTGCTCCTACCGGCGATACTAATTTAAGCTTTTTTAGTGCTTTAATCACCGAAAGACTATCTTCAATAGCCGCTAGCATCGCAGTGACTGAGAAAACTCCGCCAGAGGCTACTAAGCCAATTACAAATAATTTTAAGGTCGAATCTGTGCTGTTATTTAGGTTGCCAGTAGCAGCAAGTGCTAGCACGGCAGAGAGTAATACAGTTGGGGCTAATTGAGATTTAACTCTAATCACCCGTTGTTGATTCCAGATATTAATTAGTTCTTTTTCATCCATGCTCATATCATACAAGAAGTGGGTGATTTTATTGATAATACTGATCAAGATTAATAATGTGGCAATAGCGCATCTTTTGACCTAGCATTGCAATATGAATGGCTCACTTGCATTAGTTGGTTCCGGTGAGTACTTACCTGTGATGGCAGAGTTTGAAAAATCTTTACTAGAAGATGGCATTAAAAATGGTAAGGAAAATATCTATATCCAAATACCAACAGCGGCAGCTCAAGAAAGTGCCTCTCGCCTTGAGTATTGGCGAGATTTAGGGCAAAAACAAGCAGAAGCTATTGGCGCTAAGCCACTTTTCCTACCTATCTATACCCGAGATGATGCCCAGAATATGAGTTATGTAAATCAAATAAGTAATGGCGCACTTATTTATATGTCAGGGGGAGATCCACATTATTTGGCTAAGACTTTAATTGATACACCAATTTGGCAAGCGATAGTTAAGAATTGGCAAAGTGGGGCTTCATTAGCTGGGTGCAGTGCGGGGGCGATGGTTTTATCATCCCAAATCCCAAATTTTAGATTAAGCAGGGCAGAGCCAACGACAGGGCTTGATCTAATTCAAAATATTAGAGTGATTCCCCACTTTAATAAGTTTTTTAAATGGATTCCAGAAAGCGCCGCTAAGTTGTTAATGCATGTGCCAGATGATTCGATTTTAATTGGCATTGATGAGTTAACTGCAATTGTTAAACGAGGCGGATCAGATTTTTGGCAAGTTTATGGTCAGGCAAAATTACACACCCTTAAGGGATTACCAGAACAGCAATTAGGCGATGGGAAAGTAATTAGATTTTAGGAATTAAGCCAATCTGTTCCCGAAATCCAAGGCTATCCCAAGCATCAAAGCCTGAGATGACCATTTTATTTTCAATTCGATCAATACTTACCCCATCTACTGAAACCTTTACACCAGTTGCTTGCTTTCCCAAGTACTCACCTAAGTGAGTGCCGGTTAGGCGCCACCTTGTAACAACGGTATCGCCTTCAGCGATTACCTCTTGAACTTCAAAATGAATATCAGGAAATGCCTTGCGCCAGAGCTGCCAAGCTATGCGAAATGATTGCCGGCCCACCCCAAACTTTGGATCATTACCGCTAGCATTTTCAGCGATAAATTTATCAATCGCGCTCTCATCGCCTTGATTCCAAATCTGCTCAAAAAAATCTCTTGCTAATTTTTTATTCTCTTCAATATTTGCCATAACCTAAACTCTATTAGGCATATAAAAAAATAGCCTAAGATGGGGTAGTGAGTTTAGATAAATTACAATTAATGAAAAAACTACTCAAATGATGAGTGTTACCCAAGTATTGGCCCAGCCTCACGCTAAGAAGTTTTTTGTGGCCCGCTTTATCTCAAACTATGGCAATGGCATGAGCCCAATCGCTCTAGCTTTTGGAATTTTAGCCTTACCTAATGGCTCAGCTAATCTCTTAGGTTTAACACTGGGTATTACCAGCGCAATGTTTATATTAATGGTGCCATTTGGTGGGGTGATTGCCGATAAATATGGCCGGGCCAAGATGGCTGCTTTAACTGACACCTTAGCTGGGCTAATTTTATTTATTCAGGTTTTCTACTTCGCAACTGGTGATGTGCCGGTCGCGGTCTTATTAATTGTTAATGGTTGTTATGGAATTTTATCTGGCATATTCTGGCCAGCATTTACTGGAATTATGCCCTCAATTGTGCCAGAGGCTGGATTACAAAAGGCCAATGCAATTAACTCATTAGCATCTAACGCTGGGTTAATTTTAGGAGCAGCATCTGCTGGAATTTTAATTGATACCTACGGAGCAGCTATTACCTTAGGAATTGATTCTGCATCCTTTGTTATTGCAGGAGTATTAGTTTCAACATTAAGCCACTTAACCCCTCCAATGGCAAATAATAAAAATACCATGATGAAGGATTTTGTAGATGGCTGGCAAGTATTTAAATCTTTTAATTGGATTGTAATTGTTGTAGTTTCATTTTCATTTATTGTCATGTGTTGGGCAGCAGCTGAAAATGTGCTGGGCCCCCTAGTAGCACTTGAGCATTTTAATGGCGCAAAATCTTGGTCAATAGTTATTACTGCAGAATCAGCTGGCTTAGTAGTGGGGGCGTTATTAGCCATAAAAATAAAACCAAAATACCCAATAAGATTTTTACAAATCTCATCCTTTACTCTTTGTTTTTATATGTTCTCTCTCGCTAAACCACAATCTCTTTTAGTTGTTTCAATTTGTGCATTCTTTTTCGGTATTACTTTAGATTTATGGGGAACCCTTTGGTATACCGCACTACATCGCAAGGTACCTAGGGATGCACTATCTAGAGTTTCATCCTTTGATGCCATGGGGGCATTAGTTTTTAAACCTATTGGCCTTGCAATTGCAGCGCCTATCTCTTTGCTAATTGGAATTGATAACCTGATATATATTTTGATTGCGATATCAGTATTAGCAATTTCACTTCCGCTTTTAAGCGCTGATGTGAGAAATATGAGTTATGAAGATTCACCAAATAATTAGGTTTCTCACAGGAAATTTCAAGAAATATCTCTTACTATCAGGGGCTTAGGGAGTTAAATGAAAAGCACAGCTTTTAAAATATTAACTGGATTCATTTTGGGCGCTACCGTAGTTGGTGGTTTTGCAATTGCAAATCCTTTCACTACACCAGTAGTAAAAGCCTGTGTAGATAACAAGACAAAAGCTTTGTATATTTCAAGTAATGGCAGTTGTCCCAAGGGGCGCAGCGCTATTGATATTGGCGCTACTGGGGCCAATGTTAAAAGTATTGCTCAACTAGTCTCACCCTCAGTAGTTTCAATTGAGGTAACTGCGGCCAGTGGTAGTGGAACCGGTTCTGGCTCGATTTATAAATCTAATGCAAATAACTCATTTATTATTACCAATAACCATGTTATTGAAGCAGCAGCTGTTTCAGGGCAAATCGAAGTTGAGCTAAATAACGGAGATGTATTACCTGCAACTATTGTTGGTAGAAATTCAGAGTACGACTTAGCTGTTATCTTAGTTAAAAAAGGAAGCCTTCCTGAGATCCCACTTGGTAACTCATCCTCCCTATTTATTGGTGATCCAGTCATAGCCTTTGGCTCACCTCTTGGTTTATCCGGAACAGTAACTAGCGGAATTGTTTCAGCATTAAATCGACCAGTAACAACAGGTTCATTTAGTGCTGAAAGCTTTATGGATGCAATTCAAACGGACGCAGCAATTAATCCAGGTAACTCCGGCGGGCCACTTGTTGATTCACAAGGGCGAATTGTTGGTGTGAATTCAGCAATTGCAACCGTGGGTTCATCTGCGTCAACAGCTGGCAATATTGGTCTGGGTTTTTCAATCCCATTTAATCAGGCCAAAAGAATTGCAGATGAGTTAATTGAAACTGGTAAATCAACTAAGCCATTAGTTGGTATCTCATTTGATAACGCCTTTAATGGCAGTGGTGCCAGAGTGGCTGCATTAAGTGCTGGTAAAGCAGCTGAGCGGGCTGGCATGGTGGTGGGATCAATTGTTAAACGAATTGATGGCTTTAAGATCAATGATTCAATTTCAGCAATTGTTCGAATTAGATCTCATGCACCCGGAGATCAGGTAGTAATTGTTGCTGAATTACCATCTGGTGGCATGCAAACTTTTTCCTTCAAACTAGATTCTGCTCCAGCACTACCGTAACCCTAGTTTTTAACTTACCTCTACTTACTAGGGCCCTTACCAATAGATAATGGGCGCCTAATTTCTGCGTAGAAATCATTTCCTTTATCATCAATAATTATGAAGGCTGGAAAGTTTTCTACCTCAATCTTAAAAACTGCTTCCATACCTAGTTCTTTATAATCTAAAACCTCAACCTTTTTAATGCAGTCTTGCGCAAGGCGGGCTGCAGGTCCGCCAATTGAACCAAGGTAGAAACCACCATATTTTTTACACGATTGTGCTACCGCTGATGATCTATTTCCTTTAGCTAACATAATCAGTGAGGCACCTGCTGCTTGAAACTGCTCAACATAGGAATCCATCCGACCTGCTGTTGTTGGTCCAAAGGAACCTGAAGCAAGACCAGTTGGTGTTTTAGCTGGTCCTGCGTAATAAACTGCATGATCTTTTAAATACTGCGGCATTGGTTTTCCACTATCAATTAACTCTTTTATTTTTGAATGGGCTAAGTCGCGGGCAACAACTAATGTGCCAGTAAGACTTACTCTAGTTTTTGCAGGGTGCTTTGATAACTGTGCCAATATCTTTTCCATTGGTTGATTTAAATCAATCTTTACCTCATTTTGATCTAAATCATCATGGGTAGTTGCCGGTAAAAAGTGGGCAGGTTCAGTTTCTAATTTCTCAATAAATACACCATCTTTAGTTATCTTTGCCTTTACCTGCCGATCAGCAGAACATGAAACCGCTATTGCAATCGGAAGGGAAGCGCCGTGACGAGGTAATCTAACAACTCGCACATCATGACAAAAATATTTACCACCAAATTGAGCGCCAATACCAATGTCTTGCGTTAACTTTAATATGTCTTTTTCTAGTTCTAAATCTCTAAAACCATGACCGGTCTTAGCATCACCCTTTGTTGGCAGTGAATCTAGGTATTTAGTACTAGCAAGCTTTGCGGTCTTAACCGTGAACTCAGCGCTAGTGCCACCGATTACAACAACTAAGTGATAGGGCGGACAAGCTGAGGTGCCAAGTGAGCGCAGCTTTTCATCTAACCAAGTTAGAAATGATTTAGGATTTAGTACTGCTTTAGTTTCTTGATATAAAAATGATTTATTAGCGCTACCGCCACCTTTGGCAATAAATAAAAAGTTGTACTCATCAGCATGATCTGTATCTGAATAGATCTCAATCTGAGCTGGCAAATTATTACCAGTATTTTTTTCCTCCCAAGTACTAACTGGTGCTAATTGGGAGTAGCGAAGATTTAATTTAGTAAATGCTTCATAGACACCTTTTGAGATTGAAAGCTCATCTTTTTCAGTAGTTAATACTTGTTGACCTTTTTTACCCATCACAATTACAGTTCCAGTGTCCTGACACATTGGCAGCACACCACCTGCTGAGATGTTGGCATTTTTAAGAAGATCAAGAGCAACAAAGCGATCATTTGGTGAGCTTTCTGGATCTTTTAAAATATTTGCTAGTTGAGCAAGATGCTCACTTCTTAGGTAGTGGGAAATATCATGTAATGCCACCTCGGTCAGGTTTTCAATCACAGCAGGTGATACCTTTAAAAACTCTTTTCCATCAGCGCTAAATGTGGCGATCCCATCTCTACTAAGCAGGCGATATTCGGTCTTATCCTCACCGATTGGCAGTAGATCTTGATAGGAAAATTCTGGGGCCATGGGATAAATCTAACCACTTCACCTATCAATTAGGATGGGCACATGAGCGCGGTGAGTGAAAAACGGGTATTACTTGCAGCACCTCGTGGCTACTGCGCAGGTGTTGATCGAGCAGTTATCACAGTTGAAAAAGCATTAGAGCTATATGGCGCACCGGTGTATGTAAGAAAGCAGATAGTTCACAACAAGCATGTAGTTGCAACACTTGAAGCAAAGGGTGCAATATTTGTAGAAGAAACTGATGAGGTGCCAGAGGGAAAGCTAGTTGTCTTCTCAGCTCATGGTGTTTCACCTGCTGTGCATGAAAGCGCCGCTGCTAGAAATTTAAAAACAATTGATGCTACCTGTCCATTAGTTACAAAGGTTCATAATGAAGCACGTAGATTTGCCTCAGATGATTACGATATTTTATTAGTAGGACATGAAGGACATGAAGAGGTAGATGGCACAGCCGGTGAAGCGCCTAATAATATTCAACTAGTTGATGGCATTGAAAGTATAAAAAATATAAAGGTAAGGGATGAAAATAAAGTAGCTTGGTTATCACAGACCACATTAAGTGTGGATGAAACTTTAGCAACTGTGGCAGAGCTTAGAAAAAGATTTCCTAATTTAATTGATCCACCAAGTGATGATATTTGCTATGCCACACAAAACCGCCAAGTTGCTATTAAAGAGATTGCGCCTAAATCAGATTTAGTACTAGTAGTCGGTTCAACAAACTCATCTAACTCAGTTCGCCTAGTTGAGGTTTCACTTGAGTATGGCGCAAAAGCTGCTTATCTAATTGATTATGCTGCAGAGGCTAAGGATGAATGGCTAGAAGGTGTTTCAATAATTGGAGTTTCAAGTGGAGCCTCTGTGCCAGAGATTTTAGTTAAAGATTTACTCACATGGCTTGCAGATCGAGGTTTCTCAAATGTTGAGGTAGTAACTGCTACTGAGGAGCACTTACTATTTTCCTTACCTGTTGAGTTAAGGAAAGATTTAAAAGCCGCTAGTAAGTGAAGAATCTGCCTGATTTCTTTTTTTATACCAAATAAACCAAGCGATAGCTGCTCCAGTTAACAAATAAAAAGATACCGAGGCAAGACCTGCTACTAAGTCAATTAATAACTTAGTTGGCATAAATGAGCCACCTCCTACAGTTGGCATCAAAATAATTGATGAGATAAGTAGTGATACAGGTGGGCCAACTGCTGTGACATATGCAGTTCCGGGCCGTCCTAAATAAATTGCGCCAAAGAAGGCAATCCAAATGGCTAGGCAAGTAATAATGCCAAGTGATGAACGAAAGGCTAATTCGATTGCCTGGAATAAAAAGATAACTAAAAACTGCAAAATAACAACACCTGGCTTAGTTAAGCCCGGTCCTTTAATTGGTGAATTAATTGGCAGATTACTCATCTTTTCCACCTTCAATCTCCTCTACCTCAATAAAGTCATCATCACCAGAAATACTTCTAAGCTCACGAACTGCGCCCGGAGATTCTGGATACTCAATTGCTAATTTTTCTTTATCACCTAACACACCTAAATTATGAATTCGCCGAGCTGGGCTTAAGACAGTTTTTTCTGCAGTTGGAATTAAATCTTCATAAGCTTTAGCAGTTGATGAGATTGCTTTACCAACTGCCACAATCTTGCCATGAAGTAATGTGATATTTTTTAAGAAAGTATTTGCTACCTTTTGAATTTCATCAGCGTTATCAGCTAATTTATTACGGGTGAAGATATAGCCGATGGTGCGAAGTAGCGCCATCATCGAAGTTGGAGTTGCAACGGTCACATTTAATTTAAATGATTTTTCTAAAAATGCTGGATCAATACGAAGTGCTTCAGCAAGTAAGGTTTCAAATGGCACAAATAAAACAACAAAATCAGGAGAGCCAGCTGACTTGTGATAGCCGCGCTTAGCTAGTGCTTCCACATGTTTTAACAAGTCCTTACTATGTTGGATAAGAAAGGCATCTCGCTCACTTTCTACCTGTGTACCAAATGCATCTAAGAAGCGATCAAATGGAAATTTTGAATCAATAAATATTGAACTGCCCCCCGGCATCTTCACCGTTATATCTGGAATACCTGATGAATCAGCATCTGTTGTTGATTTTTGCCTGCTGTATTCATGTCCTTCACGAAGACCTGCTGACTGTAAAAGCAGCTCTAGTTGTGCCTCACCAAATTTTCCTCGCGCCTGACTATTTGAAAGTGCGCCAGCAATTTTCTTTGTTTCATCAAAGATTGATTCACTAGCCCGTCGCATCTCATTAATTGTGGTCTCAAGCTTTGCCTCTGCCTCAGTCCGAACTCGATTAGCTTCATTTGATTGGATAGATAATTTTTCAACAGTAGATTTCATCGCACTTAACTCAGCGGTTAACTTAATTGAGCTCTCAGTCTTACTTCGCTCAGCTTCTAATTGTTTTTTATAATCTTCTAATAGCGCGCCATCATTGCCAGATGATTTATGGCGCAGGGCAGATATCAGATACCCAATTCCAGCACCTGCTGCTAAACCAATAATTAAGGCGGTAATTGAGGCGGGCATGGGGTTATAGTGGCATTAACTGCTGACAATCTTGCGTAGGCTTTACCCCTCGTGAGCCTTTCAATCGGAATCGTCGGTCTGCCAAATGTGGGTAAATCCACCCTGTTTAACGCCCTGACCAAAAACAATGTCTTAGCTGCTAACTACCCATTTGCCACTATTGAACCCAATGTTGGCGTGGTGGGAGTACCAGATACCAGGTTGGCAGTTCTTGCAAAAATTTTTAGTTCAGAAAAGATTTTGCCAGCAGCAGTCTCCTTTGTTGATATCGCCGGAATTGTTAAGGGAGCCTCTGAAGGAGCAGGACTTGGAAATAAATTTTTAGCAAACATCAGAGAATCTGATGCGATCTGCCAGGTGATTAGAGTTTTTAGAGATGGTGATGTTGTCCATGTTGATGGCGATGTTAATCCGAAAAAAGATATGGAAACAATTAATACTGAACTTTGCTTAGCAGACCTGCAAACCTTAGAGAAAGCTATCCCACGTCTTGAAAAAGAGGTTAGGACAATTAAGGAGAAGGTTCCGGTTTTAGCAGCCGCTAAAGAAGCTGCTGAAATATTAAATAAAGGGCAGTTGCTGCGAGGAAGTAAGGTTGATATTGACTCAATTCTAGAGTTGCAACTATTAACTGCTAAGCCGTTTTTGTATGTATTTAATGTTGATGCTGCTGAGTTATCAGATAATAAATTACGAGATGAGTTAGCGGCGCTGGTAAAACCGGCGGAGGCAATATTCTTAGATGCAAAGACTGAGGCAGAATTAGCTGATTTAGATGATGCAGATGCGCTGGAATTACTTAAATCAATCGGATTAACTGAGCCGGGATTGAGCACATTAGCAAGAGTTGGATTTAATACATTAGGATTACAGACATATCTCACCGCAGGGCCTAAAGAGGCCAGGGCGTGGACGATTCATAAAGGTGATACCGCACCGGCTGCTGCTGGTGTTATTCACACTGATTTTCAAAAAGGATTTATCAAGGCTGAAATTGTGGCCTTTGATGATTTAGTTACTGCCGGATCAATGGTGCAAGCCCGCGCCAATGGCAAGGTAAGAATGGAAGGCAAGGATTACGTAATGGCTGATGGAGATGTAGTGGAGTTTAGGTTTAATGTCTAAAAAACAAGCACACTTAAAAGATCTGCCAATTAAAAAACGGGAGAACCTTAGAAACGTAGCAATTATTGCTCACGTAGATCATGGCAAGACCACATTAGTTGATGCCATGCTTTGGCAATCTGGTGCTTTTGCTGCGCACAAAAAACAAGATGAAGGCCAAGATCGAATGATGGATTCGATGGATCTTGAGCGCGAAAAAGGAATTACGATTTTGGCAAAAAATACTGCAGTAAAACGCGGAGATACGATTGTAAATATTATTGATACGCCAGGGCACGCTGACTTTGGCGGCGAAGTTGAGCGCGGTTTAGAAATGGTTGATGGCGTTATCTTGTTAGTAGATGCTTCAGAGGGTCCACTGCCACAAACTCGTTTCGTACTTCGCAAAGCGCTGCAAAAGAATCTGCCAGTTATTTTAGTTATTAATAAAGTAGATCGACCAGATTCACGTATCGCAGAGGTAGTAGATGAGGCGTACGCGCTCTTTTTAGATTTAGATGCAAATGAAGATCAAATTGAGTTTCCAATTGTTTACGCATCCGCTAAAGCAGGACGAGCATCCCTTGAGCGACCAGCAGATGGTGGCATGCCTGATAAAGAAAACTTAGATATTTTATTTGACACTATATTTTCGGCAATTCCAGCTCCTGTTTATCACGAAGGTGCACCACTACAAGCACATGTAACAAACTTAGACTCCTCACCATTTTTAGGCAGGCTTGCACTTTGCCGAGTTCGCGAAGGAGTTATTAAAAAAGGTCAATCAGTAACTTGGATTAAAACTGATGGCTCAACTGAGCGAGTTAAGGTATCTGAGCTATTAATTACTGAAGCACTAGAGCGAGTTCCAGCACTTGAAGCACATCCTGGCGACATCATCGCAGTTGCTGGAATTGAAACTATTACCTTAGGTGAAACCCTTGCTGATCTAGAAAATCCACATGCACTGCCATTAATTATCGTTGATGAACCAAGTATTTCTATGACCATTGGTATTAATACCTCACCCCTTGCTGGCAAGAGTGGAAATAAGTTAACTGCTCGCCAGGTTAAGGGCCGGCTTGATGCTGAGTTAGTTGGAAATGTTTCACTTAGAGTTTTAAATACTGAAAGACCAGATACCTGGGAAGTGCAGGGGCGAGGTGAGCTACAACTTGCAGTTTTAGTTGAGATCATGAAACGTGAAGGATTTGAGTTAACAGTTGGCAAGCCACAAGTTGTTACCAAAATTGTTGATGGCAAAGTGCATGAGCCGATGGAGCGATTATCAATTGACGCACCTGAGGAGTACTTAGGAGTTATCACTCAATTAATGGCGCTACGTAAGGGCCGAATGGAGCAGATGGTTAATCACGGAACTAGTTGGATACGTCTTGATTATCGCGTGCCATCTCGCGGGCTAATTGGTTTTAGAACTGAGTTTCTAACTGAGACAAGAGGAACAGGATTACTTCACCATGTATTTGATGGTTATGAAGCCTGGCATGGTGAGCTTCGCACTCGCTCAACTGGTTCTTTAGTATCTGATCGAATTGGAACAGTAACTAGCTACGCACTTTATGGCACGCAAGATCGCGGATCAATATTTGTTGAACCAGGTGATGAAGTTTATGAAGGCATGGTAATTGGTGAGAACTCACGAAGTGAAGATATGGATGTTAACTGCGTTAGAGAAAAGAAGTTAACAAATATGCGAGCATCCGGTACTGATGAATCTGAGCGATTAATCCCTGCTAAGAAATTAAATATGGAGGGCGCCCTTGAGTTTTGTCGCGAGGATGAATGTGTTGAGGTAACACCAGCAGTAGTTCGAATTCGAAAAGTTGTCTTAGATGGTTCAACTCGGGCAAGGCAAACCTCAAAAAACAAGCGAGCTAACGAGAACGCTTAAGCATTTTCTAGCGCAAAAGCAGTTATTGTCAGCCCGCTAGCGTTAAATTAGGCCGTGGCCGCCGGTAAAAATACTCCAGAGTTAAAGCTAGTTAGAACTAAATTTGAAACTGACTTAATCTTAGATAGCCAATTAACAGAGCAACAAAAACAGGTAATAAATCACCGAGGTAGCCAACTATTAGTTTTAGGCCCCGCTGGCAGCGGCAAAAGCAGCACATTAATTAAAGCAATCACAAATCGAATTAATAATGGCGAAGATCCGAATTCAATACTTGCAATAACTTATGGGCGATCTAGTGCAAGTAAATTACGTGATGAAATTGCATCAGCAAATCCAGAAAAACATACAGTAAATGAGCCGATTGCTAGAACATTTCATTCAATTGCTTTCCTAATTTTAAATGATCAATTAGCAAGTAGCGATGGTGTTGATAAAAAATATGTTCTTCTTTCAGGTGCTGAACAAGATGCTCAGATTAGGCAGCTTTTACTACTTGATGCACAAAACCCAAGTGCAACTACTTGGCCAGTAGATTTAATTCCAGCACTAACTACAAGAGGCTTTGCAAAAGAATTACGTGAATTTATTTCTCGAGCAACAGAGCGAGGATCCTCGCCAGCGGAGTTAAAAAAGTATGCAGCTAAGTATGGCCAAAAATACTGGCCACCAATCTGTGATTTTTGGCAGCGCTACTTAGAATCTATGGCCCTACGCGATAGCACAACCTCAGCATCACTTAATCGAATAGATCCAAGTGAAATCATAATTACTGCCCTTGAAAAACTTGAAAGTAATTCAGCCCTCCTTGATAAATATCGTAAATTATTTAAAGTTATTTACGTTGATGAGTTCCAAGAGTCAGATAGAGGACAGCGCAAATTACTACAACTTCTAAGTGGGCAAGAGTTAGTTATTTTCGCAGATCCCGCATCTACAGTTGGCAGATTTAGGGGAGCTGATCCAGATAATCTACTTACTGATCTTGAAGAGTTTGGTATTAAAAATAAAATTACACTCACTACTACCTATCGCAAACCAGGTGAGCCAAATATTGCTCTATTAACTAGCGTAAGTGATGAAGCTAATTACATCGCTCATCAATTTAGATCTGCTCATTTGTTAGAAGGAGTGCCATATTCTCAGATGGCAGTAGTTCTTAGATCACCTGGCGCCCAAGTTTCAGCATTGGTTAGGGCATTTGCCGCCAGTTCAATCCCAGTTGAAATTGATGCCGCCGCCCTATCACTTGCAGATAATCCAGCGATTAAGCCAATAATTACGATAGCTCAAATTGCATTAGGTGAACTTAAATTAATTCCAAGTAATTGGGAGCAAATAGAGGAGTTACTTAAAAGTGAATTTGCCGGCGCTGATGCAATATCTATAAGACAGATGAGAATTGCATTAACTAAAGAGCAGAAAAATGAGGCGATAAAAAGCTCAACTGAGTTAATTTTAGATGCCCTCACCGCTCCCACAACAGATCTACCTTGGGAACAGTTAACTAGTCTTAAGCGAATTAATGATTTAATTAAAGAGGCTAAAAAAGTTTTAAGTAAATCACAAGATATTTCAGATTTATTGTGGAGTATTTATAGTAATGCTAAAAATTATGAAGGTGAATTAATTTCAAACTACTGGCGAAGCCAGGCGTTAAGCGGTGGTGGGCGTGGTGTGATTGCTGATCAAAAATTAGATGCATTAATTACTTTATTTGAAGTAGCACGCCGCTTTAGCGAGCGAATGCCAGGAAGTAAGCCTGCCTTATTTATTGATCAACTATTAGGTGAGAAAATTTTGGCAGACAGTATTACCACCTCTGCTCAGCGCGATGAGGTAGTTAAAGTTATGACTGTTCACTCAGCAAAAGGTTTGCAGTGGCGATATGTAGCACTTGCTGGCATGCAAGAGGGTAATTGGCCGAACTTAAAGCAACGCGGTTCTTTGCTTGGTAGTGAGAGATTAGTTGAAATATTTCGCCATGGCATAAGTAATCCGGCTCAGTTAGAAGCAATATCAGCTTCTGGCTTAGCTGAAGATGAGCGAAGATTGTTAAATGTTGCACTTTCTAGAGCAAGTGAAAAGATATTTATTACTGCAGTATTACAAGAAGATAATCAGCCATCTAGTTACTTTGATAAATTTGCTGGTGAGCAGACTCAAATAACCCAAACTCAAAGAGCAATAACTCAACCAGCTCTAGTTGCAACACTTCGCTCGATTGCAAATAAAACAAATGAAAAAGCGGAGTTAGATTTTGCTATTAGAGCTCTTAAAACCCTTGAAGTAAATGGTGTGAGTGCGGCAAATCCAAAAAATTGGGTTGGCGTAATTAATTTATCAACACAATTACCGGTCGTAACTAATGAGGAAGTACTAAGAATTTCACCAAGCTCACTCGAATCCTTTACCGAATGCTCACTTAAGTGGCTACTTGAACAAAGCGGTGGCAAAGATGCTGATTCAACTGCTCAAGTTTTAGGTACTGCAATACATGTGATCACTGCGCAATTAAAGAGTGAACCTGATTTAACACTTGATCAATTAGAGGCAAAACTAAAAGGTGCCTGGTCATTAATTGATATGAATAAAGGATGGATTAAAGATTATGAATATCGCAGAGCTGCCAAAATGCTTGAAAAATTTTATAGTTGGAACCGTGAAAACAAGAATACTTTAGTAGGCGTTGAAGAGCGATTTGAATTTAAACTAGGAAGCGCCCTCGTCTCAGGTTCAATAGACCGTATTGAATTAACCGCTGATAACAAGTACTACATCGTAGATTTAAAAACTGGTGCTACTGCTATTTCATATGAGAATGCAAAAGAAAATAAGCAATTACAAAGCTATCAATTAGCTGTAGTAAATGATGGTTTTAAGAATAAGTTAGATCATCAAGAGGTATCAGGTGCTGAATTAATTTTTGTTGGTGATTTTAAAGCTAAAGATGCCAAACCAAGGCAGCAGGAAAAAATTGATAGTAAAGCGGTAACTGATGAGCTAATTCAGATATCTGTGGCAATGAGTGATAAAACATTTACTGCCACCATTAATGAACGCTGTCGAAGCTGCGCAGTTAAATCATCATGTCCGATCCAGCCACAGGGAAGGTCGGTGATAAATAATGGAAATTAAATACTCAGCACTTGAAATAGCAAAGCGAATCAGCGCAGTTGATCCATCATTTAGAACGCCAACTAGTGAACAGATTCCAATTATTCAATCACCTCTCGCCCCTTCAGTTGTAATAGCTGGCGCTGGATCGGGTAAGACGGAGACGATGAGTCAGCGAGTTTTGTTTTTAGTTGCTAACTCAATTATTACTCCTGATCAATTACTTGGTCTTACCTTTACTAGAAAAGCAGCAGGTGATTTAGCTAAGCGAATTAAATACCGACTTCGTCAATTAAAAAGCGCCAACTTATTGCCAGATCATCTTGATGAGAGTGAGTTAACTGTCTCTACCTATCACTCATATGCTGGTCGAGTTTTAGCAGATCACGCTATTCGAATTGGTATTGACGCAGACAGCGATCCAATTGGTGAGGCAGCAGCTTGGCAAATTGCATTTGAAGAGGTTAGTAGATTCACTGGAAATGATTTGCAAATAAACGGCTCAGTTAATTCAGTAGTTGATGAGGTAATGGATTTATCCACTGCAATTGCTGAAAATGATCGTAGCGCAGATGAGATTATTGATTACACGCAAAGATTACTTTCACAAATTGATCAATATACCGATCGCCAAACCAATCCAGTACATGAGTTTAAGGAAGAGTTAAAACAACGACTATCAATATTGCCTATCGTTGCCGCTTTTGATCATCGCCGCAAAACTCAAGGCTTATTAACCTTTAATGATCACATGTCACTTGCTGCCAAATTAGTTTCCGAAAGTGTTAAAAATTATAGCGATGATATTGCTAGCCTTGAACGAAATAAATATAAAGTAGTACTTTTAGATGAGTATCAAGATACATCTTTTAATCAAATTAAGTTTTTATCTAATTTGTTTGGAAATAATCACCCAGTAACAGCAGTTGGTGATCCAAATCAGGCAATCTATGGTTGGCGTAGTGCTAGCTCAGAAACGCTAGATACTTTCTCGCAGTCCTTTAATAGCAAAGCAACTCGCTATAGCCTACTTACAACCTGGCGAAATGATAAAGCTATTCTTGATTTAGCTAATGTAATGATCGATAACATTTCTTCTGATAAGAAAATTGAAAAACTAACTGCGAGCCCAAATGCTAAAACCGGTGAGGTAGTTTGCGCAGTTTATGAGACGCAGGTACAAGAAGGTCAAGGAATAGCTGATTACTTTGCTAAGTATTGGTTTGATGAAAACCGTGAAAAATTACCGCCCCAAGATAGAAGCACCTTTGCTGTATTAGTTAGAAGTAGATCACAGATTGAGACAATTCAAGCTGCTTTAAATGAAATAAACATTCCAACTGATGTAGTAGGTATTGGCGGATTAATTCACACACCAGAGGTAGCGGACATAATTGCTTTACTTCGCACATTAACAATGCCAGATGCTGGCACAGCTTTAATGAGACTTCTTACTGGCCCTCACTTATCTCTTGGTGCTAGAGATTTAATGGCGCTAGGTGCATTTACAAAAGCTTTTGCTAAATCAAATGATTATTCACGCGGTAAACGGCTAAAGCAGGCACTTGAGGAAGACCTTGAAGTAGTTGCAACTGCTGATGAGTTTGCTGCTGGTTCAATTATTGAATCCCTTGAGCAAATATTAATTCTTACGCCAAATGAGTTTAAAAAATATCAGAGTACGCCAGCTTTTAGTGATGAAGCTCTTATGCGCCTTCGCAGTTTCGCGCTCTCACTAAGGGCGCTACGTCGTAATTTAAATGGCTTAATAACGGAAGCAATAATTGAAGTTGAGCAATTCTTATCCCTTGATACAGAAGTTTTAGTAAGAGATGGCTGGCAAACGGGGCGGAAGAATTTAGATCGTTTTCTTGATGAGGCAGCTAGATTTGAGAAAAATGGTGGAACATTAATTGGCTTCCTGCAGTGGCTTAAAATTGCCGAGGAAGCAGAGGGTGGTTTAAAGCCTGCTGAAGTTGATGTCAGAAGTGATGCAGTGCAATTGTTAACAATTCATTCAGCAAAAGGAGCCGAATGGGATTATGTTGCAATCCCAGGCCTTGCAGATCGTAATTTTCCAAATGTTGGTAAGAAGTCAGATAGCTGGGTTAAAAATGCTGGTTCAATTCCAGTAAGTATGCGAGGTGATTGTGATCAGTTGCCATCAATTAATTTTGATAATTTTTCAACAAATAAGAATTTAAAAGATGGCCTTGAAAGATTTAATGATCAGTGGAAAGGGCGTAAAGGGCTGGAGGAGATGCGCCTTGCCTATGTTGGAATTACTCGGGCTAAAAAAGGTTTAATCTGTTCAACTTCACACTTTAGAAGCGGTGTGAATGCTGTAGCACCTAGTGAGTTATTTGAAATATTCGCAGATGCTGCAAAAAATATTGCTGGCGCAATTGTTTTAAATGATTCACCAGTTCCAGATGGTCGAAACCCTATGAAAGATAATCCAACTACTGGAATCTGGCCTAAAGAAAACACTCAGCAAAAGAAGCTAGTAGAGTTAGCAAAATTGGTACAAAGTTCTACCGTCTTTACCCAAGATGAGGTTGAGAAGTTAATAACCACATTACCAAGAGATAGTGAACAGGTCAGCTTGCTATCTGATATGAAGGCAATAATTAATGAAATTAAAAGTAAAAAAGATCACTTAAAAATTAGATTACCTAACCGACTTTCAGTATCAACTTTACTTTATTTAGCTAAGGATCCAAATGAGTTAGCTTTACGCCTACGTCGGCCAATGCCAAATCACATTGATAAATACGCAAGAGGTGGAACTGAGTTTCATCTTTGGCTTGAAAAGCATTTTAATCACCCATCTTTGATCTCAATGGATGATTTATTTAACCAAAATAATTCACGTACTTCTTCAGATGTTGCATTAGATAAATTACAGACCGCCTGGCTTGCTAGTGATTGGGCTAAAAAAGAGCCGGTGGGTATTGAAGTTGGCTTTGAAACAATGGTAGGAAACATACTTATTCGAGGAAGAATTGATGCGATTTACCAAATTGATAAAGACCATTTTGAGGTAGTTGATTGGAAGACGGGTAAGGTAAAAGATGGTGAAGATCTTGCTAATGCCGCAATTCAGTTAGCAATGTATCGCCTTGCCTACGCCAAGCTTGCAAATATTCCAATTGAAAACGTCAGCGCTGCCTTTCATTATGTGGCAGATAATCAAACTATCAGAGTCGCAGATATTTTAGATGAGCCTTCATTAATTGATCTAATTACAAAGATTCCATTAGAAGTTTAACTCAACACCAATTGGTACATGATCTGAAATATCAGGCTTAATTGTTGAAAGCGGGCTAGCTTGAACTTCTTGATTATTTGCCACCATAATGTAATCAAATTGAATCTTTGGCTTCCAACTTGGGTAGGTTGATTGGGATATAACTGATTTAAAACCGCTTAATTTTGAAGGAATATTAGCGGGTAGATTTAGATCACCAACTAATACCGGTACTCCTGATAATTTCTTTAGAGCGATAATCAATCGATTTAGTTGAAATACATTAACAAAAGGAACAAAAGATAGATGAGTAGTAGCAATTGTTAGACCGTTTTCTAGTTCAGCAATTAACGCCACTCTTGGTTCATCTTTAACGTAAATAAATCTAGCTCCTTTACCATTATCTTTAGGTACTAAGAGTGGCATACCAATAATTGATCTGCCTAAAGCTTTTGTGTATATTTTTTTAATTGGAACACTTGTGGCAAATCCAATTCCATAACTTGTGTTAGGACTTGGGTTATTTGTATTTTGTGAAATTATTCCTGGCTCTAAATTCTTTACTTTCTGCCATCTACTACCAGGTGTTCCAAGCAAGGCTGGTAAGTAATACCAGTACTTAAGCCCCATGCTTTCAGCAATTAATTTTGTTTGATTAATATTTCCAGATCGTGGTTGCAAGTAATCAACCTCTTGTAAGGATATGAAATCAGGTTGGAAGTGTTTAGCAACATCTTTAGCTGAAGTTATTAAATTTTGCTGCCAGTCCTGCTCTGCCAATGGCGGAATCACCTGGCCATGTAAAAGGTTCCAGGAGATCACTCTCATCTTTTGGGCGGGGGCGACAACCATGACGACAGGCTAGTAGGGTCGGACGGTGATGGCCTCAAATAAACCACTAAAACTGCCGCTTGCAGTAGCTGAGGTCGATCGATCTGCTCATTTGCGAAGTGATGAGGCATACATTAAATCTGCTTGGCCAAATGCATTGGTACTGCAATTTGTATCAGAGAAATTTGTATCATATTCGAATCAATTAACTTTTGTAAAAGGGGCAAGCCTGGGTGAGTATGACTCCCAAATTGATTATTTTTTAGGTGTTAAAGATGGTGAGAATTTTTTCCTTCGCCACATTAGTAACCAAACATCAGAGTTAGAATTTAAAAGCTTGCGCGAAATTGGTTCTTATTTATCACCAAGAGATATTGGTTTAGCAGTACATGCCCAAGGGTTAGCTAATTGGCATAGTAAACATCCAAGATGTTCATTATGTGGTGGCCCTACCGCTGTAGTTTTGGCAGGCGCCGTAAGAAGATGCCCAGCAGATCAAAGTGAGCATTACCCGCGAACTGATGGGGCAATAATTGTTTTAATTAAAGATGATAAAGATCAAGTTTTGCTGGGCCGGCAAAAAGTTTGGCCAAAACATCGCTTCTCAACCTTTGCCGGTTTTGTTGAGCCAGGTGAGTCATTTGAGCATTGCGTAATCAGGGAAGTTAGAGAGGAAGCTGGAGTTGAGTTAACAAAAATAAACTACCTAGGCTCACAGCCATGGCCATTTCCGGCATCTTTGATGATCGCCTTTGAAGCGGTAACAAATACACCAGAGCTTGCACGAGCAGATGGGGATGAGATTGAAGAGATCCGCTGGTTTAGCCGAGAAGATATGAAGGCCGCTATTGCTGATAAATCATTAATACTTCCATTAGAGATTAGTGTGGCGCGGCAGATGATTAATGCTTGGTATGGCGATGGGGCAGAAAAGGATTTAGTTGGTGCTGAGTCATGGCGATAGATAATGCAGCAATATTCGCTGATTTAGATCCTGATCAAATTGCAGTTGTTAGCGCTATTAGAGGACCAGTTTGTGTAATTGCCGGAGCTGGTACTGGAAAAACTAGAGTTATTACAAACCGAATTGCCTATGCTATTAATGCTGGCGTAACTGATCCAACGAAGGTATTAGCACTTACTTTTACTGCAAAAGCAGCAGGTGAGATGAGATCTCGGCTTAGAACACTTGGAATATCTAATGCTGCGGCAAGAACATTTCACTCAGCTGCATTAAAACAACTTTTATACTTTTGGCCATACGCATTTGGTGGGCAATTTCCAACCCTACTAACAACAAAATCAGGCTTTCTAAGCCAGGCTATTTCAAGAGCTGAGGTGGCAATGCCAGCAAGTGTTAACGCACTGCGCGAGATTGCTGGTGAGATCGAGTGGGCAAAGGTTTTAGAAATATCACCTGATAACTATCAAGAAGAAGCAATCGCAAGTAATAGATCAGTTAGATTGCCAAATAATAAAAGTGAGAATGAGAACCTGGCGATGATTTCGCAAGTTTATGAAGCCTATGAATCACTTAAAAAACAGGAGCGGTGCTTAGATTTTGAAGATGTACTTCTACTAACTGTTGGGATGTTAGAGGAGGACAGGGGTGTTAGGGAGCGGGTAAGAGATCAATACCGCTACTTCACAGTTGATGAGTATCAGGATGTTTCACCCCTTCAGCAGCGATTACTAAATCTTTGGCTTGGAAATCGTGAGGAAATATGTGTAGTTGGCGATGCTGCGCAAACTATCTACTCATTTGCTGGGGCTAGCTCAAACTTTTTACTTACATTTAAAAACCGATTCCCAAACGCGCAAGTTTTCCGGCTAACCCGCGGCTATCGCTGTACCCCAGAGATTATTAATGCTGCCAATCAAATTTTGCGCCAGGGCAATCTAGTTAGTGATCATGGCAGTGAGCTGCAATCTGCCAATGAACATGGTGATAAGCCGAAGGTAAATGGCTTTAATTCAGCCTCTGATGAGATCGCATATGTTAGCTCTGAGGTTGAAAAGCTGATTAAAAGCCAGGTAGATAGTTCTGATATCGCAATTTTGGCTAGAACCAATGCGCAGTTAGATCAGGTTAAGTCCTCCCTTAATAATTTAAAGATCACCAGCCAAATTAGATCAGGTGAGAAGTTCTTTGATCGAGTAGATGTTAGAGATGCGATGCGAGTGATTAGAAGTGCCTCAGTATTACCCTCTGAAATAGGTGATTGGTATGCCGATCTAGAATCGGTGCTGCGTCCATTTGGTGAGGCTGATTATGTAATTAGCTTTTTAAAGCTAGCTAAAAGCATTAAAGAAAATGGTGGCACAAATATGCGGGCCTTTTTACGAGAGATTGAGGACCGGGCTGAGCAAAATAACCCACCTACATTGCCTGGGGTAACGCTAGCTACATTACATAGTGCTAAAGGACTTGAATGGAAGCACCTGTTTTTAATTGGAGTCTCAGATGGTGTATTACCAATGGGTAATGATTTAAATGAAGAGCGCCGGCTTTTTTATGTGGGAGTTACTCGGGCTAAAGAGAAAATTCAGATTACCTATGCTGGTAAACCCAGCGTATTTTTAGAGCAATTTAATTAAGTTGCACCACCCCCACCTAATGCCTTACTCTTTGGGCATGGCAAAGTTAATTGATTCAAACACAGTTGTTGCACCAGCAGCCGCTGTTAATTCACCTGCCATTTTCCCCATCTGTGCGAAATCTTCATATCGCTCAGCTTGGACCAATAAGCGCTCTAATAAGGGTTTTTATACCTTCACATTAGATCGCACCCCTGGAGGCTATATCGGCTAAAGTCGAAATAGAAGCCAAGGGGCCCGCGAATCTAATGATTCGTAGGCCCTTTTTCTTTTATCCAAATAACCTCTAAATGAAAAAAGCCAAATGGCTAAATAAAAAAAGAAATAAACCAACGCAAGTTAACGAAAGGAAAGGTGAGAACGATGACCGTTCTCTTCAGCGAACTACTTATCCCTGGTTGGGCCGAGGGCCCAACTGCAAAAATTGGCTTAGCAGATGTCACCTGGGCTTATGGACAAGCCCCAGTCATCTCCTATACCGACTACAGCAAAAACTCAACGCCAACTTCAACAGTTGCTAAGAGCTTTAAAGCTAAGGGTGAATACAAGCGCGCTGATAATCCTTTCCAACCTGAGATTAATCAAAATGTGCAGATGCTATCCCTACCCTGTCATAGCGCTGATCCTGAGCTCTTCTTTAATGACAGTGCTGAGGTAGTTGCCCAAGCTAAGGCTCTTTGCGGCGCCTGCCCAATGAAGGCGAAATGTTTGCAAGGCGCTCTCTCCAGGGCTGAACCATGCGGAGTCTGGGGCGGTGAGTTATTTGATGAAGGTCAAGTAATTCAAAGCAAGAGATCACCAGGGCGGCCAGTGAAGGTGGCGGCGGCAAGTTAATTTAAAAAAAGTTAAAACAACTGTTAACTAGAAAGGGTTAACAAAAACGGCGGAG
>OFQL01000014.1_pt1 | contig 34610 bp, 35 predicted proteins | sample 1542791 | NCBI WGS metagenome assembly OFQL01 (sample SAMN05442517, study PRJEB24371) | freshwater metagenome | isolation source: Freshwater Lake | place: Canada: Niagara | collected 2012-08-03 | reverse complement strand
AGATTTTTTGCTCATGCCGCGCATGAGAAACAGCATGTAGCCGCCGCCCAAAATAGCCGTTAGCACACCCACTGGCAATTCCAAGGGTGCCATGAGGCCACGCGCCAACAAGTCAGCACCGCCCAACAACACAGCCCCCATGAGGCACGACAAACTCAAGGTCTTGCCATGCACTGCTTTCACTCTGGCACGCACCAAATGCGGCGCTGCCAAGCCCACAAAAGCAATGAGGCCTGTTTGTGCCACGGCTGCTGCTGTGCACAAGGCCAACACGCCCAGCAACACCCAGCGCAAAGACTTGACGGGCAAACCCAAACTGAGTGCGGTGAATTCGCCCAAAGCCAAACCATCTAACAAAGGACTGGCCGCCACCGAGACGACCCAAGATACAAGCAGCACACCCAACATGAGGGCGCAAGCAGGCCAACTGACATAAGCCGTTGAGCCCAACATGAACGACTGCACCGAGCCTTGAATCTGCGGAAACATGACCAGCAGCAAAGAGGCAATGGCACCAAACACCACCCCTACCACGACACCCGCCAATAACAAACGCAGCGTATGTTGAACACCCCACGACAAAATCAAAGTCAAAGCCACAGCCAACCAAGCGCCCATGAAGGCCATGCCCGTGATGCCCATACGGACAAACCAAGGCGAGACATCGAGTTGACTCAGCATGACCATGCCAATGGCCACGCCCAAACTGGCGCCCGAAGCGCTGCCCAACAAATACGGGTCGGCCAAGGGATTTCTAAAAAGGCCTTGTGCCAAAGCGCCCGCCAAACCCAACAAGGCGCCCGCCAAACACGCGCCCAATGTGCGCGGCAATCGAATGTCCACAATCAAACCGGCGTCGTCTTGAACTTGACCCCAAGCCCATCCTTCACTGCCCACCAGTGCACCCGCCATGAGCAGCAACAAAAGTAAAAAGCCCAGCTGCCAAGCCAGCTGTGAAGCCGATGAAACTTTGCGGACGTTCATTCTGGGTAGATCCGGTTCAAACAAGCCACCATCAATTCGGCAGCATCTGGAATGCGGGGCCCTGAACGCACAATGATGTCTGACTGGTCTGGCGTGAAGCTGCAAATTCTTTGCTGCGCAATGGCTTCAATTCGGTGCCAGCCTGGCCTTTTTTTGAGATCGGCGGCAGCACGCTCACCCATGAAAATAATTTGAGGATTGGCTTTAACCACAAACTCAGGATTGACCTGAGGGAAAGCGCCCATCGAGGGTGTGACCACGTTGACCATGCCCAGACGCTTGAGTGTTTCGCCAATGTAAGAGGCCTCACCTGCTGCAAAATAACCGGTGCCTGCTTCAAAGTAAATGCGCGCGCCTTTGGCTGACTTGGGCACGCGTGCCGCAGCGACTTCTAATTTCTGCTGAATGCTTTGCCAAAGAAGTTCAGCACGTTCTTTGGAATTTGGTAAGTGCAATGCACCTGCAATTTGCAGAATTACCCGGCGCATGTCCTCTTGGCTTTGCGGCTCTAAAGCTACCACCTTGATACCCATTGATTCCAAACGTTGCGTCACGCGCGAAGACCGCGCTAGCAAGACCAAATCGGGCTTGAGTTTCACCAAGGCTTCAAGCTGAGTGTCGTCAAGGCCGCCCAACTTCGGCAAGGCCTTCACACGCTCTGGCCAGTTGCTGTATCGGTCAACGCCCACCAGCAAATCACAGGCTTTAAGCTCACACACAATTTCACCCAAGGAAGGCAACAAGGTGATGACACGTTGCGGTGCTTTTTCAATGACCACAACGCGGCCGCGGTCGTCGGTGAAGGTGAAGGGTGCTGTTGGATTTTGTGCAGAAGCGTTTGCTGAAAGAAGCAGCATGCCAGCAGAGCAAGCCCAACAGGCTAAGCCCACCAACAACGGTCGCACCATTTTAAGAGCACCCTTTTGCATGACTTTGCTCCTGGCAAGCTCTTAAAGCTTAGGCGTCCACTTCAAGCCCGCAAACAAACCGCGCTTGGGCATGTTGTAGCCATAGATGCTTTGGTAGTTGGCATTGCCTGCGTTTTCAATGCGCAAGTTGAGGCGCAACTCAGGTGTGAGTGCCTGGCTGGCTGTAAGGTCTACTAGACTGTAGGCTGACAAAGTTTTGGCATCATCAGAGCGTTCACCGGTGTAGCGCAACTGAACGCCGGCATCCCACTTGCCCAGCGATTGAGTGATGCCTGCTTGAACCAAGGTCTTGGCGCGTCGTGCCAATGGCTTGTGCGTGATTTCATTGTGTGGATCTTGAGACGTGGCACTCAAGCGCCATTGCTGAGGCGCCCATCCGGCCACCACCCATTGCCCTGCCAAGGCCATTTCAACGCCTTGGTTTTTGGCCTTGGCAATGTTGGTTCTTGTCCAGTTGGCATCGTTGTCGATCAAGTCGGTGTAGCGATTTTCAAAAGCGGTAATGCGCGCATTCCAAGTGGCTTGTGTGTATTGCATACCCAGCTCTTGAGATCTGGCTTGTTCGGGGCGAAGTAGCGGATTGCCGCCCCATGGGTAGTACAAGTCGTTGAAGGTGGGCGCCATGAAACCTGTCGAGGCGCTGGCCTTCAATCGCAACTCGGGCGTGAGTAAATAGGCATAACCGGCATACCAAGTATTAGCGTTGCCAAAATCAGAGTATTGATCCTGACGAATATTCAATTGCCACTGCTGCTTTTCAAGCTTGCCCTGGTACCCCAAACGCCATGAATTCAATGAACGCTCGGTAGGCTTGTATTCTGTGTCGCTGGCAATTTTTTGGCGTGTGTTTTCGTAGCCGGAAGTCAGCGCATGATTGGGCCAGAGTGCCCACACTGCGCCAATGGCAGAGGTTTTAGATTGTGAATTGACGTAATAAGGATAGGCCGTCAAGGCTGCATTCAATTTGTCTTCCTGCTGCCCCACCGATACCTCCCAGTGCAATTCTTTCGAAGCTTTGTAAGTGGCATTGAGCAAGGCATTGCGCAGCACGCTCTTGGATTCATCCACTTGATTGGCCGGCCCCCACTGGCTGTCGTATTGCACTGTGGCATGTGTTTCGCGCAGCATCAGGCCCACGCGCCCAGAATCAAATTCTTGCGATAAATTGACGGCATCCGATTGGCGTGAGTAACCATCTCGATCTGTATTGGTGTCGGGTCTTTGCACAGGATTGAGGGCGTTGAAACCACGTGTCTGCATGTGTTCAGTCGAAGCATTCACACCAAAACCTGATGCCCATTTTTGACCTGCACTGACTTGGGCGCTTCTGAAACTTTCAGAACCCACCTGCCCCGAAGCCTCTATCCATGGACCTTTCAAGCCATCGCCAGAATTTTGCCGCGTGAAAATTTGAATCACACCACCCAAAGCAGCGCTGCCGTAAAGGCTGGACACATTGCCCCGAACCACCTCAATGCGCTCAATGCCACTGAGTGGCAAATGCTCGAGTGCCGCCAAATTGAAGTTCAAGTTGTTCATGGGCAGGCCATCGACCAACACCAAGGCGTGCCTTGATTCGGCACCGCGCATGAACAAGGTGGCCACACCACCCATGCCGCCCGATTGGGTCATTTCCATACCCGCCAGTTGCTGCAGCAAACTGGGCACGTCTTTGGCCTGTGAACGCTCAATGTCTGAACGTGTGATGACTGAGACATCGGGCAAGGCATCTTGCGCGCGCTGCATCACTCGGCTGGCCGTGATCACGGTATCGGGTAAAAATGTTTGGGAACAAGCCAAAGCAGGCATGGCCATGCAAGAGACAAGCGCACTGAAGCGAAACGCAGAAAATTTCATGATTCAACCAACAAATGTGTTCTCACCGCCTTCCCCGACAGTGCACGAACGTTAGACCCCTCTTGCGAGGGACCGCCTTGTTGGCCGGTATCCGGGCTAAGCAGAGCAACCTTCATCACCTTCCCAAGCACCTGTTTCAGAGCACTCAGTGGCAATCGATGAAAGCGGGGCAAAAATGCCCGTCTGCTGACCGTTGCGGGGGCAGCGCAGGTCAAGTTCACCCCGTGGGGGATTACTCTCCTGCTTCCCGTTGAACTGGGGTTTGTGAACCAAACCCCGAGCACCAACAAATGCCATTGTAAGATGGGAACTTGCACCAAACCTACAATCAGTGACATTACAATTCATCTGACATGACGAATCCCACCACCGTCGACCAGATTGCAGACCGGGTTGAGCACCTTTTGCTCCGCCACGAAGAGCTGCAAAAGACCAATTCACTGCTGCATCAGCAAGTGTTGGCCCTGTCTCACGAGCGCGACCTGCTCAAGTCCAAATTGGCGGCCACACGGTCGCGTGTAGACGCCCTCATAGAGCGTTTACCCCAAAACTTACCCTCTGACGCCGACTCATGAGCAACAAACAACTCGAAGTTCAAATCATGGGGCAAAGCTACCTTTTGGGCTGCCCCGAAGGTGGTGAAGCCCGATTGTTGGCGGCCGTTGACAAAGTTGACCAAGCCATGTGCAAAGTGCGCGACGCTGGCAAAATCAAAGCCCGCGACCGCATAGCGGTATTGGCCGCCCTTAACTTGGCCTTTGAACAAGCTGAATCATCCTCAAGTGCAGAGAACCAAACAGCGAAGCCACCTTTAGAAGCTGCCGCTTTCAATGAAGCTGACAACGACCGCCTGGGTCAGTTGCTCAAAAAACTCGACCAGGCCCTTCACAAAGACGGCCAACTGATCTAAGCCTACAATTGCTCTGTCTGCAGTGCATGCTGGGCTTTATATTTCCTTGAACCAATGCTCTTAGAGCCCGGGCTTGGAACATCGTCTGGTGAGCGTGATCATCTCGCGTCAGATGAACCCAACGCCAGTCTGACCTTGCCCACCTGAACCCCGGTTCAGGATGCCGGTCCAGTGGCACTTGCAGACACCTTTTAAAAAACATTTTGAATCCGCCGGTAGGAGACCCACATGAAGTGGTTGCGTTATTCACACCAAGGCCAGGTTGGCTTGGGTCAATTGGTGGGTGACACCCTCCATGTCCATCAAGGCTCTCTGTTTGAAAATCCTCAACCCACGGGCGTCACTTTGCCTTTGTCGGAACTTGAGATTTTGGCACCTTGCCAGCCCACCAAAGTGCTTGCCCTTTGGAACAATTTCAAAGCGGCCGCTGAAAAGAATGGCTGGAGTGCACCCACAGAGCCGCTCTACTTTCTCAAATCTCCCAATTCCTATTCGCATCATCTTCAAGCTGTGATTCGACCCCAGCAAGATGTAGGCAGGGTTGTGTACGAAGCCGAACTGGGTATCGTCATTGGCAAACGCGGCCGCGACATTCCCCTAGAAGAGGCTGCACACTATATTTTTGGCTACACATGTGTCAACGATGTCACTGCCGTTGAACTGCTCCGTTCAGACACCAGTTTTGAGCAATGGACCCGGGCTAAAAATTTTGATGGCTTCACCCCTTTCGGCCCTTGGATCGAAACAGAATTAGATTGCAGCAAAACCATCGTGACAGCCAAAGTGAATGGCCGAGAGCGTCAGAATTATGCGGTCAGTGACATGTTCTTTTCCCCCCAAGAATTGGTCGCCAAACTCTCCAGAGGCATGACTCTAGAAGCGGGCGATATGATTTCTTGCGGCACATCACTCGGGGCCATGCCTTGGCAAAATGAGGCTGTGGTCGAAGTGGCCATTGAAGGCATTGGCACCCTCACCAACACCATGAAAGAGTCAGCATGAGTTTGAACATTGCCATCGTGGGCGCAGGCGCCATTGGAGGTTATCTCGGTGTGAAGTTGGCCTTGTCGGGCAACAACGTCACTTTCATTGCGCGCGGCGAAAACCTCAAAGCCATTCAAGCCAATGGCATGACACTGAACTTGGAAGACGGTACATCTCTGCATGCCCCCAATGTCAAGGCCTGCACCATCGACGAGGCCACACCGCACGACTATGTGTTCTTAACCATGAAGTCGCATCAGGTCAGCCCTGTGGCAGAACAAATTGGCAATCTGTGCCATGACAACACCGCCGTCGTCACCCTGCAAAACGGCGTGCCTTGGTGGTACTTTTACAACTTGGTGGGCGAATATCAAAACCGTCAATTGACTTCCATCGATCCTGGTGGCGCCCAGTGGCAACACATTGGCCCAGAGCGGGTGATTGGTGCAGTGGTTTACCCCGCCGCTGAATTGGTTGCCCCTGGCGTTGTCAAGCTCATTGAAGGCAACCGCTTTACCTTGGGCGAGCCCAGTGGCGAAAAATCAGAACGCGTGACGGCATTGGCGCAGGCCATGATTGCCGCAGGATTCAAAACCCCTGTGTCTACAGACATTCGCAGCGAGCTGTGGGTCAAGCTCTGGGGCAACCTGACGTTCAACCCCGTGTCTGCTTTAACGCACGCCACGCTAGAAGACATTTGCAGTTTTGATCTCACGCGCAAATTGGCGGCCACCATGATGGCGGAAGCTCAAACTGTGGGCGAAAAATTAGGCGTTCAATTCAAAATAAGCATCGACAAACGAATTGCGGGCGCACAAGCTGTGGGCGCCCACAAAACCTCCATGCTGCAAGACATTGAACACGGCAAAGCTTTAGAGTTAGAAGCGCTTCTTGGTAGCGTGATTGAGCTGGGCCGTATCTGCAACATGCCCACGCCCACACTCGACTCGGTTTACGCCATGACGCGCTTGCTCGAGCAGAGTGTGTTGAGAAAAGGCAAAGGCCTTAGCCTCGACTGAGTTTTTTCAAGAACCCAAGCGCTGGCCACAAAAGCATGACTAGGGCAAGGCACGTAATTGTGCCGGCCAAGGGCGTGCTCACAAAAATGTCTAAGCTGCCTTTGGAAATCAGCATGGACTGCCTAAAGCTGGTTTCAGCCATGTCACCCAACACCAAGGCCAAGACCAAAGGTGCCATCGGGTATTTGAGCTTTTTGAAGGCATAACCCATCAAGCCAAAGACCAACATCAACACGACATCCTGCAAACTGTTGTGAACTGTGTAGGCACCCACGGCACAAATCACCACAATCACTGGCGCAATGATCGAGAACGGAATTCGCAAAATAGCCGCCCACCAAGGTACGGTGGTCAGCACCACAATCAAGCCCACAATGTTGCCCAAATACATCGAGGCAATCAGGCCCCACACAAAATCTTTTTGCTCAGTGAACAACAAGGGGCCCGGTTGCAGTCCCCATATCAACAAGCCACCCAACAACACGGCTGCAGTGGGTGAGCCAGGAATACCCAGCGTCAACATGGGCAACAAAGCGCTGGTACCTGCTGCGTGAGCTGCTGTTTCAGGGGCAATGACACCCTCGATGGCACCCTTGCCAAATTCTTCCGGATGTTTAGAAATACGCTTTGCTGTACCGTAACTCATGAAAGAAGCAGGTGTAGCGCCCCCTGGTGTCACGCCCATCCAGCAGCCAATTAAGCACGCGCGCAATGAGGTAGCCCAGTGTTTGGGGAGCTCTTTCCAAGTGTCGAGAACGTCTTTCAGGCTGATGCGACCCTTGTGACCTTTAAAGGCAAGCCCCTCCTCCATCGTGAGCAAAATTTCACCAATGCCAAAGAGGCCAATGACCGCTATCAAAAAGTCAAAGCCTTTGAGCAAACTTTCTTGGCCATAGGTCATGCGCAATGTGCCAGTCACGCTGTCTAAGCCTACCGCAGCCAGCGCAAAACCAAGCATCATGGCCATCAAGGTTTTGACGGGCGGTTCTTTGCTCATGCCAATGAAGCTTGCAAAAGTGAGCAACTGAACTGCGAAGAATTCGGGTGGCCCGAAATTAAGCGCAAATTTAGCCACCACAGGCGCTAAAAATGTCACCATCAGCACAGCCACAAAAGCACCCACAAATGACGACGTGAATGCAGCGGTTAAAGCCTTAGCGGCCTTGCCCTTTTGGGCCATAGGGTAGCCATCAAAGGTGGTTGCCACAGACCAGGGCTCTCCCGGAATGTTGAAGAGGATGGACGTGATGGCCCCGCCAAACAATGCGCCCCAGTAGATACAAGACAGCATGATGATGGCAGAGGTGGGTGACATGCCAAAGGTGAGAGGCAGCAGAATGGCCACACCATTGGCGCCGCCCAAACCTGGTAACACACCAATCAACACGCCCAAAAAAATACCAATGAACATGAAGCCAATGTTGGGCAGTGTCAGGGCAACTGCAAAGCCTTGAAAGAGGTTGTTGATTTCATCCATGATCAATAGCCCAACCAAGTATGAATGAAGCCTTTTGGCAATGGCAACATGAACCAAACTTCAAACAAGACAAACAATGCTGCGCTAATGCCCGAGCCTACTGCAATTGATTTGAAGTAACTGTATTTGCCTTGCCAGACCATGAATGCAGCAATGAAAACAACCGATGCCACATAAATACCCAACACAAAGATAGCGGCCGTGAAAGCCGCAGTTGGGAGGAGCATGAGCAGCATCAAATTGAACTCATGCTTTTCGGCAAACACCTCTTTGCCATCGTCTTGTTTCCAAGCCAGCAAGGTTTGCACAATCACCCAAGATGCGCCGCCCAACAAAAGGCAACCAATGAAGAAAGGAAAGTAACCAGGCTCTGGCCCATCACTTCCCCAAGCATTGCCAACACGAAGACTGTCCGTGATCACCAACAAACTCACACCCACAAAGCAGGCAGCCACCAACAACTCCATCCACCGCATTTGCAGGTGTTCACCTGTTTTCATGATGAGGTCCTTCAAAATTCTTATTTGGCCAAGAAGCCGGCTTCACGCATGAGACGGAAATGCTCCACCTCCGCTTTCAGCAACCAATCTTGAAACTCCTGGCCCTGCATGAAGGTGTCCTTGAAAGCGCCGGTCTCCATAAATTCTTTCCACTCTGGAAGTTGGCGAACTTTTTGAAAAACGCCCGTGTAATAGGCCACTTGCGCAGGCGTGGCTTTGGGCGGCATGAAAATGCCCCGCAACATCAAGTACTCCACATCGAGGCCTTGCGACTTGCAGGTGGGAACGTCTTTCCAAGACTGGGTCGGTGTGATTTTTTTCGGATAAGGCATGACCTGTGAATCAAATACACACAGCGCCCTTAAAGTTCCGCCCTTCCAATGCGCCACTGCTTCAATGGGGTTGTTCACTGTGGTGTCAACGTGTTTGCCCACCAATTGAACCGCCACGTCACCGCCCCCTTTGAAAGGGACGTAGATCATTTTTTTGGCAGTGGCTTTTTCAATGGCCACCGTGATGATTTGGTCCTCTTGTTTGGAGCCTGTTCCAGCCATTTTGAATTTGCCAGATTCGCCTTGCTTGACGGCCTTGGTCAGGTCGCCTACCGTTTTGTAAGGTGACTCGGCATTGACCCAAAGCACAAACTCATCGAGTGCCAACATGGCAACAGGGGTCAGGTCCTTCCAATTGAAGGGCACACCCGTTGCCAAAGGCGTGGTGAATAAATTTGACAGCGTGATGATGATTTTGTGACCGTCAGGACGAGCGCCTTTGGCATCTAAAAATCCTTCTGCCCCTGCACCGCCCGATTTGTTAACCACGACCAAGGGTTGGGCCATGAGCTTGTGCTTGGTGATCACACCCTGCAGAAAACGCGCCATTTGATCAGCGCCACCACCCGTGCCAGCTGGCACGATGAACTCAACGCTTTTGGTGGGCTCCCAATTGGCTTGAGCGACAGCATTGAAGCAGAAAGAACTGCACGCCACCAAGGCAACAGTTTGAAGGGACATCACTAGACGATTTTTCACAATAAACTCCTTGGTAATTAAGTAAACTCAGAAGTATCGTAATAGAATGGCTCGTAATTTGTCGAGATTGAAATCCTGTAAATTCAACTTTTTCCCCACTAACTAATGAAAACCCTAATAGAACTTTTGGCGGCCGGAACTGGCCCCTCAACTTGTTTAAGTGCCGCCAACAGTGCGCCCCTTACGTATTCAGCTTTGCGTCAACTGAACCAGTACGTTCAAACAGCTTTTAACCAAGTTGGCATCGGCCGCAACGATCGCGTGGCCTTGGTCTTGCCCAACAGCGCAGAAATGGCCGCCAGTTTTGTCACAGTAGCCTGCTGCTGTACATCAGCCCCTTTAAACCCTAGCTACCGTGCCGACGAGTTCGAGTTTTATCTGAACGACTTGAATGCCAAAGCCTTGGTGGTTGAAAAGGGCTCTAGCAGCCCCGCAGTTGCTGTAGCTGCCAAAATGGGCATTGCACTCATTGAACTCGACCCCACTCCCACATTGGGTGCTGGCTCATTCACACTGAACATGAATGGCCTTGCACCCAAAGCTGCACAGCATCCTGGTGATGCACAGCCTGACGATGTGGCCTTGGTGCTTCACACCTCTGGCACCACTTCACGCCCCAAGATTGTTCCGCTGACACATCGCAACGTCAGTGCCTCGGCACAAAACATTGCGACCAGCACGCGCTTTAGCAGCACCGATCGCGGTTTGAACGTGATGCCGCTGTTTCACATCCATGGCCTCATTGCAGGCATCTTGGCACCCTTGTCGCAAGGCGGCGAAGTCTATTGCACCAGCGGCTTCAATGCCTTGAAGTTCTTCAGCCAAATGGACGAAGTCAAACCCACTTGGTATACCGCTGTGCCCACCATGCACCAAGCCATTTTGTCCCGGTCAAACAACAACAAAGAAGTCATTGCAAGGGTGCCACTGCGTTTCATCCGCTCCTCTTCTTCTTCCTTGCCACCGCAAGTTTTGGCAGAACTTGAAGCCACCTTCAAAGCGCCCGTCATTGAAGCCTATGGCATGACCGAAGCCGCTCACCAAATGGCATGCAACCCGCTACCACCTGGCCAAAGAAAGCCTGGCACCGTGGGCTTGGCAGCAGGCCCTGAGATTGCCATCATGAGCGCTGAAGGCGAGTTATTGCCATCGGGCAGCACTGGCGAAATTGTGATTCGCGGCAACAACGTCACGCCAGGTTATGAGAACAACGACAAAGCCAATGCAGAAGCTTTCACCCACGGATGGTTCAGAACGGGTGACCAAGGTGTGATGGATGAACAAGGCTATGTCAGCATTACTGGCAGACTCAAAGAAATCATCAACCGCGGTGGCGAAAAAATCAGCCCCCGTGAAGTCGATGAAATTTTGATGGACCACCCTGCTGTGGCCCAAGTGGTTTGCTTTGGCATTCCGCACGATAAATTAGGCGAGGAAGTTGGCGCTGCCGTTGTGCTGAGAGAAGGCATGACTGCTACTGAAAAAGAACTTCGCGAATACACCGCAACCCGCTTGGCAGATTTCAAAGTGCCTCGCAAAGTTTTACTCTTGGACGAAATTCCAAAAGGTGCTACCGGTAAATTGCAACGCATTGGCATGGCACAAAAGCTCGGCTTGGCTTAAAGCCCATGGAACTTCAAATCTTTTTAGAACTGGGCCTCACAGGCACAGTGGTTGGTTTCATGGCTGGCTTGTTGGGCTTGGGCGGTGGCTTGCTAATGGTTCCCGTGTTGAGTTTTATATTGGGCAACATGGGGGTTGCCGAAGACTTGTCTATCAAAATGGCCATCGTCACGTCCATGTCGACCATTTTGTTCACCTCTATTTCAAGTGTGCGTACCCACCACAAACTGGGTGCTGTGCGTTGGGACTTGGTAAAAGGTTTGGCGCCCGGCATCGTGCTTGGCAGTGCCTTGGCCAGCCTTTGGATTTTTGTAGCCGTTAAGGGTTCCACCCTGGCCATTTTGTTTGGCGTGTTTGTGTCTTACTCTGCGTTTCAAATGTTCATGGACAAGAAACCAAAGCCTTCGCGGCAAATGCCGGGTTTTGTGGGTCAGTTAGGCATGGGCGGTCTCATTGGCATGCTGTCTGGCTTGGTGGGTGCTGGCGGCGCCTTTGTCAGCGTGCCCTTAATGGCTTGGTGCAATGTGGCCATTCACAACGCCATTGGCACCAGCGCTGCCTTAGGCTTTCCCATTGCGCTTGCCAATGTCACTGGCTTTGTCATTAGTGGACTGAACTTAGACAACTTACCACCAGGCGCCATTGGCTATATCTGGTTGCCTGGCTTGTTGGTCATTGCCTGTTTCAGCGTGGTCACAGCGCCCTTTGGCGCGCGTGCAGCGCACAAACTTCCTGTGAAGAAACTGAAACGGGTATTTTCTTTCTTCTTGGTATTTCTGGCTGCATACATGTTCCACAAAGGCATCAACGCTGCTTGACCCTTTGGCTTAACGCGTCATTTAATTCTGTTAGACGACGCACCATGGGGCTTGGTTGTGAACCAAGCCCATCCACAAAGCCCAGCCCGAAGTGATGGCCAAGGCCAGACCGGCCAAGCGAATACCCCAAGCGCCATCGCCCAAGCTTTTGAGTTTTAACAACAACCACGGTGCAAAGCCCAAACTAAGGCTACTGCCCAAGGCAAAGCAAGCCATGGTGAGTGCGCCTTCCAATGCATTGCCTGTGAGTGCTGCCACCATGAGGGCTGAGTACAACAAGCCGCATGGCATGAAAGCCCACAAGCCACCCACAGCGAAAGGCGCCACTTTGCCTAAGTTGGCATTGAGACGGCGAACTTTGGCCCAAAGTTGTTGGGCACTTTGATCAAGCCAAACAGGTTGTTTGGCTTGCCATACAAGCAGTAAACCCAAAATGACAGCGCCCACATGCAGCATGCTCCAAACAGGCCTGAGCGCGGCAGACTCCACCGTGAGCCAGCCCAAGGCTTGAACGCTGAAAGCCGCCAGAGCGCCCATCAGACTGTAGCCAATGAAGCGGCCCACCTGAAATGAAACCAGTGCCCTGTTTGAATGTGGACCTGCGGCATGCCCGATGCCCGCACAAGCTGCGCCGCACATGGCCACACAATGCGGGCCGCCGGCCAATCCCATGATCAATGCCGTGAGCGCTAAGGAAGTCTGCATTCAGCGATTGTGAGCTTCTTGGAGGATTTTTAGATGATTTTTGAAAATCGAGTTCGGTTGCGATCGGTTTGCAAAAATTTGTCAAACACCATGGCCACACCTCGCACAAAAAACCAGCCTGTCGGTGTCACTTGCAATCCGCCATCCGTCAGCTCAACCAAGCCTTGTGTTTGCAAACTTTCTAGTTGGCTTAATTCAGAGGTGAAATATTTTTTGGCATCAATCAGCCATGCTTCATTGAATGAAACGAAATCAATCTGTCCTTGGCACATGATGGTCATGATCCAGGCACGGCGGATCATGTCATCGCGCGACAAAACCAAGCCCTTCACAATCGGCAACTGACCTTGTTCCAACATGTCCACATACTCTGCCATGGTCTTAGCATTTTGGCTGTAGGTACCGCCCATGCGCCCAATGGCAGACACGCCCAATCCAATCAGATCACAATCAGGTTGTGTGCTGTAGCCTTGAAAATTTCGATGTAAACGGCCCTGTCGTTTGGCGACAGCCAAAGCATCTTCTGGCAATGCAAAATGGTCCATGCCCACATACACATAACCGGCATTCATGAGGGCATCCATCGACCTGGACAACATGTCAATCTTGCTGCTTGCCGCAGGCAACTCTGCCGCCAAAATTCGACGCTGTGGCTTGAAACGTTCGGGCAAATGCGCATAGGCATAGAGCGCCATGCGATCGGGCCGCAATTCATTGACTTGGGCCAAAGTGCGATCAAAGGACTCGGGCGTTTGCCTAGGCAGGCCATAAATCAAATCAATGTTGATGGATTCAAAGCCGATCTTGCGAGCCGACGCCACCAAGGCAAAAACCTGCGCTGCTGGTTGAATTCGGTGCACTGCTTTTTGCACTTCGGGGTCAAAGTCTTGCACGCCAAAACTCAGGCGATTGAAACCCAACTCAAACAAAAAGGCCAAGCGTTCTTCGTTCACGGTTCGGGGATCTACCTCTACCGAATACTCACCACCCGCTGTCAAGCTGAAACTGCCTTTGAGGATGGCCATGAGCTCGCCCAACTCGACGTCGCTCAGGAATGTGGGCGTACCGCCGCCCAAATGCAACTGACTGACCGATTGGCCCATGCCCATGGCTGCTGTGTAGAGCGCTACTTCACGCGTCAGGTAGTTCAAATAAGGCGCAGCTCTATCATGGTGCTTGGTGATGATTTTGTTGCAAGCGCAGTAGTAGCAAAGCGATTCACAAAAAGGAATGTGCACGTAAATGGACAAGGGCCCGTTTTTGGGTCCGACGCCTTGCTTGCGAAATTCCAAAGCTTGTCTCAAATCGCTTTGTGAAAAGGCCTCTACAAACCGGTCCGCTGTAGGGTAAGAGGTATAGCGTGGGCCAGAGACATCAAAACGGGTGAGCAATTCGGGCGTTAAAAAGGACATACGGGATTTAACAAGGCGGGCAAATTTGTAAGATTTCTTAAATGTGCCTTTTCCTTCATGGCTTGAATTTGACTTAAATCAAATTTTGGTCGATCTGACCTCAAAATAGAGATTTATAGAAGTTTGAGATGAATCAAGAGGTTCAAGTGGGTATAAGCTCAAGCCTTGACTTGTCGCAATGTCAACTTTTCTAAATCGAGAATGCCATGAATCCTGAAGCCATCAAAGTCGCATGCTCCAACTGCAACTTGCGCGAACTCTGCATGCCCATGGGCCTGTCTGAACACGATCTAGAACGCTTAGACGATTTGGTCACCACGCGCCGCAAAGTCAAACGGGGCACCACCCTTTTCAGCAATGGCGACAAATTTACGTCGCTTTACGCTATTCGCACTGGCTTCTTCAAAACCTGCCTGGCGTCGGAAGATGGGCGCGACCAAGTCACGGGTTTCCAAATGGCAGGCGAAATCATTGGCCTCGATGGCATCGTGAACGACCAACACAGCTGCGATGCCGTTGCCTTAGAAGACGCAGAAGTGTGTGTCATGCCCTTCGACCGCATTGAAGAAATTTCACGCGAAGTCACCGCGCTTCAGCACCATGTTCACAAAATCATGTCCCGCGAAATTGTGCGCGAGCACGGCGTCATGTTGCTGTTGGGCAGCATGCGCGCTGAAGAGCGCTTGGCAGCCTTCTTATTAAACTTGGTTCAGCGCTTGCACTCGCGCGGCTTTTCTCAAACCGAATTGGTGTTGCGCATGACGCGCGAAGAAATTGGCAGTTATCTGGGCCTCAAACTTGAAACCGTCAGTCGAACATTCTCTAAATTTGTAGACGACGGCATTGTAGAAGTGAAGCAGCGCCACGTTAAAATTTTGAACATAGAAGCGCTTCAGCGCATGGTAAACACACAGCCTCAATGCCATTAAGGCCAACAAAAACACTGAGTTGACTTAACAGCAGCCATCGCCTTTTTGGGTGCAGTTACTTGGGCGTTGATCGACAGACACAGGGCAACGGTTGACCTCAAACGGCGACATGGCCAGCAGCGTCGTAAGGCTGCTAGACACAATGGTCAAAGCCCAAAATACGAAAAATGACACGGTGTAAACACCTTGCCTTGACAGTGCCATCGGGTGTCCAAACCAGCGCATGTCTTCGGGGTCAAAAATACCAAAAACAACCGCTTCTAAAAGTCCCGCCACTAAAAAAGCAGGCCATACGATCCACATCAGTCTTTGAGCAAGCATGTTTGTCTCCTTGTCGGTTTTTGTGAGTTAACTGACTTCTTATTTTTTGGGTGTTGGCACTACGCCAGTACTTGCATGATTGCGGGCTTGCATGGCAGGCGCCATGGCGGCTTCTAACTTGCCTTGATTTTCTATTGCATTGCGAGGATTCATTGCCTCTGTGGGCAGCACAGGGTCTGGAATGGTGATGGCCAGATAAAGGGTGGCAAAGGCCGCTACCACCACCACGGCCGGGCCTGAAATGATCATCCAGACCATGCCAAATGTCCACCATGGCTTGGCGGCAGAAGGACTTTGATTTTTCAACGTAGAGGTATTCATAAAACACTTTCTTCAAAATGAATGTGCAAAAGTCTTGACTAGCGTGGAATTAAAAAGATCGATTTTTCTTCAAGCTTTTCACCCACCTTTTCAGTGTCGTCAAAAGCCTCGATGGTGAATTGAATAGGATACTTTCCAGAGACCGCAGCATCATAAGGAACTTGCAATCGAACAGTGACCCAACGCGATTGGGTTGACTCCACCACCAAGTCTTCAGCATCGGTCAAGACCTTTAAATCATTCATACCAGACGCAATGATTCGGAAATGCTGGCGTTTTTCTGCGGCGTTCATGATTTGCAGCCGGTACACATTCTCGATGTTGCCACCACTCACAATGCGTGCCAGCGAGGCACGGTCTCGAACCACATCAACCTTGAAAGATTTGCGTGCGAATAAACTTCCAAACAACAGTGCAGTGACCAACAGCAAAATGCCCGTGTAAATGAGCACTCGGGGCCGAAAAACATGGCGCAGTGTTTGGGCAGAAGTCCAATGGTTTTCCATGGCGTGTTGCGTAGAAAATTTAACCAAACCACGCGAATAACCTACTTTGTCCATGACGGTGTCGCACACATCGGCACAAGCACCACAGCCAATGCACTCGTACTGCAAGCCATTTCGAATATCAATGCCAGTGGGGCACACCTGGACACACAAGCTGCAGTCAACGCAAGCCCCCAAATTCAGGGCAGCGAAATCGGCTTTTTTAGAGCGTGAACCGCGCGGCTCTCCTCGCTCTGAATCGTAAGTGACAATCAAGGTATCTTTGTCAAACATGGCGCTTTGAAAGCGTGCATAGGGGCACATGTATTTGCAAACTTGCTCGCGCATGAAACCTGCATTGCCATACGTTGCAAAGCCATAAAAGAAAACCCAGAAAACCTCCCAAGAAGACATGTTTCCTAAGAAGAACTCCATGCCCAAATCACGAATGGGAGTGAAGTAGCCTACAAATGTAAAACCTGTCCAAATTGAAAATCCAAGCCAGAGCAAATGTTTGTACCATTTCTTGACCAATTTTTCGAGTGAGAAGGCTTGCGCATCAAGACGCATGCGGGCAGTCCGATTGCCCTCCACTTTGCGCTCTATCCACATGAAGATTTCACTGTAAACCGTTTGCGGACATGCAAACCCGCACCACAATCGGCCTGCAATGGCAGTGAATAAAAATAATGAGAAAGCAGAAATCACCAACAAGCCGGTGAGGTAAATAAAGTCTTGAGGGTAAAGAACAATGCCAAAAATATAAAAGCGCCTAGCGCCTAAATCGAAGAGCACGGCCTGACGCTGACCCCACTCTAGCCAAGGCAGCCCATAAAAAATAATTTGAGTGAGGAAAACAAAACCCCAGCGCCACTTGGCAAAAATGCCTTGGACACTGCGGGGGTAAATTTTTTGGTGAGCTTGATACAGCTCACCCCAAGCGCCCTCCTCCGTATCGTCTGGAGCCGCTACATCTTGTAAGGCAACGATGGGGATGAACTTTCGCGGCGCCTTCTCTGGCTTGTCAGGAGAATCCAAAATCACTCTCTCAATTTATTTTGCCGCTACTTTGGCAGGGTTGTTCGACAAGCCCCAAACATAGGAAGCCAACACATGCAGCTGAGGGTCAGTGAGCTTGCCAGCTTGTGCGGGCATCTGGTTTGCTTTGCCATTGTTGATCATGGCCACAATGGCTTTTTCGCCCCAACCATGCAGCCAAATGTCATCCGTTAAGTTGGGTGCACCCAAGGCTTGATTGCCTTTGCCGTCTGCACCATGACATGCAGCACAGGCCGTAAATTTAGGTTGACCCAATGCCGCTTTTAAGGAGTCGTGAGGGCTTTTGGACAAGCTCAAAACATATTGCGCCAAATTGCGAACATCTTCAGGGCTGCCCACTGCAGCCGCCATGGGCGGCATCAAGCCGTTCCTGCCATTTAGCAAGGATTCTTGGATTTTCTCGTGTGAGCCACCATGCAACCAATCCTTGTCAGTCAGGTTAGGAAAGCCTTTGCTTCCGCGAGCATCTGAGCCATGACACTGAGCGCAATTGTTCATGAACAAGCGATCTCCAATGGCCATGGCCTGAGGGTCTTTGGCCACGTCTTCAGGTGGCATGCCCGCAAATTTGGCATACAAGGGTTCCAACTCTTTGTTGGCCTTGGCCACTTCTGCGTCGTATTGGCCCGTCGACGTCCAAGCCAATTGACCGGCGTTGGTGCCTAAGCCTGGGTACAAAGCCAAGTAGCCCAATGAGAATACGATGGTGATCAGGAATAAACCCACCCACCAACGTGGCAAGGGGTTGTTCATCTCACACAAATCGCCATCCCAAACGTGGCCGGTGGTGTTGTCGTCGGCCGTCATGGCTTTGGCTTTGCCGCTGAAGTAAAGCAGCAGCAAGCAGGCCACAATGCCGACCAAAGAAATACCGGCCACATACAAAGACCAGAAATTGCTTGTGAAGTCACTCATTTCAGATTCTCTTTCTATTCGTTGATCTGGGGTCTTCAGTCGTCTTGGCCGAAGGGCAACTGAGCGGCCTCTTCAAACTCAGCGGTGCGACGCTTAGACAAGCTCCACATCACGATGCCAATGAACAGAATGAAGGTGATCACTGTCACGGCCGATCGAAGGGTATTGACGTCCATGGTGTGTGCTCCGTTTATTTGCGGTGAATGCCCATGACTTGCAGATAAGCAATCACGGCATCCAACTCTGTTTTGCCTTGAACTTCTTCAGTGGCCTTGGTAATTTCTTCGTCGGTGTAGGGCGCGCCCAATGTGCGAAGACCACTCATGTGGGTTGGCAAACTGGCACCATCGACGGGCGCCTTTTCTAGCCAGGCATAGGCAGGCATATTGGATTCAGGCACCACGTCGCGTGGGTTGATTAAGTGAATGCGGTGCCAATCGTCAGAGTACTTGCCACCAACGCGCGCCAAATCGGGGCCCGTGCGCTTGCTGCCCCATTGGAAGGGGTGGTCGTACACAAACTCGCCCGCCACAGAGTAAGGCCCGTAGCGCATGGTTTCTGCACGGAAAGGCCTGATCATTTGGGAGTGGCAGTTGTAACAACCTTCACGCACATAAATGTCGCGACCCGCCACTTGTAAAGCGGTGTATGGCTTTAAGCCAGGAATGGCTTCGGTGGTTGATTTTTGAAAAAACAACGGCACGATTTCAACCATGCCCCCTGCCAATAACACCAGCAAGATCAAAACGATCATGAGGAAGTTGTTGGTTTCAATTTTTTCGTGGGACAAACCGCCACCCGTTTTTAAATTGTTTGACATTGAATGTTTCTCCAATTGTGCTTAGGCGTGCGCAAGCGCAGGTGCTGGAATGCTCACCTCGACGGCATGCCCGTTGGTCGCTGTTTTCAAGGTGTTCCACAACATGATCAACATGCCGATCAAATACAGCAGGCCACCCGAAAAACGCACAACATAGAAGGGGTACGTGGCTTTCACAGACTCGACAAAGGTATAAGTCAAGGTACCGTCTGCATTGACAGCGCGCCACATCAAGCCTTGCATGACGCCGGCAATCCACATGGCTGCGATGTAAATCACAATGCCAATGGTGGCAATCCAAAAATGCGCCTCAATGGCTTTCACGCTGTACATCTTTTTCTGACCAAACAAACGCGGAATAAGGTAGTACATGGTGCCCATGGTGACCAAGCCCACCCAACCCAAAGCGCCAGAGTGCACGTGGCCAACGGTCCAGTCGGTGTAGTGCGACAAGGCATTGACCGTTTTGATGGACATCATGGGGCCTTCGAAAGTTGACATACCGTAGAAGGACAAAGACACAATGAGGAATCGCAGCACGGGGTCGTCGCGCAACTTATGCCATGCGCCAGACAAAGTCATGACACCATTGATCATGCCGCCCCAGCTAGGCGCCAGCAAAATAAGTGAAAACACCATGCCGAGTGACTGAGTCCAGTCGGGCAAGGCGGTGTAGTGCAAATGGTGCGGGCCCGCCCACATGTACGTAAAGATGAGCGCCCAGAAGTGAACGATGGACAAGCGGTAGCTGTAAACAGGCCGCTCAGCTTGTTTGGGGATGAAGTAATACATCATGCCTAAGAAGCCTGCTGTTAAGAAGAAGCCCACCGCGTTGTGGCCGTACCACCATTGCACCATGGCATCTTGCACACCAGCATAAGCAGAATAAGACTTCATGAGACCGACAGGCATGGCAGCGCTGTTGACCAAGTGCAGCAAGGCTACAGCTATGATGAAAGCACCGAAGAACCAGTTGGCCACGTAAATGTGGCGCACCTTGCGGGTACCCACTGTGCCAAAGAACACCACCGCAAAAGACACCCAGACCAAAGTAATCAGGATGTCAATGGGCCACTCGAGTTCGGCATACTCTTTGCCGCTGGTGTAGCCCATTGGCAAAGAAATGGCAGCTGCCAAAATAACCAACTGCCAACCCCAAAACGTGAAGCTGGCGAGTTTGTCGTTGAACAAGCGTACATGGCAGGTTCGCTGAACTACGTAGTAAGCCGAGGCAAACAAGCCGCAACCACCAAACGCAAAAATCACGGCGTTGGTGTGCAAGGGACGCAACCTGCCATAGCTGAGCCACGGGATACCTAAGTTCAACTCAGGCCAAGTTAATTGAGCAGCAATGATCACGCCCACCAGCATGCCCACCACGCCCCACACCACTGTCATGATGGCAAATTGTCTGACAACCGTATCGTTGTAGACCGTTGCCTGTGCATTGGCAAATTTCATTTTCACCTCTTCTAAAATTACGAGGTGAGTTTCGCAAGCTAGGGAAAAAGTGTCTTTGACTTAAGTCAATCATTCCTGAGAATTCGCTCGCCTTCTGCTTCAATGTCTTCAAATTGCCCGCGGTTCACGGCCCACCACAGGCCGGCCAGAATGAAAAAAACCAAGGCAACTGACAAAGGAATCAATAAATAAAGAATGTCCATTAAGTGTTTCCTTCCAATTCAAAACCAATGGTTTTGGACAGTCGCATGGCGTTTAAAACGACGCCCAAAGAACTGCAAGCCATGCCCAATCCTGCCAACCAAGCAGGCAAGTAGCCCAACATGGCCAAGGGCACACATGCAAAGTTATAAACCCCTGCCCAAATCAGGTTCTGCTTCACAATCTGCATGGTTTTTCTGCTGATTTGAAAGGTGGCCACCAATGGCCTCAAGTCGCTGGCCATGAAAACAAAATCAGCTTTGGACTGTGCCAAGGGCAGAGCTTGACCCAAAGCGAAAGAAACATCTGCCCCCGCCAAAACAGGTCCGTCATTCAAACCATCACCCACCATGGCCACGCAATGCCCCAGTGATTGCTCAAGCTTGACCTGCCGAAGTTTTTCTTCAGGCGAGCAAGTGCCTATTGCATCCTGAATTCCCAAACGTTGAGCCACTTGCGACACAGAAGCTTGACCATCACCCGACAAAATACGAATTCGCAAACCCATTTTTTCAAGCGCACGAAGTGTGGGCTCTGCCTCAGACCGCAATGCCTCTGAAAACTCGAAGGTGGCCAGCCAGCCGTCTTCGTCGCTCAAACAAGCCTGCAGAACTTCCTGTTGGGTGGACGGCAATCCACAAAAATCTGCAGAGCCTAAGCGCAATTCTTTGTGACGTGTTACGCCAGACTTGGCGTCGAGTTCATGCAAGCTGGCTTGCACGCCCTGCCCAGCAAATTCTTGAATGTTTGTCACCAAGGGCTGTGGGTCTTGCCCCTTCACATGCGCTCGAATTAAAGACCTGGACACAGGATGCAATGAATGCGCAGCCAAACCAGCGGCCCAAGTTAAGGCCTGTTCAGGTCGTACCCCCTCTCGGGTGGTGATGCGTTGCACACTGAAATTTTCTTCGGTCAATGTGCCGGTCTTGTCAAAAATGACCGTATCGACCTTGGCCAACATTTGCAAGGCTTGCAAGCGTCTGAGCAACACGCCGCCCTTGGCCAATGCACCCGCAGTGGCCAACATGGCCGCTGGTGTGGCCAAGGACAATGCACAAGGACAGGTTACGATGAGCACAGAAACTGCCACCATCAGGGCATGTGCCGGGCTTTGCTGCCAGCCCCACAGGGCCGCCAAGCCTGCCGCCAAAAGCACGCCCCACAAAAATGGCTTGGCAACTTTATCGGCGATCAAAGCCATGCTGGGTTTAGACACCGAGGCACTTTCCATCAAGGTCACCATCTGGCCAAAACGGGTTTGCTTGCCTAAAGCTTCAACTTGAACTTCGACGCTGGCTGTCAGGTTCAAACTTCCCGCCAAGACGCACTGCCCAATGCGCCTAGGCAATGGCTTTGACTCGCCTGTTAACAGCGCCTCGTCCACTTGCGTTTCACCTTTGACAATTCGCGCATCTGCAGCAAAGGCCTCGCCTGCTCGCACTTGAATGACGTCTTGAACGCGCAATTGACGCAAAGTGGTTATTTCAAATTGACCGTTACTTGTGCGTCTGTGAACAACATCGGGCAAACGGTTCATGACCGCTTCCAAAGCACCTGCTGTTTGATCGCGCAGGCGCAGTTCTAACCATCTGCCAGTGAGCAGGAAGAACACAAACATGGTGAACGAATCAAAGTAGACCTCAGATCCGAACGCGCCTTGGGGTTCAAACGTGCCGATGGTGCTCACCCCAAACGTCACCAACATGCCAATGGCCACTGGCAAATCCATGCTGATCTTTTTTTGCGTCAAATCACGCCAAGCCGTTTTGAAAAAAGGCAGGCACGAAAAAAACAAAACAGGCAGCGACAAAACCCATGAGGCCCACCTTAAAAGTTGCACCATGTCAGGCGCCATGTCGGCGGGATCGCTCAGGTAAACAGGCGTGGCATACATCATGACCTGCATCATGCAAAGCCCAGCCACGCCCAAGCGCCAAAGCATCTGGCGGGCATCTTCACGCCTAGCTTCATTGGCCAAGGCATCGTTGGCAGGCACAGTGCGGTAGCCTATTTGAGCCACTGCCTGCATCCATTGAGATGGCTTGGTGGTGTCGGACGACCATACAACCCGCCCCCTGTGACTGGCCGCACTGATTTGCGCCGACACCACACCAGGCACAGCCAGCAAAGCATCTTCGATGTTGATAGCGCAAGCTGTGCAGTACATGCCCTCGAACACCACACTGGAAGTCCAAAGGTTTTGATTTTGCAGACTCGATTGACTGAAATCAGACCACTCTTGCTCGTGATCTAGCAAAGCCCATGGCGTGGCGAAAGCCTTCGCATCGAAAGAGATTGCTGGATTGGACATGGGCAGAAGATAAACCAACAAGCTTGCATCAAACTTGATCCAAATCAAGACGCACAGATTTGGGAGACTTAAGCTTGCAACATCAATTCACAAAGGAGCTCATCATGTATGAACGTATTCTTGTCGCCACAGACGGTTCTTCGTTATCAAAGAAAGCAGTTACCAGCGCGATCGCACTTGCAGCCACATGTGGCGCCGAGCTCATTGCACTGAAAGTGGTTCCGCGTTATCCCCAAGCCTACTTTGAGGGCAGCATTCCACTGAACGTCAAAGATGTTGCGCGCATTGAAGCCCAATGGGCGGAAGAGGCACAAGCGGCAGTTGATGCCGTTCAAAAAGCAGCAGCAGCCAAGGGTGTCAAAGCCAAAGCTGTGGTCAGCCGTTCCGACATCGTTTCAGACGCCATCATTGCATCAGCCAAAAAGCACAAAGCCGATTTGGTGGTCATGGCCTCGCATGGTCGCAAAGGCATTAAACGCTTGCTCTTAGGCAGCGAAACGCAACAAGTACTCACCCACTGCCACGTGCCCGTTTTGGTTCTACGCTAAGAACAAATTTTTGTGCTGATCGCGCAGTAAATTTTTCTGCACCTTGCCCATGGTGTTTCGTGGCAGCTCAGGCACCACGAAACATTTTTTGGGTATTTTGAAATTGGCCAATTGCGACTTCAAATTTGCAATGATCTGCTCAGCATTCAGTTGAGCGCCAGGCTTTGCAATCACAATGGCCACACCCACTTCACCAAAATCTGGATGAGGCACGCCTACCAAGGCACTTTCTGCCACGCCTGGCATCTCGTTGATGTATCCCTCAATTTCAGCCGGGTAGACGTTGTAGCCACCACTGATGATCAAGTCTTTGCTGCGGCCCACAATGACCACGTAGCCGCGCTCATCGAACTTGCCCACGTCGCCAGTTTTGAAATAACCATCGGCCGTAAATTCTTCTTTTGTTTTCTCGGGCATGCGCCAGTAAGCTTGGAAAACATTTGGGCCTTTGACCTGAATGTTGCCAATCTCGCCCACAGGCAAGTTCTTGCCATCGTCGCCTTGTACACGCAACTTGACGCCTGGCAAAGGAAAACCCACGGTACCACCACGACGTTCACTTTGACCAGCATGTCGCTTGTCAGCCGCATAAGGGTTGGATGTGAGCATGACTGTTTCACTCATGCCATAGCGCTCCAAAATGGTATGACCCGTGCGCTGCTGCCATTCAGCAAAAGTCTCAACCAGCAAAGGGGCAGATCCTGCAATGAACAAACGCATGTTGCGCACAGCTTGCTTGTTCAAGGCAGGCTCGGCCAACATGCGCACATACAAGGTGGGCACGCCCATGAAAACGGTGGCCTCGGGCATTTTGGCAATGACAAATTTGGGGTCAAATTTGGCCAGCCAAATCATTTTGCTGCCATTGATGAGTGCGCCGTGTAGGGCCACAAACAAACCGTGAACATGGAAGATCGGCAAGGCATGGATCAGCACATCGCCTTTTTTCCAACCCCAATAGGTTTTCAAAGTTTGCGCGTTGCTGAGCATGTTGCCATGCGTCAACATGGCGCCTTTGCTTCTGCCCGTGGTGCCGCTGGTGTACAAAATAGCAGCCAAGTCGTCGGCATTTTGAAGCACCACCTTGTGCTGATCTTTTTGATGCGCAGCGCGCTCAAGCAAGGTGCCTGTTCGATCGTCATTCAAAGTGAACACATGCTGCGTACCTGCTTTGAATGCAATTTTGCTAACCCATCCAAAATTGGCACCTGAACACACCACCACCGCTGGCTCGGCGTTGCCAATGAAATATTCAATTTCAGAACTTTGGTAGGCGGTATTGAGCGGCAGGAAAACATAACCCGCCCGAAGTGTTGCCAAGTAGAGTATGGCCGCCTCTACCGACTTCTCAACCTGCACCGCAATGCGACTGCCCTTTGGCAAGTTCAAGCCAGTCAACAGATTGGCCATCATGGCACTGGCTCGATCTAAATCGCGCCATGTGTAATTCAAGCCATGGTCTGTTTCAACCGCAATCAAATCTAAGTTTGCGGGGAATGCAGCGCGCAAGGCTGCAAACAAATTTTCTTGTGCCATCTTCAGTCCAGCTTTGCGCCAGAGGCTTTCACCACCTGGCTCCATTTACGCAATTCAGTTTTAATGAAGGCATCAAATTGCGTACCCGTCAAATTCGGAAATTCTGCACCTTGCGCCGCCCAAATCGCTTTGGCTTCATCTGTTTGTATAGCTTTGCGCGCCTCTTCCACCATGCGCGTTTGCACATCAGCCGGCGTGGCTTTGGGCGCCCACATGCCATACCAAGTGCTCACGGTGTAGTCGGGCAAGCCCAATTCTGTTGAGCAAGGCACATCTGGGAAAGCAGGGCTGCGCTTAGCGCCAGACACCATGAGCGCCTTGATACGTCCGCCCTTAATGTGTGCCGCTGAAGAACCCAGTCCATCAAACATCATGTCCACATTGCCAGCGATCAAGTCTTGCAATGCAGGGCCTGCACCTCGGTAAGGAATGTGGGTAATGAAGGTCTGAGTTTGAAGCTTGAACAACTCACCCGCCAGGTGGTGCGAAGTGCCACCGCCCGCTGAACCATAATTTAACTTACCAGGGTTCTTTTTGACAAAATCTAAGAACTCTTTAAGGTTGTTGGCTGTTACTTTTTTGGGATTGACCACCAAAACTTGTGGCACCGCCGCAACCAAAATAATGGGCGCCAAGTCACGCTCTAAATCGTAATCCAGTTTGGGGTACATGCTAGGCGCAATGGTGTGATGAACAGCTCCCATGAAAAAGTTATAGCCATCTGGCGCAGCCTTGGCAGCGATGGCTGCGCCCACTGTACCGCCAGCACCGCCCCGGTTGTCAATGATCAGTTGCTTGCCTGTGAGCTTTGAAAAAATGGCCGATAAAGGGCGCGCAAACGCATCTGTGCCGCCTCCCGCAGGGAAGGGAACAATGAGGTTGACAGGTTTTGAAGGCCATGTGGCTTGAGCCCAAGCAGGCAAAGTGGCCGCCAGTGAAGTGCCCGCCGCCCATTGCAAGAGGTTTCTGCGGTGAATTTGAGTTTCAGAATTTTGCATTTTTGTCTCCTTTGATTAACTTGTTGATTGAATCACTGTCTCATTTTATAGATGCTAAGTGCCGTCAAAGCTTGCTCGGCTTGTTGACCGCAAAATACAAAAATATGCCAGCCAAAATCATGGGCACGCACAACCACTGCCCCATGCTAAGCCCGAAGGACAACAGCCCCAAATGTGCATCGGGTTCGCGAAAGAATTCAGCTACAAACCTAAAAAAACCATAGCCTATTAAGAACACCGCAGACACTTGGCCGATGGGGCGGTCTTTGCGGGCAAAAAACCAAAGTACAGCAAAAAGCAGCAGGCCTTCTAACAAAAACTGGTAAAGCTGAGAGGGGTGACGCGGAAAATCTCCGGCTCCTCTGAAAATCATGCCCCAAGGCAACTCTGGATCGGCTTGGCGTCCCCAAAGCTCGCCATTGATGAAGTTACCAATTCGGCCCGCGGCCAAGCCTGTGGGCACGCAAGGCGCCACAAAATCCATGACTTGGAAAAAGGGTCGGTGGCGGGTTTTGGCAAACCAAACCATCGATGCCATCACCCCCAGCAAGCCGCCATGAAAACTCATTCCCCCCTGCCACACATAGGCTATTTCTAGGGGATGGGCCATGTAATAAGCGGGCTGGTAAAACAAACAATAGCCAATGCGGCCACCTAAAACCACGCCCAGGACGCCAGCAAACAAAATGTCTTCTACGTCCCTGACCTGCCAGTGACTTAGTCGCGCGTATGGGAGGTGCTTGAGTCTTTGGGTGGCCAGAAAGTAAAAAAGCCCAAATGCGGCCAAATAGGTCAAACCGTACCAGTGAACTGCGATAGGTCCGAGTTGCAATGCAACGGGGTCAATTTGAGGGTGAATCAACATGGGTTCCGATTGTGCACCCATCGATGCCCAAATGCACAGAGTGCTAGCCCTTAGTTTCTCCGGTGTTTTGTTTGGGGATTCCTGAATGGGGTGGGTTCATGGCCATGAACTTTCTGATGGAGGGTCTATTAGAATAGGCACAAAATTTAATACGCCCTTCATAAAGTGACAACATGACAGACAAAATCATCCCTATTCACCCTGCTACCCCTAGCAACCGCCGCAGTGCCAACATCACTCAAGGTAAGTCACGGGCGCCTAACCGCTCTATGTACTACGCCATGGGGTATGAAGAAGGTGATTTTGTGAAACCCATGGTGGGCGTGGCCAATGGTCATAGCACCATCACGCCTTGCAACAGTGGCCTGCAAAAACTGGCCGATGCTGCGGTTGAGGGCATTGAAGAGGCTGGTGGCAATGCTCAAATTTTTGGTACGCCTACTATTTCTGATGGCATGGCCATGGGTACCGAAGGTATGAAATATTCGCTTGTGAGTCGTGAAGTGATTTCTGACTGCATTGAAACTTGCGTTCAAGGTCAGTGGATGGACGGTGTGTTGGTGGTGGGCGGATGCGACAAAAACATGCCTGGCGGCATGATGGGCATTTTGCGTGCCAATGTGCCTGCCATTTATGTGTATGGCGGCACCATTTTGCCTGGCCGATACCAAGGCAAAGACTTGAACATTGTCAGTGTGTTTGAAGCAGTGGGCCAAAACTCTGCGGGCAATTTGAGCGACTTCGATTTGAAAGAAATTGAAAAGCGCGCTATTCCTGGCACAGGTTCATGCGGCGGTATGTACACAGCCAACACCATGTCTTCCTCGTTTGAAGCGCTAGGCATGTCGCTGCCCTACTCTTCCACCATGGCCAACCCCCATGATGAAACAAAGAACTCGGCCAAAGCATCGGCCAAGGTTTTGCTGGAAGCCATTAAGAATGATTTGAAGCCACGCGACATCGTGACCAAAAAGTCCATTGAAAATGCCGTGGCCGTCATCATGGCCACCGGCGGCTCGACCAATGCTGTGTTGCACTTCTTGGCCATTGCGCACACTGCTGAAGTTGAATGGACCATTGACGACTTCGAACGCATGCGCAAGAAGATTCCTGTGATTTGCGACTTGAAACCTAGCGGCAAATACTTGGCCGTTGATCTGCATCAGGCAGGCGGTATTCCGCAAGTCATGAAGGTTTTGCTGAAGGCTGGTTTGTTGCATGGCGATTGCATGACCATCACCGGCAAAACTGTGGCAGAAAACTTAAAAGACATTCCAGACGCACCTCGCGCCGACCAAGATGTGATTCGCCCCATCGACAAGCCCATGTATGCAGAAGGCCACTTGGCCATTTTGAAAGGCAACTTGTCACCCGAAGGTGCTGTGGCCAAAATTACAGGCTTGAAGAACCCCGTCATTACAGGCCCCGCTCGCGTATTCGACGACGAGCAATCGGCTTTGCAAGCCATTTTGGATGGCAAGATCAAAGCCGGTGATGTCATGGTCTTGCGTTACCTTGGCCCCAAAGGTGGCCCTGGCATGCCAGAAATGCTGGCCCCTACTGGTGCACTCATTGGTGCTGGTTTGGGCGAAAGCGTGGGCCTCATTACCGATGGCCGCTTCTCTGGCGGCACATGGGGTATGGTGGTTGGACACGTAGCGCCTGAAGCAGCTGCTGGCGGCACCATTGCGTTTGTGCACGAAGGCGACTCGATCACCATCGATGCGCACAAACTTGTTTTGGCATTGAATGTGCCTGAGGAAGAAATTGCCAAGCGCCGTGCCAAATGGACAGCGCCTGCACCTCGCTACACACGTGGCGTTCAAGCTAAGTTTGCTTTCAACGCCTCCAGCGCCAGCAAAGGTGCTGTGCTGGATTTGTACTGATCAAAAAAGCGCAAGAGCTCGTTAGAGTTCTTTAGCGCTTTTCAAAATCAGAGGCCAATGGCGGCAATGCCTGCCTTGGCAATCTGTGCGTCTTCGGTGGATTTCACACCACTCACACCCACTGCGCCAATGCATGCGCCATCTTTCAAGATCGGCACGCCACCTTCAAGCATGCCCTCAATGGTCGGCGCTGACAAGAATGAAAAGCGGCCGGCATTGATGATGTCTTCGTAAATTTTGCTTTCGCGCTGACCCAAAGCAGCTGTTTTGGCTTTGGCGGGGGCAATGTGGGAAGAAATGGGGGCAGCGCCGTCTAAGCGCTGGAAATGCAACAAATGACCGCCTGCATCCACAATGGCAATGCTCACGGCCCACTTATTTTTCTGCGCTTCGGCTTGCGCAGCTGCGGCAATGGCTTGAACATCGGACAATTCGAGGGTAGATTGAGTTTTCATAGGGATTTGTGGGAAAAAATTGAACAATAAGCATACCGCAGCCTGAGCTCGGCATTAACTTCGTGAAAGTCACAAGACAAAAGACCCTGAAATCTTTGGTAAATAGGGCATTTCGGGTTACAAGCCCTACAATTTACTCACCCGATACAGGGTGGATTATTAGGAGTTCACAAATGAGCGATCTTCAAAACATTGAACAACCCAGCTGGGGTAGCGTCGGCACTACGCCTGCCGAGCGAAACAAAGTCATGCGCAACACTTACATGTTGCTGGCCGTTAGCCTCTTGCCCACTGTGTTGGGTGCATGGCTTGGTGTGGCGACAGGCATCACCCAATCACTAGGCGGCGGTTTAGGCCTCATCCTGTTTTTAGGTGGCGCCATTGGCTTCATGTATGCCATCGAGAAAACCAAACACTCGTCTACAGGCGTTTTTGTCTTGTTGGCGTTCACGTTCTTCATGGGCCTCATGCTGTCTCGCATGATTGCCATGGTCTTGGGCTTCAAAAACGGACCTGACCTCGTGATGACGGCCTTCGCCGGCACCGCAGGTGTCTTTGCAGTCATGTCCGTCTTGGCCAGTGTCATCAAGCGCGATTTGTCTGGCATGGGCAAGTGGTTGTTTGTAGGCGCCTTGGTTCTCATGGTGGGCGGCATCGTCAACATCTTTGTAGGTTCCACGGCTGGCATGATGGCCTTGTCTGTGGCTGCCATCGGTATTTTCAGTGCCTACATGTTGTATGACCTGAAGCAAATTTTGGACGGCGGAGAAACCAATTACATCAGCGCCACGCTCATGTTGTACATGGACTTGTTCAATGTCTTCCAAAGCCTTTTGGCCTTGTTGGGCATCTGGGGTGGCGAGCGCGACTAATCGACTGAATTTAAAAACAGTTCAAAGCACCTGAGTTCGAAAGAACTCAGGTGCTTTTTTAATTAGCGTCTTTCAAAGACCGCCATGCTTTCGACATGCGCTGTGTGCGCAAACATATTAACCACGCCGGCGCTTAGACAACGGTACCCTGCCCTGTGAACAAACAAGCCAGCATCTCGAGCCAAGGTGGCTGGGTTGCAACTGACATAGACAATTCGTTTGGGAAACTGCCAGTCACCTCGAAGTGCGTCGTTCTCTTCTAACTCAGCAAGTGCCTTTGCCAAGGCAAAGGCGCCCTCTCTGGGCGGATCAATGAGCCACTTGTCGGCAACGCCATCTGCCATGAGCATTTCAGGCGTCATTTCAAACAAGTTACGTGCAATGAACGATGTGGGCGCTAAGCGTTTGTTGCCTTCACGAAGCGTTTGGTTGTATTCGTAATTTTCACGCGAGCGCGCCACCAAAGTTTCTGAACCTTCGATGCCCACCACCTCTTTGGCCGTTGTGGCAATCGGCAATGTGAAATTACCCAAACCACAAAACCAATCGATGACTCGCTCGTGTGCTTCAGGCTTTAGGAGGCGCAAGGCCCGCGTGACCAAGACCCGATTAATGTGCGGATTGACCTGCGTGAAATCGGTAGGCTTGAAGGGCATGTGCACACCAAAATCAGGCAAGTCATACGAGAGTTCGATGCCGCCCTCGTCCATGATCTTGACGGTGTCAGGGCCTTTAATTTGCAGCCACCACTGCACATCATGCAGGGAAGCAAATGCACGCAAGCGCTCTTCATCGGCAGTACTCAGGGGTTCTAAATGCCGCAACACCAAAGCTGTGACGGTGTCGCCCTGCGCCAATTCAATTTGAGGCACCGTTTCACGGGCGTCCATGCCAAAAATAAGTTCTCGCAGTGGGAGCAAAAGCGCACTGATTTTGGGGGGTAAAACTCTGCAAGTTTTGATGTCGGCCACATAACGGCTTTTGCGTTCATGAAAACCAATGAGCACTTCACCTTTTTTATGAACATAGCGCACTGACATGCGGGCGCGGTAACGATAGCCCCATGCAGGACCTTCCATAGGCCGCAGCAAGTTCTCGGGTTTGACTTTGCCTAAGTGCCACAAATTGTCTTCTAGGACACGTTGTTTCACAGCCACTTGCGCACTGGCTTCTAAGTGCTGCATCTTGCAACCACCACAAGCGCCTGCATGCAAGCCAAAGTGCGGGCAACCAGGTCTTACACGTTGAGAAGACTCTCGGTGGATGGCGGTGACAACCCCTGCTTCCCAATTGTTCTTTTTGCGGTGGACATTGACAGTCACCATTTCAAACGGCAAAGCACCTTCTACAAAAACAACTTTGCCATCAGGCCTTCGAGCAATGCCTTGGGCCTCCATGTCGAGCGCATCAATGTGCAACCACCCTGCGGGTAAGTCAGAACGTCCTAAGATAATTTCTTGAGTCTGCTCTTCTCGTGTGGTGTCGTTCTGTTTGCTCATGGACGGGCTGGCAATAACTTGGCAGGGTCAACAGGTTTGCCTTGCTTGCGAATTTCAAAATGCAACTTGACGCGATCTGAGTCTGAACTGCCCATGTCCGCAATGCGTTGGCCTTTGGTCACGTTTTGGTCTTCTTTGACCAACAGTGTTTGGTTGTGCGCGTAGGCGGTTAAGTAGGTGTTGTTGTGCTTCAAAATGACCAGGTTGCCATAGCCCCTAAGACCTGAGCCTGCATAGACCACTTTGCCGTCGCCAGCTGCCAGCACGGGGTCGCCCGCTTTGCCTGCAAAGTCGAGACCTTTGTTTTTGGCTTCATCAAAACCCGCCAAAACGGGTCCTGGATGAGGCCATGCGAAGGACATGCCGTCGTCACTTGCATTGGCTGGAGGAGATGCGCTTGGCGTGTTGGAAGTTGCCGCGCTAGTAGCCGTCGGGGTGGGCGTACTGTTTGTTGCACTGCTTGGCGGTACTTGATTCTGAGCCATGACAGGCTTGGTTTGCCTGTTGGCAGCAGCTTCCATGAGAGGCGGTGCCACACGCAACACTTGATCGACTTCAATCATGTTGGGGTTGTCTAGGCCATTCCATTTGGCAATGTCGCGCCATGCTTGTCCATGGTCCAAGGCAATTTTGGTGAGCGTGTCTCCGGGACGCACGCTGTAATACCCGGGCTTGCCCGCATTTTCTGAGCCCGCCATTGCGGGCCCCATGGAAATGGGCGAACTGGTGGCCACAGGGGCAGTTGTTCTTGCACTGTTAGTTGCAGCTTGCGGCTGTACTCTTTGGACAGGGCGTGAAGTACTTTGTCCTGCCACTCGATCTTCAACTGGTATAGGTCCGCGTGGGCGTGACGTACATGCAGCCAGCAAGCAAACAGACAACACACTGATCACCATCCAACTTTGACGGCCACTCAACAATTTCATTCCATATCCTTCAGGAGATACCCGATTTTAAAGGGACAAAATGAACGGCCTCTAAAACACTTTGCTTGAAGCCATGGTTTGTTTTGTCCACCACCATGAGCGCTTGTTGGCCATTGGCCGTGACGGTTGGAGCGACCAGCCTGCCACCCACAGCCAATTGATCTAACCAAGCTTGCGGCAAAGTCTCGCCCCCGGCGGCAGAAATGATGGCCGCATAAGGTGCACCTTTGGCATACCCCAGCATGCCGTCGCCAAACAGCAAGTGAACATTGGCCAACCGAAAATAGCGCAAATTGGAACGTGCTTTTTCGTGCAAGCCTTTGAGGCGCTCTATGCTGTAGACCTCGGTGGCAACGTGACTTAGCACAGCAGCTTGGTAGCCGCAGCCTGTGCCTATTTCTAGCACGCGACCTAATTTACCGCTTGTACCCTCTAGCAACAACTCCACCATTCGGGCCACCACATTGGGCTTGGAAATAGTTTGCCCTAAACCAATGGGCAAACTGGTGTCTTCATAAGCCTGATTGACCAAGCCACTTTCTACAAAACGATGTCGCTCGACTGCACCCATGGCTTCCAAAACCAAAGGGTCTTTCAAGCCTTGAGCAGCCAGCTTTTGCACCATGCGTTGTCTGACCGCACTGGAATCTAAGCCAAGACCCTGCGGGTTTGTAGGCGCGGCTTTTTTAGCGGGTGCTTTGGCCGGCGGCGCCTTATCTTGAGTGCTTAACTTGATGGGAAAACCGGGGCGCTGTGCCATCAACCCTCCCAAACTTTGAGCTTGGACAAGTTTTGAGACCAGAAGCCCGCATTGTCGTGGTCTGTGAGGTCGACCTGCAAGGGTGTGATGGTAACGTGACCATTTTTTGCTGCATAAAAATCGGTGCCTTCGCCATCGTCCATGGCCTCGCCGGCGTTGCCAATCCAGTACATGGTTTCACCACGAGGGCTCAGCTGAGTAATGACGGGTTCTGCTGCATGACGGCGACCCAAACGACACAAGGTCGCTGCTTTGTACTCTGCCGTCTTGTTCGGAATGTTGACATTCAAAAGCCAAGGTGATTTGCCAATGAGTTGCGCTTGTTCAAATTGCGCCACCATGTTTTTGGCAAATTCTGCAGCGATATCGAGATGCCCCCAGCCTTTTTCTGTTTGAGAAAATGCCAATGCTGGGATGCCAAACAAATAACCCTCCATGGCAGCACCCACCGTGCCCGAGTAGAGGGTGTCATCGCCCATGTTGGCGCCATTGTTAATGCCAGACACCACCAAATCGGGGCGATAGCCCAAAAGGCCTGTGAGGGCAATGTGAACGCAATCGGCAGGTGTGCCATTGACGTACCGAAAACCATTCTCGCCTTGCCTGACATACAGGGGCGAATGCAGCGTGAGCGCATTGGACTTGGCGCTGTTGTTGTGCTCGGGTGCCACCACCTCTACATCGGCCACTTGCTTCAGGGCGTGGTAAAGCGCCACAATGCCATCTGCACGGTAGCCATCGTCGTTGGAGATCAATATTTTCATAGGCGTTTCCTAGGCTCCAATTGTAGGTCGCTACCGAGACAAGCCAATGGCCTGTTTGCCCTTTATATTCAAGCCATTGAATGATTTTTGAGGAGAATTTCTGTGCACGCTTGGCTCTGTGAAAACCCTGTCGGTGTCGAGGCTTTAAATTGGAAGGAAATTCCAACGCCCGTACCCCAAGCTGGTCAAGTCTTAATTCGCATTGAGGCGGCCAGTTTGAACTTCCCCGACCTGCTCATTGTTCAAAACAAATACCAAATGAAACCTGACCTGCCTTTTGTGCCAGGTTCAGAGTATGCGGGTGTGATTGAAGCGGTAGGTGAAGGCGTGACGCACCTGAAGGTGGGGCAATCTGTTGCCTGTTTGTCAGGAACAGGTGGCTTTGGCACACACACCCTCGCCCCAGCCAAGTTGTGCATGCCTCTGCCC
>OFQL01000011.1_pt1 | contig 38102 bp, 36 predicted proteins | sample 1542791 | NCBI WGS metagenome assembly OFQL01 (sample SAMN05442517, study PRJEB24371) | freshwater metagenome | isolation source: Freshwater Lake | place: Canada: Niagara | collected 2012-08-03 | reverse complement strand
AAGCCACCTTGAAGAAATGTATGGCACAGAGGTCTCGCCCACCTTGATCTCGTCTGTCACAGATGCCGTGGTGGAGGCGTAAACTCCCCCAAATTGAAAACAATATAAAAATAGAGGCTTCCATTTCTTTAAGGAGAAGAGATGAGGAAGTCAAAGTTCACGGAGAGCCAGATTGTTGCAATCTTGGCTGAGGGAGAGTCTGGATTGGCTGTGGGGGATGTTTGCCGCAAACACGGCATCAGCAACGCAACCTATTACCAGTGGAAGAGCAAGTACGCGGGGGTCTCTGCCAATGAGCTCAAACGGATTAAGGATCTTGAGGCCGAGAACGGCAAGCTCAAGCGCATGTATGCCGAGCTTGCTTTGGAGAATACGGCGATCAAGGATGTTTTATCGCGAAAGTTGTAGCGCCGGCAGCAAAGAGAGCGGCGGTCATGGTGATGGTTCAAGACCATCAAATCTCCAAGGCCAAAGCTTGCAAGATCGTGGGTTTCTCGCGGTCGGCGTTCTACAAATCCACAGTGAACTGGGCGGCCAAGGACGCGCCAGTGATTGACGCGCTCAATGAAATTATTGCCAAGCGTGCGCGGTGGGGCTTTTGGAAATGCTTTCACAGGCTTCGCAGTGACGGCCATGTCTGGAACCATAAACGAGTACACAGGGTTTATTGCGAGATGAAACTAAACCTTCAGCGCCGGACCAAGAAGCGTGTGGTGACACGGGAGAGGCAACCCTTTGAGGCCAGCTTAAAACTGAATCACGTGTGGGCCTTGGACTTCATGCGTGACACTTTGTATGACGGCCGGCCATTCAGAACCTTGAATGTGATTGACGAGGGCAACCGGGAGGCTTTGAGGATTGAATGCGGCTCATCCATTCCGGCTGCAAGGCTGGTTCGAACAATGACTCAGCTGATAGAAGTTTATGGAAAACCGTATGCAATTCGCCTGGACAACGGGCCGGAAATGACCTCAGAGAAGTTCATCGAATGGGCCAAAGAGCAAGGCATTGTGCTGATGTTTATTCAACCTGGCAAGCCCAACCAAAATGCTTTTGTTGAGCGTTTCAACAGAAGCTTCAGAGATGAGGTGCTGAACGCAAACCTGTTCAATTCAGTTGATCAAGCTCAAGAGGCTGCAGATGACTGGGTTCAGGATTACAACGAGTTCAGGCCGCATGAGTCCCTGGGTGATGTGGCTCCGATGGAGTTTATGCCTAGGAAATTTGTTAAGGAAATCTCTAGTTTTAAATTGTCCACTTGACAGGGGAGTTTACGCGATAGCACGGTAGACCCGCAGAAACCAAACCTGACTCAACGATTTTTACGCATAGTTTGTCCTTTTAAAGGACATCTTCTTAAGATCCCAAACTGGATTAAAAAGTTCTAGGAATCTGAGCATTGAGGTAGCTTAAATTTAAATACCATTCAAAATGTAAATCTTATAATTCAAAAAAACATTGGAGATTTTGATGGTCGACCTAACCAAGACCCCAGATAACTTGCCCATTCCACAAGATGACGGCTCAGCTAATCACCTTCCCGGAATGACTCTTCCCAGCCTGTCGCTCTTATCTACTAACGGCAATCAGATTGACCTAGGTTCTTTCAAAGATTTTTTGGTCATCTACTGTTATCCGATGACTGGACAACCTAATGTTCCCCTGCCAGATGGGTGGGATCAGATTCCTGGGGCTAGAGGTTGTACCCCACAAAGCTGTTCGTTCAGAGATCACTATCAAGAGCTGAAAGCGTTAAAGGCAGAGGTAGTTGGCTTGAGTGTTCAGACCACCGCCTATCAAAAAGAAATGGCTGAGCGATTACATTTGCCGTTTCCTGTTGTGAGTGATTTTGATTTTAAATTTCAAAAAGCGTTGACCCTTCCAACCTTTGTGGCTGCTGGAATGACTTTGCTTAAAAGACTAACCATCATTGCGAAGGATGGCAAAATTGTTTCTGTTCACTATCCAATATTCCCCAGCGACAGTGATCCACCTTGGGTTATTGATTACTTGAAGAAGCATCAGTAGGTCAGGCAGGGCTCACCCGCAAGAAAAGACGCTGTGACAGCAGTGATGTTCAGGCTTTTATACGGGTCATTAATCTGTCACTACGATCGCTGGATTTGTACCCACTAGCCACCAACTGTCGTGTAAAACGACACCTGAAGACCACCATAAGCCACGAGCACGGTAGCACCGCTGAAACCAAACCTTAAACAGCAATTCATACGCACCACGCAAACACACGATAAGCAAAACCAAACCAAGGTCCCAAACTTTATTCAAAAGTTCTAACAATTGAACCCAATCGTTTGCTATAATTTTTGGCTCAGGCTCTTTAGCTCAGTCGGTTAGAGCGATGGAATCATAATCCACAGGTCCGCGGTTCGAATCCGTGAAGAGCCACCAAGTTCAGGGCCCCCCGTGGAAGCACAGGGGGCTTTTCTTATGCATGCTGACAATCGCCGCGGTATTTTGGCCATGAGCCTGGCCATGGCGCTTTTCATTGCCAATGACGCTTTGGTAAAGCAAGTCAGCGCTACATTGCCCGGCCCTCAACTCATTTTCATTCGCGGTCTGATGGCCACTACGCTGGTGCTCATCATGGCGCAAGCCATGGGGCATCTGAAAAACTGGCGCCTCATGTTAAACAAGCGTTTGTGGATAAGGGGCTCTGTAGACGCAGTCGCATCTCTTACCTACCTAACAGCCGTCTTTCATTTGCCCTTGGGCAATGCAACGGCCATCAACCTTGCCTCGCCCCTATTCATCACGGTGTTTGCCATTATTTTCTTTAAAGAACAGGTCACATTGCAAAGAGGCTCGCTCATATTACTTGGCTTCAGTGGGGTACTGTTGGTGGTTCAGCCCAGCTCTGAAGGCTTCAATGTGTATGCTTGGATAGCCGTGCTGGCCACTTTGTTTCATGCCACACGAGACACACTCACTCGGGCTATTGGCCTTCACGTGCCCGCACTTCTCATTACGTTGTCAACTGCAGTTTCTGTTGCCATAGCCGCTGGCGGCATTACGCTGACTCAAACATGGACGCCTGTTGACAGCACATCGCTGGCCTTGCTTTTCGGCGCTTCTTTGTTTCTCTCGATGGCTTATTACTTGCTCATTGTGGCCATGCGTTCTGGTGAAATGAGTTTGGTCGCGCCATTCCGATACAGCGGTTTGCTGTTTGCCTTACTCATTGGCTATGTGGTGTGGGATGAAGTGCCCAACCTTTTGGCATGGGGTGGGATTTTGCTTTTGGTTATTTCAGGTCTACTGATTCTTCAATCAGAAAGACCCAAACAAAATTAATTCTCAATTCACGACAAATCTATCTATTGAATGAAAGCACACCATGAGTTTTGAACCAGTTTCCAAATTAGACGGGCATGTCGCTGTTATCACGGGTGGCAAAGGCGCCATTGGTTGGGCCACCGCGAAAAGGCTGGCAGCATTGGGCGCACGCATTGTTTCCATTGATCGATCGGAACCAGAAAAAGTTCAGGCTCTTTTAGATACGCTGCCCAAGGTAGCATCGGGCGCTCACTTTGCGCTTACGGCCTCCATCACCGATTCTGCTGCCTTGAATGCAGCCGCAGACGCTGTGAAGCAACGCGCCGGACGCTGCGACATCTTAGTTAACAGCGCGGGCTTTACAAAGCCTGTGGCGGCCAACGATTTAGAAGGTCTAACCGACGACTTGTTTGACGCAGTGGTGCAAACCAATTTGCGCGGTGTATTTGCCACGATTCGCGCCTTTACGCCCTTGCTCAAAGCCAATGGCGACGGGCTCATTGTGAATGTGTCTTCAATTGCCGGTATCACCGGTTCTGGCAGCAATTTAGCTTATGCAGCGGCCAAAGCAGGTGTCGATCTTTTGACCAAGGCATTGGGTAAAGCACTTGCGCCTCAAATTCGCGTCATTGCAGTTTCACCAGGCGTGGTCGATTCATCTTTCGTACCTGGCAGAGGCGCTGAATTTAATGAGAAAGCTGCAGCCACCATTCCTCTTAAACGCATTGGCCATGTCGACGACACTGCCGCTGCCATTGAGGCCTGTGCCACCACCATGCGCTTTGCCACTGGCTCCCGTTTTGTGGTCGATGGTGGACGTAGCTTGTAAATTTTTGATAACCTAAGCTCACCCTTGCCAAAGTGATGCAAACTGCGAACATCAAAGCCAACTAACACTTTCAATGCACCTGCCCAGCGCAAACCCGCGTCCCTCCATTTATTACAACTACCAAGTTTTCAAACCTTGGTTGCCCACTGAACACGGGCCACAGGAAAAGAAAAAAGTAGTCATTGTGGGCGCAGGTCCTGCGGGTATGGTCACCGCATTGGAATTGGCGCGGCATGGCGTTTCCAGCGTGGTCTTGGCATCTGAGCTGCAATTTTCACAAGGCTCACGTGCCATTGTGTTTACGCGCAGATCAATGGAAATATTGCAGCAAGTGGGCGTGGCGCATCGCATCACTGAAAACGGATTACCTTGGCGCAGCGGCAATTCTATTTACCGCGGACAAAAAGTGTTTCGCATGGAAACACCGCTCGATCCAGACGATCGATTTTTTCCGATGATCAATATTCAGCAGCAATACTTAGAAGAGTACTTGCATGATGCGTGTGCAGCCAATCCTTTGATTGATTTTAGATGGGGCAATAAGCTGATCCACGCTGAGCAATCGGCGGGCATTGTCTCAGCCCATTTTGACACATCTGTTGGCCCCTACCAACTTGAAACCGAATGGCTTGTGGCTGCCGATGGTGGTCGATCAGAAATTCGCAGTGCCATGAATTTGAAATTGGAAGGGGCCTCTTTCGAAAGCATCTTTGTCATTGCCGACATTCGCATTGACTTGCCCTTCCCCACTGAGCGCTTGGCATTTTTTGATCCAGACTGGAACCGCGGCAATACCATCCTCATGCACAAAGAGCCACACGGTATTTGGAGGGTGGACTATCAATTACCGCCTGGCGAAACACCAGAAGAAGCTTTGCGACCTGAGTCCCTGCAAGAGCGAATAGACGCACAACTCAAAATGATTGGCTTTGAAGGCACGCCTTGGGAAATGGATTGGAGTTCTGTTTACTCTGCACGCACGCTCACGTTGCCTCAATATGTTCATGATCGCATTGTGTTCACTGGTGATGCAGCCCATTTACTGCCCATCTTTGGTGTGCGAGGCGCTAACACAGCATTTCAAGATGCTCAATCATTGGGTTGGCATTTGGCCTATGTGATCAAGGGCAATGCGCCAGAACAACTGATGCAAAATCACAGCGACGAGCGTGTGGGCGCTGCTCGCGAAATCATCACTGAGGCTGGCAAAAGTACTCGCTTCATGGCACCTCCAAGCAGAGGCTTTAGGTTACTGCGTGATGCGGTTTTGTCTTTGTCATTGACCGAAGAATTTGTGCGACCGCTTTACCACTGGCGCACATCGCGGCCACATGAGTACAAGCACTCTGAGTTAAACAGCACGACTGATGACAATTTGCAATTTACGGGTGGCCCAGCGCTTGGTGCGCCTCCTCAAAACGTTCAACTTCAAAAAGATGACTTTTTGTTAGATCACTTAGGAGGTGGATTTGACTTGGTTTATGTCGCAACACATCAAGGCATTCCACAAGACCTTTTGCGGGCCGTTGAACAAGCTAAAAAAAATGGCATCCCTTTGAAATTGTTGGCCATCACACAAGAAACTGCTGATGTCATGGGTGCTGACAAAACATTGTTCGATCCGCAAAATCGATTTCAACTTCGTTACGCCGTCTCAGCAGGGGGTGCTTATTTATTTCGGCCTGACCAACACGTGTGTGCTCGCTGGCTTCAATTGGATGCCGCGCGCCTGCTTTCCAGCCTTCAACTTGCGTTAATGCAATGAACACAATCCACACTCTTGACATAGCGGGCCTAGAACAGGTTTACGACCGATTGGCCACGGCCATCGATGAAGCTGGCCCCGAAAAGTCAGAGCTTTTTTTGGTCAAACTGGCGCTTCTCAATGCCAAAGCGTTGGGGCAACCCGATCTGTTTGAAGCACAAGTAGAAGCGGCACTGAAAGATCTGTCTACTTAGTGCTAGCCACTGCACTTACTTGGGGCGAGTCCTTAAAACCCGCCCATTTTTGGGGCTATTGATGTTTTCCAAATTAAGAGGTCAGCACTTACCCGCGGTTTTATCAGCTTTTTTTCATGCAAAATATGCTTTTCTTAATTTTGGAGCCAATCCATGAAATCCATTCGAAAACTGATTCAGCGCCCATTGCTGGCAACTGCCGCTTTGGCATTGCTCGGCTCACTGGCCACACCTGCTTTTGCTGGCAAAACCATTGATGCCATCAAAGCACGCGGCACTTTAAACTGCGGCGTGAACCCCAGCTTGCCTGGCTTCTCTGCAGCAGACAGCCAAGGCGTTTGGGCCGGTTTGGATGTGGATGTTTGCCGCGCTGTGGCCGCCACTCTTTTGAACGACCCCCTTAAAGTGAAGTACACACCCCTGAACGCTGCTCAGCGTTTTGCTGTGTTGCAAGCCGGTGAAATTGACATGTTGTCACGCAACACCACTTGGACTTTGAATCGCGATGCCTCTTTGGGCTTGCATTTCACAGGCGTGACTTACTATGACGGCCAAGGCTTCATGGTTCCTAAAAAGTCAAAAATTACCAGCGCAACCAAGCTCAAGGGTGCCACAGTGTGCGTGCAATCTGGCACCACCACTGAAAAGAATTTGAATGACTACTCCAAGGTCATGAAACTCAACATGAAGCCCGTCGTATTTGACACACAAGAAGCCACCAACAAGGCTTACTTCTCTGGTCGTTGCCAAGCTTACACCACAGACGCTTCAGGTTTGGCATCTGTTCGCAACAAAGAAGCCACCAACCCTGATGATCACCTGATCCTGCCAGAGTTGATTTCCAAAGAACCCCTTGGCCCATCAGTGCGCCGTGGTGACGACGAGTTCTTCGCCATTGTGAAATGGGTGGCTTACGCTTTGATCGAAGCCGAAGAATATGGCATTACACAAGCCAACGTGGACCAGATGAAGAGCAGCAGCACAGACCCCGTCATTCAGCGTATCTTGGGTACCTCTGAAGACACTGGCAAATTGCTTGGTTTGGACAAAGAGTGGGCTTACCGCGCCATTAAAGCTGTGGGCAACTATGGCGAAATGTTTGAGCGCAATGTTGGTCCTAAGTCCACTTTGAAATTGCCACGTGGTTTGAACAACCAGTGGAACAAAGGCGGCTTGATGTACGCTCCCCCTGTACGTTAATCTTAGCTTTGCGTTCTCCTCCATGAGGAAAACTTTTTAAACCAAAGACTTCCGGCCCGCCTCGTGCGGGCCGGTCTATTCTCATGAGCACCCCTCCTCCTCCCAAACGACAATGGTCTTGGCGCAGCCAAGCCTTTCGCGGACTGGTTTATCAAATCCTAGCCATAGTTGGGTTGACCATTGCCGTGGGCTACTTGATGTCCAACACGTTCGCCAACATGCGCGCACGGGGCATTCAAAGTGGTTTTGATTTCTTTCTCCAACCTGCTGGTTTTGGCATTGGCGAAAGTCTCTTTGAGTTCGACTCATCCCAAAATTATTTGGTCGCTTATTTAGTGGGCCTGACCAACACACTGCGAGTTGCATTGGTAGGCCTGGTTCTGGCCACAGTTTTAGGCACCCTGATTGGCATTGGCCGCCTAACCAAAAACACGCTGGTTAAATCACTCTGCGCCAGCTATGTTGAGATCACTCGCAACATTCCCTTGTTACTGCAACTTTTCATGTGGTACTTTGCCATGACAGAATTGTTGCCGCCCATCGAAGAGCCCTTAAAGCCCTTGGCAGGGGTGTTCTTCAGCAAAAATGGTTTGCAATATCCGCTGCCCGTTTGGGAGCCCGGACACTGGGGCACCCTCATAGGTTTGTGCGTTGGCATTGCCGCCTGGAAATTCTGGTCGCGCCACGTCAAGCAGCACTTTGAAGCAACTGGGCACACCAAGCACAGCTTCTTGCCTGGCATGGGGTTGTTTGTTTTGGGCGGTGTAATAGGCTGGTTAGTCGGCGGCGCCCCAAGTGAGATGAACATTCCCGAAGTCACCGAAATCAGTGTGGTTGGTGGTGGCTCTGTCACCCCCGAGTACCTCACTTTGTTGGTAGGCCTCACTGTTTACACGTCGGGTTACATAGCCGAGGTGGTGCGCGCAGGCATTCAATCGGTCTCTTTTGGTCAACATGAGGCCGCTCTTGCTTTGGGCCTAAAACGCACCCAAGAGTTGCGTCTCATTCAATTGCCTCAAGCCATGCGCGTGATCATTCCGCCGCTCACCAGTCAATATTTGAATCTGATCAAAAATTCTTCCTTGGCTGTGGCAGTTGGTTACCCCGATTTGGTTTCCATCAGCTCTACAGCCCTGAACCAAACAGGTCGTGCCATTGAATGCATTGCCTTGGTCATGCTCATCTATTTAAGCTTGAGTTTGCTCACCTCAGCACTCATGAACATCTACAACCGCCGCGTGCGCATTAGGGACCGATGATGTCTAACACCGGTTATCAACAACATTTCGAACCCATCGAAGCGCGCCGCCCCCCCGTCAACGAAACTGGCGTTTGGGCTTGGATTCAAAGAGGCTTCTTTGATGGTCCACTCAACTCATTTCTAACGGTTCTATTTTTAGCTTTGTTGGTGTGGGCCATTCCGCCCATCTTCAACTGGACTGTTTGGTATGCCATTCCCGATGCAGACAACGCCGCCTGCCGAGAAGCCTATGGCTTGGGTGCTTGCTGGGGCGTGGTGGCCGAAAAGGGTCGACTGATTCTGTTTGGGCGTTACCCATTTGACGAACAGTGGCGCCCCTTGGTTGCCAGCAGTGTGCTGGTGGTATTGTTGGCGGCCTCTTGCTTGAAAACCTTCTGGCGCCCTGCGCTCATCGGTGCTTGGGTGGCGGTCTATGCGTTTTTCTTTGCCCTCATGCTGGGTGGATTCGCAGGCCTAACCTACGTTGAAACAGCGCGTTGGGGCGGCCTGCCACTCACCTTGCTGTTGGCCAGCGTGAGCTTGGTGGTTGCATTTCCTTTGGCCATTTTGTTGGCCTTGGGTCGCCAGTCCAACTTGCCTGCCATTCGAACTTTGTGTGTGATTTTTGTGGAATTTGTGCGCGGCGTACCGCTCATTTCCGTGCTGTTCATGGCCTCGTTCATCTTGCCCTTGTTCATGCCACAAGGCACCCAAATTGACGTGCTGGTGCGAGTACTCATTGGCATGACACTTTTTACAGCAGCGTATTTGGCAGAGGTTATTCGCGGTGGTTTGCAAGCCTTGCCAAAAGGCCAAGTCGAGGCCGCACATTCTTTGGGCCTCACCTACTGGCAAATTCAGCGCATGATTGTGTTGCCGCAAGCTTTGCGCTTGGTGGTGCCGGCCATTGTGAACACCTTCATTGGTGCATTTAAAGACACCTCATTGGTCACCATTGTGAGCTTGTATGACCTGACAGGCGCGGTGCAATTGGCACTGGGCGATGCCGACTGGCGCAAGTTCTTCATTGAAGGCCAGCTGTTTGTGGCTGGCATTTATTTCATTGCATGCTTTGCCATGTCACGCTACAGCCAATGGCTGGAATCCCATCTGAATACTGGAACACGGAGACAGTGAAGTGAGTACCTCAAGTCCCATCATCGAATTTTCTAAAGTCAACAAATGGTTCGGCGAGTTCCATGTGTTGCGCGACATTGATTTGTCAGTGGCCAAGGGCGAGCGCATTGTGGTGTGCGGACCTTCAGGTTCTGGCAAAAGTACACTGATTCGCTGCGTCAACCGCCTTGAAGAGCACCAGTCTGGTGTGCTCAAGGTAGACGGCACAGAACTTACAGACGATGTCAAATCGATTGAAGCTGTGCGCCGCCAAGTGGGCATGGTGTTCCAGCAGTTCAATTTGTTCCCGCACCTTACCGTGCTGGAAAACCTCACGCTGGCCCCCATGTGGGTGGGCAACATGCCCAAGGCCGAAGCCGAAGAGCGTGCCATGCAGCAACTCAAGCGTGTGCGCATTTCAGAGCAAGCGCTCAAGTACCCCTTGCAGTTGTCGGGTGGTCAGCAGCAACGCGTGGCCATTGCACGCTCCTTGTGCCTCACACCGAAAATCATGTTGTTCGACGAGCCCACTTCGGCGCTTGATCCCGAGATGATTAACGAAGTTCTAGACGTCATGGTGGAATTGGCCAACCAAGGCATCACCATGATTTGCGTCACACACGAAATGGGCTTTGCCCGCTCAGTGGCCGATCGCGTGATTTTCATGGACCAAGGTCAGATCGTGGAGCAAAACACTGCCGCTGAGTTCTTTGCCAACCCAAAGAACGAACGTACACAAGATTTCTTGTCCAAAATTCTGGCGCACTGATGACTTCGAACTCAAAGCCCGCCGGCACTGCTGGCGGGCTTTCTTTTTTAGATCCGCGCGGTGATGCGCTACCTCGTCCTCACGGCAATACGTATTGGCTGTGGGCAGGGCATATCTTGACGGGAGAACACCCCGCGAAGAATGGCCTTGAACAATTGCCTGAAAAATTGCAACTTTTTGCACTAGCCGGTATCACGCATTTCATCGATCTCACATCGCCAGCCGATTCCGTCAAGCCCTACCAACCAATGGCCGGAGCCGTTCGAATCAACCATCCCATTACAGATTTTGGGGTGCCCAGCCCACAGCAAATGCAAAGCATCTTGCACAGTATTCAATCTGCACTCAATCAAGGTGGCAAAATTTATCTGCACTGTAAAGCTGGCATTGGCAGATCCGGCACTGTGGCCGCTACATGGCTCACTGAGCAAGGTCTAGATAACGAGCAGGCGTTAGCACTGCTGTTGCAAAAGTGGCAGACCATGGACAAACGCCTTGAAGAGCCGCTCACACCAGAGACCGAAGCACAACGACAATTTGTGTTGGCTTGGAAAAAGTCAAGCCATTGAGGAACTCAGGTGCTCAACTGAACACGCCACCATAAGTTTTGCGCAGGTCACCTTTTTGAACCTTGCCAGTGCCACCCACTGGCAAGGATTCCAAGAAGATCACATCGTCTGGCACCCACCACTTGGCCACACGGCCTTCTAAGAAAGACAGAATTTCTTCTTTCTCAACAGCTTGGCCTGGCTTGCGCACCACAAACATCAACGGACGCTCATCCCACTTGGGATGCTTTACGCCTATGACGGCAGCCATGGCCACAGCAGGATGCGCGACAGCGGCGTTTTCTAAATCAATCGAGCTGATCCACTCACCACCGGTTTTGATGACGTCCTTGGTGCGATCGCGAATTTGCATGACGCCCAGGGCATCAATGGTGGCAATGTCGCCCGTGGGAAACCAGCCATTCACCAAAGGTGACTTATCGCCCTTGTAATAGCCCGAAATAATCCACTGACCCCGCACCATGAGTTCCCCTTGTGAGGTGCCATCGCGCGGCATGGTGTTGCCTTCTTCGTCCACTACTTTGATGTCGACACCAAACACCGAACGACCTTGCTTACCAACCAATGCGTGACGATCTGCAGCAGGCATAGCGCGCTGCTCAGGCGTCATGCTGCTCATGGTGGCCACTGCTGTGGTCTCGGTCATGCCCCAACCATGGCGCACTTCGACATCGTAGTCATCGCTGAATTTGGCAATCAAGGCTGTGGGCATGGCCGAGCCCCCCGCAGCGGTGCGCCTCATGGTGCTGAAACGCAATTTGTTTTGTTCAAGGTGCTGGATGAGCGCCATCCAAATGGTGGGCACACCTGCACTGATGGTGACCTTTTCGGCTTCAATGAGTTCGTACAAACTGGCGCCATCCAACTTAGGACCTGGCAAGACCAACTTGGCGCCAGCAATGGGTGCCGCATATGGAATGCACCATGCGTTGATATGGAACATGGGAACCACGGGCAGAATGGCTTCTTCGGGCGACAAGTTCAAAATACTTGGTAAACAACCAGACAGTGCATTAATCACAATGGCGCGGTGCGAATACATGGCACCTTTAGGATTGCCGGTGGTGCCTGAGGTATAGCAAATGGCTGCGGCAGATCGCTCGTCAAAGTCGGGCCATTCAAAAACATCGCTGGCAGAAGCAATCAGTTCGTCGTAGCAAACCACATTGGACACGCCTTCAATTTCCGGCATGTGCGCACGCTCGGTCAGGCAGACCCATGCACGCACTTTGGGGCAATGCGCTGCAATGCCTTTGATCAAAGGCGCAAAAGTGATGTCAAACAAAACCACTTCGTCTTCGGCGTGATTGATGATGTAAATGAGTTGTTGGGGATGCAGGCGCGGATTGCACGTGTGCATGACCATGCCGCTGCCCGACACCGCGTAATAAGCTTCAAGGTGACGGTGATTGTTCCAAGCAATGGAGCCCACCACACTGCCCTCTTTTAAATTCAAGCCGTGCAGTGCATTGGCCAATTGGCGTGAACGCTTTGCACAATCGGCGTAGGTGTAGCGAAACAAAGGGCCATGTGTTTCGCGAGAGACAACTTCTTGCCCGCCAAACTGCTTAGCCGCGTGCTCCAAAATGCCCGACAAGAGCAAGGGGCGGTCCATCATGAGGCCAGGTTTGAGCATGAAAAATCTCCGAATTGAATGAATTCAAAGATGATAGTCTGAAGCCCTAAGGTGTCACTCGGGATTGACCCGTAAAGGGCGCCTGATAAAGCCAGACAGGCCGATTGGGACTGGCGTCAGTGACTGCAGTGGCTTTAAGTTCTGCCGCCTCAAACTCCAAACTTACCAGCCAAGCACCCGGTTTCATTTCTGCTTTGGCTTTCTCAACTGCACGGGGCATGGTTTCGGGCCGCTGAAACAAATACACCATGTCATAGGCGCCCCAATGGTCCTCCCAAATATCACCGCATCTCACCTCTGCCCAGGGGCACCGAAACTTGGCCAGCCAACTTAAGGGGCGGCTGAATTCAATCCCAATCCACTGCGCATTCACATAGGCCAATCGCAAGGCTTTCAGGCCGTCACCCGCGCCACAGCCTGCGTCAAGAATCTTCGCTTGTGCAGGCAAGATGGCCCAGCGGGGCACATCTCGCAAAGCATTCAAGGGGGTTGGAAACACGGGGGCATCGCGCCAAGTGTGTAGGGGGTAAATCCAGATGATCAAAATCAAGGGCAACAGCCAGACCCAGGCTGGCACACTGGCCATGCCCATCAGCCAAAAAGACACTGGGAAGCCCATGGCCAGGGCCGCTGTTCTGGCTTGAGAGAACCCTTTGTGCCAAGCAGCAGCAGCGGCAATGACGCCAGCGCTTGTTGCAAAAAGCATGGCCACAGAAGAGTGAACTCCCTGTTCAAGCAGGAACAAATAGAGGTACCAAACCCCTCCCCAAACCGCCAAAGCAGCCAAAGGCCAACGGATCAAATTTGACATTTGATTCTTCTTTCAGATAATTCAACCATATTAAGCAAATGCAATGGTTTTGTTCTGTCGCACATCATCTCATTTTCACCCATGATTCAAGGTTTTTTCATCTCTCTTCGATTTGCTGTTCTAAGCTGTCTGTTGGGCAGCTTGCTCATGGTCGGCTTTGCTTGGGCCTACAAAGTAGAAAAGATTTGCGAAGATGTTCCAGCCACTTCCAGTGAGCCTGGTTATAAAAAGTGCAAAGTAGTCAAAGCAAAAGAAGGCGGGGCACCAGGTAAAGGGGATGGTAAAGGGGATGCCAAGGGTGGCGGCAAAGGCGACGCCAAGGCAGATGCTAAAAAATAATTGATGAACAAACAAACAACCGAGGCTTATACCCTCCTCAAACCCAAGCAGGCAGTGCCTTTGGTTATGGACTCACCGCATTCGAGCCGTGTCTTTCCCAAAGACATCAATGCTGATTTGCCTTTAGAAGATCTGCGCGATGGTGAAGATGTCTTCATTGATGCCTTGTGGGCCCATGCTCCTGACCATGGCGCGCATTTGCTTTTGGCTGAGTTTGCCCGCACCTACATCGACCCCAACAGACACGTGGGCGATGTCGATCTGGCCATGATTGAGGGCGAATGGCCACATGCTTATGAGCCCAGTGGCAAAGCCCGCATTGGCAAGTCTCTCATTTGGCGCACCTTAGACGACGGACGCCCTATCTACAACCGCAAACTGTCGGTTGACGAAGTGCACCAACGTATTCAGCGCTATGCCCTACCCTACCAAGCACAGTTGCAAAACTTGATCAATGAACATCATCAAAAATTTGGTGTTTGCTATCACATCAACTGTCACTCCATGAGTGCTGTCAGCGGCAAAATGGGTGAAGGCGGCGCTGGCATTGCGCGTGCCGATGTGGTTTTAGGCGACCGCGATGGCACCACGTGCTCAGCCGAGTTCACACACTTGGTGAAAGAATTCATGCAGCAATGTGGCTACGACGTCAAAATCAACGACCCCTTCAAAGGTGTTGAATTGGTGCGGGCATTTTCCAACCCCGCGCAAGGCAAACACAGCCTGCAAATTGAGTTGAATAAACGCTTGTACACGGATGATTCAGGCCGAGGCAAAGGGCCAGGCTACGACAAACTCAATCAAGATCTCATAGCGCTCACCGCCTTGCTTGCCGACTTTTCCACACACAAAATATGACCACCTCTGCTCAAACAACAGCGTCCCCTTTCCAAGTCGAGTTAACGGCCCCTGACATCAGCGCTTATCGCGCCAGCAATGTAGGCATTGACTATGTCACTCGAATGGACTCAGGCAAGCCAGGCCCGCATGTCATTGTGCAAGCCTTAACGCATGGCAATGAACTGAGCGGCGCCATCACGCTTGACTATTTGTTCAAGCAAAACTTCCAACCCATCTGCGGTGTAGTGTCCTTCATCTTTGCCAACGTGGCCGCCTATCACATGTGGGATCCGACCAACCCCGATGGCAACCGTTATGTGGAAGAAGACTTCAACCGAGTTTGGTCCGATGAAGTTTTAAAGGGCCCGCGCGACTCAGTGGAACTGCGCCGCGCGCGCGAGTTAGTGGACTACATTGACACCGCCGACTACCTGCTCGATTTGCATTCCATGAGCGCACCCAGTGCGCCTCTCATGGTGTGCGGCGTTCGTCCTAAAGGGGGGCAGAAATCCATTAATTTGTCCGCCAAAATTGGCCTGCCCGAATGGCTCATGATGGACACAGGTCACATCAATGGCCTGCGAATGATTGAACGTGCCGCCTTTGGCGATCCAAGCAAACACAACACCGCCATCTTGCTAGAAGCCGGTCAGCACTGGGAAAAAGCTTGCGAGCAAATTGCCCGCGAAACCACATTGAAGTTCTTGAAAGTCACGGGTGTGACTTCTGCTGAATGGGCAGACTCGCGTTGCAGCTTGCCACCCGTTGATCAAAAAGTGGTGCAAGTGACAGAGGGTTATGCAGCCCGTTCACTTGACTTTGAATGGCTTGCTGTTTACAACGGTTTGGAAGTGATTGAGAAGTCAGGCACAGCCTTAGCTGAGGATGCGGGCCACGCCGTGTGCACGCCGTATGACAATGCTGTGTTGATCATGCCGACGCGCAGCAAACGCTTCACGGTGGGCAGCACCATGGTGCGGTATGGCCGGGTTGAAGGCCTGAGCTAAGGACTCATCTATAATACGAATCTTGGGGCTGCACTGGTTTCGACATGGGTTCGGACGCGTGGCAGGGCATGTCGAGGTTCTGATCCTCGTAAAACAGCAGAAAAAAAACTAACTGCAAACGACGAACGTTTCGCACTCGCCGCTTAATCCGGTGAGCCTTGCAACAGTTGGCCGATAGGCTGGGCAAGGGGGCTTTAGGCGTTAAAACCTAAAACTTCCAGGCTGCAAGGTAAAACATATGGGCTGGCGTCACATCGGGCACCTTGATGTGACGTGAGAAAATAGGATGCTGGTTGGGTTCATAGCGTGTCGCTGCGCGATGTATTTGACGAGACTTAAATCAGACGACTACACATGTAGAACTGTACGAAAATGGCTTGTGGACGCGGGTTCAATTCCCGCCAGCTCCACCAGATGCAAGTTTAAAGGCCGCTAAGATTAACTTCTTGGCGGCCTTTTAAACGTAAATTACGTCGTCATGTTTGGCCTCGACTTGAGACTGATCAAGCACAGCGAAATGCTAAAAATCAAATCCAAGTTGCGGTGATGCGCTTTCAATTTGCTTCAAAGAAGCCGAACGCCTTCGAAATGTTTGACGTGAAGCATGCTTCTCCACCACAGCTTGTTTGCCAGCCTTCACCTCTGAATTTTGACGTCTGGCGTGAAGTAACTGTTTGGACTTGCGTGTAGCCATCGCCAGATCAACCAATGGCTGGGGAATTTGAAGGGAAGTAGATGCGTGAGTTTGCAAGTGCGGCGGCATAAGCGAGGGCTCAAACAGCCATGTGTCTGAAACATCTCGCATGTAGGGCAACCAGCGCCGAACAAAAACGCCATGCGGATCGTGATCTTGCGCTTGTTTAATGGGGTTGTATACGCGCGTGGTATTGATGCCCGTAGTGCCCGATTGCATTTGAAGTTGACTCCAGTGAATGCCAGGTTCGTAGTCTAAAAACTGAGTGGCTAGCCATTCACCCACAGGTCGCCAGTGCAACCAAAGTGGATAAGCTGCCACCGAGACCAACATGGACCGCATCCGAAAATTGAGCCAACCTGTTTCACGAAGCATGACGACGCAAGCGTCCACCATAGGCCAACCTGTGCGCGCATCTTTAAGCGCCTCAAAGTATTCGAAGTTGAACGCTTGTTCGCGCAAGTCGTCATAACCGCGATGCATATTGCGCCACTCTATCGCCGGTTCACTTTCAAGCTTCTGAATGAAATGGCAGTGCCAATACAAGCGACTTAGGAAGCCACTCAAACCGGCACGATGGCGGCTGGCCTGTGGCGGCAAGCTGGCCATGTGCGCGCGTGTACTTTGCACCACCTCTCGCATGCTAATGCACCCGAACGCAAGGTAGGCAGAAAGGCGTGAGCAGGCATCGGGGGCAGACAAAGGTGAAGAAATACCACCGCGATAACCAATGCTTCGAGCGTTTAAAAAACTATGTAGCGTGGTCAACGCAAGGGCACGCCCGCCCTGCTGTCTGAAAGGCGGATTGTGCAGCAAATGAGATGGCGCAGACATCACGAAGGGTGCTGTAGACGGCGGCCGCCAAAACGTCAAAGAATTCAGATTTTGCTGGGGCGACGCCATATGCCGTTCCCATGCGGCTTGCCATAGATTGCGGTTTTTAAGCCTGCGCACCACACCAAATTGTGCAAACTCTTGCCAATGAACGCCGTGCGCCTGACACCATGCACCTACCTTGAGGTCGCGTGCGTATGTGAATGCATTGCCTGTTTCTTCGTGGGCGTAGAGACCAGAGAATGGGGCATCGCGCCAAATTTTTGTCAGAACCTCGGGTAACTCACCTGTGTGAATTTCCACGCACCCACCGATTGTTCTTAAATGTGCATCAAGGTCCTGCAAGGACTCTCGAACAAATTCAAAGTGCTGAAGTGCCGTATCGGGTTGCAACCACAGTTCGGGTTCCACAACGTAAATGCAGCGCACCGGGCCTTGCTTGGCAGCATGGACCAGCGCCTCATGATCTTGCCAACGCAAGTCTCGTTTGAACCAGACCAGGCTGTAGCTCATTTAGGTAACTCGAATCAAGACAGACTCTTTTCCCTGGCCGTATGCAGCTTCTTGTAGCTGTCAATCAAACGGTGGTGTCTGTCCAAACCTTCCAACTTCATGCTGGTAGGTGTCAAACCAAAGAAACGCACACTGCCATTTACTGAGCCCAGCACAGCGTCCATGCGCGAGTTGCCAAACATGCGGCGGAAGTTGTATTCGTAGTTTTCAATCTCGAGTTCTGGATTTAAGGCAACTTCTAGCACCACATTCAAAGCTTGATAAAACAGCTTTCGATCAACGGTGTTGTCGTTGTATTGCAAAAATGCACCCGTCAAATCTTGTGCGACTTCCAATTGCTTTAATGCCAGATGAATGAGCAGTTTCAGCTCCAGCACTGTCAGTTGACCCCATTCGGTATTCTCATCAAACTCAATGCCAATGAGCGTTGCAATGTCAGCGTATTCGTCCAGCTCGTTGTTTTCTAAACGGTCTAGCAATACGGTCAATTGCTTATCGTTTAAGCGATGCAAGTTCAGAATATCTTCACGGAACAACAAGGCCTTGTTGGTGTTGTCCCAAATCAAATCTTCTACTGGATAAATTTCGGAGTAGCCTGGCACCAAAATTCGGCACGCCATGGCACCTAGTTGATCGTGCACCATGGTGTAAACCTCTTTCCCCATGCCTTTCAAAATACCAAACAATATTGCGGCTTCGTCGGCATTGGCTGTGCTGCCCTTGCCCGCAAAATCCCATTCTACAAATTCGTATTCAGCCTTGTTGCTAAAGAAGCGCCAAGAAACTATGCCACTGGAATCAATAAAGTGCTCTACAAAATTGTAGGGCTCTGTCACAGCGTTGCTTTCAAAGGTGGGTGACGGCAAATCGTTCAAGCCTTCAAAGCTGCGGCCTTGCAGCAATTCGGTCAGACTGCGCTCCAGAGCAACTTCTAAGCTGGGGTGCGCGCCAAACGATGCGAATACGCCGCCTGTGCGAGGGTTCATCAATGTGACGCACATCACGGGGTAAGTGCCGCCTAGGGAAGCGTCTTTGACCAACACTGGAAAGCCTTGATCTTCAAGGCCTTGAATGCCAGCCATGATGCTAGGGTATTTGGCCAACACTTCAGCGGGCACATCGGGCAAGCAGATTTCGCCTTCCAAAATTTCACGCTTAACGGCACGTTCAAAAATTTCCGACAAGCATTGCACCTGCGCTTCGGCCAAGGTATTGCCGGCGCTCATGCCGTTGCTGACAAACAAGTTCTCAACCAAGTTGGACGGGAAGTACACCACCTTGTTGTCCGACTGCCTAACGTAAGGCAAAGAACAAATACCGCGTTCAACATGACCCGAGTTGGTATCAATCAAATGCGAGCCTTTCAACTCACCCTCGGGGTTGTAAATTTGGAGACAGTAAGGGTCCAAAATTTCTTTGGGCAACGCATCCTTTTTCTCAGGCTTGAACCATCGCTCGTTAGGATAGTGAACAAACTCAGCATTGACCAAGTCTTCTCCCCAATAGGCGCCAGCGTAGAAATGGTTGTTGTTAAGTCGCTCGATGTATTCACCCAATGCAGAAGCCAATGCACTTTCTTTGGTTGCGCCTTTGCCATTGGTAAAACACATGGGCGAATGCGCATCGCGAATGTGCAAAGACCATACGTTGGGAATGATGTTGCGCCACGAGGCAATTTCAATCTTGATGCCCAAGTTGGCCAAGGTGCTAGACATGTTGGCAATGGTTTGCTCCAAGGGCAAGTCTTTGCCAAGAATAAAGGTGCTACTTTCAGCAGTAGGTTTCAAGCTGAGCAAGGACTGTGCGTCTGCATCCAAATTGGCCACTTCTTCAATGATAAATTCGGGGCCAGCTTGCACCACTTTTTTAACAGTACAACGCTCAATCGAATTTAAAATACCACGTCTGTCGACTTCTGAAATTTCAGAAGGCAACTCTACTTGGATTTTGAAAATCTGCTGATAACGGTTCTCGGGGTCAACAATGTTGTTTTGAGAGAGACGGATATTTTCTGTTGAGATATTGCGCGTGAGACAATACAACTTCACAAAATAAGCCGCGCACAATGCCGACGATGCTAAAAAGTAATCAAACGGGCCAGGAGCTGAACCATCCCCTTTGTAGCGAATGGGCTGGTCGGCCACAAGCGTGAAGTCATCGAACTTGGCTTCCACACGAAGCTTGTCGAGAAAATTGACTTTGATTTCCATGGGCGATATTTCAGAATAAATTCAAAATGAAGGGTTGTATTTAAGTCAGCATCAAGCTTTCAAGTATTTAACCCATAAAGCATTCTGGCATTTCAAATTATGATCGAGCGATGAACTCTGTTGAAGCAACATCGCTGAATAACCTGCCTGAAGCGCCTGAAAAAGTGAGTTTTTGGCAAGCTTTTGCCTTTTGGCTCAAGTTGGGCTTCATCAGCTTCGGCGGGCCCGCTGGCCAAATTGCCATCATGCACGAAGAGTTGGTGGTGCGCAGGCGCTGGCTTTCAGAAAAACGTTTTCTTCATGCACTCAATTACTGCATGGTGTTGCCCGGACCAGAAGCCCAACAACTGGCCACCTACATTGGCTGGTTGATGCACAAAACAAGGGGCGGCATTGTGGCCGGTGTTTTGTTTGTTCTGCCATCGCTGCTCCTCTTGATTGCTCTGTCGTGGATTTACATCGCTTATGGCCAAGTGGCGTGGGTGGCAGGGTTGTTTTATGGCATCAAGCCGGCCGTTACCGCCATCGTCATTCAAGCTGCACATCGCATCGGCTCGCGCGCTTTGAAAAACAACTTTCTGTTGGGCATTGCAGCGGCCAGTTTCGTGGCCATCTTTGCACTCAATGTACCTTTTCCTTTGATCGTTTTGGCGGCTGCCATCATCGGTTTTGTCGGAGGCCGAAAGTGGCCTGATTCATCCAGTGCAGGGGGTGGACATGCTGCCTCTCAAGCCAACTTCGGAAATTCACTCATCAACGATGAAACGCCTACACCACCGCATGCCATTTTCTCTGCGAAGCGCTTGTTGCAGGTGTTGCTGGCAGGCTTTACTCTATGGGCCTTGCCCATGGGCTATTTGGTGATGCACAACGGATGGGATCACACCTTCACCCAAATGAGCTGGTTCTTTACCAAAGCGGCACTGCTCACCTTTGGAGGCGCTTATGCCGTGTTACCTTATGTTTACCAAGGCGCGGTTGAACAGTTCGGTTGGATCACAGCCACTCAAATGATTGATGGCTTGGCCTTGGGTGAAACCACGCCAGGCCCGCTCATCATGGTGGTGGCTTTTGTGGGTTTTGTGGGCGGCTATGTCAAAGCGGTGCTCGGCCCAGACAGTTTGTTTTTAGCGGGCGCGTTGGCAGCCATGCTGGTCACCTGGTTCACGTTTTTACCTTCGTTTATTTTTATCCTGGCAGGCGGGCCCTTTGTGGAAAGTACGCACAACAATTTGAAATTCACAGCGCCTCTGACGGCCATCACTGCCGCGGTGGTGGGGGTCATTGTGAATTTGGCTTTGTTCTTTGGCTATCACACACTTTGGCCGCAGGGCTTTAGTGGGTCTGTAGATATACCGTCTGCAATCATTGCAGCAGGCGCTGCCATAGCACTGCTCAAATTCAAGCGCAATGTGATTCAAGTAATTGGGATTTGTGGGGTGGTTGGCATTTGCTTGCAATATGGACTGAAATAAGTCGAAGCCTATTTACACATTGGAATAAATCCTGTAAATTCTGACCAATCTAGTCAGAATTTTTCTGGAGAAAAAATATGCAAATATGGCAAATGCAAGAAGCAAAAGCTCGGTTGTCCGAGGTCATCAAATGTGCAGAGACTTCAGGCCCTCAAAACATCACGGTTCATGGTCAACCAGTTGCCGTTGTCATCTCTCAGGCTATGTTTGACAAACTAACAGGCAATCAACAATCGCTGGTTAGTTTTATGCGCGCATCGCCTTTGTATGCCATGGAAGATGTTCCGCTTGAACGTGATAAAAGTCCCACACGCAAGGTTTCACTTTGAGCTACCTGATTGATACCAATGTGCTGTCAGAAATTAGGCGCAAGACGCCTGATGCCAATGTTGTCAAATGGGTTAACAGCAGACCGCCAACATCACTTTATTTGAGTGTGCTAACTTTGGGCGAGTTGCGCAAAGGCATAGACAGTTTGGTCGATACAAAACGCAGACTGAAGTTGGTGGACTGGCTTGAAACTGAACTTCCTTTGTTTTTTGCTGGACGCATACTGGCTATCGACGAAGGCGTTGCCGATCACTGGGGTAGGTTGCTGGCGAAAGCAGGTCGAACCATGCCTGCCATAGACAGTCTACTTGGCGCAACAGCATCACATCATGGTTTAACCATGGTGACACGCAACAGCAAAGATTTTGAAAACTTAGGACTAGATGTCCTCAACCCTTGGAACGATTGAAACAATGACCAAAGAATTCGACATCGTGGTGCACGGCGCCACTGGCTTTACAGGCCGCCTCATCGCAGAGTATTTACTTACCCGCTCTGACTCAGGGCTCAAATGGGCCATGGGTGGCCGAAGCATGGAAAAACTTCAAGCAGTGAGCGCCGAAATCGGCGCACCAGCTTCCACCCCCTTGTTGGTCATTGAAAGCAGCGACGAAGCTTCACTGAAGTCTCTCATGTCCAAAACCCGCCTGGTCATTTCTGCAGTGGGCCCCTACCAGTTGTATGGCAACGAGTTGGTCAAAGCCTGTGCCGAATCCGGCGTTGACTATGTTGACTTGTGCGGCGAACCTGCATGGATGCGCCACATGATTGACCAGCACCAAGCCACAGCAGAAAAAAGCGGTGCGCGCTTGGTCTTCTCTTGCGGCTTTGACTCTAGCCCTTTCGACTTGGGTGTGTTCATGGCACAAGAAGAAATGACGAAACGTTTTGGCAAGCCCGCACAGCGTGTGCGCGGCCGCGTTCGCAAAATGAAGGGCACATTTTCTGGCGGCACCGCAGCCAGCTTCAAAGCCACTATGGCTGCAGCTGCCACTCAGCCCGGCGTCATAGACTTGCTCAAAAACCCCTTTTCACTCACACCTGGCTTTGAGGGCCCACGACAACCCACAGGCCACAAACCCATGCTAGATGAAGTGATGGGGGTCTGGGTTGCGCCTTTCATCATGGCCACCATCAACACGCGCAATGTGCACCGCTCCAACTTTTTGTTGAATCATGTGTGGGGCTCCGATTTTGCTTACGACGAAATGATCGTGACTGGACCCGGCGAAAAAGGCGAAGCCATTGCCAACGCCATTGCACAAGATAAGAGCATGAGCGAAGACAAACTCAAACCCGGTGAAGGTCCTTCCAAGGCTGAACGCGAAGCGGGCAGCTATGATGTACTGTTCATTGCGACCAATGAGCAGGGCCAATCTGTCAAAGTGGGCGTCAAAGGTGACCGCGATCCAGGCTATGGCAGCACTTCTAAAATGATTGCCGAAGCGGCCATTTGCTTGCTTAAAGATGCCACAGTCACGAAGGGCGGATTCTGGACACCCGCTTCAGCCATGGGCAACGCACTCATCGCTCGACTGCAGTCGCACGCCGGCCTGACTTTTACCGTTGAATAAAACGCTCCAAAGCCTTAAGGATTGAGCTCCATCGCAGAAGGCAAATAACCTTTCAGACTGTGCACGCCATTGGCAAACAAGATGGCGTTCACAGTGGCTTGGGCTGTAGCCTCTGCAGCCATGACCGTCAGCAACAGCATGTCGGGTGCTGCGGTTTCAGCACAGGTGGCAATGGCAAACAAGGTGTCGCCATCCAAGGTGGTGTGAGCAGGCCGGATGCTTCTTGCAAAGCCATCGTGCGCACTCATGGCCAAACGCTTAGCCTGCGATTTGTTCAGGGTGGCATTGGTAGCCACCACACCAATGGAAGTGTTGGTGCCCGCCATTGGAATGGCAGAACTCTGACCCGCCAGCAAGGCTTGCTGGGTATTAAGCAAGCGCGTGCCGTCGGCTGTTCTAGCACCTGCCAACACTTGCCCGTTAGCCGGATCGATCACATCGCCAACGGCATTGCATGCCACCATCGCCCCTACTTGCCATGGCCCCACTTTGACCAAAGCATGGCCCATACCGCCTTTCATGGCCCGGTTCAAGCCAAACAATTTACCCACCACGGCACCCGCACCTGCTCCCACATTGCCCGACATGGGAGGCACCACCGAACGCATGGCACTTGCCGTCATCGGTTTTTGATAAAGCGCATCTTCGCAAGCAGCATAGCCGGCAGCAGCGTCGGGTCTTATTTTGGCGTTGTCGCCTTCCCGTACCAGAGGCAAGTCAAATAGCACGGCGGCTGGCACGATGGGCACACAGCCATGGCCAGTTTGAAATCCTAAGTTGCGTTCGTCTAACCACTGCATGACACCGCTTGCAGCGTCCAAGCCAAAGGCGCTACCACCAGATAACAAGACCGCATGCACTTTGTCGACCAAATTGGTGGGGTCGAGCAAATCAGTTTCTCGGGTGCCAGGGGCAGCACCCCGCACATCGACACCACCCACTGCACCTTGGGGCGCCAACACCACCGAGCACCCCGTTAGGCGCTGGCTGGAGGTAAAGTGGCCCACATGCAAACCTGCAATATCAGCAATGCTGCCGTAATGCGGATTGGCTCTTTGGCTCAATCGGGTGTTTACAATGTTCTGAGATGTCATCTGAAAGCCTTTTATCAATGCCCCCGCCCTGTCTTGCCAACATGGCTGATGGGACGCCAACCCTGAAGACACAAGGATAACGCGTGTCTTCGTTTGTGCTTCAACGTTTCTTCAGTTTTTTCGCCACCTTGGCGGTCACGTCGGTGGTGGTTTTTGGGGTGCTGGAATGGTTGCCTGGCAATGCAGCGCAAGTTATTTTGGGCGAAACTGCTACCCCAGAATCTTTGGCAGCGATGGAAGAAAAATTGGGCCTTAATCAGCCTGCCCTCTCCCGCTATGTTGATTGGGTAGGTGGCTTGCTTCAAGGCCAATCGGGCATGAGTATTTCGTACGATACGCCCACAGCGGTGCTCATGATGGAGCGCATGCATGTCACCTTGCCATTGGCCATCATGGCCATGAGCATCACCGTCCTTGTGGCCTTGTGTCTGGGTTTGTATGCTGCCTCCAAACAAAACACAGCTGGCGATGTGGGGGCATGACACTCAGCCAATTGGGCTTGGCTTTGCCTAATTTTTGGTTGGCCATTTTGTTGATCTTGCTTTTTGCAGTGCACCTTCAATGGGTCAGTGCGGGCGGATTTCCAGGCTGGTCTGAGGAAGATGGCGGCGGCTTGTTGGCAGGCACTGCAGCACTGATATTGCCAGCCATCGCATTGGCAGCCGTTCAAACTGCCATCCTCACACGGGTCACACGTTCGGCAGTCATTGAATCGATGTCGGAAGACTACGTGCGCACTGCCCGTGCCAAGGGCCTTTCTAAGCAGCAAGTGCTGTGGCAGCACGTGCTGCGCAACGCCATGATTCCCGTGGTCACGGTCATGGGTCTGCAATTTGGCAATCTGATTACCAGCGCCATCGTCATTGAAAATGTGTTTGTATTGCCAGGCATTGGTCGCCTGATTTTTCAGGCCATTGCCAACCGCGATTTGATTGTGGTGCGCGATGTGGTGATGTTGCTTTCGGCCATGGTCATCTTGATTAATTTCTTCATTGACCTGCTCTATGCCTGGATTGACCCGCGTTTAAAAACAGGGGCCGCAGCCGTATGAGTAAACCACCAACTTTCTCAAGCAGTGTGCAACGCGCCTTCAAGCACCCCAGCTTTGTGGCGGGTGCTGCCATTGTGGTGTTGCTTGTGATCAGCGCTACGGTGTCCTTATTTTGGTCGCCCTACCCCGTTGGTGACATAGACATCCCCAACAAATTGGCCGGGGCCAGTGCTCAACATTGGTTTGGCACAGACAGTCTAGGGCGTGACATTGCGTCGCTCTTGTTGGTGGGCAGCCAAAACTCTTTGCTGGTCGGTTTCATTGCGGTGGGCATTGGCTTGGGCTTGGGTGTACCGCTGGGCTTGTTGGCATCTGCCCGACGCGGTTGGATCGAAGAGGTGGTCATGCGCGCTGCCGACTTCACCTTTGCATTCCCCGCATTGCTTTCTGCCATTTTGCTCACTGCCATTTATGGGCCGGGCTTGGTGGTCAGTATCACTGCCATTGGTATTTTCAACATCCCTGTGTTTGCGCGCATCACGCGGGGCGCAGCCAATGCCGTGTGGTCGCGCGACTTCACCTTGGCAGCCAAGGCCGCTGGCAAAACCAAATGGGCCATTACTTGGGAGCATGTGTTGCCCAATGTGGCCAGCGTGCTCATAGTGCAAGCCACCGTGCAATTTGCCATTGCCATCTTGGCTGAAGCCGCGTTGTCTTATTTGGGTTTGGGCACCCAACCCCCCAATCCAAGTTGGGGCCGCATGCTGAACGAAGCGCAGTCGCAAATGTTCCAAGCGCCAATGCTCGCGGTGTATCCGGGCATCGCCATTGCACTGGCTGTTCTGGGACTCAATTTGATGGGCGATGGACTGCGTGACCTGCTCGATCCCCGCCTGTCGAGGTCGCGATAAGCGCACTGGCTTGAACATGACACCCTCCAACGCCATCCCTTTGCTGTCTGTTCGCAATCTGCGGGTTGCTTTGCAAACATCGCACGGCCAACTGGAAGCTTTGCGGGGTGTTGATTTTGAGATGCTACGCGGCAACACTTTGGGCTTGATTGGTGAAAGTGGTTGCGGCAAATCACTCACTGCCTTGGCCATCATGGGATTATTGCCAGATCGGGCCACTGTTTCGGGGTCGATTGCATTGAATGGCACGGAGCTTACTCAAATGAGCGATGCGGCTTTGTGCACCCTGCGAGGTGCACGCATGGCCATGATTTTTCAAGAACCTATGACCGCGCTCAACCCCTTGCATCCTATTTGGAAACAAATCGCCGAGCCGCTCCAATTGCATCAGGGCATGGATTTGATTTCTGCCAAAGCACGTGCGCTTGAATTGTTAGAACGCGTTCAATTGCCACGGGCGCGTGAAAGACTAGACAACTACCCGCACCAACTTTCAGGGGGTCAGCGCCAGCGCGTCATGATCTCAATTGCTTTGGCCTGCCAACCCGACATTTTGATTGCCGACGAACCCACTACGGCCTTGGATGTCACCGTTCAAAAAGAGGTGTTGGCCTTGATTCGCCAATTGGTGGCCGAGGACGGCATGGGCCTGCTGTTAATCAGCCATGATTTGGGCCTCATGCGCGACCAAGTTGAGCGCGTCATGGTGATGTATGGCGGTACTGTTGTTGAAAGCGCACCCACTCAAGAATTGTTTGGCATGCGGGCGCACCCTTATACCCAAGGTCTGTTTGCTGCGCGTCCCCAGCTGGGATTGAAACGAGGCACACGACTGCAAACCATTGCGGGCAATGTGCCGGAAATTTTCAACTGGCCAAAAGGCTGCGCATTTGCAGACCGCTGCGCTTATGTGCAAGACAGTTGCAGACAGACATTGCCGCAGCTTGAACGTGTGCCAGACACAGCCCATGACATAGATGCCGATGGCACCGGCCAAGCAAAACCTGTAGCAGAGCACTGGGTGCGTTGTCCTGAATGGCAAAAATTGGAGGCATCGGCATGATCGACTCCAAAGAAGTTTTGCTAGACGTGCAACACGTCAGTCAACAATATGCTTTGCCCAAACCTTCTTTATTTGCCAAGGCTGGGCACATTCAGGCGGTGAAGGATGTCAGTTTTCAATTGACCGCTGGCAAGAGCCTGGGCATTGTGGGCGAGTCGGGCTCTGGCAAATCGACCTTGGCCCGTTTGGTCATGGCCCTTGAAAAACCGACGCAAGGTAAGGTTCTGTTCAAAGGACAAAACTTGAATGCATTGCCCCAAGACCAACTTCGACATGCGCGCAGCGATTTTCAAATGGTCTTCCAAGACCCCTATGGCTCGCTCGATCCGAGGCAGAAAGTACTGCGCATCGTGACAGAGCCACTTCACAGCACCTTGAACAGCGGCTCAGGGCAAGCGCTGAGTTCCAAAGATTTAAAAGACCGCGCCACCCTAGCTCTCACAGAAGTCGGCTTGCGGGCGTCAGATCTCGACAAATACCAGCATGAATTCTCTGGCGGTCAACGCCAGCGCATTGCCATTGCTAGGGCCTTGATCACCCGACCTTCCCTCATCGTGGCAGACGAGCCCGTGAGCGCTTTGGATGTGTCGGTGCAAGCCCAAGTCCTTAACCTCATGATGGATCTGCAGGACCGTTTTGGCTTGAGTTACTTGTTTGTCAGCCATGATCTTGCAGTCATCAACCTGATGTGCGACGATGTGATTGTTTTGCAACATGGACAGGTGGTGGAGGCTGGTTCGGCCGATGAAATTTTTCAACGGCCACAACACCCCTACACCCAAGCATTGCTAGATGCCATTCCTGGCCTCTCGCAGTGATTCAAAAAACCTGCAAGCCAATGATTTGAAGATGAAGTCTAATTTTTTTTGATGAAGGAGTTTTTTATGACACAAGCACCTCGTTCAACGCGTCGCCAACTGGGTCAATTTGGTTTGGCCCTGGTTGCGGCCGCCAGCATGGTACTTATCCAGCCAGCCGCACACGCACAGTCCAAAAAAGACAGCGTGGTGGTGGGCATGATTTTGGAGCCTACCAGCCTAGACCCCACCACTGCGCCAGCCGCCGCCATTGGTGAAGTGGTGCACTACAACATCTTAGAAGGCCTGACCAAAATCAATGTCGATGGTTCTATCACGCCATTGCTGGCCGAAAGCTGGACCATGGATGCTGACGGCAAAGCCTTCACCTTCAAATTGCGCAAAGGTGTGAAATTTCAAGATGGCGCAGCCTTTGATTCTGCTGCTGTGAAGTTCAGCTTTGATCGCGCCAAAGCCGAGAAGAGCACCAACAAAGCCAAGGGCGCTGTGTTCAACAACATCAGCCACATCTCCACACCCGATGCGCACACTGTGGTCTTGGTTTTAACCAACCCCGATGGCAATTTCTTGTTCCGCATGGGCGAGAACACGGCCGTCATCTTGCATCCCAATTCTGCTGACAGTGCCGCCACCAAGCCGATTGGCACGGGTCCTTACAAATTAGAAAACTGGGCCAAAGGTACAGCTGTCACCTTGACCAAGTGGGATGGCTACCGCGATGCCGCCAACGTCAAGCTCAAAAAAGTGACCTTCCGCTTTATCAACGACTCGTCTGCGCAAGTGGCCGCCTTGTTGGCTGGCGACATTGATGGCATGCCTCGCTTTCAGTCACCCCAAAGCTTGAAACAATTTCAATTAGACAAGCGTTTTGCAGTTGAAATGGGCAGCACGGCCGGCAAAGGCATCATGACCATCAACAACAAAAAGAAACCTTTTGACGATGTCCGCGTTCGCCGTGCCCTGTCACACGCCATCGACAAGAAAGCCTTCATTGACGGTGTTTTTGAAGGCTTGGCCAAGCCCATTGGCAGCCACATGGCACCGACAGATGCTGGCTACGTAGACCTTACAGGTCAATATGCTTTCGATCCTGAAAAAGCCAAAGCATTGCTCAAAGAAGCTGGCGTTCAAACGCCCTTGAATGTGACACTCACATTGCCGCCCCCGCCCTACGCCCGCAAAGGTGGTGAAATATTGGCAGCTCAGTTGGCCAAGGTGGGCATCGTGGCCAAAATTGAAAACGTCGAATGGGCACAATGGTTAGGCGGCACCTTCAAAGGCAACTTTGATCTCACCGGCATCAACCACGTCGAGCCACTTGATTACATGGCCTATGCCAACCCCAACTACTACTGGGGCTACGACAGCAAAGCCTTCCGCGATCTAGCGGCCAAGCACTCCGCCACAACGGGCGCCAAAGACCGCACCAAATTGTTTGGCGACATGCAGCGCATGATTGCCAACGACTCGGTCAATGTGTTTTTATTCAACGCCACCAACACGGCTGTTTACAAAAAGGGCCTGAAAGGCTTGTGGTCCAGTTCACCCATTTTTGCCAACGACATGGCATCGGTTTCCTGGAATTAATTCATGAAGATATTGGTGACAGGTGGTACCGGCTATATCGGCAGCCACACATGTGTGCAGTTGATTGAGAAAGGCTGGCAACCTGTCATCATTGACTCTTTGGTCAATTCCAAAATCAGTGTTTTAGATCGCATTCAACAAATCACCGGTACACGCCCTGCTTTTATTGAGGGCGACGTTCGAAATGCTGATTTACTTCAAAAGGTTTTAACAGAGCATGCCATTGAGGCCGTCATTCATTTTGCCGGCTTGAAAGCGGTCGGCGAATCGGTCAGCATGCCCTTGAAGTACTACGACAACAATGTGCATGGCAGCGTGGTGCTCATGCAGGTCATGAAGCAGTGCGATGTCAAAACCTTGGTCTTCAGTTCTTCGGCCACAGTGTATGGCGATGCGACAGTCATGCCATTGAAGGAAGATGCGCCTACCTCCGCTACAAATCCCTATGGTCAAAGCAAATTGATGGTGGAGAAAATCATTGCCGATCTTTGTGATTCAGATCCAAGCTGGTCCATCACGGCTCTTAGGTATTTCAATCCTGTGGGTGCACATGAAAGCGGTTTAATCGGAGAAGATCCGCAAGGCGTCCCCAATAATTTAATGCCTTTTTTAGCCCAAGTCGCAGTTGGAAGACGTGAAGTGCTTCAGGTTTATGGCAATGACTATCAAACACCAGATGGCACAGGCGTGCGGGACTACATTCACGTGGTTGATTTGGCCCAAGGGCATCTTTCTGCCTTAACCCATGGCCATGGCAAGGCAGGCCATCACATCTTTAACTTAGGGACAGGCAAAGGCAACAGCGTCCTTGAAATGTTAAATGCATTTGGAAAAGCTTCCAGCAAAGAATTGAAATACAAAATAGTAGCGCGCAGACCAGGCGATGTTGCAGCATCTTGGGCAGATCCCCACAAAGCCAAATCGGTCTTAAATTGGCAAGCCAGAAAATCAATCGATGACATGTGCCAAGACACTTGGCGCTGGCAGTCTCAAAATCCCAACGGGTATCCCTGAAACGCCAGCTTGCGTGGTCTTTAAGGCGTGTTGAACCAGCCTTTCAATCCTAAGCGGCTTTGAATGTGAAGGGTTCTAGTGGCAAGCTACTGGTTCGACCTGCCAATTTGTCGGCCAACAAGTCCGCAGACCCAGCTGCCAAAGTCAATCCTAAGGTGCCATGCCCGATGTTGGCATAGACATTGTCAAAAGCAGTTTGATCAATGATGGGGCGACTCGAAGGCGTTGCAGGCCGCAGACCTGCCCAAGTTTGTACCTTGCCGTAATCACCAGCGTCTGGAAAATTGTCGCGCGCTTGCTGAATCAAGGCGGCTATGCGATTCGCATCAACCTCCCTGTTTTCACGTCCCAAGTCGACCATACCCGCTGCGCGCAAACGATTTCCCAATTTGGCAAATACTATTTTGTGATGACTGTCAGTGATGGACATAGAAGGTGCAATGCCATGTTCGCAATCGAGCGTGATGGAAAAACCTTTCAGTCCCAACAAGGGTGCACGCGTGCCAAACTTTTGCAGCAACTCGCGGCTGCTAAGACCAGCGGCAACCACAAAGAAGTCTGCTTTGAATTCCGACAAATCTGATCCGCCAGCCGAATCTACAGTTTTCACCCGTTGCAGAAAAGTGCTCTGTGACTTGAGCTTGAGAGCGATACAGCGACGCCCCTCGAGTACAGCTCCCGTGATGCGGGTGTCGTAATGCAGGCTGCCACCGCGCGACACAATCAAACGCTCTAGGTACTTGCACAGGCCATGGCTATCGACCACATCTTCAGAAGGCGTGTAAATACCGCCCACCAATTTACTTTGCATGGCTACAAGTGCCGGCTCTGTTTGGACGCATTCAGACGGCGATAGCACATGCTGCTCACAGCCCACATCCAAACTGCGCTGGTAGTTCACTTGTGCGTTGGCCGAAGCCAATGCGGCTGGGTCGCGAAACACCACCAACTTGCCATTGGTGCGGTAATCTAAGCCAGCGGCTGTGGCCCAACTGGCGGGCACATTGGCCAACCATTCTCTTAAGACACGCCTAGACAAGTAGCCTAAGCCCAGTAAATCGCGGGTGGTTTTATGCGCTCTGGCGCTTGTACAGTGCGTTGCAAAACTCAAAGTCCAACGCAAAAAATGAGGCGAAAGTGAAGGGTGGATGTGCAAAGGCCCATCTTTTTGAAGCAGCCACTTGGGCAAACTGGTCAGCGCTGAAGGTTCGGCCAAAGGGGCTACATAGCTGTAAGACAGTTGGGCACCATTAGCATAACTCGTGACCAAGCCAGGCGCCGCACCTTCTTCAATGACACTCACTTGCCAACCGTCTTGCATCAAGCGCCAAGCCGTGGACAAGCCCACAATGCCAGCACCAATGACACACACGTGTTTAGTCTGCGGATTGATCATTTGCCATCGTACTGTTTTCCGAGGGCCAATAGCTCAGGGGTGCCAATGAGTTGATTCAGGTCATCAAAATTAAGCATTTGGTCGCGCCAAGGTGTGGTGGTTTGGTGCGACTTCAAACTGCCGTAGTAGCCCTGCAAAGTGTGCGCCACTGCACGCGCAGTGCCTCCTGGAAAAATCACAATTCGAAAGCCGCGCTCACCCAATTCAGTGGCACTTTGAATGGGCGTTTGACCACCCTCGACCATGTTGGCCAACAAAGGAATGCGGTGCGCAAATTGTGCGCAGGCTTGCTGCATTTGCTCGGGGGTGCGCAGCGCTTCAATGAACAAGGCATCGACACCGCAGGCCAAATAGGCCTCTGCACGCTCAAGAGCAGCCTCCAAACCTTCAACGGCCAATGCGTCGGTACGCGCCAAAATGAGTGTGTTGCTACTTTGGCGCGCATCCAATGCAGCTTTCAATTTGCCTTGCATCTCTGCCACAGGCACTACGCCTTTGCCATCCAAATGACCGCAACGCTTGGGAAATGTTTGATCTTCAATTTGAATCATGGCAGCGCCTGCGCGCTCAAAATCGCGCACAGTGCGTTGTGTGTTGAGTGCGTTGCCAAAGCCCGTATCGGCATCCACAATCACGGGTACCGCAACTCGGTCGGTGATGTGCGCCAAGGTTTGAGCCACCTCTGTGGCCGTAGTGAGGCCAATGTCGGAGCGACCCAAACGAGAATAGGCAATCGAGGCACCCGACAGATACAAGGCTTCAAATCCTGCTTGTTCGGCAATGAGCGCACTGAGTGCATCGTAGACACCTGGCGCCAACAATGCTTTGGGTTGCTGTAAACGTTGAGCCAATGAGGACGCGTTAAATACAGAGTCTTGACCTGCGGCTTTGAATGTCATCACGTGTTCTCCCCTATTTTTTGAGCGACTGCATGCGCTGCAATGTGACCGCCGGCGATGGCACTGAGCAAGCCATTGCCAGACAAATATCCCCAAACCTCTGCACCTGACACACCGCGTGCGGCACCCCCAGCGGCATACAAGTTGGGCAAGGTTTTGCCATCAGGTTTGAGCACTTGGCATTGCGCATTGATGTTCAAGCCACCCTGCGTGTGAAACAGAGCACCCGTTACTTTGATGGCATGAAAGGGGGCTTCGAGCAGACGCTTAAAGGTTCGGCCCCAACGGTCTTTGGCATCTGGCATTTCAAGCACAGTAGCATGGGCCAACTGATTGACTTCGGCCAAAGTTTTGTCCAATGCTATGACGGGGCAACCCACAATGGCTGAAAGCGATTCCGCATTGGCTGCCGACTTGACAGCGCCCGAGGCTTGAGCAGCCACAAAGTCTGGAAAGTCTTGGGCAAATTGCAGCAACTGGTTGTCAAAGACATTCCAAGCCACACCATCCGGCTGATTCAAGACTTGAACAGCGGCTTCAGAATAGCCTTGTGTCTCATCGTGAAAACGGGCCCCAAACCGGTTGATTTGAATGCCGCCTTCCATCATCAGTGCCCACGAAATTAGGCTGCCTTGTGGAATGGCCCAAGACCCATGGCCTTGATAGGCACCCATGTCGGCCAACTCGGCACCCAATTGCAAACCCCAAGCAATGGCACTGCCATCGTTGCCTACATGACCTGCATACTGTGCATCTTTCATGGCGGGCAAGTGTTGCTGAACCATGTCGGCGTTGCCGCCAAAACCATTGCACGCCAAAATCAAGGCATCGCAAGACAATTGGGCTGAGGAGCCATCAGGTTGAGCATAGGTCAGACTTTGAACAGTGCCAGTGCCATCGGCATTCAGCGAAATGACTTGGGCTTGGGTTAAGACCACAACGCCCGCTGCATCGGCAGCGGCCCGCAACCGGCTCATCAATCCTTCGCCTGTTTTTTCAGGCACAGCATGCATTCGATAAACACTGTGACCTGGGTATAAAAACTGATCGAGCAATTGCCAGGGAATGTGGTGGTGTTCTTCTAAAGCGTCCATCGCGGGGCCAATGGCTTCGCTGTAAGCTTTGACCAAAGCAGGTGCTGCTTGGCCATGCGCTTTGTGTTGAATGTCTTGCGCAAACAAATCGGTGCTGTCATTCACCTTCGCCGCTTGTTGCACACGGGTACAAGGCGCTGGCACAAAACCAGAGGACAAACCGGTGGAGCCAGCAGGCACCGCATCGCGCTCTAACACCACGCATTCAATGCCCAATCGATGCAATGCCAGTGCCGCAGTCAAACCGCAGGCGCCTGCACCCACAATGGCTACGGGTGTGTGAATATGTTCTACCAAGCCGCTCATACCAAACTGTTGACAAATGTATCGCAGGTCATAACCTGACCAATCGAAGCCAAGTCTGCCAGTGAGGCCTGATGGAGTGCATTGCTAAATGCCGCACAACCATCGCTTAAAACCACAACGCTGTAGTCACGCACGTGCGCATCGCGCGCTGTGCTGGCCACACCGCCATTGGTCACGATACCGCAAATCACCACTGTTTCAATACCAGCTTTGCGCAGCACCCAATCGAGTTGGGTATTGAAAAACGCAGAGTAAGCGACTTTGTACACAACCAAATCCACGCTGTCTTTGAGATCAGGTACATTGTCTTGGCCCACACTGCCAGGCGCAAAATCGCCTTTGCGTAAAAAGGGCCGCTTCTCTAGAAGGTGCGACGACACCATCGGTTCCCCTTTGGCATCTGGCCACAAAGTGAATTGGCTGGCTGCAACATAGCCACCTTGCGCCTTCAAAGTTTGGGCCACTGGCGCAACGCGCGCGGGCAACAACAAAGCATCTGCACTGACGGTTTTGCCACGAGCATAGGCACCTTGCGGCGACAAGAAATCATTTTGCAAATCCACAATGATCAAGGCAGTGCTTGCGGCTGTGAACTTTGAATTCTGGGTCATGACAAAACTTTCTTCAATCCAATTGAAAGAGGGGCATCAAGGCTGAGCGGTGACCAATAGATTGCCCATGGCATCTACTTTGGCTACAAATTTCGGCTCCAACCACACGGTGGTGTCGGCTTGCTCCAAGATGGCTGGGCCTTGCACCTGAGCGCCCACTGGCAATTCCAAACGCGCAAAGCGCTGTGCATCCCACCACTGACCCTGGTGGTACACGCGTTGCACACCCAAAGGCTGCGTGCTGCCAGCCCCCACAGGAGCCAATACCGACAAATCAAATTTTGGTCTGCGGCCAATGCGCGCATAGCGCAAATTCATGACGCGAATGACGGGGCCTTCCAGCACACGGCCAAACGCATGTTGGTAAGCCTCGGTAAAGGCAGATCTCAAACCCTCAGCACTTAACTGCGCGCGCTGAACATTGACTTGAAGCGTGTGCGTTTGACCTGTGAATAACATGTCCAATGCAATGTTTTCATCCACAGCCACAAACCGCACACCCGCAGAATCGAGGCGCGTTTGGCAGGCCTCAGCCAACGTGTCGATGCGTGCCACGACATCTTTGAAATTCACGTCGCTCAAAGCTTGGTTCAATGTTTGTACCGCGTCATGGCGCATGTCGGCCATCACACAACCCAAAGCCGATGTGACACCGGGGTAACGCGGCACGATGCCCGTGGCCACACCCACTTCGCGCATCATGGCGCACACATGCAAGCCGCCGCCGCCACCAAATGGCATGTAGGCAAACTGGCGTGGGTCGTGTCCTTTTTCGATAGACACCACGCGCACCGCACCCGCCATCTTGGCATTGGCCACTGTCAAAATAGCTTCAGCGGCTTCCATGGTGCTGAGGCCCAAGGGCTCAGCTACATGCGTTTGAATGGCCTTCTCTGACAAATCAGAGCGCATGGCTTGCAACAAACCGCCGCCCAAAGGACGATCTGCTGCAATGCGTCCTAACAACACATTGGCATCGGTCACTGTGGGTCTTGTGTTGCCACGGTCGTAGCAAGCCGGCCCAGGCACACTGCCAGCTGACTCAGGGCCTACTTGCAACATGCCACTGGCATCCACAGAAGCAATAGAGCCGCCGCCCGCACCAATGGTTTCAATTTGAATCATGGGGGAACGAACCACCAAGCCAAACTCAATGGACGTTTGAGCAGACAGTGCGGCCTCCCCTTTGGCCACCAAGGACACGTCAAAGGAGGTGCCGCCCATGTCACCCGTCATCACATTGGGATAACCGGCTGCGCGAGCAATGGCGGCACACGCCATCACGCCTGCTGCCGGCCCTGACAAGGCCGTGCGCACTGGCACATCGCAAGCAGTTTGGCGTGACATCACACCCCCATTGCTTTGAACGATCAGAAGCTCACCCTCAAAACCTTGGCCGCGCAAATCAGTTTCCAAGCGTGTTAAGTAACTGCCCACTACGGGTTGCAATGCCGCATTCAAGGTGGCTGTTGAGCACCGTTCAAACTCTCGAATTTCTGGCAACACCTCAGTGGCTGCAGTCACATGCGGGTTGGGCCACATGGCGCGCACAGCCGCAACAGCGGCTTGCTCATTGGCCGTGTTGGCATAAGCGTTGATGAAGAACACGCAGACGGCTTCGCACCCAGCATCGAGCAAAGCTTGCGCTTGCACTTTCACTTGATCGATGTTGACGGGTGTATGAACGTGGCCATCGGCCAACACACGCTCGTCCACTTCCAAGCGCAGTGCACGCGGCACGATAGGCGTGAAACTGCCGCGCAACCCCCAAGTCTGTGGCCGATCACGACGGCGCATCTCCAATACATCGCGAAAGCCGCGCGTAGTGATGATGCCGGTGCGCGCTACTTTGCGTTCAAGCAAGGCATTGGTGCCCACCGTGGTGCCATGCACAATGCTGGCCACACCTGAAGCAGACCCATCTTCAGATATTTTCTGAATGCCGTTCATAAAGCCACGGGCTTCTTCACCACGGGTTGACGGCACTTTCACAATGCGGGCTGTCCCTGATTGCTCATCGAGCACAAACAAATCGGTGAACGTACCGCCCACGTCAACACCCACCACCCAGCGTTTCTGGCTCATGCTTTTCCCTTTGAAACGTAGGCTTCTTCAATGTCTTTGTCGCGCGCTTCAGCACTGCGATCGCTGGGCTTGCCCCAGCCACCGCCCCCCGGTGTTTGCAAACGCACCCGCTCGCCCTTTTTCAAGCGAATGCCCAACATCTTGGAAACCATGGGCGGGGTTTTCCAAATGCCATCGTTTTCGTACTCAAATACATTGGGCAAAGCGGGCTGACCACCCGCAATGCCTTTGGGCGACGCTTTGCCGCGTTCGCCAAAAATAAAAGCTTCAGCCGACTCTTCAAGCAGCTCAATTTCATACACCGCACCCAAGCCACCTCGGTGCTGACCATCACCGCCTGAGTTAGCACGCAAAGCCCACTGTGTAAAGCGAACTGGATATGCAGCTTCCAAAATTTCCAAAGGTGGAATGGTAGCCGTCGAGATGGGCGCATTGCTGTGCGACAAACCATCGGCATCTGAATGGCCACCATGACCGCCGCCAAAGAAACTGAACATGACCCAGCGTTGGCCTTTGCGTTTTTCATCGGTACGGTGGCCCGCAATCGACAAGGCATTGATGGTGCCGTAGGCATGCGCCACAGCACGCTTGGGGTCAGCCAGTGCGGTGGCACTGAAGATCACATCGATCATGCGCAAAATGGTTTCGGTGTAACCACCCACTGGGCGTGGGCGTTCTGCACTGATCACCAAGCGGTCTGGCAGTATGAAGTCCACAGCATCGAGCACACCCGCATTGGCAGGCACATCAGGAAAGACATGCTTCAAAGCTACATAACAAGCTGCCACAGCTGTGGCTTTGGAAATGTTCACAGGGCCCGCGCATTGTGCAGATGTGCGTGAAAAATCAAGCGTCAAACGATCGCCTTTGACCGTCATGTCAAGCGCAATGGTGAGCGGTGTGTCGACCACCCCATCGTTGTCCAGCACATCTTCAAAACTGTAGCAACCATCGGGCACGCTGCCAATGTGCGAGCGCATCAGGCGCACTGCAC
>OFQL01000009.1_pt1 | contig 39193 bp, 37 predicted proteins | sample 1542791 | NCBI WGS metagenome assembly OFQL01 (sample SAMN05442517, study PRJEB24371) | freshwater metagenome | isolation source: Freshwater Lake | place: Canada: Niagara | collected 2012-08-03 | reverse complement strand
AAGACGGCATACGAGATCATGCCTAGTCTCGTGGGCTCGGAGATGTGTATAAGAGACAGGTGATGGACCGCATGCCATCAGGGTCCTCGTTGGATGTGATCTTCACACGACGCTCGCCGTCTGGCAAAAGGTATTTGTGCAACGCGCTGTCTATGACCTTTAACTTTTCAGGCCAGCTGCCTTGCACCAGGGCAAGGTAGGTCTTGCCTGTTTCCCGCTCTCTGAATTGGTCTTGAAGGTGCTTGAGGGCACTTCTTTTCTTGGCCACCAACAAGATGCCGCTGGTTTCACGGTCCAATCGGTGCACCAATTCGAGCAGTTTTGCCAGCGGCCTGGCCTGACGCAGCTGCTCAATCACCCCAAAACTCACACCTGATCCCCCATGCACCGCTACGCCTGAGGGCTTGTCGATGGCCATCAAAGCGTCGTCTTCTAACAACAGGGGGAATTCTCGTCCCGGCGCTGGTCTGGCCGCCTTTTCAGCGACTTTGTCCGAAATTCTCACAGGCGGTAACCGAACAACATCACCCGTCTCAATCCGTGTATCTGCCGAAGCACGCCCCTTGTTCACTCGAACTTCACCACTTCGAATGATTCGATAAATGTGCGTTTTGGGGACCCCTTTGAGATGCCGAATGAGGAAGTTGTCCAAGCGTTGGCCAGCCGACTCCTCGTCCACAGTGAGCCATTTGACCTCAACGGCCGGATATGTGGCCGCAGAAATGTCTGAATGTGCGGCTTGAGGCCCTATAATGCGATTCACCGGCGTTGTGCTGTAAGTGGTTGATTTGAATGGAAATGAATTCCTGATGACAGGAGTTTAGTTCACTCTCCACCAACAAGCGCCGTAAGTTCGATGCCGCCATGAGCGAAATCTGCAGACTGAAGGCCAGGGCCAACAGTGGCAGACGATCTTTTTGGTTGGACCGATGCTTTGAAACCCAGATACGGAATATTTTTAGTCAGCAGCTTTTCAGCTACTGAACGGATTGAATCGAAATGAGTGTGTTGTTTGGATCTTTGCTGTCTTTCTTGCAGTGGCTATTTGCGCCGCTCGAGACACCATTGCCTGCGCGCGCTCACAGCCTCGATTCTTCCACGCGCCCCTTTTCACATTCCAGCGACAAACTTGCGCCCATGAATGTCGGAATCTTTTGGCAATTCCCTTCGTTTCGAACGTCAGTCTCGGCACCGTTGGCTCCTTAAGAGCTGGTTGTTAAACAGGTGATCCGGCCCCAACGTCAAATTTGGCGGGGCTTGTTTTGCTGACACATTGAAAAGAAGGGACGCATCATGAAACGGATGCTGATCAACGCCACACAGGCTGAAGAACGCCGCTTGGCCATCGTCGATGGACAAAAACTCCTCGACTACGAAATTGAAATTGAAGGCCGCGAACAACGTAAAGGCAACATCTACAAGGCGGTTGTCACGCGTGTCGAGCCCTCGCTTGAAGCCTGCTTCGTCGACTACGGCGAAGAGCGCCACGGCTTCTTGCCTTTCAAAGAAATCTCACGCCAATACTTTGCCGAAGGCGTGCCTGTTAGCCAAGCGCGCATCAACGATGTGATTCGCGAAGGCCAAGAGCTTTTGGTACAGGTAGAAAAAGAAGAACGTGGCAACAAAGGCGCCGCTCTCACCACCTTCATCAGTTTGGCCGGACGCTATGTGGTCCTCATGCCCAACAACCCACGCGGCGGTGGCGTTAGCCGTCGCATTGAAGGCGATGACCGCGCCGAACTCAAAGAAGCCATGGACCAGTTGGAATATCCCAAAGGGATGTCCATCATTGCCCGCACTGCTGGTATTGGTCGCAGCGCACCTGAATTGCAATGGGACTTGAACTATTTGCTCAAGCTGTGGGCCGCCATAGACGGCGCCACGCAAGGTGCCAAAGGCGCCTTCCTGATTTACCAAGAATCCAGCTTGGTCATTCGTGCCATTCGCGATTACTTCAACAGCGACATCGGCGACATCCTGATCGACACCGACGACATCTACGATCAAGCTCAGCAGTTTATGAGCCACGTCATGCCCGAGTTTGCACCGCGTGTGAAGCGTTACCGCGACGATGCACCGCTCTTCAGTCGTTTCCAAATTGAGCACCAAATTGAATCGGCTTATGCGCGCACTGTGCAGTTGCCATCAGGCGGCGCCATCGTCATTGACCACACTGAAGCCTTGGTGTCGGTGGACGTGAACTCTGCACGTGCCATCAAAGGCGGCGACATTGAAGAAACCGCCACCCGCACCAACCTAGAAGCCGCCGACGAAGTGGCCCGCCAAATGCGCTTGCGCGATTTGGGTGGCCTGATCGTCATTGACTTCATTGACATGGAAGAGTCGCGCAACCGCCGTGATGTCGAAAATCGTCTGCGCGATGCCTTGCGTCAAGACCGTGCACGTGTTCAGTTTGGTTCTATCAGCAAGTTCGGCCTTCTAGAAATGAGCCGCCAACGCTTGAAGCCTGCGCTTGCTGAAGGCTCCTCTATTCCATGCCCACGTTGCGGCGGCTCCGGCCATGTTCGCGACACCGAGAGCTCGGCTTTGCAAATTTTGCGCATCATCCAAGAAGAGTCCATGAAGGACAACACGGCCGCAGTGCACGCCCAAGTGCCTGTGGAAGTGGCTTCTTTCTTGTTGAACGAAAAACGTCCAGAAATTGCCAAGATTGAATTGAAACAGCGCATCAATGTGCTGCTGGTTCCCAACAAGTCTTTGGAAACACCGCACTACAAGCTCGAGCGTTTGAAGCACGACGACCCTCGCTTGGACAACATTGAAGCCAGCTACACCATGGCTGAAGTGATGGAAGATCCCACCACTGTGACGCGTCGCTCGCAAGAGCCCACAAACCGTCAAACACCGGTTATCAAGGGGGTGCTGCCTGATGCTCCTGCGCCAGCTTCTTTGCCAAAGCCTGAATCGACAAAGCCAACCCCAACTCAATCCCGTCAACCGGCTGCGAAAGCTGAAAGCACAGGTGGTTTCTTTGGTTGGTTCAAGCGCTTGATTGGCGGCACAACAGAAGCCAAGGATGAGCCAGCCACCAATGTGGGCAAACGTGGCGAACGCACACCGAAAGATGGCGAGCGCAATGAACGCAGCGACCGCAACGGCGATCGCCGGGGTGGACGCGGTGGCCGTGGCGGTCGTCGTGGAGAACGAAATGATCGCGGTGAACGCACTGAAGGCGTAACCGAGCGCAACGAGAGCACTGAAACACGCGCTCCGCGCGAAAATGGCGGTAACCGCCGAGGTGCAGAACGCAGCGATCGCAATGGTCAACGTGGCGACCGCGCTGATCGCGGCGAACGTCGTGAAAACGCCAACCCCAATGGCAACAATGCCGTCGACACCCAAAATGTCAACGCTGAAGCCACTGATTCAAGCCAAGCAGACACGCGCAATGAAGCACGCCCAGAAAGAGCCCCTCGCGGAGAGGGCAGACGCGAGCGCGGCGAAGGCCGCAGAGAACGTGGTGAACGTGGTGAACGTCGCAACAACGAGAATACGCGCCAAAACAGCGGCACTGAAAACACAGAGAATCTCGGACCAGCCCAAGCTGAGTTGAACTACAACAATGACAGCCAGCCCAATGGCGCTTCAGAGTCAAATTCTCAAGGTGAAGAGCGTCAAGATTCTGCAAATGGAACACCAGAACGCAGAGAACGGCGCTCACGCGATCGTTATGGACGTGATCGCAGAGAACGCAACACCAACGGCGACGGCAACAACTCCGAGAATTTGCAAACTGATCAAGCTTCGCAAGATGTGCAAGCTCAAGATGAAGCACCCATAGCGCGCTCCTACTTTGACCGTGCCGCAAGCAGCGCTTCACCAGTGGACTCAACGGCCAAGGCAGAGCCAGTTGCAACTGCAGCGCCAGTCGCAGTATCAGCCCCCACGCCAACTGCGGCGCCGTCTGCAGGCTTGCCCAAGGTTCAAGCCTACGAATTGCCCATGGCAAGTCTGGTACAAGTCGCCCAAAGCTCAGGTCTGCAGTGGGTCAACTCTGATCCAGAAAAAATTGCACAAGTCCAAGCTGCCATCGCAGCCGAACCCAAAGCCGTGCATGTCCCTCGCGTTCGACCGCCTGCAGTGGTTGTTGACGAAGGACCTTTGGTCTTGGTGGAAACTCGCAAAGACTTAAGCGACATGAAACTGCCTTTCTAATGGCAGCCAGTGGCCAAAAGATGCACAGAACCTGAGGTTCTTGCTTCTGCCAAAAAAGGGACCTGAGGGTCCCTTTTTTTATTCCATTGCCGCTTTCTTCAAGGCCGCTAAAGCCGCCGGCAAATCTTCACGTTGTTCGGCAAGCTCTGCCAATGAGCGCCATGCCTGTCTGCGTATGACAGGATCTTCTAACGAGGGTGCAGCTTGGGAAAGAAGCAATTGAGCCTTTCCCCACAACTGCCCTTTTTGACACAGGCGTCCGGCTAAAAACTGCAAAAGAGGTTCACGAGGATTGCTTTTTTGAGCCGACTCAATGAGCGCCAACCACTCACGCTCTTCGCTTGTATCTTGTCCTGTGAAGCTTTTCTCTAAAGCCTGGGTCAACTTCAATTGTTGCGCCTTGGACAGGGTCTGAGGGCTTGCCTGCCACCTGACCCAAATGGGCTTTAACCAAGCCCTCATCACAACTGGGTCTCCCTTGAGGCTTAGCCAGTGCAGTGCGGCTTGAATAGCCAAATCGGGTGATTGACGCTGCGCTTCACCCAACCGGGTCCAAAGTCGCTGCATTTGTCCTGACTCATGCGTTTTTGAAATCAATTCAAAAACCAAGCTGCGAATCATGCTTTCGGCAGCTTCAGTCGCAAAGGCGCGGTGTTTGATAAGCAGCAACGCGGTGTCTAAAGCCTGTGACGACTCACCCGCCAAGCGCGCAGCCTTCAGTCGCAATCGCATGGCCAATGTTCGACGTGAGACACCAAGTGGCAATCGATCTAACCAAAGCAAACTCTCTGCAGCATCTCTGTCATCCAGCGCCCACCGTGCGGCACGCAGCATGCTACCTTCCATCAGCGATTGACGCAGTTTGGCAAAGCCGCCAGCGGGCTCTTGCAAGGCTTGATCCAAATGAGACTGACGTGTGACTTTGTCATGCAATGCATGGGCAGATTCGGCCGCCAAAATATGAGCGACACATCGCAAGGCGCCTGCATGCTCCAAAATTTCGCCACTGTCTGACAAAGACTTTTCTCTGACAAGCACCAGCTCGGCAGATTTGCGCGCACGCAAAAATCTACCTTCCATAAACTGGGCCATGGCATCAAGCAAGGCACCGTGTGCTGCACGCTCCTTCTGTTGCAAGCGCCAGCGCTTGGCTTGCCGAGGCAACTCAAACAAGGCTGTGAGTGCCCGTTGCGCCCAATGCAAGGTCAATAAAATCATGACCAGCCCAAACAAAACCAAATTCAGGGAGAGATCGACGCGGTAGGGAGCCCAGAAAATAGCAACCGTACCCACGTTGTTTGAAGCCAGCAAGGCCGTGGCCACAGCCACCGCAAACAAACTCACAAGCCAAAGTGCTGCACGCATGCCGTTTTACTTTCCAGAGGAGGCCGTGGCCAATGCCGCCATCGTGGCATCGAGTCTTGGAATGGCATTGCCTTTGCTTAATGCTTGTGCTTTTTCCAACAATTGCTGTGCATGCTGTGTTTTGCGAGCCCCAGGGTCGAAATATTTTTTCAACATCATGGAGACAGCTTGCATGTCTGCGCGGGCCGCCTCATTTTGTCTGGCCAACAAACCCAGCCTGGCATTGAGTAATTTGAGTTTCAAATTCTCACGCAGAAAAAATCCTTGCTCAGGGGCCAAGAGTGCTGCCTCAGGACTGTCGATGCGACTGACCCTTAATAAGCCACGCGCTTCAAGCATGAAACGATCTAGCACTGTTTGCCACCAAGCAGAATTCTGAGGGGCGGCCGGATTGGCATCAGCCGATTTGGAGGGGGTCAATGAAGGTCGGTTCATTTCATTGGCCAAGGGCAACTCATCGGCCAAGGCCACAATTTCGTCTAACACCAACAACATGCCCGGCAAATCGGTAATTTGAACTGATTTGACAAGCTCAAGGTCGCGGTCAATGGCTCTTTGAATGCCAATCAAGCGCGGATTGGATGCTCTTTGAAGGCGCGATTGGGCGGTTTTGAGAACGCCCAACAAAGGCTCCAAGCTACTGGTTAATTGAGCCTGCTGTTGAGCCAGTCGCAGAGAAGATTCAATGTCCAAAATCAAGTTTTCATCACGTGAACGCGACAAAGTTTGAATCAGCTCCTCCAGTTGAGCTCGCTGCAAGCTAGCCTCGCCCAACCGAGATTCAACCAAGGCCATTCGGGCGGCACTGTCTTTGACGCTGTCTTGCGCTTGCTTGGCCCAAGCTTTGGCTTCCAGAGATTGTTGACCTGCATCTGCACTTTGCCTTGCCAGTTGGCCTTGAATGCGCGAAAGCTTTTCCCAAAGCAGGCCACTGAAAAGAACCGCCACGACAGCCAACAGCACAGGCAACCAAAATATCAAGGGCCGTTTTTGCGCCCTTGCATCCTGCATCGGTGTGGTGGCAGGCTGCTCAGTGGGTTCCTTGGAATTTTCAGTGCTCATGCTAGGGATTTTATAGAGGCCTGCAATGATCTGAGCCCTGGTGGGGCAATAGCAACAGCGCCCCAACCTATTTTTTGAGCTAAGTCAGCCATTCGGGGATGGGTGACCGTGGCTTTGGCCATTGACCAATTGGCTTGCGGACATTGAGCGACAAGGGCTTGAAGGGCTGCTGAACTGCTGAAGACCCAGATGGCACCGTCAGCGATGAGTTTTTGAACCTGGGCCTTTTGAGACTCTGTCAATTGGGTGGGGGTGCGTTGATAGGCAGCAACGGCAAAAACCTTGACGTGCGCTTTTTCAAGTTCTAAGGCCAACCAGTCTCTGCCTGCTGTCGCTCCCGACTCATCAGCACCGCGAACAAACAGCACATTCATGCCTTGATCCACTTGGGAAGTCACGACATCCCACAAGGCCTCTGAATCGAGTTGTTTTGACTGCGATGCAGGTTGATCAATCTGGCAGGCAGGAATACCACATTGCGCCAAAGCGGCCGCTGTACCCGGCCCCGTGCACCAAGCGCGCGCCACCTGAAAGTGATCAACCCAATCGGGGTGATGGCGAAGTGCGTGCGCCAAAAATCGAACGGCATTGGCACTGACAAACATGACGGCCTGGCTCCGTTTTAAAAGCGCCAAAGCTTCTAAGGCAGTTTGAGTCGTTAAAAACTCAGTCAATTGGAGCAGTGGAAATCGAGTGGTTTTGAAACCAGCTTCATTCAATGAATCAATCCAAGCGCTTGCATCTTGCTCAGGCCGCGTCACCACAACTTGCGTCATGGCCTGGTAGCGGGCTGAATCAGTGGGCACCGCCGCGCCTCAGCTCTGCCGCAACTTGAGTCCCTAAGCTTTCAGCTTGTTCAAGACTGCCCACATCAGCAACAGTTTGAGCCGTGACCAAGGTGCTTGCGCCTTCCGGGTCACCCCAAGCAGCACGCAGGCTGAGTGTGGCGCCAGACAATGTGGCATGCGCCGCCAAAGGCATAGAGCAACTGCCGCCCATAGCGCGGCTGACGGCACGCTCTGCCGCTACGGCCAACCAAGAAGTTGAGTGGACCAGGGGCTTCAAAGCATCGATCAAGTCGGCTCGGCCAGTACAAATTTCAATGCCCAAGGCTCCCTGCCCTGCCGCTGGTAACATTTGGTCAGTGTCAAAGACATGGCGAATTCGACTGGACAATGCCAAACGCTTCAAACCCGCTGCAGCCAAAATAATGCCTGCATAGTGGCCCTCGTCCAATTTGCGCAAACGCGTGTCTAAATTGCCACGCAAAGGCTCAATTTTCAAATCAGGGCGCAGTGCTCGGAGCAAAACGGTTCTGCGAAGACTGGACGTACCCACCACGGCACCTTGCGGTAAGTCCATCAAAGTGGCGTATTGGCCAGACACCCAGGCATCACGGGGGTCCTCTCGTTCCATGACACAGGCCAACTCGAAGCCCTCGGGCATGTCCATGGGAACGTCCTTGAGGGAGTGCACGGCTATGTCGGCCCGACCCTCTGAAAGCGCCACTTCCAACTCCTTCACAAAGAGGCCTTTTCCGCCCACTTTGCTTAAGCTTCGATCCAAAATTTGGTCCCCGAGTGTGGTCATTCCAAGGAGCCTGACGGTGTGACCGCGAGACTGAAGAATGGCCTGGACATGCTCGGCTTGCCATAAGGCTAAACGGCTTTCACGCGTGGCAATGACGATGGGGCGCTGTAAAGTGGAGGACATAAGGTGTATGAAGCAGTGACTTGTTCGTAATTTTTCAATTAAATCAAATGCTAGCACGACAAAAGACCTGTTAAGTTGCCCACAGGCATCACAAGCCCCGCAAACCGATAAAATCTGGATATGTCAAAAAACCAACTCGATCAAAAGTCCCAGGCCTGGTCGGCCTTGTTTTCCGAGCCCATGAGCGACCTGGTCAAGCGCTATACCTCCAGCGTATTTTTCGACAAGCGACTTTGGCAATCGGACATCCAGGGCAGTCTGGCTCACGCCGAAATGCTGTCGGCCCAAAAAATCATCAGCACCCAAGATCTGGCCGACATTCAGCGCGGCATGGCGCAGATTACCGACGAAATTACCAAGGGTCAGTTTGATTGGAAACTGGACCTGGAAGACGTCCACCTCAACATCGAAGCTCGCCTCACGCAAATTGTGGGGGATGCAGGCAAGCGTCTGCACACAGGCCGAAGCCGCAATGACCAAGTGGCCACCGATGTGCGCTTGTGGTTGGTCAGCGAAATAGACCTTATCAGCGCGCTTTTAAACGATTTGCAAAAATCATTGATTGAAGTGGCTGAGCGAAATGTAGAAGTTATCTTGCCTGGCTTCACGCATTTGCAAGTGGCGCAACCCGTGAGCTTTGCCCATCATCTGTTGGCTTATGTCGAAATGTTTGCGCGTGATGCTGAACGCATGACCGATGTGCGTCGACGCACCAACCGCTTGCCCTTGGGTTCTGCCGCATTGGCTGGTACCACTTATCCGCTTGACCGCGAGCGTGTGGCTCGCAGTTTAGGCATGGTAGATGAACAGGGCCAAGCTTGTGTGTGCCAAAACAGCCTTGATGGCGTCAGCGACCGCGACTTTGCCATTGAGTTTACAGCGGCGGCTTCACTGTGCATGGTGCACATCAGCCGCTTGAGCGAAGAACTGATTTTATGGATGAGCCAAAATTTTGGCTTCGTGAAAATCGCGGACCGCTTCACCACAGGCAGTTCCATCATGCCGCAGAAGAAAAACCCCGACGTACCCGAATTGGCACGTGGCAAAACAGGCCGTGTGGTGGGCCACCTCATGGGACTCATCACGCTCATGAAGGGCCAGCCTCTGGCGTACAACAAAGACAATCAAGAGGACAAAGAACCTTTGTTCGACACCGTGGACACTCTCAAAGACACCTTGCGAATCTTCAGCGAGATGATCGGTGGTCAATTGAATCCACAAACGGGCCAGAAAGAAGGTGGCATCAGCGTCAATGCTGCAGCCATGCAAGCTGCCACTAAAAAAGGTTACGCCACGGCCACCGATTTGGCCGATTATCTGGTTAAGAAGGGACTGCCCTTCAGAGACGCACATGAGGTGGTTGCACATGCGGTTAAAACAGCGCAAACCCAAAACTTGGACTTGAGCGAACTGCCCCTGAGCACGTTGCAAAAGTTCAACGCTAGCATTCAAGCTGATGTATTTGAATGCCTCAGCTTGGAAGGGTCCTTGAATGCTCGCAATACTTTAGGTGGCACTGCGCCAGATCAAGTCAGACAACAAATTGCGCGTCATCATGCGCGCTTGGGCTTTTAAACAGAGGTCGAGATGGAAACCAATCAAACTGAACAATCAGCGGTTTCGCCCTATGCTGCCGGTCTACATTGGTCTGCTGATTTGCACACAGGCGATGGCCGCATGGACCACACACACGAAGAGTTTGTGACCCTGCTCAACGCCTTGTTGCTCACGCCCCAAACTGACCAACTGAATTTGTACCGTGAATTTTTAAATCACACGGTTGAACATTTCGCCCAAGAAGACCGCTGGATGTTGGCTACTGGATTTACCGCAGACAACTGTCATGCAGGTCAGCACGCCACCATTTTGGAAACCATGCGCGCGGTAGAAACGCACTATGTGCAAGGCGACCCAGAGATCATTTCTCGCTTGGCTGAGGCTTTGGCTGAATGGTTTCCGCAACACGCCGCATCAATGGACGCTGGCTTGGCCCTGCATTTGAAATCTGTGAACTTTGACAGCGAAACAGAAACATTGGCCGATCCCTCCGTCATCCAAAATGTCACCATGTCGGGCTGCGGTAGCGTCAGCTCATCAGCTTGAATGCCAAGCCTATTCAGTAGAACACCAAGAATTGGAAATCAAAAATGTCTGTGATCACCACCATTGAAGAGTTGCGTGTATTGGCACAAAAACGTGTTCCACGCATGTTTTACGACTACGCAGACAGCGGCTCTTGGACAGAAAGCACTTACCGCGCCAACGAAAGCGATTTCCAAAAAATCAAATTCCGCCAACGTGTGGCAGTCAACATGGAAGGCCGCAGCACAGCAAGCACCATGATTGGGCAGCAGGTGGCCATGCCGGTCGCCATTGCGCCCACTGGCCTCACAGGCATGCAACACGCCGATGGCGAAATTTTGGCCGCTAGAGCCGCCAAAAAATTTGGCATTCCCTTCACGCTTTCAACCATGAGCATTTGCTCCATTGAAGATGTTTCCAAAGGCACGGATGGCCACCCCTTCTGGTTTCAGCTGTATGTCATGCGTGATCGCGATTTCATTGAGCGCCTGATAGAGCGTGCGCGCGCTGCCAATTGCTCAGCTTTGGTCATCACCTTGGATTTGCAAATTTTGGGTCAACGCCACAAAGACTTGAAGAACGGTTTGTCGGCGCCGCCCAAGTTAACCATTGCCAACTTGATCAATATAGCAAGCAAGCCGCGCTGGGCTTTGGGCATGTTAGGCACATCGCGCCGCGAGTTTGGCAACATTGTGGGGCACGTCAAAGGCGTTGAGAACATGGGTTCTCTTTCAGCTTGGACAGCTCAACAGTTTGATCCGCGCCTCAACTGGGGTGATGTGGAATGGATCAAAAAACGCTGGGGCGGAAAAATCATTTTGAAAGGCATTCAAGATGTTGAAGATGCTCGCCTGGCTGTTGAAAGTGGTGCCGATGCCATGATTGTGAGCAACCACGGTGGCCGTCAACTTGACGGCGCCCAAAGCAGCATTGAAGCCTTGCCCGCCATTGTGGATGCCGTGGGCAAACAAATTGAAGTGCACATGGATGGTGGCATTCGCAGCGGTCAGGATGTGTTGAAAGCTCGCGCATTGGGCGCACAAGGCACGTACATTGGCCGCGCTTTTTTGTACGGCCTAGGCGCCATGGGCCAGCCAGGTGTGGAAAAAGCACTTCAAATCATTCACAACGAATTGAATTTGACCATGGCCTTTTGCGGCCGCACACAAATGGACACGGTTGACAAAAGCATCTTGTTACCAGGCACTTTTCCTCAATAAAGTGCCGCTCACACGGCGCATTGCCCACCTTGACATGGACGCTTTTTATGCGTCCGTCGAGTTGCTGCGTTACCCCCAACTCAAAGGCCTACCCGTGGTCATCGGCGGTGGCAGACGCAAAGAAGATGACCTGTTGGGGCGCTTGCGCTTAGCCCATCCAGACTTCGAATGGTCTGCCGACAATCTGTCTGAAATACCCTTGGATTTTTTCCCGCGCATTGAGGGCTATACCGGCCGCGGCGTGATCACCACGGCCACCTATGCGGCCAGGCAATTTGGCATTGGCTCGGCCATGGGACTCATGAAAGCCGCCAAACTCTGCCCTCAAGCTATTTTGTTGCCAGTGGATTTCGATCAATACAGGCATTACTCGAAAGTCTTCAAAGGCATCATCACGGAAATTGCCCCGCTCATGGAAGACCGCGGCGTAGATGAGGTCTACATTGATTTCACAGAAGTACCTGGCGGTCAGCGTGAAGGCGGCAGGGTGTTGGCACGGCTTATCCAAAAATGCATTTTTGAAGCCACTGGCCTGACCTGCTCTGTGGGCGTTGCACCCAACAAACTGATCGCCAAAATGGCCAGCGAGTTCAACAAGCCCAATGGCATTTCCATCGTTCATGAAGAAGACTTGCAATCGGCCATCTGGCCCTTGAGTTGCCGCAAGATCAATGGCGTGGGCCCCAAAGCAGATGAGAAACTCAAACAGCATGGTATTGAGAGCATTGGCCAATTGGCAGCCTGCGAACTTCAGTGGCTGCAATCGCACTTTGGCAAAGTGTATGGCGCATGGTTGCACGAGGCAGCTTGGGGCCGAGACGACCGACCCATCAGCACCGAAAGCGAGCCCGTCAGCATCAGCCGAGAAACCACCTTCGAAACCGACTTGCATGCTGTCCGAGACAAAGAAGAATTAGGCAAGGTGTTTACCAGGCTTTGCCAACAATTGGCCGCCGATTTAAAGCGCAAGGGCTACGACGGCAAAACCATCGGTATCAAGCTGCGATATGACAATTTCAAAAGCGTGACACGCGATCAAACCCTTAGCTTTTACACACAAGATGCCAAAGAGATTCGCAAGTTTGCGGGCCTGTGTTTAAAGCGGGTGGATTTATCGCGCAAACTCAGATTGCTGGGCGTACGCGTTGGGTCTTTGGTCAAACACGGGACAGCACCCGAACCCAACGCAAGCTACAGTTTGCAACAATCTCCAAACACCGAACTCAACGAGGCCAGCCCCGATGGACAAACTCAATTGCTTTTCTTTGACGACGAATGACCATGTTGCACATTTGGTGCTGAACAAGCCCGAGTCGCTCAACACCATGCACCCTACATTTTGGCGCGAGCTGGATACGGTGCTGCACCAATTGAACGATGCTGGCCAGGCAAGGGCCTTGGTCATTTCTAGTACTGGCAAGCATTTTTCTGCGGGCATGGCTCTGGAAACCTTCTCTGGTGCCATCTCCATGGACGCAGACAGCGCAGAGGGCCGTGCGGCCATCTACGACTCACTCACCGACATGCAGTCCACCTTCACATTGCTTGAGAGCATGCGCATTCCTGTGATTGCAGCCATTCAGGGCGGCTGTATTGGCGGTGCGGTCGACATGGTCACGGCTTGCTGCATTCGCTATGCCTCGCAAGACGCATTTTTCTGTATTCAAGAAATCAACATTGGCATGGTGGCCGATGTGGGCACACTGCAGCGTTTGCCCAAATTATTGCCCATGGGTTTGGTCAAAGAATTGGCCTACACTGGCCGCCGCTTAAGTGCTGAGAATGCTTTGAAACACGGCTTGGTCACGCAGGTGTTTGAGACACAAGAGGCCATGGTGGCTGGCGCCTTGGCTTGCGCCAAAGAAATGGCCAACAAGCCGCCCGTGGCCATTTGGGGCACCAAACAAGCACTGAACTATGCTCGAGATCACAGCGTAGAAGACAGTCTGCGCCAAATGGGCTGGTTGCAAGGCGCCATTTGGAGCAACCCGCATATCCATGAAGCCATTGCAGCGGCCAAAGAAAAAAGACCCGCGAAGTTTCCGCCACTTGCCCCGCTCAAAGGCTTTAAAACGCTGGGCTAAAGCAAGCTTCTTTCGCCCTCAATTTATTGACGTGCTGTGCGAATATTTTTGGGCGGTGATTGGGGGTGACTGGTGCGCCAAGGGTTGATGTCCAAGCCGCCCCGCCTTGTGTAACGGGCGTACACCGACAGCTTCAAAGGTTTGCACCGCGTCCAAATGTCCATGAAGATGCGCTCTACGCATTGCTCATGGAACTCATTGTGATTTCGAAAACTCACAATGTATTCAAGCAATCCGGCCTGATCAATTTGATCGCCCGAGTATGAAATTTGAACACTTCCCCAATCGGGCTGCCCCGTCACCAAACAATTGCTTTTAAGCAAGTGACTCACGAATGTTTCGGTCACTGGGGCTTCATCTTGTTGCGCCTTGAGTAATTCTGGCGCAGGCTGATAGTGTGTGCACTCAATGTCCATGCGGTCCAAATTAAGGCCATCCAATTCATGCACGGGCTCTTTGTCAAACTCTTCGGGCAGAATGATTTTGACGCCACAACGTGCCAGAATTTTTCCGCCATGCCACAAAGCTGTATCCAGGTCGTCTCGCATGCAATCACGCACCGCTTGCACATCGACAAAGCGCGAGGCATTGAAACTGTTCAAGTACAGCTTCAATGATTTACTTTCAATGATGTGTGTGCTTTCTGCGGGAACCGTGATGTGCGCGATGGCCACTTGAGGCTTGCCCTTCAGGTTCAACCACGAGAGTTCAAACGCCGTCCACAAATCTGCGCCAAAGAAGATAGGCGCGCCGCTGATTCCTAACTCTTCGCGCTTCACAGCACGGGGAATAGGAAACAACAAGGAGGCATCGTATTGATCGACATAGGCGCTGTTTTTACCCAGCTGCGATTGCTCTGGCTGGTTCATACCGCACCCTCTTCGCGTCGACGGAAAACCCACCGATTAACATCCGACTCAGAGTCCTCATAGGCATAGCCTTCCAGATTGAAATCCTTCAACTTTTCTGGATTTTGAATGTGTTTCTGTATGGCATAACGCGCCAGCAAACCACGCGCGCGCTTGGCAAAGAAACTGATCACTTTGTACTTGCCGCCTTTGTATTCCTCAAACACGCATTCAATGACTCGCGCCTTCAAGACCTTTTGATCAACCGCCTTGAAATACTCTTGCGATGCCAAATTGACGACAACCGGTGTTTTGTCTTTGGCCAACTGCGCATTGAGATGCTTCGCAATGCTCACGCCCCAAAATTGGTACAAATTTTTGCCACGCAAATTGGTCAGGGCTGTTCCCATTTCCAATCGATAGGGCTGCATCCAATCTAAGGGACGCAAAACGCCATACAAACCACTCAAAATACACACGTGGTCTTGCGCCCACTCAAGGTCCTTGGGCTTCAAAGATTTGGCTTCCAAGCCGTCATAGACATCACCGTTGAAAGCCAATACCGCTTGTTTTGAGTTTTTAGCCGTAAATTTAGGGCGCCAAGCTTCATATCTGGCCACGTTAAGAGCTGCCAAGTTGTCGCTCAAATCCATGAGTTCAGAAATTTGAGCTGGCGTTTTATGTTTCAATACCTCTATCAATTCGGCAGATTGCGAGACAAATTGGGGCAAGGTATGAGGAACCCCCTCAGCCGGAGAGTCGTAATCTAACGATTTAGCAGGAGACAATAGAAGCAACATGCGCAAAATCCTTTAATGCCTCAATTATCTTGCAGGTGACAGTACCTTGCAGGCAAAGGCATTAGCCTTAAATTGCATCTATTTTCATCGCAAAGTATTCAAGACAGTCAACTCAAAGCAAACCATCATGAGTCTTCTTTTTTCCGAGTACCAACTCCCCGCCCCCAACGGCCCCCTCACTTTGGCCAATCGCATCGTGGTTGCACCGATGTGCCAATATTCGGCTGATCATGGCCGAGCCACCGATTGGCATTTGGCCCACTGGACCTCTTTGCTCAACAGCGGCGCAGGCTTGGTCATTCTGGAAGCCACCGCCGTGACCGAAGAAGGCCGCATCAGCCCGGGTTGTTTGGGTTTGTGGAATGACGCTACGGCCGAAGCTTTGGAAGACAAATTAGGTCGGGCTCGAAAACTGGCTCCCCACGTGCCCGTTGCCATTCAAATTAGCCACGCAGGCCGGAAAGCTTCCAGCGCTGCCCCTTGGCATGGGGGGCAACTGCTCGATTCGGCACATGGCGGCTGGCAAGCGTTGGCGCCCAGTGCTTTGCCACATCTGAGCACCGAAATGCCCCCCACAGAATTAGATGCTGCGGGGCTTGAACGCATCAAAAATGCCTTTGTGAAAACAGCCGAGCGTGCGCAAGACATGGGCATTGAAATGGTGGAACTTCATGCAGCGCATGGTTATTTGCTGCACCAGTTTTTATCGCCCATCTCAAACAAGCGCAGCGATGCCTATGGGGGCTCTTTTGAAAACCGGACACGATTTATTCGCGAAATTTTTGACGCTGTGCGGGCTAAGTTCAATGGTGTTTTAGGCATTCGCCTATCGGCCACCGATTGGGTCGAAGACGGCTGGAACCCTGATGAGACGGCCGATTTGTCTGTGCGCCTTCAAAGCGCAGGTGCTAACTTTGTCCATATCTCCTCAGGCGGTGTTTCGGCTCAACAAAAAATTGCACTCGGTCCTGAATACCAAGTGCCTTTTGCCAAAACAGTCAAAGACAAATCTGGTCTGCCCACCATTGCAGTGGGCCTGATTACGCAAGCTCAGCAAGCCGAGGCCATTTTGCAGCGCGGTGATGCCAACCTGATTGCCTTTGCCCGAGCCTTCTTGTTCAACCCCCGATGGGCATGGCAAGCGGCCGCCGAATTGGGAGGTGTGGTGCAAGCCAGCGAACAATACTGGCGCTGCTTGCCTCGTGAAGCGCAATCGGTTTTTGGCAATGTGAAAATAGGAATGCGTTGAAGCCATGAATACATCCTCCTTTCAAGACGTTCAATTCACCAATGGCTATGAGTTCACTCAAGGCACGGGTTACACACTGCCCGAATATGCTTTTGTGACACCGCCAGAGTTGGTTCAAAACAAAACTTTGCGACATGCGGTGGTCATTGTGGGAGGCGGCATCTCAGGACTGACATTGGCCTGCGGCTTGGCCAACCTGGGCATCAAGGCAGTTCTCTTGGACGAAGACAACACCGTGGGAGTTAAGGGCGCCTCCTCGCGCGGCATTTGTTACACCCAAAAATCACTGGAGATTTTTCAAAAACTGGGCATATTCGATCGCATTGCTAAAAAAGGCATTCAGTGGAGTGTGGGGCGGACATTTGCAGGCAATGATGAGGTCTACAACTTTGACCTCAAACAACAAAGCAATTTCAGTCTTTCACAGCAACCCGCTTTTATCAACATCCAACAGTTCTACATTGAAGGCTACTTGGTAGAGCGAATTCAAGAACTGGGGTCTGTCGATTTGCGCTGGCAATCGCGCGTCACAGCCTTCAAGCAAAACAAAGACTTTGCAACACTCAGCGTTGAAACTCCCGAAGGCACTTACCAACTTCAAGCCGACCATGTGATTGATGCAACAGGATCGCACACCCCGTTTCACGCTTGGACTGGCGTCGGCATGGAAAGCAAAAAAGGCGATGACCGTTGGTGCATTGCCGATGTGCGCTTTGACACACACCCGCCTACCGAGCGCCATACGTGGATTGAAGCGCCCTTCAATGAAAACCGTGCGGTCTGGCAACACCTGATGGCCGACGATGTCTGGCGCATTGATTACCAGATGGCGCCCAATGCCGATGCGGCTTACATCAGCCGTGAAGACGTGGTGCGCGAGCGCTTAGAGCGTCAATTTGGCAAGAAGGTGAAGGTTGACATTGTGTGGGTGGGCCCTTATGCCTACAAGAGCCAGTGCCTCACCACCTTGCGCATGGGTCGGGTGTTTTTCATGGGCGACACCGCCAAAATTGTGAATCCCTTTGGCGCGCGGGGCGGCAATACAGGTGTAGCCGATGCCGACAACTTAGCCTGGAAATTAGCGGCGGTGTTACGTGGCCATGCTGATGAAGCTCTGCTGGAAAGTTACAACGATGAGCGACTTGAGGCTGCGCAAGAAAACGTGAAAGTCACGCGACGCACAGCTCGGTTTTTACGACCCGCAGATGGCATAGAGCGCGCCTTTCGAAAAGCCACCATCAGCTTGGCCAAGCAATTTCCTTTCGCACGCTCACTGATCAACACTGGGCGCATGGCTGTAGCCAACACCTATCGCGGCTCGCGCGTCTGCGGCGAGACTGGCGGAACATCTGTGCAAAACGTCAAGATTCAATGGCGTCCTGGCAAAACTGGCGCACTGAACGACCTGTTGCAATGGGCCGACGGCCGTTTGCTCATTTTGGTGTTTGGCGAGCAATCCAAAGCATCCCTCAAAAGACTTCAAGAGCTCAGCGTCTCTGGGCTGCCCGTTCGATGTGTGCAAGTCCTTGCCAAAGGAGATAGCGCCCAAGCCCGGGAACACATTTGGGACTCACAAGGCCATTTGCAAAGCGCGTGTGTTTCAGTCCCTGCTGGCGGTTGGGCCGTGATTCGACCTGATGGCTATTTGGCCGACACTGGCAAAAGTGTGAACGGCGATTTGATTGCCGCGGTAGCCACCTCTTTGTGCCTTTGATTCAATTCGGACTGACCATGATGAAAACAGAACTGAACCTGCAAGACGCCGATGGCTTTTATGAGCAACTGCTGAATGCACACGAGGGGTTGAGCTCAGAACAATCAGAGCAGCTCAACATGCGCTTGATTTTGCTGCTGGCCAATCAAGTGGGCGATGCTTCAATCCTCCGAGATTGCATTGAATCGGCCAAGAACTGAGCCAGATCCTGCAAGGGCTCTCCAAAACTTGGCGGTAGCCCAGTAAAATCATGGCTTTAGTCCATTCCTGACATTGCCTCTTGGCAATCTCTAAATACCCAGCCCATGAGCAACGAGATCACCCCCGCCATCCAGCAACCCGGCCTTGAGAGCCTGTCCAAGTCTTTTGAGCCTGCTGCCCTTGAAGCCCATTGGGGCCCCGAGTGGGAAAAGCGCGGTTATGGCATCGCGGGCCATCGCGGTAGCCAAGCACCAAATGCTGACGCCCCCAACTTTGCCATCCAGTTGCCGCCTCCCAATGTGACTGGCACCCTGCACATGGGCCATGCGTTCAACCAAACCATCATGGACAGCCTGACACGCTACCACCGCATGAGCGGCGCCAACACGGTCTGGGTGCCGGGCACCGACCACGCGGGCATTGCCACGCAAATCGTGGTGGAGCGCCAGTTGCAAGGCCAAGGCATCAGCCGCCACGACATGGGCCCCACACCCGCCGAAGCACGCAAAAACTTTGTGTCCAAAGTCTGGGAGTGGAAAGAACAATCGGGTAACACCATCACGCAGCAAATGCGCCGCATGGGCGACAGCGTAGACTGGACGCGCGAGTACTTCACCATGGACGACAAGTTGTCCAAAGTGGTGTCCGAAACCTTTGTGAAGTTGTACGAGCAAGGCCTCATTTACCGAGGCAAACGCTTGGTCAGTTGGGACCCTGTGCTGCAAAGCGCTGTGTCCGATTTGGAAGTGGAAAACACCGAAGCCGATGGCAAGATGCACTACATCTTGTATCCGTTTGCCGATGGCCCTCAACTGATTGACGGCGTGATGCAAAAAGGCATGACCATTGCCACCACACGCCCCGAAACCATGATGGCCGACGGCGCGTTGGCTGTCCACCCAGAAGACGATCGCTACAAACATTTGGTGGGTAAAAAAGTTGACTTGCCTTTGTGCGATCGTCAGATTCCCATCATTGCCGACGACTTTGTCGATCGTGAATTTGGCTCCGGTTGCGTGAAGATCACGGGAGCACACGATGCCAATGACTACGCATGTTCCATGCGTCACAACCTGCCCCTCATCACCATCTTTACATTGACGGCCGCTGTGAATGAAAACGGTCCCAAAGCCTACCAAGGCATGGATCGTTTTGTAGCCCGCAAGGCCGTGATCAAAGATTTGGAAGCACAAGGCTTACTGATTGAAATCAAGCCGCACAAACTGATGCTGCCCATTTGCGCTCGTACCGGCCAAGTGGTGGAACCCATGCTCACAGACCAGTGGTTTGTGGCGGTCAACAAAGTCAGCCCGCAAGACCCCACTGGCAAGAGCATTGCGCAAAAAGCGATTGATGCTGTGCACTCCGGTCAAGTGAGTTTTGTGCCCGAAAATTGGGTCAACACGTATGACCAGTGGATGAACAACATTCAAGACTGGTGCATTTCTCGCCAGCTTTGGTGGGGCCATCAAATTCCCGCTTGGTACGATGAAGAAGGCAACGTTTACGTGGCCAAGTCGGAAGCCGAAGCGCAAGCACAAGCCGACGCCAAAGGCCCTGGCAAAAAACTCAAACGTGACGAAGATGTTTTAGACACTTGGTATTCCTCTGCGCTTGTGCCCTTCTCCACCATGGGTTGGCCAGAAGCAGTGGCCACATCAGGCACACATCAAACACAAGACTACGACTTGTACCTGCCCTCTTCTGTGTTGGTCACAGGGTACGACATCATCTTTTTCTGGGTTGCCAGAATGATCATGATGACCACGCACTTCACGGGACGCGTGCCGTTTAAACATGTTTACATCCACGGCCTGGTGCGCGATGCCCAAGGCAAGAAGATGAGTAAATCTGAAGGCAATGTGCTAGACCCAGTCGACTTGATCGACGGCATTTCCTTAGAGCCCTTGTTGGAAAAACGCTCGCAAGGTTTGCGCAAGCCCGAGACTGCTCCACAAGTACGCAAGAACACGCAAAAAGAATTTCCCGAGGGCATTCCCGCCTACGGTGCTGACGCGCTGCGCTTCACGTTTGCTGCTTTGGCCTCCTTAGGCCGCAGCATCAACTTTGACAGCAAGCGCTGCGAAGGCTATCGCAACTTCTGCAACAAACTTTGGAATGCCACACGCTTTGTCTTGATGAACTGCGAAGGCCAAGATTGCGGCCTGAAAGAGCACACCAAAGCTGAGTGCGCTGTGGGTGGCCCAGCTCATGGCTACATGAGTTTCAGCCAAGCCGACCGTTGGATTTCTTCCAAAATTCAGCGCGTGGAAGCCGATGTGGCCAAGGGCTTTGCCGAATACCGCCTAGACAACGTGGCCAACGTCATTTATGACTTTGTCTGGAACGAGTTCTGCGATTGGTATTTGGAAATTGCCAAGGTTCAAATCAACACGGGTGACGCTTCGCAACAGCGCGCCACACGCCGCACACTCATTCGCACCTTAGAAACCATTCTGCGATTGGTTCACCCCATCACGCCCTTTATTTCCGAAGAATTGTGGCAAAAAGTGGCGCCTGTAGCGGGCCGTGCGGGCCCTTCTGTCAGCATCGCAGCCTACCCTGTTTCACAACCCGAGCGCATTGACGAACCCGCCGAAGCCCATGTGGTCAAGCTGAAAACACTGGTCGATGCGTGCCGCAATTTGCGAGGTGAAATGAATGTCTCACCTGCTACCAAGTTGCCTTTGTATGTCTTGGGCGATTCTGAGTTCATGAAAGCAGCAGGCCCTGTGCTGCAAGCGTTGGCCAAGTTGAACGAAGTCAGGGTGTTTGACAGCGAAGCTGATTGGACAAAAGCAGCCGCAGCCGCGCCCGTTGCTGTGGTGGGTGAAGCACGACTTTGCCTGTTCATGGAAGTCGATGTGGCGGCAGAAAAGATTCGCCTTGGCAAAGAGGTAGCCCGCTTAGAAGGCGAGATTGGGAAGGCCAATGGCAAGCTCAGCAACGAAGCCTTTGTGGCCAAAGCACCGCCTGCAGTGATCGATCAAGAGCGCAAACGCGTCGCAGATTTTGAAGCCAACTTGAGCAAAATGAAGTCTCAACTTTTGCAGTTAGAAGCGGCATCTTCAAAATCTTGACACGCAGGTGTCACTCAATTGTGGTAATTTGGTCATAGATTAATTTGAACTTAAAAAGAAACTTCAAATGAGCGCACAACCCAGTATTAGAAAAGCAGTGTTCCCTGTTGCCGGATTGGGAACTCGGTTCCTGCCTGCCACCAAAGCCGCCCCCAAGGAGATGCTACCCATCGTTGACAAGCCTCTCATTCAATATGCCGTTGAAGAGGCTTACTCGGCTGGCGTTCGTCACATGATCTTTGTCACAGGCCGTAGCAAACGCGCCATTGAAGACCACTTTGACACAGCCTATGAACTGGAAACAGAGCTGGAAAGTGCGCACAAAGAAGAGCTCTTGAAGTTGGTACGTTCTGTACAGCCCGACGACATGGTTTGTGCATACGTTCGCCAACCCCGCTCTTTGGGTTTAGGCCATGCCGTGCTGTGCGCAGAAGCCATGGTGGGCCAAGAGCCATTTGCCGTTCTGCTGGCAGACGACCTCATGGTGGGACTCAAAGGTGGCCCCTCCATCTTGGCGCAAATGGTCAAGGCCTATGAGCAGCAAGGTCGCTCTATTTTGGCTGTGCAAGAAGTGCCGCTTGACCACGTCAAGCGCTATGGCATCGTCGCTGGTGAATCAGCTGGCAAACAATTGATTCGTGTTGAGCAAATTGTCGAAAAACCATCGCCCGAAAAAGCGCCTTCGCGAATGGGCGTTGCTGGCCGTTACATTCTCACGCCAGGCATCTTCGAAGAAATTAGAAACCAACCCACAGGTGTGGGCGGCGAGATTCAACTCACCGACGCTATCGCCAGATTGAAGTCTCGCGAAGCTGTTTACGCTTTTCAGTACGAAGGCAAGCGATACGATTGCGGCAGCAAAGAAGGCTTCCTAGAGGCTACTGTTGAATTGGCCTTGGAGCATCCGCAAGTGGGTGAATCGTTCAGGGCCTATCTCAAAACACTCAAGCTCTAAGACAGCTTTGAGTCCATCGTCAAAAAAGCTTCATGTTTTGAATGAAGCTTTTTTTTGATCAACGTCGCTTCATCCAAATAAGGAAGCGATCACCATCGGTTTGTTGCAACAACAACTCATTGCCCGTTTGCTTGGCAAAGGCTGCAAAATCGCGTTGTGCACCAGGGTCTGTGGACATGACTTTAAGCACCTGTCCCGATTGCATGGTTGTCAGTGATTTCTTGGCTTTCAAAATAGGCAAGGGGCAATTGAGGCCGCAAGTGTCAAGCTCAATGTCAAATGCGAGGCTCATGTCGTCTCCAAAATTTCTTCAAAAAACTGTCTTACTCTGAAGCGCGACCTTGTGCGTCGCGCTCTTCCCAGGTCATGAACTTAGGCTCAATGCCTTGCGTGCGCAACCAATCGCCGAGTGCATAACCCGTACCCGCCGGCCAGCAAACCAACTCATCAAAATTAAACATCTTGTACTCTGCCAATTCAGGCGATAACTTAACCGTGCCCGAAGCAACAGCGTGGTATGCAATGATCACTTGGTTCATGCGCTGGAAATCATAGGCACCGATCAGTTTCAAGGCGCTGACCTGCAAATTGGTTTCCTCAGCAATTTCTCGGGCAATGCCTTCTTCTGGCGATTCACCTGCTTCCATGAAACCCGTGATCAATGCGAATTTTCGGCCAGTCCATGCCGCATTGCGGGCCAACAAAATTTGATCGCCGACTTGCACAATGCCAGCCAACACAGGGGTGGGATTGTTCCAATGAGTGAAGTCGCATTGTGTGCAGCGCAAGCGGAGTTTTTCACCCCCATCTTCCATCTGCGGCACCCAAGACAAAGGCGATCCACAGGATGGGCAAAAACGGTATTCGGTCATGCTGGAAATACTCCTGTGGAAAGATAGCGGTCACCGCGGTCACAGACGATGAACACGATGGTGGCATTGGCTTCACGTGCTGCAATTTGCTGCGCCACCCAGCATGCGCCAGCGGCTGAAACGCCTCCAAACAAGCCCTCTTCTCTGGCCATTTGACGACAGGTGTCTTCTGCATCGTCTTGACTGACATAGATCAGTTCGTCGACATTGGAGGGGTTGTAAATTTTGGGCAAATATTCTTCAGGCCATTTGCGAATTCCTGGAATGCGAGAGCCTTCACTGGGTTGTGCGCCAACAATTTGAATGGATGGGTTCTTTTCTTTTAAGAATTGCGACACACCTGTGATGGTGCCTGTTGTACCCATGGCACTCACAAAATGGGTGACACGGCCCTCTGTTTGGGCCCAGATTTCGGGTCCTGTGGTCTCGTAATGGACGCGGGGGTTGTCGGGGTTTGAAAATTGATCAAGGATACGGCCCTTGCCCTGCGCTGCCATGTTGTCAGAAAGGTCGCGTGCGTATTCCATGCCGCCACTTTTGGGTGTCAAAATGAGTTCTGCGCCGAAAGCCTTCATGGTTTGCGCTCGCTCAATGGACAAGTCTTCCGGCATGATCAAAATCATTCGGTAGCCCTTGATGGCAGCAACCATGGCCAGTGCAATGCCCGTGTTGCCTGAAGTGGCCTCAATCAGGGTGTCACCTGGCTTGATTTCGCCACGCTCTTCAGCACGCTGAATCATGGAAAGCGCCGGCCGATCCTTGACAGAACCAGCTGGGTTATTGCCTTCAAGTTTGCCCAAAATAACATTGCCCTTGGGCTTCGTAAATTCGGCTGCAATTCTTTGCAATCTGACCAATGGCGTTTTGCCAATGGCATCTTCAAGCGTGGGATAGTTCATTTTTCGATTTACAAAGACAAGTCTGGGATCGGATTTAAATCATCATTGAGTGAGAGTCTCAAGGGATTATGCTTCGAATCGTTTTCTAAGTGGCTTATCACTCCAAACTCAAACCAATTTTTTTAGTAACGGCGCCCCACTTTGCATAATCCTTGGCAATGCGCGCAGCGGCCTCTTCAGGCGTACTGCCAATGACCAATTGATCGGTGGCCTTTAAACGCTCAGCAGTCTCTGGCAGTTTCAAGCCATCCAACAAGGCTTGCCTGAATTTTTGAACCAACTCATCGGGCACTTGCTTGGGAGCCCACATGACCAAACTGAAGTCGGCGTCATAGCCCTTCACACCAGCCTCAGAAATGGTGGGCGTGTCTGGCAGTGTGGGCGACCTGGTTTGCCCAGATACCGCCAAAGCAATCAACTTGCCTGAACGAACATGTGGCAAGACAGTTGGGCCCGCCAACAAGCCACATGGCACTTGGTTGGCTAGCACGTCTTGGGCTGCAGGCGCTGGCCCCTTGTAGGGAATATGCACCATCTGCATGCCCGTCATGTTCAGCAACAACTCCATCGACAAGTGGCCTGGCACACCCGCACCACCGGAGGCATAACTCAAGGACTGTGTTTTTGATTTGGCAATGAGCTCGCTCAAGTTTTTCACGCCCAATGCTGGATTGCAAACCAATGTTTGACTGAAGGAGGTCAAGACGCTCACTGGCTTTAAATCATCCAACTTAAAGCCCATGCTTTTGTAAACATGCGGATTCACCGTCATGACAGTGTCTGTTGTGATGAGCCATGTGTACCCATCGGCAGGGGCCCTTGATGCAGCAGCACTGCCAATGTTGCCGCCGGCTCCCGGTATATTTTCGATGATAACGGCTTGCTTCAATGCGGCTTGGACCTTGTCTGACACGGTGCGAATCACAATGTCACTGGGCCCGCCCGGCGGATAGGGGGCAATGACTTTAATGGCGCGTTGTGGCCAAGTTTGCGCGAACGCAGTGAATGAAAAACACAGGCCTACGAAGCACGAAATGAAAGTTCGCTGAAGGGATGTCATCTTGTTTCCTAGTCATTTAAAGATTCCAACATTTTCCAATGTTTGCACGAGTGGTGGGCACTTTAAAAATCACTTTACCCCCTCCAAAACCCGAAAGAAATATGTCATAATCTACGACTTCGCAATCCGCCCGGGTGGTGAAATTGGTAGACGCAGGGGACTCAAAATCCCCCGCCGCAAGGCGTGCCGGTTCGATTCCGGCCTCGGGCACCATCGATTTGCATCAAATCGATTAAACTCATTTGCGAAATGCACATCCTCTTGATACTCGCATTAGCTGTGTTGTTTCCTGCAACACACATCCTAAGTGGATGGCTGTTTGACTTTGCCACCATTAACGACCATATCTCGCTAATATATTTGCCGGCGTTTCTGCGCCTGTTCAACTTGCTCATCTTGGGGCCGGTATTCGGCACCTTATCAACCATCTTGGGCTGCCTTTTGCTCCTGCAGCAATTTAATGAACCCCTAGAGCTTGAATTGCTCAACGTTGCCTGTTCAAGCGCTGGTCCTTTGATCGCACTCATTGGATTCAAGATTTACTGGAAAAGGGAAGTGAAACTCACCTCTCTGCAAGACTTGGCCACCCTCACCCTCATTTATTGTGTCTGCAATACGATCATTCATCACGCCGCCTGGGTGCTCATTGGTAAATCTGAAGCACTTGAGTTGACTGAGGTCTTTTGGATGTTTTTGGGCGATCTCAATGGCGCACTGCTAGGCGCCTATCTGATGAAAGCCATGCTCGATTATCTTGAGAAAAAAGGCGTTAAGTTTTCAGGCTTTTAGCTGCCCAAAAACCAACGGCTCACTTCTACTTGCCATCAGTCATTTGAGCTGCTGTGCTTTTCAACCCTTGCGCAATGGTGGGATACAGCAAGCGAACCCTCAGCTCTTTTTTTAGCCGTTCATTGCTCAAACGCCTTGACTCACTCATGAAGCTCAACAGCATGAGGGGCAAGGTATCTTGTGCTTGACTTCTGGGCACACGCGGAGGGCGCTTCAGACCCATTAGGTCGGCTGCCAAATCGAAATAATCACCCATCTTCATTTGGCTGTCATCGCACACGTGAAAAACACGCTGCGGCTTGCCTCGCCACAACGCAGCCACGCAGGCCCTTGCTAAATCATCAGAATGAATGTGATTGGTATACACATCGTCTTTTTTCAAGAGAACCGGCGTCCCCTTCAAAAGCCTTTCACGCGGGGTGCCATTGGGGCGATCGGGCGCGTAGATACCGGGTATGCGCAAAATGCTGCTGCGGACACCCGATTTACCAAAGAATCGAATGGTGTTTTCTGCATCAACTCGCCGAATGGCTCTTGGCGTATGCGGCTTAACGGGCCTAGATTCAGGCACCCACTGCCCTTGGCAATCGCCATATACGCCACTGGTAGACCCATAAACAAGCGCTCTGGGCAAAGCCCTTTTGTGAAGCGCACGCACCAAATTCAAAGTGCGCGAATCGGTCGACCAGGCCCCCGCTCGGTCGGAGGGGGGTGGGGCCAAATGCAGTACCCGCGTAGCCCAACCGGACAATCGCTGCAATGACTGAGAATCGTCCAAGTTGCCCACAACGGGTGTGATGCCTTGTGCCCTCAAACCCAGTGCCTTTTCAGGGCTGGAGGTCAATGCCAAGACCCGAGTTCTGCCAACCAACTGTTTGGCTGCGCGTTGACCTACATCACCACATCCGATGATCAAAACACGCTCTTTTCGAAAGCGGGCAGGTAAAGCACCTAAAGGGGTTTGGTTTGAAGGCAAAATCGGGGGGTTGTGGAATTTAAGACCCCTCTAGGATAACGAAAACATGAGCTTCCAAATTACCGTCGAGCCAAGTGGCCGTACTTTTAGTGCAGATAGCAGCGAAACTTTGTTGGCGGCCGGCATTCGCCAAGGCATAGGCCTTCCCTATGGCTGCAAAGATGGGGCTTGCGGTTCCTGCAAATGCAAGAAGATTTCTGGCACGGTGGTGCATGGTGAGCACCAAGCCAAAGCTTTGAGCGCAGAAGAAGAAGCCCAAGGCCTGATCTTGACCTGCTGCTCGACCGCGCAAAGCGACTTGGTGCTGGAATCGCGACAAGTGACGGAAGCAGGCAGTTTCCCCATTAAGAAAATGCCTGTGCGCGTGGTCAGCTTAGAAAAAAAATCACACGACGTGATGTCCATCATCATGCAACTCCCCGCTACCGACGTCATGCAGTTTCATGCGGGCCAGTATGTCGAGTTTTTATTGCGTGATGGCTCGCGCCGGAGTTACAGCATGGGCAATGCACCTCACACGCTAGACCCCGCTGCACCCAAAGTAGAGTTGCACATTCGTCACATGCCTGGCGGCAAGTTCACCGACGTGGTGTTCAGCACCATGAAAGAAAAAGACATCTTGCGCATTGAAGGCCCCTATGGCAGTTTCTACTTGCGCGAAGACTCTCATGCACCCATGATTTTGTTGGCTTCGGGCACCGGCTTTGCGCCCATCAAAGCCTTGATTGAGCACATGCAACACAAAGGCATCACAAGGCCTGCCACACTTTACTGGGGCGGTCGCCGACCTTCCGATTTGTACATGAACGACTGGGTTGAAGAGCACGTCAAAGCCATGCCCAACTTAAGTTACGTTCCGGTGGTGTCCGATGCATTGCCAGAAGACGCATGGGCTGGCCGCACAGGTTTTGTGCACCAAGCTGTCTTGCAAGATCACCCAGATCTGAGTGGCTTCCAGGTCTATGCCTGCGGCGCCCCCATTGTGGTGGACTCTGCACGCGCAGACTATCTAGGCAAAGCAGGATTACCTGAAGAAGCCTTCTTCGCCGATTCATTCACCACTGAAGCCGACAAGGCCAAGGAGTCCAACTGATGCGCACATCTCTCATTTTGACAAAACGCCTGTGTCTCCATACTGGCATCGCATTGCTAACTTTGATCGGCGCCAACGCCCTCCACGCGCAGCCCTTGGACAAGCCCATTCGCCTGGTCGTACCCTATGCACCTGGTGGCCCCATTGATGTCACAGCCCGTGCCTTGGCAGAGCGTGTGAAAGACACATTGGGCGTTGTCATCATTGACAACAAGCCCGGCGCCGGTGGCAACTTGGGCGTTGACATCGTGGCCAAGGCACCTGCCGATGGCTACACCATTGGCATTTCCGCTGTAGCAACACATGCCATCAACCCTTGGCTCTTTAGCAAGATGCCGTTCAACGCGGCCACAGACTTTGCAGCCATCACGCAAATGGTTCGCGTACCCAACGTGTTGGTCATGAATGCCGACACCGCACAGCGCTTAAAAATCAATACAGTGGCCGATTTAATTGCCTACGGCAAAGCCAACCCAGGCAAGCTCAACATCGGCTCTGGTGGCAACGGCAGCGCAGGCCACTTGGCTGCAGAAATGTTCAAGCGCGATGCCGGCATTTATGCCGTTCACATTCCCTACAACGGCGGCAATCCTGCGCAGTTGGCCTTGTTGTCTGGCCAAGTCGATTTCAACTTCGACAATTTGGCGACAGCTGCACCCAACATCAGGGCTGGCAAGCTCAAGGCATTGGCCGTCACTACGGCACAACGCAGCAGTGCATTGCCAGATATTCCAGCCATGTCAGAAACCCTCAAAGGATTTGAAGTAGACACGTGGTGGGGCTTGGTAGCGCCAGCCAATACGCCGCCTGCCATGGTGGCGCGCTTGCACCAGGCTTTCTCAGCAGCGCTTGCAGCGCCCGAGACCAAAACTCGTTTTGGCATGATGATGATCGAGCCCGTGAGCAGCACACCCGATCAATTTGCCGCCTTCATGAAGCGTGAACTGACGAAATACGAGCCGGTTGTCAAAGCCAGCGGCGCAAAAGTCGACTGACCTGTTTATTCACCCAAATAGGCAGCGCGCACTTTGGGGTCGTTCAACAAGTCTTGGCCAAGGCCCGTCATGGAGATCAAGCCCGACTCCATGACATAGCCCCGATTGGCAATGGCTAACGCACGGCTGGCGTTTTGTTCGACCAACAAAACGGTCACGCCTTGGGCAAACACATCGCGCACCACTTCGAAAACTTTGTCCACCATGAGGGGCGACAGACCCATCGAGGGCTCATCAAGCAGCAACACTTTAGGGCGGCTCATAAGGGCCCGGCCCATGGCCAGCATTTGCTGCTCGCCACCGGACATGGTGCCGGCCAGTTGGTCTTTGCGTTCACGCAATCTTGGAAAGGTGTGAAACACTTTTTCCATATCGTCTTGAATGGCGGCAGTGTCGTTGCGAATGTAGGCACCCATGAGCAAGTTCTCAATGATGGTCATGCGGGTGAACACACCGCGACCTTCTGGCACCATGGCCAAGCCCTGCTTGACCAAATCCCAAGGGCCTTGGCCCACAATGCTTTTGCCCAAATACTCAATGTCACCCGCATGGATAGGCAAGGTACCCGTGATGGCTTTCATGGTACTTGTTTTGCCCGCGCCGTTAGACCCAATGAGTGACACCAATTCACCCTCATGCACTTCAAAATCAATGCCTTTCACGGCCTGAATTCCACCGTAGGCTACTTGCAGGCCTTTGACTTTTAACAATGTGACTGTCATTTCAATGCCCTCCGGTGCCCAAGTAGGCTTCAATTACTTTTTCATTTTTTTGGACTTCGGCTGGCGTGCCCTCGGCAATTTGTTTGCCGTAATCGAGCACTGTGACGCGATCGCAAAGGCCCATCACCAGCTTCACATCGTGCTCAATAAGCAAAATGGTGCGGTTGTCTTTTCGGATCTGGTCGATCAACTCTCGCAACTGAACTTTTTCTGTGGCGTTCATACCAGCAGCGGGCTCATCTAGCGCAATGAGCTGTGGATCGGTGGCAAGCGCACGGGCAATTTCTAAACGGCGCTGATCGCCATAAGACAAAGTGCGTGCACGGTAATCGGCATATTGACCAATGCCCACATAGTCCAACAATTCTTGCGCACGTTGCGCAATTTCGGCTTCCTCTTGTTTGAATTTGGGTGTTCTAAAAATAGCCCCCAACAAACCCGAAGAGGTGCGAACATGTCGACCCACCATGACGTTTTCTAAGGCCGTCATTTCTGCGAACAAACGAATGTTTTGAAAAGTACGTGCAATGCCTGCCTGCGCCACTTCATGGACTGCTGTGGGCTGATACGGCTTGCCTGCCAATTCAAAACTGCCACTGTCTGGCGTGTAGAGGCCCGTGATCACATTGAAGAAGGTGGTCTTGCCTGCGCCATTGGGGCCAATGAGGCCGTAGACCTGACCTCGCTCAATGGTCATGCCGACATCGGACAAGGCCTGCAATCCACCAAAGCGTTTGGAAATACCGGCGACTTTTAAAACAGCTTGAGTTTCAGGATGGCTGGTGATCGTGTTCATGTTAAGCGCCCTCTTTCACTGGCAGCGCTTTGCCATGCTCTCGAGAAGGCCACAAGCCCCTTGGGCGCATAAGCATGATGACAATCATGGCAAGGGCAATGAGCAATTGACGCAGAATGGCGGCATCAATGCGGCCGTCTGTCATAGACTGCAAGGGCCCCGCTATGTAGCGCAAAATTTCTGGCAAGGCAGACAACAAGACGGCACCCAACACAACGCCGGGCAAGTGCCCCAAGCCGCCCAACACGACCATGGCCACAATCATGACGGACTCCATGAGGCTAAACGACTCGGGTGAAATAAATCCCTGAAAGCCTGCAAACATGGCGCCAGAAATGCCGCCAAAAGTAGCGCCCATGCCAAATGCCATGAGCTTTAAATTGCGCGTGTTCAAGCCCATGGCTTTGGCCGCAATTTCGTCTTCGCGAATGGCCATCCATGCGCGGCCAATGCGTGAGACTTCCAAGCGGTAAGAAATCAAAAGAGTCACGAGCACCAAGGCCAAGAACAGGTAGTAGTACAAACTCACTGAGGCGAACTCAATCCCAAACAGGTTAAGGGGTTTGCCTAAATTGATGCCGAAAAAATGAATCGGATCAATTTGGTTCAAACCCTTGGGACCATTGGTGATATTGACTGGCTGATCCAAATTATTCAAAAAGACCCGAATGATTTCACCAAAGCCCAATGTGACAATGGCCAAATAATCGCCGCGCAACTTCAAAGTGGGCGCGCCAAGCAACATGCCAAACAGGCCTGCCAAGGCCGCCGCCACAGGCACAATGACCCACAAAGGCATGTGGAGCCCACCAGGAAACAGGGCGGCAATGGCAGGAAATGTTTCAAACAAATGGGGTGAAGCCAGTAGCCCATACATGTAAGCGCCGACAGCGAAGAAGGCCACGTATCCCAGATCGAGCAAGCCCGCATAGCCCACCACGATATTCAGACCCACTGCCAGCAAAACATAGAGCAAGGCCATGTCAGCAATCCGCACCCATGCGTTGCCAAATTGCTGTAACACCAAGGGCAAGATCAGCAGCAGCACACCGATGGCCAGGGTTTTGAGAATCTTTGAATTGTTCATTGCAGATTTACCTTTTCTATCACGCGCGATCGGCTACACGCTCGCCCATCAGGCCTGAGGGCCGCAATGTGAGCACAATGATGAGCACGATGAAGGCAAAAATATCGGCGTAATGGCTGCCCAGAACACCCCCCGTGAGAATGCCGATATAGCCCGAACCGATGGATTCAATGAGGCCCAACAAAATACCGCCCACCACCGCCCCCCCTAAGTTACCAATGCCACCAAACACCGCCGCCGTAAACGCTTTCAAGCCTGGCAAAAAGCCCATGCTGTGGTGCACAGTGCCATAGTTGGATGCAAACATGACCCCCGCAATGGCCGCCAACACGGCACCAATGATGAAGGTGGCAGAAATGACCATGTCGGGCTTGACACCCATCAAGGCAGCGACACGTGGGTTTTCAGAAGTTGCGCGCATGGCCCTTCCTAACTTGGTGGCATTCACCAACCACATGAGCACTGCCAAGGAGATGGCGGTGACACCCAAAATCATGATTTGCGTGGTGGAAATGACAGCGCCACCGACATTGATGGGAGTGGTCGACAACAAGGTTGGAAATGGTTTGTAGTTAGGCTTCCAAATGATCATGGCCAAGGTTTGAAGCAAGATGCTCACACCGATGGCTGTAATGAGTGGCGCCAACTTAGGGCTATTTCGCAATGGGCGATAGGCAATTTTTTCAATTGCAAAATTGAGTGAGGCAGCCACCACACTGGCAATGACCAAAGAGACGATCAGCATCAACCAGCCGGGCATGCCAGGCGTGGCATCTTGCATGAGCGCAATCACAGACCAACTTGTCAGGGCGGCCACCATCAGCACCTCGCCATGGGCAAAGTTGATCAAATTGATGATGCCGTAGACCATGGTGTAACCCAAGGCGATCAGGGCATACATGCTGCCTTGGACCAAACCATTGATCACCTGCTGAAGAAAGACATCCATACCAAACTCCTATTTTTTTGTTGCTTTTGCTTGATTCAGTTCATTCAAGCTTGCCATTTTTTCTGCAATCTTTAACTCTAACCCACGATTGACAGGTCGGTAAAAACCTGGCGCCGGCATGCCCTCAGGCAGGTAATTTTCGCCTGCCGCAAAGCCGCCCGCTTCGTCATGGGCATAACGATAGCCCTGACCATAATCCAAGCTTTTCATGAGCTGAGTCGGTGCATTGCGCAAGTGCATGGGAACAGGTCGTGTGCCGTCTTTTTTCACCCAGGCCTTGGCTTCATTGAAGGCTTTGTAGACGGCATTCGATTTGGCTGCCACTGCCAAATAAATGACGCATTCTGCTAAGGCCAACTCACCCTCTGGACTGCCTAAGCGCTCGTAGACTTCTGCAGCGTCAAGTGCCAAACGAAGGGCGCGCGGATCGGCCAAGCCAATGTCTTCTGCAGCCATGCGAATAAGTCGTCTGGCCATGTAACGAGGGTCTGCACCGCCATCCAACATGCGCGTGAACCAGTACAAGGAAGCGTCTGGGTCTGAGCCCCTGACAGATTTGTGCAACGCACTGATGGTGTCATAAAACTGCTCGCCGCCCTTGTCGTATCGGCGCATGCGCTCGCCCAAAACTTTCATCAGCCATGTATCTGAAATAGCTTCGAGTTTCTCAGTTTGCGCTGCGACAGCCAAAGTTTCAAGGGTGTTGAGCAAACGACGTGCATCACCATCGGCATAAGCAATGAGTCGTTGCTCTGCTTCTGCCGCCAATGGCGGCACCGCACCAATGGCATGCGCGCGTTTCACAATGTGTTTCAAATCTTCTTCGTTGAGAGCTTGCAGAACATAGACAGCCGCTCTAGAAAGCAAGGCAGAGTTGACCTCAAAGGAGGGGTTCTCGGTGGTTGCTCCAATGAAAGTGAATAAGCCACTTTCAACATGTGGCAAGAAGGCGTCTTGCTGGCTTTTGTTGAAACGATGAACTTCGTCCACAAACACAATGGTTCTTTGCGGCTGCAGCCCATTCAATGCGGCCTCGGCTTTGTCGACCGCTTCTCGAATGTCTTTGACGCCACCAAGCACCGCACTGATGCTGATAAATTGCGCATCAAATGCATCCGCCATGAGCCGAGCAATGGTGGTTTTGCCGACTCCCGGCGGCCCCCACAAAATGCAACTGTGTGGCTGTCCAGATTCAAATGCCAAGCGAAGGGCCAAGCCCTCACCAATCAGATGTTGCTGGCCAATGACCTCACCCAAATGCCTGGGACGCAAGCGCTCTGCCAAAGGCTGCTGCAAGTGAACGCTGGCGTTCATGGCCGAATGACCTGCACGCCCGCAGGTGCTTTGAACTGAAAAGTCTCTGGCGGCAACTTCACATTGGCTTCAAAATTCTGAAAATTCAAACGCGATGTTTGACCTAAGCCATCCACAATTTCCAAGACCGTCAACACAGGCACATTGGTGGCTGTGCTGGCCCCGGCCGCACCCAACTTCAAGCCCACTCGGATGACTTGGACGGCGCCATCGGACTGTTTGGGTGTGGCTCTAACCCATTGCAAACCTTCTGAGTCTGGCTCTGCTTTCAAATTGAATTCAGCTTGCAGCGCTTTCAAATCGCCAGACGAGGAGATGAACGCAGCTGGCGTTTGGCCCAGCAATTGGTTTTGTTTGCGCATGGTGACTTGGTTTAAGTCGGCGTCAAATAGCCACAACCACTGACCATCGGAAACCATGGCTTGCACAAATGGTTTTTGATAGGTAAATCGAAATTGCTGAGGTCTTTGAAATTCAAAAGTACCCGAAGACGTTTTTCTGCGAGGTGCTTGATCGGCTTTAGAGGGGCCCATCACCACCTGCGAAAACTGAGCACGTCCGCTTTGTGTGTGCTTCAAAAATTGACTCAAAGACTCGATAGCATCAGGCGAAGTTTGCGCCCATGCACTCGGCATCAGGCAAAGCAAAGCGATGGGCAGCCAGAGCAGATGGAGTTTGGCTTTCATCTTGAAAAGACAGTTTGAAAAAGGACGCTTATTGATTATTCAGCGCGCGCAGGCACCAAAATTTCGCGCTGCCCGTTGCTGCTCATAGAACTGACCAAGCCCGCCTTCTCCATCTCTTCCACCAAACGCGCGGCGCGGTTGTAGCCAATTTTCAAGTGACGCTGCACCAAAGAAATACTGGCCTTGCGATTTTTCAAAACCACTTCAACGGCTTGGTCGTACATAGGATCTTTTTCAGCATCGCCACTGTCGCCATAGCCAGTGTCTTCGCCATCGGTGGTGCCACCTTCCAGCACGCCCTCAATGTAATCAGGCTCGCCTTGTGTTTTCAAATAGCTCACCACGCGGTGAACTTCTTCGTCACTCACAAAAGCGCCATGAACACGGATGGGAAAGCCAGTGCCAGAAGGCATGTAAAGCATGTCGCCCATACCCAGCAAAGCCTCAGCACCCATTTGGTCTAGGATGGTTCGGCTGTCAATTTTGCTAGAGACTTGGAAAGCAATGCGTGTGGGAATATTGGCTTTGATCAAGCCAGTGATCACATCGACACTGGGACGCTGTGTGGCCAAGATCAAGTGAATGCCAGCAGCACGCGCCTTTTGCGCCAAGCGAGCAATGAGCTCTTCAATTTTTTTACCTACCACCATCATGAGGTCGGCCAACTCATCAATCACCACCACGATGTGCGGCAAGCGCTTCAGTGGTTCGGGATCATCAGGCGTGAGGCTGAAGGGATTCAAAATAAATTCTTCGCGCTCGGTTGCGTCGTCGATTTTGGTGTTGTAACCAGCCAAGTTGCGAACGCCCATTTTGCTCATCAGCTTATAGCGGCGCTCCATTTCGCCGACACACCAATTGAGGCCATGCGCGGCTTGCCGCATGTCGGTCACCACGGGTGCCAGCAAATGCGGAATGCCTTCATACACCGACATCTCCAACATTTTGGGGTCGATCATGAGCAGTCGAACATCACGCGCTTCGGCTTTGTAAAGCAAAGACAAAATCATGGCGTTGATGCCCACAGACTTACCAGAGCCTGTGGTACCCGCCACCAAGACGTGAGGCATTTTGGCCAGATCCACCACCACCGGATTGCCCACAATGTCTTTGCCCAAGCCCATGGTGAGCATGGACTTGGCTTCGTTGTAAACCTGCGATCCTAAAATTTCGCTGAGCTTGATGGATTGGCGTTTGGCATTGGGCAATTCCAAGGCCATGTAGTTTTTGCCAGGAATGGTTTCCACCACACGAATGGAAATGAGGCTGAGTGATCTTGCCAAGTCTTTGGCCAAGTTGACCACTTGCGATCCTTTGACACCTGTTGCGGGTTCGATTTCATAACGCGTAATGACGGGGCCAGGTGCTGCAGCCACCACACGCACTTCAACGCCAAAATCTTTCAGGCGTTTTTCAATCATGCGACTGGTCATCTCAAGCGTTTCTGGCGCGACGCCCTCTTGGCGCAAGGTCAGACTGTCGAGCAAATCAACCTGCGGCAATTTGCTGTCAGGCAATTCATTGAACAAAGGCTTCTGGCGCTCTTTCACCACACGATCGCTGCGCGGCACTGCTGTAACGGGCGCTTCAATGACCATGGGCGTAACAGGCTCAGCAAACACAGGGGCAGACACGCCTGCAGCTGCAAACAAAGGCTTCTCTTCAAATTCGTTTCCGAAGGGGTGCAGTTGAGGTTCTGCAGGCAATTTGGATTGAAGCTGTTCGCGTTCGCGCAAAGCTTGCTGGCCCATGGCCAAGTCCTCTTCCATTTCACGCTTGACTTGACGCGACTGCATCAAGCCGTCGATCTTGCCGCCCAATGCTTCACACACTTGACCCCAAGAAAATCCAAAGGCCCATCCCATGCCCAGAGCGAGGCACACAACTTCAAGCAAGCTAGAGCCATTGAAGCCCAACCATTTCAAAGAAAAATGTCCGACGGCATACCCTAAAGCCCCACCACTGGTGCCAGGCAGCATGACATCCCAACGTGTCAGTCGCGCCCATTCCAGCGCACTGCTAGAAGACATGAGGACAAACAAGCCGATCCAAAAAATCAAACGAGTTTTCCAAGTCGATTCCGATTCTTTGTCGAATGCCTTGGACGCAGTTTCGTCCGTTCTGAGCCAGTCGGCCCAAGCATTCAGCCACACGCGTCCCAAGATAGCCACCAACCACCACGCAGAGTAGCCAAAGCAAAAATACATGCCATCAGCCAACCAAGAGCCGACCAAGCCCATCCAGTTGTGCACGCCGCCGCCCAGGCCTGAACCAGACCAAGATGGATCTTTGGGACTGAAACTGAACATGGCCAAGGCCAATAAAATGAGCACAGCAGCACCCAGGAAAAGAACGATTTCCTGAGTGAAGCGCAGCAAGCCAACGCCCTCATTGAGCACTCTGGGTGAGTCAGCTTCAGGGCTGCCGGTTGGATTGGTAAGGGTGCGAAGTGAATAGGTCATGGTCTGACCCTCAAGCTTACCCGATAGACCCCCCAAAACAGGTGTTTCACAAGCTTCTTACAATGGAGGTTTAGCGTTAACCCCAATCCTGCCAGATTGCACCTCATGTCCAACACCCTTCACACCCAACATGCCCAAGTTTTAATTCTCGGGTCAGGCCCTGCCGGCTATACGGCAGCCGTTTATGCGGCCCGCGCCAACCTCAAGCCCTTGCTCATCACGGGCATTGCCCAGGGTGGCCAGCTGATGACCACCACCGAGGTGGACAACTGGCCTGCCGACGTGCATGGCGTGCAAGGCCCTGAGCTCATGCAACGCTTTTTGGAGCATGCCGAGCGCTTCAATACGCAAATTGTGTTTGACCACATCAACAAGGTCGATTTCAGCAAACGCCCCTTTACTTTGACGGGCGACAGCGGTGTTTACACCTGCGATTCTTTGATCATTGCAACGGGCGCATCCGCCAAATACCTTGGCATTGACTCTGAAACGGCTTTCATGGGCCGCGGCGTTTCTGGCTGCGCCACCTGCGATGGTTTCTTTTACAAAGAGCAAGTGTGCTGCGTGGTGGGCGGCGGCAATACGGCTGTCGAAGAGGCCCTGTACTTGTCCAACATTGCCAGCAAGGTGTACCTCATTCACCGCCGCGACAAATTCAAAGCCGAGCCCATCTTGGTCGACAAATTGATGGACAAAGTGGCAGCTGGCAAAATTGTTTTGCAAACTTTCCAAACTTTAGAAGAAGTCTTGGGAGACAACACTGGCGTCACCGGGGTTCGCTTGAAGTCCACCAAAGACGGCTCTTTGCAAGATTTAGAACTCAAAGGCTGCTTCATTGCCATTGGTCATTCGCCCAATACCGATATTTTTCAAAACCAATTGCAAATGGAAAACGGCTACATCGTGACGCAAAGCGGACTGAAAGGCTTTGCCACCATGACCAGCGTGCCTGGTGTTTTTGCGGCTGGCGACGTCCAAGATCACGTCTACCGGCAGGCCATTACCAGTGCGGGAACAGGCTGTATGGCTGCCTTAGATGCCCAGCGCTTTTTGGAGCAAGAAGGCGCCTGATACCCCGTTCCTTGGGGTGAATTTGCAACATGCCAAGGGCTGGTTGACAGCCCTTGGGGCATTTTTTAGGCCATTTTGCTTGGCTCTGACCCAAAAAGCTGGCTATAATCCAAGGCTTTGTTGTTCACTCCCTATGGGGGTCCAACAAAATGGGTTACCGCCACCCTTCTGGCGAGGTGAGGCTGGACCGCCTTAAGTTTTGCAAACAACACTTCACTTGCATCCATGCAAGCCTTTGTTGATTTCGCAAAACTCATCTGGCACCAGCTGTTTATAAAAGTATCGGAGTGTCCACATGGCACGCGTCTGCGACGTAACGGGCAAAGGCCCCATGGTCGGAAACAATGTTTCCCACGCCAACAACAAAACCAAGCGCCGGTTCCTGCCGAACCTGCAATACCGTCGTTTCTGGGTTGAAACAGAAAACCGTTGGGTGCGCCTGCGCGTTTCCAGCGCCGCTTTGCGCCTGATCGACAAAAATGGCATTGATGCTGTTCTCGCAGACTTGCGCGAACGCGGTCAAGCTTAAACCCCCTACAGGAGCACCATCATGGCAAGCAAAGGCGGACGCGAAAAAATCAAGCTGGAATCTACAGCTGGAACTGGTCACTTTTACACGACCAGCAAGAACAAGAAAACAATGCCCGAGAAAATGTCGATCATGAAGTTCGACCCAAAAGCTCGCAAGCACGTTGAGTACAAGGAAATCAAACTGAAGTAATTCAGCTTGACGCCATAGAAAAAGCCCGCATCAGCGGGCTTTTTTGTTTCTGGAGAAATTTAAATGGGGCAAACAATTGGGGTCAGATCAACATTAATTTGGTCAATCTGTTTGGGGCAGAGGCTAATGGGGGCTTCCTCATGGTGGAGTAC
>OFQL01000004.1_pt1 | contig 44026 bp, 34 predicted proteins | sample 1542791 | NCBI WGS metagenome assembly OFQL01 (sample SAMN05442517, study PRJEB24371) | freshwater metagenome | isolation source: Freshwater Lake | place: Canada: Niagara | collected 2012-08-03 | reverse complement strand
CGCTACAACCAAGCGACGCAGGCCTGTTGCTTTCAAAGCGGCCATCGATTTTTTAACCAGTACTTCCACAATGGCGGCTTCAGTCGATGCTGCCAAATCTGCTTTGTGAGTGTTGCTGGTGTCGTGCAGCGCTGCGCCCAGTTTGTTGGCCTGCGTGAGCACAGATGTTTTTAAGCCAGCAAATGAAAAATCAAAATTACCACTGTGCAGTAAAGGCCGGGGCAGCTTGAAGGCTTGCGGATTACCGCCTTCTGCACACTTAGACAACGCCGGCCCACCCGGATAACCCAAACCCATGAGCTTGGCGGACTTGTCGAATGCTTCGCCCGCTGCGTCGTCAACTGTTTCACCCAAAATTTCATAAGTGCCCACTGCCTCAACCCGCATCAGTTGGGTGTGCCCCCCTGAAACCAGCAGTGCTACAAAAGGAAATTCAGGTGGGTCTTCACTTAAAAACGGCGACAGCAAGTGACCCTCCAAATGGTGAACGCCCAAAACAGGTTTGTTCAAGGCCGCACCAAGGGCGCACGCCACACCAGCACCGACAAGCAAAGCCCCCGCTAGCCCTGGACCGCGGGTATAGGCCACCACGTCCACTTGATTCAACTCAATGTTGGCAATTTTCAAAACTTCACGAGTGAGGGGAATGACGCGCTTAATGTGATCGCGGCTTGCCAATTCAGGCACCACACCGCCATAGGCCTGGTGCATGTCGATTTGGCTGAACAATGCATGCGCCAAAAGGCGTGGTGCGCCATGGGCTTGGGTTTCAACCAAAGCCACGCCAGTTTCATCGCAAGAAGACTCAATTCCAAGAAAAAGCATAGGCCCTGAGTTTATGCGATGAGCCTCATTGAACTTATAACGCCAAGTTATCTAAGCTTTGAGACAATACCTTCATGGGCATTGGTCACTACATCAAAGAAATTGGTCGAGGCAAAGACGGCGCCAAAGCCTTGTCGCGTTTGCAAGCCGCTGATCTTTTGGGCCAGATCCTAGATGACTCAGTGAGTGATTTAGAGGTAGGTGCCTTTTGCTTAGCCATGCGCATCAAAGGTGAAACACCCGAAGAAATGGCGGGGTTCTTAGATGCTGTGCACTCACGTTTAAATGCCCTACCCCAGTTGGATCCTCACCCTACAGTTGTCATTCCTTGCTACAACGGTGCTCGTAAATTACCCGCATTGGCCCCCCTTTTGGCTTTGCTTTTATGCCAGCAAGGTGTGCGAGTGTGTGTTCATGGCACACCCACAGAAAACAGTCGGACAACTTCTTTTGAAGTGCTTGAAGCGCTGGGCCACAAAACTCTCACCGCTGTCGACCAAGCACAGGCTGGCTTGAACCTGGTGCCCACCGAAGTTCTGAGCCCCGCTTTGAAAAAGCTGCTCGATGTTCGCCGCGTGGTCAATCTGCGCAATCCCGCGCACAGTTTGGTCAAGCTCATGAATCCTTGCCAAGGGTCGGCGCTCATTGTCAGCAGCTACACGCACCCAGAATATGCCGTCTCCATGGCACAGACTTTCAAGTTAACACAAGCCTCTGCTTTCTTACTCAGAGGCACTGAGGGCGAGCCAGTTGCCGATGCGCGTCGCACGCCTCAAATGGATTTCTTTCACGATGGCATGACACAAACTTTTCAAGCCGCGCAAGCCGGTGCACTTCAAAGCGTTCCCGAATTACCACAACCCAATGCGGCTGAAACGGCCGCCTACATTGAAGATGTTTTGAAGCAGAGACGCGAAGTACCTGCGCCCATATCACTTCAAGTTCAACATATTTTGCAAGCCTTGAAATCTCTATGAGCCACAACGATTCATCCTTTACCCAACCATCAGCTTACCCATTAGGCACATGCACTCTGGTGGGCGCAGGCCCAGGCGATCCTGAATTGCTTACCCTCAAAGCCGTTAAAGCCATTCAAGCCGCCACTGTTTTGTTGGTCGATGACTTGGTCAACGATGAAATTTTGAAACACGCATCGCCTTCTGCACGAATTGTTCATGTGGGGAAACGGGGTGGATGCAAAAGTACACCGCAAGCCTTCATTGGAAAGCTCATGGAGAACGCTGTGAACGAAGGCGAAACCGTGGTGCGTCTCAAGGGGGGTGACCCCTTTATTTTTGGCCGCGGCGGTGAAGAAGTGGCGCAGCTTCGCGAAGCGGGCATAGAGGTGACCGTCATCAATGGCATCACATCTGGTTTAGCGGCCATCAGCAGTTTGGGGGCCCCGCTGACGCACCGCGAGTATGCCCATGGTGTGGTCTTTGTCACAGGCCATGCCAAGCCCGGAGACAGCGGCACCGATTGGCGCCAACTGGCAGCCACTGCGCGCGATGCCAAACTCACATTGGTCATTTACATGGGTGTCAGTGGTGCAGACCATATTCAAACTGAACTGCTAACGGGTCTGCCTGCCGACACACCCGTTGCCATCATTGAAAACGCCAGTTTGCCTGAGCAGCGCCAAGCTCTGACGCGACTTGATCGTCTTACTTTCACATTGAATGAGACAGGCCTGAAAAGCCCCAGTATTTTGGTCGTGGGCAATGTGGTTCAAGCTTGCGCACAAATTTTCCAAACGGAGTCATCTAGCCCTACACTCCCACTGCATGCAAACATGTGATGTGGTGATCGTAGGCGCCGGCGCTGCCGGCCTTTTTTGTGCTGGTATCGCTGGCCAATTAGGCTTGTCTGTCTTGTTAGTCGATCACAGTCACAAGGTGGCTGAAAAAATTCGAATTTCTGGCGGCGGTCGAAGCAACTTCACCAATCGCCTTATCGATGCCAGTGCGCCCCACAAACATTTCCTCAGTGAGAATCCGAACTTCTGCCGCAGTTCATTGTCGCGCTATACCGCGCAAGATTTCATTGAACTGGTGCAGTCTTATGACATTCCTTTTCATGAGAAACACAAGGGTCAATTGTTTTGCGATCGTTCTGCTGAGGATCTGATTCAAATGCTTCTCAAGGAGTGCGATAAGGGAAGTGTGATGCGTTGGCAAGGCTGCGGCGTGAAAGCCATCACCGCTGAAGGCTCTGGCTATCAATTGCAAACTGACCAAGGCGAAGTTCAAGCCGGCGCAGTGGTCATTGCCACTGGCGGCTTGTCTATTCCAAAAATTGGCGCCACCGACTTTGGCTATCGCATTGCAGAACAATTTGGCTTGCGATTGGTTGCCAGGCGACCAGGACTGGTTCCTCTCACCTTTGATGGCGCAGAGTGGGCACCCTATGCCGGCTTGGCGGGCTTGTCGTTGCCCGTCAGCATCGAGACTGGCGCCAAAAAGACCCTCACTCGTTTTGACGAAGACCTGTTGTTCACACACCGCGGCTTGTCCGGCCCAGCCGTGTTGCAAATTTCCAGCTATTGGCAAGAAGGTCAGCCCCTTCATTTGAACCTGGCGCCCCAAGAAGACCTTGAGGGCTCGCTCAAGCAAGCCAAAGTCAGGTCCAAAAAGCTGATTGCCAACGAGCTTGGCGCTTGGGTGCCGCACCGACTGGCAGACGCCTGGGTGGCCCAAGACCCCCAATGGCAACGCCCAGTGGCCGAAGCCAGCGACAAAGCCTTGCTTCAATTGGCCCAAAAACTGAGCCACTGGCCCCTCACCCCCAATGGCAGCGAGGGCTACAAAAAGGCTGAGGTCACATTGGGCGGGGTAGACACCCGAGATTTATCGTCGCAAACCATGGAATCCAAGCAGCCAGGCCTGTATTTCATTGGAGAGGTGGTCGACGTCACGGGCTGGCTGGGTGGCTACAACTTCCAGTGGGCCTGGTCCAGCGCATTTGCATGTGCCCAAGCCCTGAAGCAAAAACAGGCTGTAGCCCTGTAAATATCCCCAAAACAGCTTAAAACGGTCTAAAACTTAGGGCTATAATCCAAGGCTTCGCTGGCAATCCTCCGTCTGCCAAATACTAGTTCGTGACGGGGACCCCGCCGAAACTGCTTGTAAGGGCTCGATCTTCCCTCTCAGTGTCAGTCGGCATATTTTGGAAACATTGAAATCCATGACCACCATTCGCGTGAAAGAAAACGAGCCGTTTGACGTAGCACTTCGCCGCTTCAAACGCACCATTGAAAAACTCGGTCTGTTGACCGACCTGCGTGCCCGTGAGTTTTATGAAAAGCCCACCACAGAACGCAAGCGCAAAAAAGCGGCCGCTGTAAAGCGCCATTACAAGCGCGTGCGCAGCATGCAATTGCCCAAGAAGATGTACTAATCTGCTTTGGCAGAAAGTTCACTTCGTTCAAAGATTCGCCTGAATTTTTGAATCTGCGAAGCCCTCTGGGGCCTAGCAAAGCCCGCTGGAGGACGCTCAAGCGGGCTTTTTTAATTCAAGCCAGCGTTCATACACTTTAGGAAACACCATGAGTCTCAAAGACCAAATTACTGAAGACATGAAGAATGCCATGCGCGCTAAGGACACAGCGCGCTTGGGCACTATTCGTTTGCTACTTTCGGCCATGAAGCAAAAGGAAGTGGATGAGCGGGTGGTGTTAGACGATGCCGCTGTGATCGCCATCGTCGACAAACTGGTCAAGCAACGCAAGGACTCTATTGCGGCTTTTGAATTGGCGGCTCGTCAAGATTTGGTCGACATTGAACAAGCGGAGATGGTGGTGTTGCAGGCTTATTTGCCAGCGCGCATGTCTGCCGAGGAGGTGACTGCTGCAGTTCAAGCCATCGTTGCTTCCTTGGGCGCTTCAGGCCCTGGTGATATGGGCAAAGTGATGGGTGCTGTCAAAACTCAGTTGGCCGGCAAAGCTGACATGGGGCAAGTGTCTGCAGCAGTTAAAGCCGCACTCGCTGGGTAATTTAATTAGGGGCATTTAATTGGGGTCAGATCAACATTAATTTGGTCAATGAAGGGAACAAGTTGGGAAGGGGGGCATCCTCATACTGGGGTACCAGAAATCGTCAGCCCCCCTTCCCAACTTGTTCCCTTCATTGGAAATTAATGTTGCTCTGACCCCAATTAAATTTTCGCGCTCACGATCATGGCACTGCCGATCACGGTCATGGCGCCACCCCACCACGCGCCTGATGCAGGTTTGCGGCGGTAGACGATCCACAAAAGGGGCAGCAACAAAACTGGTGCGATGGAAGAAAAGATGGCTACTAAGTTGGCTTGACCTGTTTTTAATGCTTGCAGAATCAAGGTCATGCCGATCACCATGGACACGGTGGCGCTTAAGGCTGTGTTTAGCAGGCTTTTACAATTGAGGGGGCTTTTCAGCTTAGACAAGCCCAAGCCAAACCACAACAGCAGTAGGTGGGCGCCAAAGCTGGCTGTGGCGCGTACTGCTGATGCAGACACTGCATCGATGCCGGTACTCATCAGGGGTTTTAGCATCAGGGCGGCAACGGCCTGACCCGCAGCGGCCAGCAAACCCATGGCCACGCCAAACCAAAGCATGCCACGGGTATTTTCCCAAACGTGGGTTTCCTCTTCGCGTCGGCCCCACAAAGTGGCCACCATGACGCCCGACACCAAAACGCTACTGCCCATGAGCGTCCAGCCCCACAGCGTTTCACCCAAGAACAACCAAGCCAATAAAGCAGAAAAAAGCGAGTGCGTGGCAAACAAGACACCCGAGCGCCTTGGCCCGAGTCTGTTCATGCAGACGAACAATGCTGTATCGCCTACCAAGATGCCAATCCAACTGGAAACAGAAAGCCATGCGATGCTTTCAAAGGTGAGTTCCGGCCAACGACCCACATAAATTGCGGCAATCCACAACAAGCACATGGCAAAAAACAAACGCCACCGTGTGAAAGCAAAAGCGCCCATCTGAGCGGCTGCATTGGCAGAGAACAAAGCACCAATGGCCCAACAGCCAGAGGCCATTGCAGCCAACAACTCAGGTGCAAGCATTAAGAACCCGCGACCTTCATCCTATTGACCAACACCGAGCCAATGGTTTTAGCACCATAGTTGTAGGCATCTGCGCCCACGGCCTCAATGCCTTTGAACATGGTTTTCAAATTACCGGCAATGGTAATTTCGTGAACTGGAAATGCAATTTCTCCGTTCTCGACCCAGAAGCCCGATGCACCGCGTGAGTAGTCGCCCGTGACGTAATTCACGCCCTGCCCCATGAGCTCAATCACGAACAAACCGGTGCCTAACTTTTGCAGCATGGCTTGGAGGTCATCGTCTGAGCGCGTCAACTTGGACGACATGATCAAGTTGTGCGAGCCACCGGCATTGCCTGTGGTCTTCATGCCCAATTTGCGAGCTGAGTAGCTGCTCAAAAAGTAGCCTTCGACACGGCCACTCGAGACCACTTTGCGCTTCAAACCGCGCACGCCTTCGTCGTCAAAAGGCGAACTGCCTTTGCCACGCAACACATGGGGGTCTTCCGAAATGTCAATGTGCTTGGGAAAGACTTGCTTGCCCATGGAGTCCAACAAGAAGCTGCTTTTTCGGTACAAGGAACCACCGCTCACAGCCTGCACAAAGCCGCCCAATAATCCAGCTGCCACAGGAGACTCAAACAAAACGGGGCACTCTGTGGTGGGTATTTTGCGGCTGCCTAAACGACTTAATGCGCGCTCGGCGGCGTACCGTCCCACGGCTTCAGGCGTGGCCATTTGATCGGCTGCGCGCATGGAGGTGTACCAAGCATCGCGTTGCATTTCTGCATTTTTACCAGGCAGTGATGCAATGGGTGCCACCGACATGCTGTGACGTGAACTGGCATAACCACCCCGAAATCCGTGCGTGTGGGCACTGAAGAAATGGCTCTGCTGTGCAGACACGCCAGCACCTTCACTGTTGGTAATGCGTCGACTGGTTTTGAGCGCGGCGGCTTCACAAGCCAAAGCCAACTTGGCCGCCTCTTCGCTGTTGATTGACCAAGGATGAAACAAATCCAATTCAGGTTGAAGCTTGGCAATGTCGTCTTCATCAGGCAAGCCTGCAGTCGGATCTTCAGCGGTGAAACGCGCAATGTCGAACGCAGCTTGGACTGTTTGCTGAATGGCAGCCTCTGAAAAGTCAGACGTGCTGGCGTTACCGCGTCTGTGGCCCACATACACCGTGACGCCCAAGGACTTGTCCCGATTGCGCTCCACTGTTTCTAACTCTCCCTTGCGCACGCTCACACTCAACCCGCAGCCTTCAGAGGCTTCGGCCCCTGCATCGGTGGCACCGATTTTTTTGGCGTGTTTCAAGGCAGAATCAACCAAGCCTTCAAAAAAGTTGCGGCTGTAGCTGAAACCGTCATGCGCATGCGCGTTGTGAGTCTTGGAAGAGGCCTTGGCAGTCTGGGGTTTGGTTTTTTTCATCATTTGCGTCGAATTCGTCAAAACAGTCGATTATTTAAAATTCACAGTGAAGGCTATGATACTTGCCGTCCCGCTGAAAAGGCTTAAGAGCTCACATGTCCCGTAAATTCAAAAAAGGTTATTTCGTTCAAGGTCAATTTGTTGCCGAAGGCAGCGAGCTTGACCTCGAACTCAAACGCGAGCTCAAGGGGGGCGATGAACCCAGCCGCACTGACCTTAAAAAAGAGAGCGATGAGCTACAGAAACTGGGTGAGAGTCTATTGGATTTACGCCCCGATCTGATGGCCAAAGCCGACCTGCCCGAAAAATTGGTCGATGCCGTGGCGGATGCCAAGCGGATTACCAACTTTGAAGGCAAGCGCCGTCAGATGCAATTCATTGGCAAGCTCATGCGCAAACTCGACGACGATGTCATTGAAAGCGTCAAGGCCGCCCTGCTAGAACAGAACCAAGGGTCGGCACAAGAGACATTGCAACTGCACTTGGCTGAGCAATGGCGTGATCGCCTAATCAGTGATGACGATGCATGTGGCGAATGGCTGAAAAACTTTCCAGATACCGACAGCCAACAATTGCGCGCCCTGATTCGGCAAGCACGCAAAGATGCGCCCGCCATTTCTGCGGCCAGCGTTTCTCAAGGCTTGGCGCCAAGGCAAAGTCGCGCTTACCGCGAAATATTTCAGCTGGTGCGCGCAGAAATGAGCAGCGCCTCGCAAGGCAACTCTGCCAACCAATTCAACGACGACGATGAATAAACATTGAACATGACGCCATCACAAGACACATCAAGCACCGAGCACGATTCCGTCAAAATTGGCATCGTCTCCATCAGCGACCGTGCCAGTACAGGCGTCTACGAAGACAAAGGACTTCCTGCACTTCAAGCATGGCTTGGCCATGCCTTGAAAAACCCATTGCAATTCGAGCCTCGACTTATTCCCGACGAAAAAGAGCGCATCAGCGCCACGCTGATTGAATTGGTGGAGGCTGGCTGCAGTTTGGTGCTCACGACAGGCGGCACAGGCCCAGCCATTCGAGATGTCACCCCAGAAGCAACCTTGGCTGTAGCCGACAAAGAGATGCCTGGCTTTGGCGAACAAATGCGTCAGATCAGTTTGAAATTTGTGCCCACCGCCATCCTCTCAAGGCAAGTGGCCGTCATTCGGGGCCAGAGTTTGATCATCAATCTTCCTGGTCAACCCAAATCGATTGCAGAAACATTAGAAGGTTTGAAAGACAGCCAAGGGCAAAGCTTGGTGCATGGCATTTTTGCGGCCGTACCCTACTGCATTGATTTGATTGGAGGCCCTTATCTGGAAACACACGATGAAGTGTGCAAAGCCTTCAGACCCAAAACGGCCATCCGGCCACCCAAACCCTGAGCGTTACTTGTCCAGCAACTGATTGAGTTTTTCAGCTTCAAAGGTTTCGCGCTTGGCTGCATCGCCAGGCATTTGAAGGGTCGCTGAATTGCCAGCTTCTGAATTCATTTTTTCAAGCGCTTGCCAGAGCATGGCAATTTGATGTTCTTGACTGGCTGCGTTGTCGATCAATCCGCGCATCGCTTGCGACAAGGGATCGTCGTTTTGTGTCACGCCATAAGCTGAGAAACCCATTTTGGATGCTGTTGCTTCGCGCTGTACATCGGCATCTTCCTGAATGATGCGCGCAGGATTGCCCACAGCTGTAGCGCCTTCTGGCACCGGCTTGGTCACCACTGCGTTGGACCCCACTTTAGCGCCATCACCGACAGTGAATCCGCCCAACACTTTGGCACCTGCGCCAATAACCACATCTTTGCCCAAAGTGGGATGGCGCTTTGCACCTTTGTACAAAGATGTGCCGCCCAGGGTCACGCCGTGGTAAATGGTGCAACCGTCGCCAATCTCAGCTGTTTCACCAATCACGATACCCATCCCATGATCAAAAAATACCCGCTCGCCCAACTTGGCGCCTGGGTGAATTTCAATGCCCGTGACCCAGCGTGAAAAATTGGAGATAAATCGGCCCAACCATTTGAACCCCATATGCCAGCAAGCATGGGCCCACCTGTGCATGACCACTGCATGAAGTCCTGGGTAACACGTGAGCACTTCCCAGGCTGTGCGCGCAGCAGGATCACGGTCAAGGATGCATTGAATGTCGGAATGGATGCGAGAGAACATAAGCCAATGGTTTTGCGACGAGTCTACCTTTTTGCGTGAGCTGTTTCGATCATGGCTTTAGCAACACCTCTGAGAATATGGATTTCTTCGGGTGTGAGATCGGCTCGATTAAACAGCTGATTCAAACGGGGCATGAGTTTTTTAGGGGCCAAAGGATCGAGGAAGCCAATTTCAACCAAGGCCTTTTCCAAATGACTTAGCATTCCCGCAACTTGAGCCGCATCGGCCAAATTCGATTCTTGCACAGGGGATACAACAGGAAAGCCACCCAAGGCCAAACGCCATTCATAGGCCACCAATTGAATGGCTGCAGCCAAATTCAAAGAGCCAAACGTCGGATTGGTGGGAATAGACAAAGCCACATGGCACTTGTAGACATCCTCGTTTGTCATGCCAAAGCGTTCGGAGCCAAACAAAAATCCCATCGACGAAATAGCCTCTTTCGGCTTAGGTTCATCGGCTTTGAAAGCATCCATTTGAGCCTGCGCAAGAGACCGACCCAACAAGCCTTCAAAGTGCTCTCTGGGTGATCTTGTTGGAGGACCAAAATCACGCGGTGTCATGGCTGTGGCACACAGGTGAGAGATGCCCTCACAAGCCTCTTCTAGGGTGTCCACAATGCGGGTTTTGTCCAGGACATCGTTGGCGCCACTGGCCCTTTGGATGGTTTCTTCTTTGCGCAAAATGTTGGCATAGCGCGGTGCCACCAACACCATTTCATCGAATCCCATGACCTTCAAGGCACGGGCGGCCGCACCCACATTGCCTGGGTGGCTGGTTTCAATCAAGATAAATCGGGTTCGCATAGGGTCTATTGTCCCAGTTCCAAGTGCTCAAAATGAGCAAAACGAACTGTGGTCTGCGCGGAGGGGCAAATTTCATGGGAAAATGCGCCATTCGCCTCTGACATCGCACAGAGGACCTTCGGTTTTGCTCTTAAAAATTCATGTCGACCAATCTCCACCCCATGCTCAACGTAGCCGTCAAGGCTGCACGCGCCGCCGGCGCCATCATCAACCGCGCCGCTTTGGATGTGGAGGCTGTTCGAATTTCGCAAAAGCAAGTCAATGACTTCGTGACCGAAGTCGATTTGGCCAGCGAAAACACCATCATCGAAACCCTTCTGACCGCCTACCCTCATCACGGCATCTTGGCCGAAGAGTCTGGCAAAACGCATGGCAACCCCGATGCCGATCATGTGTGGATCATCGATCCGCTTGATGGCACCACCAACTTCATTCACGGTTTTCCTGTTTACTGCGTCAGCATTGCGTTGGCCGTCAATGGCAAAGTAGAACAAGCCGTGGTCTACGACCCCTCACGCAACGATTTGTTCACAGCCACCAAAGGCCGCGGCGCCTACATGAACGACCGCCGCTTGCGCACCAGCAAGCGCACCCAAATGCATGAGTGCCTTATTTCCACAGGCTTTCCCTTCCGTCCGGGTGACAACTTCAACCAATACCTGCGCATGATGGGCGAGGTGATGCAACGCACCGAGGGTCTGCGCAGGCCAGGTGCTGCGGCATTGGATTTGGCTTATGTAGCCGCTGGTTTTACAGATGCATTCTTCGAAACAGGTCTTCAGTCTTGGGATGTTGCTGCGGGCTCCTTGCTGGTCACTGAAGCGGGCGGCTTGGTGGGCAACTTCACGGGCGAAGCCGATTTCTTGGATCAAAAAGAATGCTTGGCAGGTACGCCCAAAATTTACGGACAGCTGGTGCCTATTTTGAGCAAGTACAGCAAATTTGCCAGTGCTGGCGAAAAAGCGGCCATGCGTGCAGCCGACATCAAGGATACGGAAGCGCGCCAAACCTCAACCGACAGCCCCATCTAAGCCATGACCGACGCGCTCGACTTGAGTGCTCACACGCCCATGATGCAGCAGTATCTGCGCATCAAGGCGGAGTTCCCTGACACCCTGCTTTTTTACCGGATGGGTGACTTTTACGAAATGTTCTTTGAAGACGCCGAGCGTGCAGCGGGTCTCATGGACATCACTCTCACGCACCGCGGTCAAACAGCAGGCAAGCCCATTGCCATGGCCGGTGTGCCCTTTCATTCTGTCGAAAACTATTTAGCCAAGCTCATCAAGCTAGGTGAGTCGGTGGCCATCTGCGAGCAAGTGGGCGATGTGGCCACCAGCAAGGGGCCTGTAGAGCGCAAAGTGGTGCGCGTTGTCACACCAGGCACGCTCACAGACACTGAGTTGCTGTCTGACAAAAGCGAAGCCATTTTGTTGTCATTGCACATTGCGCCGCGCAATGCGTGCGGCATGGCTTGGCTAAGTGTCACACAAGGCATCTTGCATTTGGCTGAATGCACGCACGATGAATTGGCCGATTGGCTTGAGAGAATTGCACCCAGCGAGTTATTGGTCAGCGCCAGCATCACACCCAAATGGGAACAACAACTACAATCAATGCGCTTAGGTCAACGTGGCATGGCTTTGTCACTCACGCTGCGGCCCGATTTTCAATACGAAGCTGGTTTGGGTCACAGCAAACTGATCAAGCAGCTCAATGTGGCCAGCCTGGCCGCATGGGATGCCGACAAGCTCAGTCATGCACATGCAGCAGCAGGTGCTTTGCTCACTTATGCAGAACATACGCAAGGTCGATCACTGCCACATGTCTCGCAGCTCAAGGTGCAAAAGGCCAAAGAACTCATTGACCTGCCCACCAGCACGCGTCGCAATTTAGAACTCACACAAACTTTGCGGGGCGAAGACTCGCCCACCCTCTTCTCTTTGCTAGACACTTGCATGACAGGCATGGGCAGCCGTCAACTCAAACAATGGTTGCTTAATCCACCGCGCGAAAGGCAAGTTGCGGTAGAACGTTTGGCCGCCCTTGATCAGCTGAACGACAACAGCGCAGCCGCCCATAGCGGCGTGGCCATCTGGGTCAGATTGCGCGAACAACTCAAAGGCGCCAGCGATGTGGAGCGGATTACTGCACGCATTGCGCTTAAACAAGTGCGGCCGCGTGAATTGGTTGCCCTCAAAAATGCACTCATCCGTTCTGCATCTTTGTCGCATCACTTGCAAGACACCTTGGGCCACTTGACCCCCACCAAGTTATTGCAGGCTATTCATTTCGATTTGCAGCCGCCCGTTGGACTCACAGAAATATTGCAACAAGCCCTCCTGGAAGAACCCGCCAATTTAATTCGCGATGGCGGCGTGATGGCCAACGGCCTTGATTCAGAACTGGACGAACTGCGTGCCATTCAAACCAATTGCGACGACTTCCTGCTTGAGTTGGAAACGCGTGAAAAAGCGCGGACTGGCATTGCCAATTTGAAAGTTCAATTCAACCGGGTGCACGGCTTCTACATTGAAGTCACGCAAGGTCAAATCGACAAAGTACCAGACGACTACCGCCGCCGTCAAACTTTGAAAAATGCCGAGCGTTTTATCACGCCGGAGCTCAAAGCCTTTGAAGACAAAGCCTTGTCTGCGCAAGAGCGTGCTTTGGCCCGCGAAAAATACCTTTACGAAATTTTGCTCGACCAACTGCAAGCCCACATTCAAGCCCTCACCAAATTGGCGCAAGCCATGGCAGCTTTGGATGCCCTTTGCACACTCACCGAGCGCGCCATCACATTGAACTGGTGCGCACCTCAGTTTGCCAAAGAGCCCTGCATTGAAATTCGCCAAGGTCGCCACCCCGTTGTTGAAGCACGATTGGCTGAAACCTCAGGCGGCAGTTTCATTGCCAACGATTGTTTGATGAACAGCAAGCAACGTTTGCAAATCATCACGGGCCCCAACATGGGCGGCAAGTCCACCTACATGCGCCAGGTGGCGTTGATTGTGCTTTTAGCCAGCATTGGCAGTCATGTGCCTGCCAGCAGTTGCAGGCTTGGCCCCATTGATGCCATTCACACCCGCATCGGTGCTGCCGATGACTTGGCCAATGCCCAATCCACCTTCATGCTCGAGATGACCGAAGCGGCGCAAATTTTGCACAGTGCCACGCCTTTGTCCTTGGTGCTCATGGACGAAATTGGCCGCGGCACCTCCACCTTTGATGGCCTGGCCTTGGCCAGTGGCATTGCCACGCATTTGCACGACAAGACGCAAGCCTTCTCGCTGTTTGCTACACATTACTTTGAGCTCACCGAGTTTCCCGCCACGCACCATGCCGCTGTTAACATGCACGTGGGCGCCACAGAATCGGGCAATGACATTGTCTTTTTGCATGAGCTTCAAGCGGGCCCTGCAAGCAAGAGTTATGGCGTGCAAGTAGCGCGCCTGGCTGGCATGCCCACATCTGTTTTGAACCATGCGCGTCACACTTTGACCGCATTGGAAGCCGGCGCCAATGAGAACCGCATTCAGGTCGATCTGTTTGCACCGCCGCCTGAATCAGAGCATGCTGGGCCTTCCGCTTTAGAAGCTGCTCTGAATCAAATCGATCCCGACGCGCTCAGCCCCCGCGAAGCCTTAGAAGCACTGTACAGTTTGCAGCGCGTCTTAAAGCGTTCAGAAAATTGAGCCAATGAACAACGTCATTTTTTCGCACGGCAATGGTTTTCCCGCCAGCACTTACCGAAGTTTCACAAAAGACTTAAGCCGAAGAGGCTTCAAAGTCTCCTCGATTGAAAAGTTTGGCCACGACCCTCTGTTTCCAGTCACCAGCAATTGGCCTTACTTGGTCCAAGAACTGGCAGATTTTGCAAAAAAATCTGCTGATCAAACGGGCAGCAAGCCTTACCTCATTGGACACTCTCTAGGGGGACTCCTCAGTTTGATGTGCGCCTCCAAGCACCCTGATTTAACAGCGGGTGTAGTCCTTCTTGACTCACCCGTGGTGGGTGGTTGGAAAGCCAGTGCGCTCAATTTGGTCAAAAAAACCAACTGGATTGGCTCTGTCAGTCCAGGCCGAATCAGCAAATCACGCCGACAACATTGGCCCAACATTGAAGCTGTGATTGAGCACTTTCAACACAAGCGCGCATTTGCTCACTGGCATCCTGATGCACTCAGAGACTATGCAGAATTTGGCACTCGCATCGAAAATGGCGAGCGTGTTTTAAGCTTTGATCGCGTCATTGAAACGGCCATTTACAACACCCTGCCCCACAACTTGTCATCGATGCTCAAGCGACAACCGCTCAAATGCAATGTGGCGTTCATTGGCGGCACACACTCTAGAGAAATGCGCCTGGTTGGCTCGGAGTTAACCGACAAAGTTTCCAAAGGCAGAGTAATGTGGCTGGATGGTTCTCACTTGTTTCCCATGGAAAAGCCCATGGCAACAGCCGCTGCCGTAGAAGCCGCCTTGCGAAACATGGGCGCTCAGTAGAAAGCCCAAGGTGCCCTTATGGCGCCCAATCGACCAAGCCTGTCCAAGCAGTAGCCAGCACCACAATGCCAAAAGCAATGCGGTACCAAGCAAAAATTTCAAAGCTGTGCGTAGCGATGTACTTCAAGAGCCACTTCACGCAAATCCAAGCGCTGATGAAGGACACCACCAAGCCTGTGGCGAACATGGGAATATCTTCCACAGACAGCAGCGCGCGTTCTTTGTAAAGGCTATAAGCGCCAGCACCAATGAGTGTGGGTATGGCCAAAAAGAATGAAAAATCAGTGGCCGCTTTGCGCGACAAACCCAGCAACATGCCCCCAATGATGGTGGCACCGCTGCGACTGGTGCCAGGAATCATGGCCAGGCATTGAACGAGCCCCACCATCAATGCGTCACGGCCTCTCATGTCCTCGACTGTGCGAATGCGTACACTGGAGGGCGGCCTTCTCTCAGCCCACAAAATGATGAAGCCACCCACAATGAAAGTCGTGGCCACAACCCAAGGGTTGAACAAATGTACTTTGATCAATTTGCCAAAAAGCAAGCCCAACACCACAGCTGGAAAAAATCCAATGAACACGTTGAGAACAAAGCGCTGCGCTTCGACTTGGTACCTGAAAGCTTTGGCCGTAGATCGAATTTTTTCCCAATAGACCAAGATGACGGCAAAGATAGCACCCGTTTGAATAGCGATGTCAAAAACCTTGGCTTTGTCATCGTTAAAACCAAGCAAGGCACCGGCCAAAATCAGATGACCTGTTGATGAAATGGGCAAAAATTCGGTCAAGCCTTCCACCACGCCCATGGCAGCGGCTTTGGCCAGCAACATTAAATCCACCAGTGCTCCTTAGTTACCCTTCAATTATCACCTCAGAGAAGCTTCACATGGCGTCGTCTGGCTCTAAAATCGTGCCATGAGCACAGCAAACGACAAAGTCAAGCCGACAGACGCCCCACAGGACGCCCACAAGGTCAGTAATTTTTTGCGTCAAATCATTGAGTCCGATCTGACTCAAGGAACTTACGCACAGCGCAAATGGGCAGGCTCTCCGGGTGATGCTTTGCATCATGCCGCCGGCTCTCCCGACCCCGCCAAAATTCGCACACGTTTTCCGCCCGAGCCGAATGGCTATTTGCACGTCGGCCATGCCAAAAGCATTTGCCTGAACTTTGGCTTGGCGCGAGATTATGGGGGCGTCTGCCACATGCGCTTTGACGATACCAATCCGGAAAAAGAAGACACCGAATACGTCAACTCGATTTTGGATGCCGTGACATGGTTGGGTTTCAATTGGGATGCTCATGGCACTTCGCATTTGTACCAAGCCAGCGATTATTTCGACTTCATGTACCGGGCTGCCGAATTCCTCATACAAGCAAATTTAGCTTACGTAGACGAGCAATCAGCCGAGGACATGCGAGCCCACCGTGGCGACTTTAATACGCCTGGCAAGAACAGTCCTTTCCGCTCGCGCACACCCGAAGAAAATTTAAACCGTTTTCGCGAAATGCGCGATGGCAAGCTAGCCGATGGTGCAGCTGTCCTTCGCGCCAAAATTGACATGGCATCGCCCAACATCAACCTGCGTGACCCTGCCATTTACCGCATTCGAAGGGCAACGCACCACAACACCGGCGATACGTGGTGCATTTACCCGATGTACACCTTCGCGCATCCCATTGAAGATGCGCTAGAGCAAATCACCCACAGCATTTGCACGCTTGAGTTTGAAGATCAGCGCCCGTTTTACGATTGGCTTTTAACGCGCTTGAGCGAAAGCCACACACAAGCAGATGGCACGCCATTGGCGGCGCTTCTTGCAAGTCCCAATCCGAAGCAATACGAATTTGCAAGACTCAACCTCACCTACGTGATCACCAGCAAACGCAAGCTGGCCCAATTGGTCAACGAAAGCAAAGTCAGCGGATGGGACGACCCCCGCATGCCCACCATTGTGGGACTTCGTCGCCGCGGCTACACACCCGAAAGTTTGCAACTTTTTGCAGAACGCATTGGCGTCACCAAAAGTGATTCATGGATTGACTACAGCACCTTAGAGGGTTGTTTGCGCGATGACCTAGACCCCAAAGCTGCGCGCGCCATGGCCGTCCTCGACCCCCTTCAGCTCACCATCACGAATTGGGATGAGCTCATGGGCGAAGGCAAGCTAGAGGCTTGTCATGCACCTGTTCATCCGCATCATCCAAACTTAGGGCAAAGGCATTTCCAATTTGGAAAATCGCTTTGGATCGAGCGCTCTGACTATGAAGACAGCCCACCCAAAGGCTTCTTTCGTTTGTTCCCTGGCAACAAAGTTCGTCTGAAATACGGCTATGTCATTGAATGCACAGGCGCCAACAAAGATGCCGATGGCAAGGTCACAGAAGTGCTTGCGCAATTGATACCAGATACCAAAAGCGGTACACCAGGCTCTGACAGTGTGAAAGTGAAAGGCGTGATGACTTGGGTGTCACAGGCAGATGCAGTTTCGGCTGAAGTGCGCTTGTACGACCGCTTGTTCACAGAGGCCCATCCCGATGCAGGTGGCAAAGACTTCTTGGCCAGCTTTAATTCAGAAAGCCTGAAAGTGATGACTGCTTTTGTTGAGCCTTCATTGGCAAACAGTGCGCCTGATGCCAAATTTCAATTTGAAAGACACGGCTACTTTGTGGCAGATCGCATAGACCATACGGCCAACAAACTGGTCTTTAACCGCTGTACAGGACTGAAAGATACCTGGAGCAAATGAAAACAAAAAAGGCGCCTCACTTCACCGTGAGTGCGCCCTCTTGTGGGATGTAGTTAAGCACCCAGGCTGGCTGAATACAAACCAAGCGTGCAGAGAAAACCAACGAACCAAGCCAGTGAGCGAAGCTTGTCTTTGTCCATCACATAGCTGGCAACGTAGACCATTCGAGCAACAATGAAAACGCCAGCGTAAATGTCAATGCGCTCCTGGGGTACTTGGGCATGCATGGCGACCAAAATACCAATGGCGTAAAAAGGAAATGCCTCAAAACAATTGCCTTGTGCCGCATTGGCCCTGGCTCGGTAGCCCGTTTGTTGCGCCAACCACTCACGCGGATTGTGATTGTCGTAATTCTTCTTGCCAGCTTTGGCAATACCAGCACAAACGATGGGCATCAAGCCCGCCACCAACAAAGAGGCAATTGCAACATTCATATTGGGATCTCTTTCTGGAAAAACTCTGGCGTTGCTTGCTATTTTAGCCGTGTAATAAAGTTAAACATAGAGTCCACGAAGGCCTAAACTCTGACATTGGCACATTTCCCAGTCTGGTCACTTAGAATTTGGGTTTAATCGGTTCCGTACAGGAAATTTTCATGTCTTTGCATTCCATTCGCGCTTACTTGCTGGTTCTGGTATCGGCCCTGCTTTTGGCAGCTTGTGGTGGCAGCTCCACGCCCTCAACGCTTGCACCGCCCATCGGCGGTTTGAGTGTTGTTGCCGGAGACAGTCAGGTGACTGTGAGTTGGAAAGAAACCCCAGGGGTTGAGTACTGGATTTTCGCAGCCCCCAATACCCCAAACCTCAGCTTAGACAACTGGCTCGCCACATCGGGCTCGACATACCGACTCAAAGTGACTTCACCGTATGTGGTCACTGGCCTGACCAATGGCACGCCCTATTCATTTTTCATGACCGGCAGAACCAACAGCGGCCCGGGCGGAGATGCTACGCCAACAGTTGCAGCAACGCCTCGCTTAGCTGGCTCCGAGTGGACCTCATCCAGCACAGTGAACACAGGTACACCCACAGGACTGACTTATGGCAGCTACTTAGACGTTGCCAGCAATACAGTGCTTTACACCTACGTGGCCGTTGGCAATGACGGCAAGATGTTTCGGGCTGCAGACTTCAACACTTGGACAGCCATCACACCTGTTGTCAACGTTAACCTGCATGCGGCCGAATACAGCTTCGCCAAATTTATCGCGGTTGGCGCAGGGGGCACCATCCTTTACAGCAGCGACTCCAAAATTTGGACGCAGTCCACCAAAATCACCCCTCACAACTTAAATGCCATTGCAACCAATGGCAGCTTGGCCATTGCAGTGGGTGACAACGGCACCATTGTGACCAGCAATAATGCCCTCACTTGGACGGCAGCTACAAGTGTGCCAACCACTAGCAAGCTTCATGGCATTACATATACAAACTCAGGCAATTGGCTGGCCGTCGGCGCTGGCGGCACCATTCTGACCAGCGGTGATGGCTTGACATGGACAGCTCAAAAGTCAGGCAGCTCAGCTGACCTTAAGGGCGTTGGTTCAATGACAAGATTCACCAACAATGCCACCAGTTATCAATTCATTGTCGTTGGCGCCAACGGCACCATCTTGAGCAGCCCTGACGCCATCACATGGACAGCTCAGAGTGCCAATACCACTGCCAATTTCAATGCACTGTCCGCCACCAATCAGTTCTTGGCCGTAGGTTCAGGCGGCACGGTTGTGACCAGCTTGGATGGCATCACTTGGAAGCCTCAGGCCAGCCAAACCACCGCCAATCTCACCCATTTGCTAAGAGCTCAAAACATGTACATCGCGGTCAATAGCATGGGCGGCATCATTTACTCAAAATAAAACGCAACTGAGAGATCGCCTCTCTTGACACCCCAAAAAAAGGCCTTCATTTGAAGGCCTTTTTTTTCAAGAATTAAGCTTCAATGTGAAGCTCTTGAATTTTTCGAGTAATGGTATTGCGACCAATACCCAACTTAACAGCCGCTTCAATGCGTCGTCCCCGGGTGGTCGCCAGTGCTGCTTGAATGAGCAAGGATTCAAAGCGTTTGGTCAGTACATCCCACACGTCTTGGCGGTCTGTGCCCAACAGCTGCAAAGCCTCCACCTCTAACGCGCTCTCCCAACCTGCATGTGCGCCTAAGTTCACCAAAGCGGGCGGTGTACCGATAGCGGCTGCTAGGGGTGTACTCTCGCTCAATGGGATCAATTCTCCAACTGCCATGGCACCTTGAGGCGTTGCATGCACGGAAGGGTTGTGCGACAAAACCTCTGGCGGCAGGTCCTTGGCCTCAATCAATTGGGCAGGGGCCATCACAGTCAGCCAATGGCAAATGTTTTCCAATTGGCGAACGTTGCCAGGGAAATTAAAGAGCCCCAAAATTTCAAGCGCTTGATCTGAAATTCGCTTGGGCTCAACACCCAATTGCTGCGCACTTTGCAACAAAAAATGCTTGGTTAAAACTTGAACATCCTCTCTGCGTTCACGCAAAGCAGGCAAACGCAGTCGAATGACATTCAGGCGGTGAAACAAGTCTTCTCGGAACACGCCTTCTTTAACCCTTTGCTCTAAATCTTGGTGTGTGGCAGCAATGACTCGCACATTGGCCTTCACCGAAGTGTGCCCGCCCACTCTGTAAAAGTGGCCATCGGACAAAACACGCAACAAACGTGTCTGAAGATCAAAAGGCATGTCACCAATTTCATCTAGAAAAAGGGTTCCGCCTTCTGCTTGTTCAAATCTGCCGCGCCTTGATGTTTGAGCGCCAGTAAATGCACCTCGCTCATGACCGAAAAGCTCACTCTCTAACAGGTCTTTCGGAATGGCCGCCGTATTGATGGCCACAAAAGGGCCATTGGCTCTGGGGGAGTGTTTGTGCAATGCACGGGCCACCAGTTCCTTGCCGGAACCAGATTCGCCGGTGATCATGACGGTCACATTACTTTGCGAAAGTCGACCAATGGCTCTGAAAACATCCTGCATGGCGGGCGCCTGACCCATCATCTCTGGCGTCGCAGCCATGAGTTCCTCAGCCACTTCTTCGCGCTGACTTTCTTCAAGCGCGCGTCGAATCAGCTCAATGGCCTTGGGCAAGTCAAATGGCTTGGGCAAGTATTCAAAAGCGCCATTTTGAAAAGCTGAGACAGCACTGTCCAGATCAGAAAAGGCCGTCATGATAATGACTGGCAATGCAGGCAGTTGCTGCTTGACTTGCGTTAACAAATCCAAGCCCGATCCACCTGGCATGCGAATGTCACTGACCAAGACCTGAGGGCCTTCACTGCCGTCTTCTGTGGCCAGCGCTGCAAGGACTTCACGCGGATTGGTAAAACTTCGAGTACTCAAGCCTTCGCGAAGGAGAGCCTTTTCTAAGACGAATCGGATGGATTGGTCATCGTCTACGATCCAGATAGGCTTCATGTGACTTAACTTTCTCTAAAAAGAATGCACTGTCTGCTATCAGATCAGGGCAACGGAATCAAAATTTTGAAATCTGTTCGACCTGGCACGCTTTCACACTCAATCATGCCGTGGTGCTGCTGAACAAAGGTCTGCGCCAAAGTAAGACCTAAGCCAGAGCCGCCTTCTCTTCCAGAAATCAGTGGGAAGAAAATTCGGTCTTTGATGGAGTCTGGAACACCAGGCCCGTTGTCTATCACATGCAATTCCAATGCCAGTCGATAACGCTGTTTGCCAAATGTCACTTGGCGGGTAATACGCGTCTTAAAAGTAAGTTGGGCATCGCCCTCAGTCATCCGATCTGACAAGGCCAAGGCTGCGTTGTGAGCGATGTTTAAAACAGCCTGAATAAGCTGCTCCCTGTCGCCTCTGAATTCGGGAATGGAAGTGTCGTAGTCTCTGATGACCCGCAAACCTTTTGGAAATTCAGCCACAACAAGTGAGCGCACCCGCTCACAAACTTCATGGATATTGACATCTCCCACCATGTGAGGTCGGCGATGCGGCGCCAACAGCCGATCTACCAAGAGTTGCAAACGATCGGCTTCTCGAATGATGACCTGGGTGTATTCGGTCAGCTCCTTGGACTCCATTTCCATTTCAAGCAGCTGTGCAGCACCGCGAATACCCCCCAAGGGGTTCTTGATCTCATGGGCTAAATTTCGAATGAGCTCTTTGTTGGCTTGGGCCTGGTCAATCAGCCGTTCTTCTCTGTCCTGCCGCGTTTGCTGTTGAATGGGCAGCAATTCAATGATCACTTCGTCGGATTGATCGGACTGCGCAACAATCACATGAACAGGAAGTGACTCCTCTGGATTGATGCGCAACAACTCGGCGTCGTAGCGCAATGCCGCAAATTCATTGGCTTTAGCGCCAGAAAGTGCATGCAACAAGGGCTTGGGATCCGAAAAGAAATTCAAAAAGGATTCTCCCTCCAAACTTCTTCTGGACTGGCCCATCACGTCCTCTAGTTCTGAGTTCACAAAGACAACAGTGCCATTGCTTTCCAAGACGGCAATGGGGGTGGCCAACCAATCGAACGCCTGAAAGCGATGATTCTGTGAAGCACCTGTCACATTCATTTTTCGCGCTTGCGACCCAACAGAGGGGCTGGAACTCAATTTGGGTTGATTTGAAATTTTCGCCATCTGATTTTCACTTAGATGGCACCGAGGCCAAATTGGATGTGTGTCGGCTCAACTCTCTTTTCAAAGCCAGCATGTCACGCGCCATGCGCTCAATTTGAGTTTGCATATCTACAGTCCGGCGCTTGTATTGCGGGTTTTGCAAAGACTCGCCCTCTTGCAAAGCTGGTTGACCCCCATTAAAAACTCGCACCAAATCAGCATGCCTAGCGCTTAGTTTTTGCCACTCATCCTCCAAAACAGTGCGGGCTTGAATATTTCGCTGAAGCGCATCTTGTGGGTTGGTGGGCGTGATCGAAATACGCTCAACAGCCGTACCAGAAACTGCCGATGCAGTCTTTGGCGACTGACCATTTTGAACACGCGTCCCCTCGATTTGAGTCGGATTTGAAATCAGCAATTTTTGGCACTGACTGGGGTCATTCGGTTGGTTGGTTATTTCTTGGCCACACTTGTAGACAGCTTGGTCGGCCAATGCCATACCTGCAAACCATGGCAATGCCATGAGCAGTATGTGCCATTGAAATTTCACCGATCTCAAGCCTGCAATCATGTCTCAAAAATCTTTCCTAAATGAAAAAGGACGGCCTGAGCCGTCCTTTTCGGGGTCGGGCTCAGGTGCCCAAACTCGCTGCAAATTACAGTGAGTAGTACATCTCGTATTCGATGGGGTGCACGGCTTGACGGAAGCGTGTGACTTCACCCATTTTCAATTCAATGTAGGCGTCGAGCATGGAGTCTGTGAACACGCCACCTTTTGTGAGGAAGGCGCGGTCTTTGTCCAAATACTCAAGCGCTTGGTCTAAGCTGTGGCAAACGGTTGGCACCAATGCATCTTCTTCGGGCGGCAAATGGTACAAGTCTTTGGTAGCAGCTTCGCCTGGGTGGATTTTGTTTTCCACGCCGTCCAAACCAGCCATCATGAGTGCAGAAAAGCACAGGTAGGGGTTGGCCATTGGATCTGGGAAGCGCGCTTCAATGCGGCGACCTTTGTCAGAAGCAACGTGAGGAATGCGAATGGAAGCAGAACGGTTGCGGCTAGAGTAAGCCAACTTCACGGGTGCTTCGAAACCAGGCACCAAACGCTTGTAGCTGTTGGTGGTGGGGTTGGTGATGGCGTTCAAAGCACGAGCGTGCTTGATGATGCCGCCAATGTAGTAAAGCGCAAAGTCTGACAAACCTGCGTAGCCATTGCCTGCGAACAAGTTCTTGCCGTCTTTCCAGATGGACTGGTGAACGTGCATGCCAGAACCGTTGTCACCGACCAAAGGCTTTGGCATGAAAGTAGCTGTTTTGCCATAGGCATTGGCCACGTTCCAAACCACATACTTCAATGTTTGAGTCCAGTCAGCGCGCTGCACCAAGGTGCTGAAGCGTGTGCCGATTTCGTTTTGACCTGCGCCAGCCACTTCGTGATGGAAGACTTCAACGGGGATTCCCATAGATTCGAGAATCAGGGACATTTCAGCGCGCATGTCTTGTGTGCTGTCGACGGGAGGCACTGGGAAGTAACCACCTTTGACGGTAGGACGGTGACCGCGGTTGCCACCTTCCATTTTGGTACCGGTGTTCCAAGGCGCTTCGTAATCGTCGATCTTGAAGAACGTACCGGACATGTCGCTGCCAAAACGGACGTCATCAAACAAGAAGAATTCTGGCTCGGGGCCGAAGTAAGCAGTGTCGCCCAAACCAGAGGCCTTCAAATAAGCTTCAGCGCGCTTGGCGATAGAGCGGGGGTCGCGGTCATAGGCTTTGCCATCACCGGGTTCCAAAACGTCGCAACCCAAGATCAGTGTCGTTTCTTCGAAGAAGGGATCTAGGTTGGCAGTATTGGGATCGGGCATCAACAACATGTCGGAGGCTTCAATGCCCTTCCAACCTGCAATGGAAGAACCATCGAACGCGTGGCCGTCGGTGAATTTGTCTTCGTCAAAGTGGGAGATTGGCACGGATACATGCTGCTCTTTGCCACGGGTATCGGTGAAGCGGAAGTCAACAAACTTGACTTCATTGTCCTTCACCATCTTCATCACGTCTGCGACGGTCTTTGCCATCAAATTCTCCTAAGGATGGGTGTTGATAATTGGTTCTTCGGGAATGCAGTTTCTATGCCAACAAAAGCAGAGCGCCACAATGACCCAAGCCCGCTATTGTGCCCTGAGGACAGGACCTCATATTGCGACTTGCCGAGAAATTTTTGCATCAATTTGATGCACCACAATACACCACAAATGCACTATTATAGTGCAATATATGTTAACGCACCATTTCAGGGCCAAGCTCGACTTCAAAAGGCTTTAAGCCTTCTTTCAAAGCCATAAAGGCAGAATCAGCTTGTGGCTCTGCACCCTTCACACCCAGTTCGATGTGCTTGCCCCACTTGGGATGGTCCACGCTGGGAAGGCTAAAAACTTTGATGCCTGCATGTTGCTTTTCAATGCGCTCCATCAAGGGGGTCAGGGTTGCCTCCATGGCGCCAAAAACAATCACAGACCGCTCGATTCGCTTGGGCGCGGCACCCCATGTTTGGCAATAGGCATCGAGTTTGTCTTGCATCATAGGCCATGCCATGACAGGAAAACCGGGCACAAAGTGAACCATGCCTTGGCCTGCACCCTGACAAGTGAAACCAGGAATTTTGTTGTACGGGTTGTGAATGATTTGAGCGCCCTGGGGAAACGTGCCCATGTTCAATCGGTGAAGGTTGTCATCGCGGTTAGGTTCAAAGGCAACACCCTGCTCCGTGGCGACATCGCGCATGCGTTCCAAGATCAAGGCCTTGGCTTCAGGGTGCAAAGCCAAGGGCACACCGATTGCTTGGGCCGCGCATTGTCGGGTGTGATCGTCTGGCGTTGCACCGATGCCGCCGCAAGAGAAGACCACATCACCCGATGCGAAGGCACGGGCTAAGACCTGCGTAATGCGCTCGGGAGAGTCGCCCACATACTCGGCCCAGGCCAACTGCAAACCTCGCTCATTGAGAAGCTCTATGAATTTAGGCAAGTGTTTGTCCGAGCGTTTACCCGACAGAATTTCGTCGCCAATGATGATGATGCCGATGGCAGGCGGATTGAGTTGCATGAGTGTGTTCATGGCTGTGCTTCGTTCGAAATGATGATGGGCTCTTCTCTGAGCTTACTTAAAGCAAGCAACAAATAGTGAACAAACCAAAGTGCTGAAAAGATAAAAACGAGGGTGTAAATCCAAACTGCAATGGGGATGAGAATCACAAACGCAGCGGCAAACAAGGCACCGGATGCCCACACCAAACTTGGTGCTGCCCCCATGGCTCCGGTTATAACGCCCATGCCTAACAATTGAAATCGATAACGCTTCATGAGCTCTACCCGCTCTTGACTAGACGCATGTTCAGCCAAAACATCGTAGGTCATGACTCTGTAGGTCAACCATCCCCAAATCAATGCTGGCAAAAGTATGGCCAGCGGTGGTATCAACCAAAAGGGCAAGGTGAGAATCAATGCGCCCATGGCCAAGATCACAGACATGAAAGTCCACAAGACACTTTGCCATAAAGAACCACCTCGCTTGCGCTCTAAATCAGGAAAGCGCCTTGTACCAACCAAACTCACGAGTGCTGGCGTCATCATGAATGAGACTGCCAATAAGGACATGATCATGACAACAGGCGTCACAGCCAGGATGATGACGAATGGCGCAAGCACCGTCTTTAAACTCAGCAGACCGACTCGCTCCAACCAAGTCCACGCCCAACCCAAGGCAGGGCTGCCTTCCATCCCTGTGCGCACGGTGTCGACAGCAAGGTCCCAGTACATAAAGCCCAAGCCTGTCACGATGACCGCCATCAAAATGAGCGGCAACAAGGAGAGCATGATGACCTTTGGATGCAGGCAATAAGCAAGCGCTCGCCAAAAAGAGTCCATGAAAAGTTTCATGAACTTGTGCCCTTGCCTAAAAAGCGCATGAAGCCTAATTTTTGTTGAGCCCAAAAACTTTGCCCATAGTCGCGCCCCTCTTCGACTTGGTCGCGAACACCTGTTGGATCGTATCTGTTTGAAAAATCAGCAGTTTTGAACATCATGTCCCACCACGGAAACAACACGCCGAAGTTGTGTCCACCTAAGGTTTTTCGGCCTGCTGACTCGTGGCCAATGCCAATGGCATGGTGCAAGCGATGAAACCTCGGGCTCACAAATAAGCGATCCCCCAACCAACCAAAACTGCATCTGATGTTGGCGTGTTGAAAACTTTCGCTCAATTGACTTAAGACCACCAAGGCAATGAATTGCCCCGGGCCCACGCCGATCAATTTGGCCACCACTGACAAAATCAGCGCGGTGATCACATCATCGAGCAAATGATTGCGGTTGTCTGTCCAGAGCGTCATTTGTCTTTGCGAATGATGCAAAGAATGCAGCGCCCACCACCGATTGAACTGATGCTGCCCTCGGTGAATCAGGTAGTGAACAAAATCGAAAACAACAAGGTACAGCAAGAAACTGACCCAAGCAATGTCAGAGACACCTGGCCAAAATGCGTCAATGTGAAAAGTTGGAAACCCGTGCACGCGCAGCATGCCAAACGCTGTTTCAACGGCATTTTCAAAAGTGAAAAACATGACCAACTTAAAAAGGCCCAAACGGTGAATCAGGGTGTAGAAGACATCAACTTTGACACCGTTGGAATCTGTCACAGGTTCAGAAGGTCGCCATTTTTCCAAGGGCGCAATGAAGACAAGCAAAATCAGAATTTGCAGCAAGCCAATTAGGAGCCAACCCGTGCCTTCGTAGGCTACATCGAGCAAATGACCAGCACCCCAAGCAAATGCCAAGGGCTGAACCACACTTTCAAACAACAAAGTTTGCAATGCGGAGAAGATGTCAATGAGCCACTCAATCATGGATGTCAGCATGGCGTTGAAAATAAGAAGTGGGCAAGGTTCAAGGGGCTTTATGGCACAGCAGCAAGGAGTTTCGAATATTGCGGGTGTTGACGCAAACTGGCAAAACAAAACCCTTTGTCTTTCAAGCCCACAATCAGAGGCTCTAAGACCGCAGGAGCCCAAGGATCTTGGCGCGACCAAATACCCAAATGGGCCATCAAAATATCACCCGTTTTGATGCTTTTGAGCGCAGTCTTTAGCAAAGCAGCGTTGCTGTGGGTTTGACTGGACAACTCATCCCCTAAAAAACCAGCAGGCGACCAACCGACGTGGGTGTAGCCACATTGGCTGGCGGCCTTCAACAAAGCGGGGGAAGTTTTGCCCCCCGGCGCTCTAAAAAGTGGCAAACTGGTACGGCCCGTCATAGCTTCCAAACGCTGAGAAGCTTTTTTCAAGTTAGCACAATAGTTTTCTGCACTCCAAATTAAGTTTTGGTCTTTTTGCTCCCCTGAACTGGGCCGAATTTTGAAGGTTCGGGAATCGATGTCCGATCGCCAATAAGCATGGTCGTAGGTATGGCTTGCAAAATCGTGTCCTTCGCTGCCTCGCGCCTTCCACCATGCAGACCAGTACTGGCCAAGGCTGCCATCACCCTCTTGCGTTTTTTCATGGGCTCCAAAAAAGGTCGCTGGGACTTGATGCTTGCGCAGAACGTCGGCAATCAAGGGGGCCATGCCCATGTGGCCCGTGTCTAGGGTGAGGTAAATGGGCTTTTGGCATTGCAGTGGGGGTTTTTGAGACTCGACAGCCACTGCCAAAGAAAGCGGATTGAACAAGAGTGCGCCCAGAAAGAGCTGGGGCAGACGCTTGTTCAAAGTGTCATTGGCGTGACGCATGGTCCAAGGTCCAAACCCCGTGCGGTGATTTGCCCACTTTGATCTGACGAACCACTTGGCGAGTGCTCATGTCAATCACGCTTAACTTTTGAGCCCAACGCGAGGAAAGCAAAATGGTTTTGCCATCTGCCATGATGTCCATGCAATCTGGCCCACCGGGCCCTGGATACTTGTCAACCACAGTGAGGCTTTTGTAATCGATTTTGCTGATCGAGTTGGCGACACGGTTGCTGACCAACACATGCTGCTTGTCACCTACAGCTCGGAAAGCGTGCGCACCTTTACCCGTTTGAATCGATTTAATTTTTATCGCAGGGTTTTTAGACACGTCATAAACCTCTACGCCATCACCGCCCGTCATACCAATCAACAATGTTTGATCGTCTGGCGTGACAAAAACATCGGCAGGCATAGGGCCCGTTTTCACGCGCCATTTGATGGTTTGGGTCTTCAAATCAATGGCGATCAATTCATTGCTGTCTTGCATGGTGGCCCACACCGTGGTGCTCTTGCTGTCAATCCACATGTGGCTGGGTGTTTTAGCCGATTGAATGCGTTTGAGCAAGGTGGGCGTTTCTCCATCCCATTTGTAGATGTCAATGTGATTGAGTCGGTTGGCAACCGTGACGAACCATTTCATGTCGGGCGAAAAACGCAAGTGATAAGGGTCCAAAATGCCTGGAATGACACGTTGAATTTCTGCGGTTCGAGGATCGATGAAGGTCAGAGAATCGGACAGGGCATTGGCCACAATGACCGACTTTTCATCTGGCGTGAGGTACAAATGGTGCGGCTCTTTGCCAGTGGGGATTCGCTTGGTTTCAGTCCAAGTGACCGGATCGATGACACTGACATTCCCTTCAAGAGAATTTAAGACAAAAATGGGAGCAGGTGCTTGAGCTGCAGGCTCGGGCGGCGCAGGTTTAGGTCCTGAGGACATGGCCGAAGCAAGACCGAAAGTGGCCAAACCAATTGTGAAGATCAGTGCTTGTAAGATCATTCCTTGAGTGTAATGGGGTATTGGAAGGCATCCCTGCTTATCTAGCGCAATCTTTTTAATTTTTGAGGTTTTATAGTGTCAAAATTGTCTGCATGACTGACCCCTCTCTGATCTCCATCTTGGGTGTTGACTTAGAAGTGAAACACATCCCGCTGGACAAACCTTTGGCCTTCAAGGCCAGCGCTCCAAGTTGCGTTTTCTTGCACGAAGGACTGGGCAGCGTCGCCCTTTGGAAAGATTGGCCAGCTCAAATATGCCAAACCCTGGAATGTGAAGGCTGGGTTTATTCACGCCGAGGCTATGGGTACTCTGAAAGCATTTTTGATGTGCGCGGGGCTGGAAAACTTCAATCGAACTACATGCATCGGGAGGCTTTGGAAGTTCTTCCCGCTTTGTTGGCGCATTTAAAAATTGCCAATCCCCTTTTGATTGGTCACTCCGATGGCGGCACCATTGCACTGATTCATGCCAGCCAGTTTCCAGTTGCAGGCTGTGTGGTCATGGCACCCCATGTGATGATGGAAGACATTTCTGTTCAAGCCATCTCTCATGCAAGAGATCACTTTGAAAAACTCAAACCCAAGTTAGCCGCCTTTCACAAAGATGTCGATGTCGCCTTTTGGCAGTGGAACGATGTGTGGTTGAGTGAAGCCTTTAGCAGCTTTGACATTCGGCCATTGCTTTCAAAGATCCAATCGCCCTTGATGGCCATTCAAGGAACAGATGACCCTTATGGAACCATGAAACAAATTGATGAGATTGCAGCGCACGCTACTCAAACTCAATTGGTGAAATTAGAAAACTGTGGACACAGTCCTCACAAGGATCAGCCTTTGGAAGTGCTTCAGGCTTTGAAGTATTTTTCGAGTTCGCTAGGTAAGATCCAGCGCCACTGACCGGGCGCTAAATCTGCTGGCAACTGCAAATGACCTATGGCACTGCGGTGCAACCCCTCTACCCGATTGCCAACAGCCGCCAACATGCGCTTGACTTGGTGGTACTTGCCTTCTGTGAGGGTGAGTTTCAAATGGGTGTCTGACACCTTCTCACAAGCCGCGGCTTGCACAGGCTTTGGGCTGTCATCTAGCACCACGCCCGACAATAATTTCTCCACCTGTAGCGCCGTGATCTCGTGCTTGGTGGTGACCTCATACACCTTGGGCATGTGGTGCTTGGGCGAACTCATGCGGTGAATGAACTTGCCATCATCGGTGAGCAACAACAGGCCCGTGGTGTCTTGGTCTAAGCGGCCCACCGCTTGAACGCCTTGAACCGCAGCTTTTTGAGGCCGCAGTCTTAATGGGGAAGGAAGCAAGGTGTAGATGCTAGGCCAGGTTGAGGGCTTTTGTGAGCACTCTGTGCCTGTGGGTTTGTGCAACATAAGGTAAGCGCGGTCAAAGTAAGGCCACTCTGTGCCCTGAACTTTGAACTTGAGATTTTCCGGATCAAAGAAAACACCGGGGTCTTCTTGAACCTCACCGTTCACGCTCACATAGCCTTGTTGCACCAAGCCTGCGCAGACACGGCGTGTGCCGAAACCTTGGCTAAAGAGGACGTCCTCTAAGCGCATGGGCTTCATGTCACAACTCGCTCTGAGTTCACTGAGCTCAGAGAATTATTTCAAGGCTTTAAAACGCACACGCTTAGGCTTGGCACCCTCTTCGCCCAAACGCTTCTTCTTGTCGGCTTCGTACTCTTGGTAGTTGCCATCAAAGAACACCCACTGGCTGTCGCCTTCTGCGGCCAAGATGTGCGTCGCAATGCGGTCAAGGAACCATCGATCGTGGCTAATGACCATGACCGAGCCCGCAAACTCAAGCAAGGCATCTTCCAAGGCGCGCAATGTTTCAACGTCCAAGTCATTGGAGGGCTCGTCTAGCAGCAATACATTGCCGCCTTCGATGAGGGTTTTGGCCAAGTGCAAACGACCGCGCTCACCACCCGACAACATGCCCACTTTCTTTTGCTGATCGCCCCCATTGAAATTGAAGCGGCCGCAATAGGCACGGCTGGGCATTTGAAATTTGCCGACGGTCATGATGTCTAAACCACCAGAGACATCTTCCCAAACGGTTTTTTCATTTGAGAGGTCGTCGCGATTTTGGTCGACGAAGGCCATCTTCACGGTTTGACCCACTTTGATGGCGCCACTGTCGGGTTGCTCTTTGCCAGAGATCAATTTAAATAGCGTTGATTTACCGGCGCCGTTAGGCCCGATGATGCCAACGATAGCGCCAGCGGGAACTTGGAAGCTTAGATTGTCAATTAACAAACGATCGCCGAATGACTTGCTGACGTTGCTGAATTCGAAAACTTCGTTGCCCAATCGCTCGGCCACGGGAATGAAAATTTCCTGTGTTTCATTGCGTTTTTGGTAGTCGTAATCGCTCAGTTCTTCAAAGCGTGCCAGGCGCGCCTTGCTCTTGGCTTGACGACCTTTTGGATTGGAGCGAGCCCATTCCAATTCTTTTTTCATGGCCTTGGTGCGTGCGTCTTCTGTGCGTTGCTCTTGGCCCAAGCGTGCCTCTTTTTGCTCCAACCAATTGGAATAGTTGCCCTTGTAGGGAATGCCGTGTCCGCGATCAAGTTCCAAGATCCATTCGGCCGCATTGTCTAAGAAGTACCGATCGTGGGTAATGGCCACCACGGTGCCTGGGAAGCGTTGCAAAAACAATTCGAGCCAGTCGACACTTTCTGCGTCCAAGTGGTTGGTGGGTTCGTCAAGCAGCAGCATGTCGGGGCGGCTGAGCAACAAACGGCACAAGGCCACACGGCGTTTTTCACCGCCTGAGAGTTTGCCAATGATGGCGTCCCATGGGGGCAAACGCAAAGCGTCAGCTGCAATTTCAAGCTGGTGATCCGAGGCGTCGCCTGCTGTTGCGATGATGGCCTCGAGCTTGGCCTGCTCTGCAGCCAGCGCATCAAAATCGGCGTCTTCTTCAGCGTAGGCTGCATAAACTTCTTCGAGGCGTGCTTGCGCCGCTTTCACTTCGCCCATGCCACCTTCAACGGCTTCGCGAACGGTTTCGTCGGGGTCCATCTGCGGTTCTTGGGGCAGATAACCAATTTTGAGGCCTGCCATGGGAATGGCTTCGCCTTCAATTTCCTTGTCAATGCCGGCCATGATTTTCAGCAAGGTGGACTTGCCAGAACCATTCAGGCCGAGCACGCCAATTTTGGCGCCGGGGAAGAAACTGAGTGAAATGTCTTTGAGAATGTGACGCTTCGGCGGCACGATCTTGCCGACGCGGTTCATAGAAAAAACGTATTGGGCCATGGCTGGAATGCTCTTCAAAAAGGGAGGGGAAAGGTGATTTTCCAAAAGCGGAACTTAATTTTCCCGAACCCGTGATTATCCCTGTCTTTAGGGACCCCTTCGGGGGTTTCTAGCCCTGAAATTTCTCAAATTACAAGACTCGATCGCCCGATTTACCACTTCGGCTTGAAAATTGAACCAGCGCGTCTTGGGTTTCTAGGCCAATTCTGGCTGCCCGCCCCCCGTAAACCTGTGATTTAAGCCAATCGGCCTCTGCTTCCAAAGCCTCAACTGACATCACAGCGGTAGACCAAACTTTGGCTTCCGCATCCCATCGGTAGCCACGGGCTTTGAGCTTGTCTTTGGTCTCGAAGGGCGAACCAAATGCTTTAACCACAGTTCGGGCTTGTTCGGCTGACTTAAAAAGTTGTTGCAGACCTGTAGAAGGCATGTCGCCAGGCTGGGCCTTCAAGGGCGCCGACAAGACCCGGAGCAAAGCATGGCAATCTACTTGTGCACGGTGCGCGTCGTAAAACCATCCCAATTCGCTGCACAAAAATTCCAACTTGGCCGACCCCAAACCCTGGGATTTCCAGTTGATGCCGGCAAACGAGCAGGCCCATGCTTTGTGCTCAAACACCTCTAATCGATTTTCAACAAAAGGTCGATCGAAGCTGGCGTTGTGCGCCACGATGAGGTCTGCGCGTTGCACCATGTCAATGATTTTGGCTTCGTTGAGTTTTTGGCCCTTCACGTCTTGGGTGGTGATGCCTGTGAGCTTCACAATTTCTGCTGGGATGGGTCTGCCCGGATCTTCGAAATCTTCATAGACCTCAACCACACCCACAGGTTGACCCGTTTGCAGATCAACAGCCACAGACAGCATGGCCAACTCGATGATGTTTTCGGCGCGCCAATCTAGGCCCGTCGTTTCCGTGTCCAAAATGAGGACCCGCTTGGTCGGTGCGCCAGAACCAGGTCCAAAATCAAGAATTGGAACCAAGCGTCGTTTGACTTTGAAGTCTGGGTGGGCTGACAACTTGTCAGCCATTTCATCGAAATTCATCATTGCTCACTTTTTTCTGAAGTGCCTATTTTGACGGATGAAACAGGGCCTCTGCCAAACCGCCACTTCGGGTGACTCGCTGCGCTACTGCGTTGAACAAGACCGAGGCATTGGGGGCCCACCAGCTTAGGCGCGATTTGGCACGTGTGACGCCGGTGTAAAGCAGTTCGCGTGTGAGCACCGGGGCATCTCGGTCTGGCAGCACCAAAAGCACATGGTCGTACTCTGAACCTTGCGATTTGTGAACGGTCATGGCCCACACAGTTTCAACGGCATCCAAGCGAGAAGGCAACACCCACCGCACACCGCCTTTGCCATCGGGGAACGCGACGCGAAGGCCATTGGCAGTGGGCAAACACTGGCCCACATCGCCGTTCATCAGTTGCAAATGATAGTCGTTGCGGGTGACCATGATGGGGCGTCCGACGAACCAGGCATCTTGCGCTTTGGCTGGCTGAAAGTTTCTTTCTGAGTTTTTAGACAAGCCTAGGGCCATGGCGATTTGCTGATTCAAAGATTGAACACCCCATGCGCCATGTCGCAGTGCACAGAGCACTTGAAACTCACTGAAACGCTTGAGCAACTGAAGAGCCTGCGCGTTGTCACAGAGGGCATCGGCTTGTTGCAGCGGTTTCAAAACTTCCAACCATGCGGACCACCCTTCACGCAATGCATGAGCAACTTCTGGATGCAAATGACCTTGCGGCCTATCGCGCCATTCATCTGGCCACCTTTGAACCTCTGGCTTTTCAATGTTGTCTGAAGCGCTGGCACTGCTTAAGGCATGCCATTGTTTTTTGATTTGCAATTGATCGCCATCGTTGATCAGTTTGGCCCATTGCCCGATCGCGCTGCTGGCATGAAAGCGTCGGCTGACATGCAGCACCGCAGTTTGTTCTGGCAGGGTGTAGGCTTGGGTGGGGTGCGCTTGGGTGGCGCTGTCTGATTGGGCCGCCCCCTCGCACAATTGAGACCACACAGCGCCAGCCTCTACCGAGGCCAACTGGTCTTTGTCGCCTAGCAAAACCAACCTGGCCTGTGCAGGCACACATTTCATCAATCGCGCCATGAGTTCTAGATCAATCATGGAGGCCTCGTCGACCACCACCAAGTCCGTTGCCAATGATGGCGCAGACCTTGCGGCTGCATCGGGGTTGTACTGCAACAGTTGGTGCAAAGTAACAGCTTGAGATGGAATGCCTTCTCCCCAACCGTCGGGCAAGCTGGCCAATGCCACCTGAATTGAGGAACTCAAGCGGCTGGCAGCCTTGCCAGTGGGAGCTGCCAAATGAATGCGCAAAGATGTTTGCTGATCGTGTGCGGCTTGTTGCAGCAAGGCCAACAAGCGAACCACCGTGGTTGTTTTGCCTGTGCCAGGACCGCCGGTAATGAGTGTCAGGCCTGCACGCAAAGCTTTGGCACAAGCGATGCGCTGCCAATCTGTTTCCGCGCTTTGAAGGCCGAACAGTTTGTTCAGTTTTTCATCGCTGTCCGCAGGTACTTCAAAGTTTTGCGACAACCGCATTTGGACAGATGCTTGAATGCTTTGTTCTGCATGCCAAGCGCGCCTTAGGTACACACGCTGGGCTTGGCCATCTTCTTTGAAAGAAACCATGATGGGCGAGTGATCTCCGACGGCCCATGGCATTGTTTTGGCAGCTTGAGCCCATGGGTTGTGTGGCACAGCGAACAAATCTGCAGGCTGTTCATCCAACTTTGAATTTGCAAGCTGCTGATGCAATGCCTTGGTTTGAGTGTCGGTCCAGTCAAGCAAATGCGCTGGGTCTTGGTTCAAAGCATCAAGGTCCAAGCAAGCATGCCCTCTTCCCATTTGATGGCTGACCAAAAGCGCCAGCAAATCGTGCAAGGGCTCTGGGGTGGCTTGATGTGACTTTAAAAAATGGAGCCATGCGACATCCAAAGCTGTCCACGGCCAAGCTGCCAAGGCAGATGTCAATTGGGGCGCTGAAGTGTTGCTGATTGGGGCTTGTGATTGAGTCATGACAAGACCCCCGCTGCACTGGATGGCTGATTCAATTTGAATGCTTCGTCCAAGGCATGGATGAGTTCGTAGGATGGCTTATTGACATAGCACCCCTGCCCATCTTGATCGATGCCCCGCAGATACAGATAGATGGCACCGCCCACGTGCTGCTCGTAGTTGTAATTTTTGAGGCGAGACTTTAAGAGTCGGTGAACCGCCAAGATGTACAAGGTGTATTGCACGTCGTAGCGATGACTGAGCATGCTGCCTGTGATGCTGTCATGCGAGTAGTCGGGCAATTTGTTCGACTTGTAATCGAGCACGTAATAACGACCTTGGTGCTCAAACACAATGTCCATGAAGCCCGTTAGCAAACCATTCAATTGCTGCGCCTGTAAAGCAGGGCGGGCTTTGTTGGGATGCAGAGAAGCGCTAATGAGTTGATCTATGTACAGCGTTGAAACACCATGCGTTTTGAACGTGAAGCCCATTTCTGGCCAGGCGTTTTGAGTGTTGAGCTGAGACAAACTCAAACAATGTTGATCTGACCCCAATTGTGTGAGTAGAGAGGCTGCGCATTGGCGAATGAGTTGAAGGCAGAGGGCTTGGTCTTCGGTTTTAAGTTGCAGGCTGTCGGCTTGGGTTTGCCACCAGCCTTGCCATCGAATTTTGACTTCAGGAAAGAGGTCTGATTCGTTTTGCAGAAGGGGCCAGCCTTCTTTCAATTGCCATTCGAAGATGTCGTGTAACAGGGTCCCGTAGGCGCTGCCTGCAGGAAAATGATTGAACGGGGGTTGCTCCGTTTTTGCAGAGGATGCGTCATCTGCCACGAGCAGGTCATTGGCGTTGGCCACTGGGTTGTCGATTTGCGAATCTAGCCAACGCTCTTCGCGCGCAAGTCCCGAATCTGTGGCCTGCCATTTGGAATCACTGAGCTTACGGGTCAGTGCACTGAAACTGGCCGTCCAACCGGCATTGGGCAATACGCGCGATGGCGATCTTGCGGCAGTTGGCGCTTCTAAGTGGGTCGCATGCAAAGGCTCATACAGTTGCGCATTTGCTTCGGGCGCACGAACGACCTCAATGTCATCACAGCTTGCCCATGCCTGCAATTTTTCTTGCAGATCATCGGCAGACTTTCGTTGTAACAAAACACTTAAAGCACTTTGTGCGTGTGTCTCTTTGCTTTTGAAGTCACCTTGGCGTTTGGCAACGCCCATCCACATGGCTTGTTGTGCGCGCGTGAAGGCAACGTACAACAAACGAATGTCTTCTTGGAGACGTTCTTCGGCCGTTCGAAGTGAGTCATCTTTGTCTTCTCTGAAATTGGAGACAAAAGGCAAAAACACCAAGGGGTATTGCAAACCCTTGGCTTTGTGAAAGGTAATGACTTGGACTAACTCGGCGTCAGTTTCAAGACGCATTTGCGCGCTCTCACCTTGTGCCTGAGGATTTGACAATTGATCGGTGAGAAAACGAAGCAATGCAGATTCACCTTGCAACTGAAGGCTGGCCGATTGCAGCAATTCACCGAGGTGCAACAGATTGGTCAAGCGCCGTTCAGCGGTATCGCCTTCGGCTTGCATGCGCCTGCCAATGTCTTGTTCGTGCACCATTTTGTAGAGCATTGGCAAGAAACCTTGACGTTGCCAGGTGTGGTGCCATGCATTGAAACGCTCTACCCAAATGTCCCAGGCATCTTCTTCACTGAACACCCGCTCTATTTCAGGCAAGCTAAGGCACAAGGTGCGAGTGGTAAGCGCAGCGCGCAGCAACTTGGCATTGCGCGCTTGCAAAACGGCTTCTAAAACGCAAGCTAAATCCAGCGCCTCGCGCGTGGCGTAAACACTTTCACGATCTGATAAGTAGACGCTGCGAACGCTTCTCTGCGCCAAGGCTTGGCGAATTTTTTTGGCTTCTTGGCCATCTCTGACCAAAACCGCCATGTGACCGGGTTGAGCGATGCCTTGATTCAAGAGCCAAACCATTTGCGTGGCACAAATTTGCGCCATGTCTTCACCGTATTGCGCGCCACTCAAGGGTTTGTCGGCGGCCAAATGCCATACCGTGAGCGCTGGCAGTTTTTCACCATTGGCCAAGCGAAGACTTTCAGCTTTGGCAGGTGTGGGTGTTTTTACACGTTCAAACGGCACTTCATCAAAAGGGTTCTGAGCCGTTGCAAAAAGGTGGTTCACAGCATTGACAACCTCCAGACTGGACCTGAAATTTTCTGTGAGAGTCCAAATGGATTCTGCCGCATGCCTTGCATTCAAGTAGGTTGGTAAATCGGCGCCTCGAAAACTGTAGATGGCCTGCTTCGGATCGCCAATCATTAGAAATGCGCTGGCATTGTCTTGTTCTGCGTTGTCTTCATTGCGGGGATTGTGGTTTGACAAATTTGCTGCGCCATAAATGCGCGATAACGATTCATATTGCCAGGGGTCGGTATCTTGAAACTCATCTACCATGGCCACTGGAAACTGCGCGCGAATGATCTGAGGCAATCGACCGTCTGGTGCATGCAATGCCGCATGCAATCGCTGTAGCAAATCCGAAAAATCAAAGCTAGCCAAACTTCTTTTTTGCAGCAAATATGCACGGCCTACTTTGAGTGCGGCATGGTGCAGCAAATTAACACCTACATCTGGCTCGTTTTGAAGCTCAGCCATCCAAAGACCTATTGCGGTCCAGACACCATGCGCGTTGTCAATCGGATTGGCCCCGCTCCTCAAGCCGGCATTGAGCTTTTCAAGGGTAAATTTGGAAATTGCATCTATTTCTGCCTCTTCACCAGAAGCCCAGTCTGAAAGATGACGAAGAAAGTATGCGTGCTTGTTGACACGATAGTGATTGCGATTCAAATCATTTTCAAGCGCCTTGCTCAACAGGTCTAGTGCCTGAGGCATGTTGGACAACAACAGTTGTCTGGCTTGCGCCTCTAAGTGCAGAACGCGTTCTTGCCACTGAGACCAAGCAAGCACCAAGGCTTTTGAATCTGGATCTTCCGAGGCATCTGGAAAACCACCTGGTGACTTCTCAAACTTTTGCCAAAGTGATTGAATATTTTTAAGCAAAGCTTCGGGTGTGCCGCCCAAATCCTTCATGGCCCCCAGTTGATTGACCGCTAGGGGGTACACGTATTCTCGCCAATAGTCTTTCACAAGCTTCAACTTCAAAGCAGGTGCATCGTCTAAGCGCTTTTGATCAAACAAACTTTGGCTGTCAAAAGCATGTTGGCGCAACATGCGACTCGACCAGCTGTGAATGGTGTAGATGGCTGCTTCGTCCATCCATTGAGCGGCTTCTTCTAAGCGTTCTGCGTGCTGCGCATTTAAGTCGGCGCCCAGGCTTTCTTGAAGGTGCTGCAAAAAATCATCGGCAACATGAGGCTGCCCCCTGAAAAATTGAGCAGCCTGTGTCAATCTGTCGCGGATGCGATCTCTGAGCTCTGCCGTAGCGGCCTCGGTAAAGGTCATCACCAAAATTTGAGGCGGCATGAGGCTCGGGCCAGACCAAGCATGTCCCAGAATGAGACGCACATAAAGCGCGGCCAATGTCCAAGTTTTGCCTGTGCCTGCGCTGGCCTCAATGAGTTGAATGCCTTTCAAAGGCAATGAGAGAACATTGAGTTTTTGCGTTTTCAATTGACTCATGAGGCACCGCCTTCAATTGAAGCTGCATGGATCAAATCGCCGTACAACAGAGGCGCCCAGTTTGGCAGCCCTTCAATGAGAGGATCAAAATTGTCGAACGATCTTTGGACATACAAGGAACGCGCCCAATCGGTGCTTTCAGAAAAACCATCGGAAAATTCTTTGCGTGCCTTGTCCAAGGCCATCTCGGTGATTTGGTCAGCCGCCACGTCTTTGCCTGACTGCGCACTTCGGATTTGCTCTGACACAAATGCCAAGCCTGCTTTCAGGGTGGTGGGCAAGGGCTTCGCCCATGCCTGCGCATAAACGGCCAGCCACTGTGCCAACAAGTGTTTTGCCGCTTGAGGCGGCATAGCGGGCAAAACCGCCACAGCATCCAGTCCGACGGCCACGGAGCTGACTGTCCAACCTGCAGCGCTTAACAGCACGTGATTGGGCCAGAGATTGACCAAGACATCGGCGCGAGCAGATTGTTGGTCTTTTTGACCTGTGGCCACCGCACCGGGGCGCCTGGTCAGTTGCAGTGTTTGAATAGGTTCAGAATCAGTGGGCAACTGATCGGCTGAACGCTGTGCTTGGCGCAAACCAAGGATCTCGGCACTGATGCGCACATCACCCCAAGGCATGGCAATGACAACAGACACGGATTGAGTTGGCAGCTCTTGTGGGTATTTTTCTAAATAAGCATCTGCTCGGTCAATGACACGCAGTGCCGCATCGTATTGCTGTTTCAATGCCAATTGTCCTGAAGCTCCCATTGGCAATTGACCTAGTAATTTTTCAGCTTCAAGTTGCAGTTCGATGTCTTCGGCTTCAAGCAATTGGCGGCCCAAGGCATACCTGTCCAACCCATTTAGAGAGAAGTTTTCATCATCTAGCATGGCCTCTTCAGGACCCTTGAGCAGAACACCCAAGCGACTGCGCCAATAAACATCGACAGGTTGCCTGAGCAGACGCATGCATTCCTGAAGAGGCCATTCTGAAATAGCGGGAAATTGGGCAGGGGCCGCCTCAGAAGAAGTAGGCGCAGCAAACGAAGCTTTGAATTCAGAGCGAGTGCTCTGCGCTGCTTCCCAATCGTCTGCGTAAGTGAAGAATTTTGAATCGGGCTTGAAATATTTGGCAGAGAAAGCTTGCAAGGGTTGCAAGACGGCATCGAGCTCGGGGGAGAAACGGGCCTTGAGGGTATCGCGCAATTGAGCGACCAAGACAGACGGAGGCATCTTCTGATTGTCTGTAGACCTGCGGCCTTGCCAACTGATGTAAAGTTTTTCGCGGGCTGACAAAAAGGCTTCTAAGAACAAGTAACGGTCGTCTTCGCGGCGCGAGCGATCGCCTGCAAGCCAATGCGTGGCCATCAAATCAAAATCGCGAGGCGTGCTTTGGCGGGGATAAGCGCCATCGTTCATGCCCAGCAAACACAGACCCTTGAAGGGAATGGCGCGCATGGGCATGAGGGTTGAAAACTGCACCCCGCCGCCAAAGAAACGTTGTTTCAGACCCGTTGACTCAAGGCCCGACAACCAATGCTCTCGGACTACGGTTAAAGGCAATGGCTCTGTCAAACCAGCCTGTTCACACAAGGATTGCCATTGCGTCAGCTCTTGCTTTAAACGCAGCAACATGCGTTCATCGGCTTCGTTGTCGGCTTCAAAAAAACGCGCCATCAAGTCGTGCATGACCGAGCACCATTCGGCAGGCGCACGATTGGCATTCAATTGAGCCAAGCTAATAGACACGGCCTCCAACCACTGCGCCAGGCAACCCACCTTTAAAGCACTCAATCCAGAAACCTGCGGCAATGGCAATACACCCTGCCATGCCGCATTGCCTTCAGCTTGACCAGCGGCATAACCCAATATCAAACGTTGCAATCCGTAGGCCCAAGTGTTTTGCTGTGCATAGGGCATGTTGCTGGGCACGCCCCACTTTTGTCGGTGCGTTGGATTCAAGCCCCAGCGCACAGCAGCGTCTTGGAGCCAATTTTTCACAGTTTGGACATCAGCCTCGTCCATTTGAAACTTGGCTCGCACGGCAGATACTTCAAACAAGCTAAGCCATTCCGACATGGTGATTCTTGCTTGTGGCAAGTTCAGCAAAAACTCAAGCGCTTGAACCAGCGGCACTTGACGCGGCGTGGTGTCTGCCACTGAAAAAGGAATATGCCGAGGATGCTGAACTGGAAAACGACCAAACACCGCTTGAATGTGAGATGAAAAGCTGGCCATATCTGGCACCATGACCATCACATCGCTAGGCTTCCAAGTTGGATTTTCATCAAACCATGCCCAAAGTTGGTCGTGCAAAATTTCAACTTCGCGCTGCGCTGAATGCGCCTGGACCATTTGAATGCTGCCATCGTCGGGCAAGAATTCAGGCTGCTCGGGCATGGCCTTCAAATTCAAAATATCAGACTGAATATGCTGCAATCGCGAAGGGCTAGCATGCTCAGCTGGATCTACAAAAAAAGTTTGCTTGCTCATGACGCTCAAGGCGTTTTCAGGCTGGTCAAAGCGCTCTAGCGCGTGCAAATAATCTCGACCTTGTTGCCCCCATGAAGAAAGCAGCGAGTGCTTCTGTGCCACCAGGTCCATGTCATGGCCCCAATATTCTTGGCAAGGGTTTTGGACCATCATGATGACTTGACACCAGCGACCCAAGGCCGCCAACGCCTCTACCACCTGCATGGGTAAGTTTGAAATACCGAACACCACAATGCGAGGCGGCAAACCTTCTGGCTTCAAAGCTTTCGCTTGCTGAACCTTGTGCATGAATTGCGAATGCACGTCGGCCCTGGACAGGCATTGAGAAGAAAGCTCGGGGGCTTGCGTTTGCAACACATCTTGTTGCAGTTGCTGCCACAACTTTGCTTGCCAAACTTGGTCGGGCGGCATGGCTTTGCGCTCAGCTTTGTACCGCAACACAAATTGGCCATTGCCCCAATCGGCCAGCCAATCGGCGCGGTAGCTTTGGTAACCGTCAAATACATCGGCCACTTGCTGGGCCAATTGGTACCTTTGGCGCCCAAGCGGGTCGTCTTTGACGTAAGCCAGCAAAGGTTCAACCTGGTGTGATTGAGCAAACTCAGGCAGCAAGCGCCACAAGCGCCAAACCAAAGCTTGTTTGTCAAAGGGCATGGCTACTGGCACCACCGCTTGACCCAATACCAAACGGTACATGCGCCAAATAAAGCTAGAAGGCAATTCCATTTGCGTGGCTGCGCAAATGCCCATGGCGCTGTCGTCTGCCAAGGCCATTTCAAGCCAGTGCTTCATGCCATTGCTTTGCACCAACAAGGTTTCTGGCACCAAGGGGGGCAAGGGCTGGCTGCGAAACAGGCCAAGCGTGAGATCGCGCAGGTCTTCTAGGCGGTTGCCATGGAACACCATGAATCCGGCTTGAAATGCATTGGACATAAAGGAAGAGCTTTTTGTTGCGCGTGAATCTTGGTTGAATTATCGGCTCAGCGCTGGCTCACAGGCTGAGCCTTGCTACAAAAATTGCTTTAAAACCCTTTGAAATTCATCAGCGGAAACTGGTTTGATGAGAAAGTCTTGCATCCCTGCTTTTTTGGCAAGCACACGGTCTTCATCCAAGACGTGAGCCGTCATGGCCACGATGGGCGTCATCTTCAAGGCTTGGGTCACTTCAATGTGCCTAATTTCGTGGGTCGCCGTTAAACCGTCCATGCCAGGCATTTGCAAATCCATCAAAATCAAATCGTAGACATTGGACTGAATTTTTTGCACAGCAGCTTCACCGTTATCTGCAATTTCAACAGTGCAGCCCAACTTCTCCAAAGTCCATCGAGCCAATTGTTGATTCATGGGCGTGTCTTCAACGACCAATATTTTGCCCAAGTGCTTGGCTTTGAAGGGGCTGGGTTTTAAAATTTCCTCTCCCACTTCATCTCGCTGCGTCAAGCTTGTGAGTGCATTCTGAATTTCTAGCCCTGTGACGGGCTTGTACAAATTCAAGACACGAACACCTAAAGTTCTAGCCAGCGCACACAAGTTTTGCACATCATGGTTCAAGCCAAAATCTGACAATACAATCCAAGACAAACTTCGCCACTTATTGGCTTCTTGCGCCAGCAAATAAGCCGATTCAATGTAGGCCAACATGCTGTGGTCAATGACCCACAGCGTTTGGCGGTTCAGGCCTTGTTTCAACCAAGCGTCTAAACAAGACTGCAAGGCCACGGGCGTCACAATTTCGAGGGGCTTAATTTGTTGGGCTGCCAATAAATTTCTCAGAATCTCTCTGGCAAAGGGATTGGACTCAACCAAAACAACATCCACTGAGTGCGAAATAGCACTGAAACCTTTGGTCATTTGCAGCTTTGGAATGATTTGCTTGTCCAGCAACTCTGGCGAAGGGGTTTCAAATGTGGCCGTGAAAGAAAAAGAACTGCCTTCACCCAAACGTGAGTGAACTTTCATTTCACCCTGCATCAGGTGAACCAAATTTTTTGCAATGGACAGTCCGAGGCCACTGCCCCCATATTTGCGGTTCACTGAAGCGTCTGCCTGACTGAATGGCGAAAAAATAAGTTGAATTTTTTCAGCCGGAATGCCAATGCCTGTGTCAGTCACCTCAAAGCTGCATACCACCTGACTCTCATTGACTGCTTTTTTCCGAACACTCAATTTAACCCAACCCGTATCGCTGAATTTCAAGGCGTTGCCCAATAAATTTTGCAACACTTGTCCAAGCCTTAAGGGGTCACCCATCAGCAATTGCGGTACACCGGGATCGATGTCCAAGTACAAATCAATTTTTTTCTGCTCTGCTTGAAATGCAAACCCTTTGAGAGCCTGCTGACAGGCCGTATGCAAATCGAACAAGGCTTTGTCTAGCGTGAGACGATTGGCACCCAACCGTGTGAAATCTAAAATGTCGTCAATCAGTCTTAACAGGCTTTGCGAGGCTGTTCGTGACATTTCAAGATAGTCTTTTTGCTCTGGGTTCAAGCGTGTGCCCAGCGCAAGTTCGGTCATGCCCACCATGCTGTTGATGGGCGTCCTAATTTCGTGGCTCATTTGAGCCAAGAAGGCCGATTTGGCTTGGTTGGCTGCTTCAGCTGCATCGAGCGCATTCGACATGGCAAGCCGGTCTTCTTCCCTCCGCGCCCAGATGGCCGCAACATGGCGAGTTAAAACATAAG
>OFQL01000003.1_pt1 | contig 46261 bp, 47 predicted proteins | sample 1542791 | NCBI WGS metagenome assembly OFQL01 (sample SAMN05442517, study PRJEB24371) | freshwater metagenome | isolation source: Freshwater Lake | place: Canada: Niagara | collected 2012-08-03 | reverse complement strand
GATGTGTATAAGAGACAGGGATTAAAATCTTTTCCTGAATGATTTATCCATCCACTCGTTCTCGCTTGCGCACCAAAGCATATTGAGGTGAGACCTTGCTTTACTAAATTAATTTGCTCATCTAATTTCTTGGTGTCAAGCGCGCCATAAGTGTTAAACCTTACTTGCTCACGGAACTTTTTTTTGTCGCTTAAGTAATCCAAAGTAGCACTGAACTCTTGCTGAAATGTATTCTGCGTATTCAGCTTTTTAAAGCAGAATTGAGCAAATCCCATCTTCCAAGATATAACGCTTGTTCTCAAATCGTATTCATAGCACTTGCCGAGAATTCCTTCTCTTAGTGTTCTATGAACTGATTGAACACTGATGCCTTCATAGTAAGTTCTGCCAAATGCACTGAGCTTCTTTTTCATTGGCAAAACATCGCTACCACCTTTTGCTATTCTCAAAATCACATTTGCTTGCCTAAGAAGCATTTGCTTTTCAACATCATTTAATTTATTAGCTCTCAATGAAACCCAAACAATGAATTGCTTCAATGACCTCGTGTTGATGGGACATAAATCGTAGTTTGCTTGAATGTATTGCTGATTGAAAGTGGCAAAGTCAGGAAACATTCTGAAAAACAAATCAACATCAGTTAGTGATTTGTCATTTAATAATTTATCTAATTCATTGACCGTCTTTTTCTTCAACGTTTGAAGATCCATCGCATCATTCATTGTGACTAAGCTACTCAATTTGACAGTTGACGGGTCTGAGCCTTTCATTCCGACATAAATCACTTCAATTAAATTGAGCTTTTTTTCGTCTAGCCATTTGTGGAGATATTGGCTTTTGCCATTAATTACAAATTGCCCTACTTCAAGTGATAAGTCGTGGGTGCTTAGTAGAAACTGCTTGAAGAAGCGGAACTTGTTGTCTCTTGCGTTCATCAATGACTTATCAATATGACGCTCCAAAATTGATATGTATTTCTCAAGTGCTTGCTCTGCCTTCTTTGTCTTTGGCATTGCTTGCTTGAGTGTCTTGAGGGCGATGGGATCAACAATTAGCTTAATCATAGGGATTACGAGATATTTAGGGGCTTACAAAAGGGTAGAAATCTCTTACACATATAGTAATTCATTAGATATACATATCCCATATCTTGTTTAGTTGATATTTGATGAAATGCGTGAGCAAATGAAGCGAAGCGAAATGCGCTCACAGATGCGCTCAAGCGCATCTTTACATTAGTAGTCATATGTTTAGTTCTCATATCAGTTCCATATTTGTCACAAGTAGTCAGTCCTATGACTTGCTTGATTTCATCCTTTTTTTTGTTCAAAGATATTTATTCAAAACCAAATGATTTCAATGAAAAACCAAAGACGTGTGTTCAATCACTTGTAGGAAAGTTTTGTTGATGGGAACAAACTTCAATGTCTTATCAATCACATAGAGGAAACCAAATGAGTGTTTTGAGTTCATTGAAGTTAGTTGCCGCAAAACGACCACAAGCAATGCCAACAATTCAAGTTCGGAGAAATAAATTAGGCAAACAATTATTTGAGCAAATCAAATTAGCAACAGCACTGAGTGAAGGAAAAACTTACGCACCACTTCAACTGCGAAATGTTCGTAATAAAGAAAGTGGTGAAATCAAAACGATTGAAATCGCAAGACGCATTCGCCAATGGTGGTTTATCAGCGAGACAGGAAAAGTGTGTATTCAAGTTAAATATGGATCACGAACACTTGAAGTAGCAAAAGGCAAAAACTCAGTTGAAGTTAGTAGTGGAGCTGAACTTGTGAAAGCACTTGAGACACTGAAACTTGCGACTGAAAGTGGCGAGTTTGATACTCAACTTGAAAATGCGGGACTTAAACATCGCAATAATTTTCACAAGTAAGCAGAAACTTCCATCTCAACAATGCCCCACTTGATGGGGCATTTTCATTTGAGAATTCACAAATCTCATAAATAGATTGATGGGAATCTAACTATGAGATTATTTGAATTCGCTGACGCTGAGTCGCAAATGGAATTGTGGAAGCTAATCACTGATAGCGTTTGGCAAGCAATCGCAAAACAAGCACAAGAGCAGAAACAGCTTGATGCTCAAAGTGCTAAAACAACTAGTGCTGCCCCCAAACAAGCTAAGCCATTCAAACCCAAGATCGTCAGTCCTCAACCAAGCAAAACCAAGAAAACGTCAGCACAAGCGATACAGCGACAGAAAGTCCAATCTAACGCTGTTAAATCCAAGCCTAAGACGACTTCTGTGCCAAGTAGTAGTGCTACTGCTTCAGTTGGGAAAAATCAGTCAAAACGAGTTCAGCACAATCCCAACTCAGTTGCCAATATTCAGCGCCAACTTGATCCAATAGCATTTGATCCAACGATCAAGAAATTGACTAACTGAAACCAATTTAATCCTTAGCATTGCTGCCAACATCCTTCAAGACCCCAAACTTTATTTGACTAACGTGTACCTAATTGATTGCAGTTCAGCGACAGTAAAAGGTCAAGCTAGACTGGATCATTTTTAAGCAGCCGATCGCTGAAGACTTTCCAATTACTGCGCCACGTAAACCGACGTAATACAAAGAAAAAATACCAAGGCATCTGGCATTCACATCATCTAATTCAGCTTCCTTGATCCATTTCGCTATTGGTGCAATGAGACGACTCACTTGATCAAAGTTTTTCATTTCGTACTCACTAGACCAACTCCACCCGTGCGCAGCACCCACTTGTCTCAGAGCCAGGTGCTCAATATCAAATTCATACATTTTTAATAAGTACTTACCGACTTTCTCTTGCAAAGTACCTTTTGTTATTTTTGAAGTTATTAGCGGCAATCTCTCAATCTGCTGCGCATTCAGTTCAAGTATCAATTCAGCAAGGATGTCTGATTTTGATAATTTAAGGCGATAGACCTGCGTTGGTTGTCGTCCCACAGCCTTGGCAACATCACGCATTCCGACGTTTTCATATCCGTTAGACATAAAAAGTGTTCGGGCAGCTGACAGAACTTCAGATTTCAAATTCTCTTTGTCAACCATTTTTTACTTCAAATTAGCATATTTTCGTATTTTAAATGCCTGATAATCCAGTCAATTGTAAACTTGTTTACAATGTTTGATAATTTAAATCCTTTATCCAAAATGTCTAATACTGATTTGAAGCCGATTTGGACAGACGCAGACGCTGATTGCTTGAGGGATGCAAGAGAGTCTGCAGGCAGTGATCTCTATACAGTGGCACGCAACAACAGCCTTTCCAATGCTCAGTTATTGGAACTTGAACAAGGTGGCGAGAGCTATTTCTATTCAGCTTCCATCAAATACTACGTAGGCAAGAAACTACTTAATTCTTTAGGTGGGCAAACTGAATTTGACAGATTGATTGAAAAAACTAAGACTCAATCACACAACGACACAGAAGTCGTTGAGACTTTACTTGAGGAGTCAGCGCAACACTTGCAAGCCCAACAAAACCTTGAACGAACCAATACGTCTAAAACTTTGTTGTACTCAATTGCTATTTCGGCAATCTGTATTGCTATTGCCTTTGTGGTTTATCCGATTTACACAAATAAATCTAACGCAGATAAAACAATCGCAAGCCCACAATTTAGTCAATTGGACAAATTTACTGAAACAGCAAATTCGACCACGCCATCAAAGCCAGACTCAATACCCGTAGCCCAAACCCAAGCCAACAAAATTGAATCACTGTCTAACGATTGTGTATGGTCAGAAAACCCGCCCAATCTATCAGTTCAAAACGCAACTAAAGTTGGCAACTATGTCTATCTTGTCGCAATGAAAGATCTTGTAGTTTGTGTCAAAGACAAGACAAACAAATTGAGTATTGTGAGTCTTAAGGCAAATGAACCACAAACTCTTTATGGTGAAGCTCCACTAAAAATACAGAGTAAAGATTTAGACAATGTGAATATTTTTTATCAAGGCAGTAAGGTTCAACTGCCAAACAAAAACACTACAGAAGTCAATCTAGTAGCGATTGAAATCCAGTGAGTTGAATGAATGTCCATTAAAAGGACGAAATAAGGCAACCTTTGTCGTGTTAAACGACACCTGATCTCCACAGCAAACCCATAAGCACGGTAGACCCGCCAAAGCCAAACCAGCTCAACGATTTCTACGCAGCGGGTAAAAATGAGCTACATCCTTCTAGCCCCCAAACTTTATTCAAAAGTTCTAACAACAACACCAACTGTCGTGTAACACGACACCAGATGAACACATCAAGGGTATTCACTGCTTTTGAACCAGCAAGTGCCTATACATTGTGAAAATTCAGATAGGTTTTAAATGACGATAGTTTGAGTTCGGTCGAATTAACAATCACGAAATGGAATTCATATGTCCAACATCACCGCAACTGCTCAAAGTTTTTTTGATGCTTGTGAAACTGGCAAAGCTTGGACTGGTTGCCAACAATATTGCACGCCGAACGCTACGTTTTCATCGCAAGCCAATCCTCTGCTCAATATAACTACCCTTTCAGCCTATTGCGATTGGATGCGAGATGTGCTGACAGGCTTGACTGATGTGAGTTACGAAGTCAAGTCTTTTGCTACAGACACGGCACGTCATAATGTTGCAGCCTTTGGTGTGTTTTATGGCACACATCTAGTAGATGGGCTCGTATCACCCACTGGCAAAAAGATTGCTACCGATTATGTTTATGTCATGCAATTCACCGATGACAAAATAAGCCATATGACCAAAATATGGCATGCTTAAATCGAATGAAGCTGCTTGGGATTGCCACTCACCATCAACCGTAGTGTTTAATGACACTTGATGACCACTACCAGCCACGAGCACGGTAGACCCGAAGAACTCAAACCTGACGCAACGATTTGTGTGCACAGGTTGTCCTTTCAAAGGACATCCTTGAAGACCCCAGACTTTATTCAAAAGTTCTGTGAATTTGAAGATTGCTCAAAAATTGAGCACAATAGGCGCTGCTAGGACGTGGCTCACTCCAGCAGTTTGAACAGAATTGAACACAGAAAACCTGTGAGTGTGAACAGGCCGACCAAGTTCGGACTTGCGAGGTGAGCAGCTTCGGGCAACATGGCGGCACAGATCATGGTCAGCATAGCACCGGCGGCCAAGCCCTCGACAAATACCAAATAACCATGGGGCACATGTTCGCCGACGTAAGCGCCGATGGCAGCTCCGATCGCAGTCATCAATACCAGCGATGTCCACAACAGCAGAATCTTGCTGACTTTCATGCCTTGGTTACGCATCTGAACCGAACTTGACAATGCTTCGGGCAAATTGGAGAGGAACAACCCAGCAATCAAACTGTATGGCAAAACGCTCAAGAAAGTAAGTTCAGCGCCACTGGCGGTTTTCAGAGCTATAGATGCCATCAACGCCGTACCAATGACAAAAGACTCTGGTATGCCATCAAGCAATATGCCCAGCCAGATGGCTAAGGCGGCGCCGCTATGGGCACCATGTTGTTGTTTCAAATCGGTCGAAGTGGGCATCTGATGCCCGTGATTGATGGCGGCCATGGCTAAATTTGCCCATTGCTGCTTTTCCTGCAAGAGGACCGAGGCCTGAGACTTGCGTTGATCTAAACGTTGGGTGGCCAAGTCTTTCAGACCTTGGGCAAACTCGGGAACTTTTTGAATGAGCAATTGATAGTCATTCCGATTTAAGGTCAACAACTCCACATCATCTGCGGCCGTACAGGTCGCGGTATGAGGTGTACCCCCTAAAAAACTGACCTCACCCACAATTTCTCCGCGCCCGAGTTCATCCCGCCCATAGGTATCTGTATCAATGTACAAGCCCCCTTTGCGGACGATGTAAATTAGCTCACTTGGCTCTCCTGGCTTAAAAATAGACTCATGCTGCACAAACAGGCGGGGCTTGAGGTAGCGCATCACGATGTCCATGTGCTCGGGATCGAGCTTGTAAAATAGCGGTATGTTGGCGATTTCGGCAATCACTTGCTTGTGAATACTTGCGCGTTCAACTGATGCTCTGGATATCACATACGCGGTTTTTCGCAGGTAGCCTCCGCGCTGATTGACCAGTTGATCGAGCAACACAAACAACAATCCACCGCAAAAACAGCCCACGACCATGGCTAAAAAATGATGTAACTCAGTGTCTTTAGCGCTTTCATCTGCGCGCATGTAACTGCTAACAGTTGGGGCCACCAGTTCAATCGCAAGCGCCGATAACAAGGCGCCAGCGCCAAAGGCAGCCATGAGTCCCGTCACGCTTTTGGGTATTTTGAAACTAACCCCAACCAATGAGCCAATCAGCAGGGAGATAGCGCTCAAGCCCCCCAGAATAAATGCCCAAACGACATATTGATCCATGACTACCTCCAATTGTTTTGGTGTTGGCAATATGTCGTTTGACACGACACCCAGACCTTTTAGCTACTCTTGCGCAATGACCTTGACATTCCAATTCGAGTTGTCTGAGTTATCGCTTCTGCGGTTAGTGAAAAAATAAGCTGCAATTAATAAATCTACTGCCATTTAAAAAGTAATTTTATAAATTCGATGAATCATATTACATGCATTTGTAGTCCAAGGTTCTTGATTCATTTCTCAACCAATTCTGCCGTCGGTCAATCTTGACGGTTGAATGATCGCGTTTGCCGAAACAGCTTTTGACAGCAGAACCAATCAAAATGACAAAAGGGCAGGGAAAACCACTAATAAAGTGTTTTAGAATTTGTATACAGTAATTTATACAAAATAATTTAATTTTAGGAGTGCATATGAAACAACGCAATCTCGACTTTTCCCGCCGTCATTTCGTTCAATCGCTCGGTACTGCTGCTGGAGTTGCTGCTTTCCCAGCGCTTGCTCAGAACGCTGATGTGAAGGTTGGGTTTTTACTGCCCTTGACAGGATCTTTTGCTGAATCAGGACAACTTATTAAGATGGCTGTGGAAATGGCCATAGAAGAGATCAATGGATCTGGTGGAATCAAGTCCCTAAAGGGTGCCAAGTTGGTAGCCGTATTCGGCAATTCGACCAGCGTGGACGAAGCTAACACCGAAACAAACCGAATGATCTCACGCGACAAAGTATCAGCTATCGTTGGGGCATATTCTTCGGGCGCAACAATCTCCAGTACTGTGATTGCAGAGCGTAACAAAATTCCATACCTTGTACCAAATGCTTTGGCCGACGAAATTACCGCTCGTGGTCTTAAGTTCGTTTTCAAGACAGTTCCCCACTTTTCCCAATACGCCATCAACTCGGGTGAAATGGTGATGCAACTCAGCGGTGGGCAAGCAAAGACCTGTGCGCTTGTTCGTGAGAACAACTTCTTCGGCAATGTTGTGTCGCGCGAGTTCACTAAACATATTGGTAACTTCAACCTAAAGCTACTTAAAGACAACGTCTTTCCAACAAACCCGACAACCTTTGAAGACGTGATTATCTCACTTAAGCGAGATAACCCGGATGTAGTGTTTGCATCCGGAGAACCGTCATCAATCACACTGCTTTTCAAGCAATTGGCGGAGTTGAAGTACTGGCCGAAGATGGGTTGGGTAGGCTTGGGAGGCGGGTACACCAACCCTACCACTTGGTCTAACTTGGGTAAGCAGGGTGATGGTGTGATTGTCATCAACGATTGGTTCCCCGATATCAAATTGCCAGGCGCCAAAGAGGTTAACGAGCGCTTTTTGAAGCGCTCTGGTGGCAAGGATATGTTGGGTAATGCAAACACCACTTATGCTGGTGTGCACATTCTTCGCGCAGCGATCGAGAAGGCGGGATCAGTTGAGGGCGTGGCAATTCGTGATGCTTTAGCTGGGTTAGATTTGGTACTAGGATCACAATCTTTCATGTACGAGCGCGTCAAATTCGATAACACTGGCTTCATGCCGCGCACCACACTGGTGGCCGCCCAGGTCACTGGCGGTAAGCCCAAAGTCATTTGGCCCTCTGCTTATCAGACAACAAAAGCGGTTTGGCCTGTGACGCGCTGATTTTTGCTTTTGCCGTTTATTTAACTCCAGGCAATCTTGTTCAGACAAGATTGCCTAGTCCGGGCTCTATCCATGACTTTTGAACTAATTGTCCAAGCCGTGCTTCTAGGCTTGCTGCAAGGTGGTGTCTACGCGCTCGTTGCCTGTGGATTGACACTAATTTACGGTGTCATGAAGATTGTCAATTTCGCGCATGCCGAGTTTCTCACGCTGGGCATGTACCTCGCTATGGCAGCTTTCCATCTTGGGGCATCGCCTTATTTGGCGGCGTTGCCGATTTTTGGAGCAGTGGCGGTTATGGGCGCTGGCATTCAACGTTTACTGATTCGCCCCGCGTTGCAACACCCTCAAATTAATCAGATGCTGATCACCATCGGCCTGTCGACAATGATGATTGGCGCCATGCAACTAATTTGGGGCCCGAATAACCAAGTGCTGAAGCTTGAGTGGAGCGGAGAATCCATGGAACTCGGGGGCGTTCGATTGACTTATGTACGCCTCATTTCGTTCGCTTCAGCTGCAGCCATTGCCGCGATGGCCTGGTGGTTCCTAAAACACACCCGCACTGGAATGGCCATGCGCGCTGCTTCACAAAACCCGCAGTCTGCTCGACTCATGGGTATCGAGGTCATGCGGTTAAACATGATTACCTTCGGTGTGGGCACTGGTCTGGCTGCTTTGGCCGGCGTGTTGATAGCGCCCGCATTTTTCGCCAATCCTACCTTTGGTACAGACTACTTCATCCTGCCTGCTTTTGTGATCGTGGTGCTAGGCACCATGGGTAACTTTGCGGGGGCGTTGATAGGAGGCTTGATCATTGGTGTCGCAGAAGGTCTGGGGGGGCTGGTCTTTGGCCCAGCGCTCCGCCAATTGGTGAGCCTTCTGCTGTTCGTGGTGGTGCTGTTGTTCTTGCCGCGGGGCCTGTTCAAAGGCAAAGTTACCTGAAGTAAGGTTGATCACATCATGACTAAATTTCTATCCGAATGGAACAACTGGCAACTGGTCGTTGCGTTGGGCTTTGTTTTGCTTTGCGCTTTAGGGGGCAGCGCCGTTGAATCTGACTACGTGATCCAGGTTATGGTTTTGGCCGCTGTTTATGCGGCTGTGGGCACTGCTTGGTCAATAGCGGGCGGCTTGTCGGGCCTCCTGCTTCTGGGCTACATCAGCTTTTTCGGGTTGGGTGCTTACGTGGATGGTGTATTTTTCACCAAGTTGGGACTGAATCCCTGGTTGTGCATCGTGTTGGGATTTTTTTCGGCGGCTCTATTGGCTTGGCTGATTTCGCTGGTGACACTGCGATTTGGTCTGGGCGAGGATTACTTTGCCATGTTCACTGTTGCATTGTCACAAGTTTTAAAATATATACTACTCAACTGGGATTATGTGGGCGGTGCGACTGGCATTTACCTAACCGTGATTGAGGACAACTTCTGGACTTTAAGTTTCGTCGAGCGCAAACCTTATCTGTATATCGCGCTAGTCATGTTGGTGGGTGTAATTCTGATCAATTACAGCATTCAGCGATCGCGAATGGGCTACTACCTGGCGGCAGTCCGCGAGAATGATCAAGCCGCTGAAGCTCTGGGCATCAACGTGCACAAGGTGAAGACCCAAGCCATGATCATCAGTGGAGGCTTGGCAGGCAGCATGGGTGCTTTTTACACCCAATTTGCGACCTTCATCGATCCAAAGCAGGTCTTCAGCTTGGCGACCAACTTCGAGATGCTCCTCGGCCCGGTTTTGGGTGGTCGTTTGTCAATCATCGGTCCGGTTATGGGCGCATCGTTTCTCAAACCGATGCAAGATTTTTTACGTGGCTGGATGGGCGGTGATGCTGATGCGCTCTACCTCATTCTCTATGGCGCGGTACTGGCGATCGGCATATTGCTGTTGCCAAAAGGTGCGGCGCATTACGTACAAATTTGGCACCGTAAGCGCTACACCGCGACCAACGGCGAGGAGAAGCAAACATGAGTCACGCTTTACTTGAAGTACGTAACATGGTCAAACGATTTGGCGGTTTGACGGCCGTAGATCATGTCAGTTTTGAAGTTATGCCTGGGCGCATCATTGGCGTCATCGGACCGAACGGATCCGGTAAGACCACTTTATTTGCGAACGTCTCTGGATTTCAGACTCCAGAAGAGGGTGAAATCCGATTTGACGGACGGTTGATCACCGGGATGCGACCCTCGGTTCTTTGTGAGCTGGGCATTGCCCGAACCTTTCAAATTGTTCAACCATTCGCAGGACTGACCGTTTACGACAACGTGGTGGCAGGTGCCCTAAGAGGGGGGCGAACCAGCTTGACCGAAGCCAAACAAAAAGCCTCTCAAATCATAGAAATGTGTGGATTGCGTCCAGTTTCTCAGCAAATGGCGGGTTCTTTGCCAATTGCAGGTCGCAAACGATTGGAGGTTGCGAGGGCACTGGCCACAGGTCCCAAGCTTTTGCTGCTTGATGAGGTAATGGCCGGTTTGCGGCCAACAGAAGTGGATGAAGCCATTGCTCTAGTGCGGCAGATACGCGACAGCGGCGTAACCGTGATTTTGGTCGAGCACCTGATGCGTGCAGTGATGGCGCTGAGCGAGGAGCTGCTTGTATTGCAGCAAGGCAAGCTCATCGCACGAGGCGACCCAAAGACGGTATGCAACCAACCCGAAGTCATACGTGCCTATTTTGGCGAGGCCAAGGTTCCCGAGACAACGACCAACCACCAGGAAGTCACGCTCCATGCTTGAAACTCGTAATCTACAAGCCTGTTACGGCGAAATGACCGCCCTGTGGGGAGTCGACCTGAATATTCGACCAGGTGAACTCGTTGCCGTTGTAGGCCCCAACGGCGCAGGGAAATCCACCTTAATAAACGCTATCTCTGGCCTGGTCGATGTGCCTGATGGCCAGTTGCGCTGGAATGGCTCTGATATCGTTCAGGCCAGCGCTGAGTCGCGAGTGCGCAATGGCATCATCCAGTGTCCTGAAGGACGCAAACTTTTTCCAGAAATGACAGTTGAGGAAAACCTTTTGATGGGGGCCTATTGCCGAATTGATCGTAGTAGCGTCAACGAAAGCCTTGAAGAAATTTACGTTCAGTTCCCTATCTTACGCGATCGTCGTAGACAAATTGCCAGCACTATGTCGGGCGGCCAGCAGCAAATGGTAGCTATTGGTCGTGCACTGATGGCTCAACCTCGCTTGTTGATGCTCGATGAACCTTCTTTAGGCCTAGCTCCTATCGTGGTCAATGAAGTTTTTGAGCTATTGAAACGCATCCACAAGGCTGGCATGACCATTTTGCTTGTAGAACAAAACGTTCACCAAACTCTGGAAATAGCCGACCGCGCCTACGTGCTTGAAAACGGCAAAATTGCATTAGAAGGTACGGGGCACGATGTGTTGCACAACCCGCACATGAGAGCGGCCTACCTCGGTCACTGATGGTCAACATTGCCCTGCCTACGCGAACTTCCATTCAACGAGGGTGTCCGATTTTTTGTGTAAACGGAGTTAAGGGTCATTGATGAGGGACCCGGTCCTCAAACTCAATACTAAACCGATTCAGTGCCGCCTTCCAGTCCCGAATTGGCATGTTCCATTTCTGGCTAATATTTCTCAGTGCCAAGTAGAACAATTTGCTCAGCGCCTCATCGCTTGGAAACGATCCACGGTTCTTCGTGATCTTGCGCAGGCTCATGTTCACAGACTCAATGGCATTGGTCGTGTAAATCACCTTGCGAATCTCCGGCGGATAGTCAAAGAACGGAATGATGCGTTGCCAGTTTCGTCGCCAGCTTTGCACAATGGACGGATAGTCTTTGCCCCATACAGTTTCAAATTCATCCATAGCTTGTGACGCTTGCTCTACCGTAGCGCAGGCATAGATTGATTTGAGCGCCGCTGCCACTTCTTTGCGAGTCTTCCACGACACATAGTTCAAACTGTGGCGCACCATGTGCACAATGCAAAGTTGCACCTTAGCCAAGGGGTACACCGTTTCAATCGCTTCAGGAAAGCCCTTTAAGCCATCTACACATGCAATGAGGATGTCTTGCACCCCGCGGTTCTTGAGCTCCGTGACCACTTGCAGCCAGAATTTGGCACCCTCGTTTTGTGCAATCCATAAGCCCAGTACTTCTTTGTTGCCCGTCATGTCGATGCCAATGGCAAGGTAAACAGCTTTGGCTTTAACCACGCCAGAGTCACGCACTTTGACGTGAATGCAGTCCAGATAAACAATGGGATACACGGAATCAAGGGGTCGCGACTGCCAGGCTTTAACTTCCTCCACCACGGCATCTGTGACAGACGAGATCAAGGTGGGCGAGACCTCTGTGCCATACATTTCTTCAAGGTGGCTTTGAATCTCTCGCACCGTCATGCCGCGCGCATAAAGCGACAAAATCTTGTCGTCAAAGCCCGCCCAGCGAGTCTGGTGTTTGGGTATCAACTGCGGCTCAAAGCTGCCTTGCCGGTCACGGGGAATGTCAATGGGCAGCTCACCGAACTCGCCTTTGAGCGTCTTCTTGCTCTTGCCATTGCGGGCATTGCCACCCGGGTTGGTGACAGGTGCGTTCTTGTCATGCCCAAGGTGCTCAGACATCTCGGCATCTAGGGCACGCTCGACAAGCAGCTTGGTTAACTGCTTTAAAAGTCCATTCTCACCAATCAAATCATCTGGCTTTTTGTAATCAGCCAGCAAACTATCGATGAGATCTTTGGGTACTGCTTTCTTTGTGTTTAAGGTCATATCCAGTCCTGGAAGTTCGACGGTTACCCGCCATTAGACCGTTTACACAAAATTCAGTACACCCCCGCTGAGAGCGAACATCAATTCAATTTGATGTTCGCTTGCAGCTTTCAAACTACTGCTAACACTCGCCCTGTAATCAAGGTGCCAATCTGCGCTGCTTTTGCTACAACATTTTGAAAAGCAGGAGACATTGCGCTACCATCCAGCTCTTTACCTAATTCAGCCATTGAATCCATGTAGTATGTGATGATGATTCTGTCCATCTCTGGCGAAAACACTGGTACTACTGCAGTCATACCAGTTTTTTCACTGAATGCTGCTTTAACTTCAGGCATCAAAGCTACAGCAGCTTGAAGATTTGCTCGTGATATTTGATATTGGCGTTGCACCAAAATTGGTTGCGTTGTTGGTTCGCCAAAAACTGTTCTGTATACATACGGTCCAGATATGGACTGCACATTAGAGCCCTCTAATTGAGCTCTTGCGGCATTTACACCAGAGGAAGCTGCTAGTGATTGAAATCCTGCAATGCCATCTTGAAAGTTTTCAAACCTGACAAATATTTCAATATTGCCTGCATCAGCACCCATGATGACTTTTAAAAGCCTTGTTTTTGTACCTGCTTGAACTGTTTGCTCTGCAAGAGCTTTAGCTTGTGCAATTGCTGCATCAGCTTTTCCCTGAACTGGGACGATGATTCTGCGTGAGATGACTGCCATAACTTGCTCCTTGAAGTTTTAAAAGTAGTAATAGAGAGCGTCAATTGAATTCGCTCAGTTAATTTTTACTCTTTTCAATCTCAAATAAAGTTAAGGTTTTCACCTATAAATTTAGTTTTCCATTGGATTCTTTAATGAAAGTTTCATCTTTAGGTTTTTTCTATCTGCTAAATACTTTTATGAAAATAGCAGAACTTCAAAGCGCCAGCAAACCACTATCTCCAGAACAAGCACGTGTGCGAGCAATGAAGCAGCAAATTGACAGACAGAAACTAGCACTGGCTCAAGAGCGTGGGCGTCAGCAGAACGCAAAACATGCAGAAAAAATGCAGTCACTGCACCAAAAGTCCATGGGACTTTGACTCATTTCAAAACTTGTTCTTGAAATTATTAAGGGCTTTGTATACCAATCACACAAAGCCCTTTTGCTTATTTTCAATTACTGCTGGCGCTGTGAACAGCAATCAATATTTTTATTTTCCGTAAATGCTCATACCCTTGCCATATGGATTTGTTGGGCTATCTGGGCTAAATGGATTGCCTGCACCATATGGGTTGTTGATGCTTGTTGGTGAATATTTGTTGCCATATGCACCATAGGGGTTGGCGATGCTGTTGGGGTCATATTTGTTTGTATTGACATTGCCCATGAACTGCCCTTGACTGTTAAACAGTTGTGGACTGTTAGAACTGTTGCCATATGGGTTTGTGAAAGTGCCTGCAGGTTGAATTGGTGCAGGTGGCAAATATGGATTGACTGTCAAATTGCCCAAATAGCGATTCTGTGCAGAAGCAGAAAACACCATTATTGTTGCTGCGATGACTACAGCGATGCGAGCGTATTTCATATCGTTCCATATAAAGTTTATTGATTCTGTAACTATCCTCCCTGTGCAGCACATTGTCAATGAATCTTTCTTTGCTCTTTTTTGATGAAAGTCGTGAGCCCTATTGGTTTACGTTGACAGCTTTCAATTCGCTTACCAATAATGAACGAACTTTTTGGAGTAAGTCGTGGGCTCATTTTCTATTTGGCATTGGCTCATTCTTCTCATCTCCTTTGCACCTGCAATTGTTGGAATAGCTGTCATGGGTTGGCAACACACAGTTTTAGTCAAGCATGAGCAATCTGGCTTGCAAAAGAATGGTTATGTGGGCTACAGCCTGACTTACTTCTTTTTTGGTTGGATTGTCCCAATCATTCGTGGCGAGATTGTCATTGGCATAGTGCACTTCGTACTCACAGTTATTACATTGGGAGCGTTCCAATTCCTAGTCATGCCCTTTCTCTATAACAAGCAATACATGACTAGATTGCTGACAAGTGGATGGCAATTGAATGGTGACGATGAAAGCAATGCTTATGCAAAACGCAAGCTTGGCATTGCGAATTAACTATATGTTTTTGGGATTTGCTGGCGCAGAGAACAGCATGAGATTTTTCACTGCGCCAGCAGTCGCCAAAAACTGCTGCACTTGACACGTTTTTTCTCGTTGATAGAATAAAAACGTGATACGATATTCTGTGATTTGGCTGTAGCACGATATGTCGCACGTAACACGATTTTCTCTTGCAACCCGCATAAATGCTGAGCTTTTGACGAGTACTGCAATTGAAAATCCGCGTGTCACTGGTTCGATTCCAGTCCAGGCCACCAAATTTAACCGCCGTATTACTTTTTGTACTACGGCGGTTTTCTTTTGCGCTTCGTATTTCATTGAGATACCTTGCTAAAAGGCCTATAGACAAAAGCTTGAAAAATTCAACACTCGTGTCTACAATGTAGAAACATGACCAAGGCCATCCACATGAATACTGTGATCCGAAAATGGGGCAATAGCCCAGCGCTTCGCCTTCCAATCGCTGTATTGAAGGAGGCTGGGTATCAGCTTGAACAGAAAGTAGAGTTGGTTGTTTCCAAGGGCCGCATCATCATTCAGCCCTCCCAAAAAATTGAGTACGATCTTGACTCATTGGTCAATGGCATTAACGCAAAGAACAGTCACATTGCAGCTGACTTTGGATCGCCTGTGGGCAAAGAGTTGCTTTAATGGCGCGGTCTTATGTGCCAGAAACTGGCGATATTGTTTGGCTTGAATTCAACCCACAGGCAGGGCACGAACAATCTGGTCACAGACAGGCGCTTGTTATAAGTCCTTCGTTTTACAACAGCAAAACAGGCCTCATGGTTTGCTGCCCCATGACCACTCAAATTAAAGGGCACCCCTTTGAAGTCATCACTGAGGTTGATGGAAAAGATTGCGCCATTCTCTCTGATCAAGTGAAGTCACTTGATTGGAAAATCAGAAAAGCCAAAATGAAAGACATCGTATCAATTGATACCATGATGCACGTTAAAGCAAAAGTAAAAGCGCTATTGCAAATTGCTTAACTTTTAAAGTCAGGAAATTATGAGATCGCCAACTAGCATCGTCGACATAGACCGGATTGAAAGTTGGACGCGCTACAAGCCTGGCATGTGCAACTCTTGCGCGGCCAACTGCTGCACCATGCCTGTCGAGGTCAAAGTGGCCGACCTTATTCGCTTGAACTTGGTTGACCCCTTTGAAGCCGAACATGAGGAGCCCAAGCAAATTGCCAAGCGCCTTAGCAAGCAGGGCCTCATTGATCACTTCAATTTCAAAAACAGTATTTTTACACTTGCACGAAGAAGCAGCGGAGACTGTCAGTTCTTAGATGCCAAGGACAGGCATTGCACGGTGTATGCCAATCGGCCTAGTACTTGTCGGACCCACCCTCAGGTAGGCCCCAAGCCTGGTTTTTGCCCTTACGGGCACATAAACATCAAGGCCGTTTAATTAACTGCCCCAAACCGACTTGCGTTGCACATTGCGAACGCTAACGAGGCAATTAGGTCGATTTCCAATGCTGACTTTTTCACAAGGATAAGAGTCACCGCCCATAATTGCCCTGCAAATGTGCACGCCGTCTTTGCTAGGGCTGTCGTTACAAGTTTTCGGGTCTTTCTTGTGAATGGCAATGCAAGTGATTTTCTGCTGTTTGTCCATGATCGACTCACAGGACGAATCATTAGCAAAAACCCAACCAGGCATGAAGGTGAATGCGACGAAGAATAAAGCTTTAAGTAATTTCACAATTTTTCCCAGTTTTGTATGACTGAGCGGATCATGCAAAAACTTAGTTTCTCAGGCTTTGTTCATGGCACAGCTGTAATTGTTTCTAACAAATTTGTAATGAATCAAGCTGCCTCCCAGCTGCTGCTAATTTTGACCCACTGTTCAGGCTCGGTTTTAATTTCAATCTGACCGCCATGCGCCAACACGATTTCTCTGCACAAACTGAGGCCCAAACCATCGCCGGGTTTTTCACTTAGGTTTTGATTCACGCTCTGACGGTGCCGGTAAAAACGCTCAAACACACGCTGGTCCAAGCCTTCCAATGTGAGCGAGGTGGTGTTGGCCACTGTGATCCAAACTTGACCGTTCCTCACTTCAGCACTGCATTGAACCTGTCCTTGGGGGTGGTTGTATTTCACCGCGTTGCCCATCAGGTTGGTCAAGAGTTGAAAGAACAAGTCAGGATCGGCTTTCAAGCGCAGGCTGGAAGGAATTTCAAAATCAAAGCCGATGTCGGGGCTGAACAGCTTCAAGTCCTCGACCATCTCTTCCACCAAATCTAGCAATTTAATTTCTTGCTTGTCCAACTTAATGCCGCCTGCATCGGCCAAGGACAACATGAGCAACTTGTTGGAAATGGTAATAAGGCGTTCTACTTCTTCAGCCACCAAAGAAAGCTCTAACTGCAGTTTAGAGCCATCGCTTGATTCATTGACCAAGCGATGCAAGTGACCGCGAATAATGGTTAGGGGCGTGCGGAGTTCGTGAGCAGCATCGCTGGAGAACCTGGCAGCTTGTTTATAGCTGGTTCTCAAATGATCAATCAGGTCATTGAAGTACCTAATGAAGCCTCTAAATTCACGAAAGAAAACCGCTTCAGAGATGCGCTCATTAGGGCTGTCGAGTTGGACCTTGGTAAAGGATTGTTGCAAGCGCATGACGGGCTTCAAAGCCCAATAAGACATGAAAAGGGTGGCCACTAAGGCAAAAATAATCAAAATAGGCCACAGGTTTTGAATCACGGCTTCACGGGTGCGCATGATGGTTGAAACAGAGCGAAGCAACAGGTTTTTATTGACGGCGACAAACAGGTCTTTTTGCAATCCAGAGGCCCGAAGAATCGACCAAGTTTCACCTTGAAAACTAACTTCGGCCAATGTCATACTAGGTTTTTCAATCGCAGGATTCAAGTCTCGCCAATTTGCATTTTCAATCAATGCTGCCAATTGCTTTTGGTCTTGTGAAGGACCGCCCGCCATCCACACTTGTAACTCGTTTGGTTTTAAATCGGCAAACGATTTTCCCAAGTTGTATTGAACGATTTGAACTTGCGAAGCCACATCGATCTTGTTCTGAGGCGATTGCTTCAATTCCTCAATTTCGTTGTCAATGTGCTTGCCCAAATTTTCATGCAGGTACAGCAAGATGGGGCCTTCCGAAACTTGCCGAACCATGATGCGAGTTGCTACTGCAAAGATCAGCATGCAAGCAAGCACGCCCAAAAAAACGTTCAGTCGGAAAGATTGAATCATTTGAATCAGTAGTTGTTAAACCGATACCCAACGCCGCGAATGGTCTCAATGGGAAACTGTTCGCCCTCTGGCATTTTGTCGTCGGTTAGTTTTTTCCGAAGCCTTTGCACACACACATCCACCACATTGGTGCCCGGATCAAAATCAATTTGCCAGACTTGCTTCAGAATTTGTTGCCTTGAAAAAATCTGCCCTGGCGACAGCATCAAGCATTCCAACAACAAGTACTCACGTTGCGTTAAATTAACTTTGATGGTTTTCCAGTGGGCCACTCGGGTAAATCGATCTAGCGTGAGGCCACTTTGAACCATGGTTTTTTCGACGCTGCCCTGCTTGCGACTCACCACTGTTCTGATTCGAATGATGAGCTCTTCGATAAAAAATGGTTTGGCCAAATAGTCGTCAGCGCCTTTTTCAAAGCCTTGCAGTCGATCGTTCAAATCTGTTCGGGCCGACAAAATAATGACGGGTATGGCTAAGTTTTTGCGGCGAATTTCAGCCAACACCGTCAGGCCATCCATCATGGGCAATGTGAGGTCTAAAACAATGGCGTCAAAGTTTTTGATCAATGCCGTATTGAGTCCGCGAAAACCATCTTGTTCCCAGTGCGTTTTAAAGCCCACATCGGTAAAACCTGCAACAATGAAATCTGCAATTCGCTGTTCGTCTTCAATGAGCAAAATGTTCATTGCGGTGGTTTGGACTGCGAAAGCAATGTGCCCTGTGGTTTGATGATGACATCGGATGGCAGATTTAGCCGGACCATGGTGTTTTTAGCGCGGTCTCTGGATCTGAAGGGCCCGGTCACAACGGCAAACTTAGAGTCGTCTTTGCCCTGCTGGTAAACGGGAACAATGCGGGCATTGGCCAACCAAGCCTTTGTCTTGACTGTGCTTTGAGCCTGCTTCACTGTTTCATAAACACCATGCTCTAACAAAAATGTGTCTTCTGGCAAGCCCCTCAGCCACAAGCGCCCCTTTACTGCAACAGCAGGTAGCTCTGTAATGACCTTGGCCGGCTTAGCAGGCGTAGCTGCTGCCACTGTCGGAGGAGCTGGCGCAGCAGGCGGAGTGGTAACGGGCGCTTCTGGTTTAGCGGTGTAGGGCTTCAAGTCGGCAGGAGGGCCCGGTGGTGGTGGGTTGTTGGCCTCGTTATTGGGCTGTCCGGGTGCTGCCACTATTTCAGGCGCTGTGTCGGAGTTTCTTTCTAATTTGTTGTTTGCAGCGCTTTCTGGGTTCGTTGCATTTTTTTGTGCTGTTTTTTTCTTTTCGGGAGAACCCAACGCCAGCAAATCGTCATAAAAGCCTGAAACCTGCGCCATCACTTTCTGGCTTAAATCTGGGTGCAAGATAGCTGCCACGCCCATAGAGCTGAGAAGCAAGGCAGACACGGCCAAGATCCATGCCCACTTTTTTGATTTCTTTAGACTCTTGGATTTGTCTTGCTGGGGTGAAGCTGCTTTGGATGCACCGCCGCTAGCCACTGCTGCATTCAGTAAGGGGGTTGTTTTTTTAGTGCTTGCTTTGGCCAGTTTGTTGAAAAACTCAACCGCCATTTCTTCGTTGCCATTTTTCCTGGCTTGCTGAATAGCGCTGAGTTTTTGCTCGGGTGTCGGCAACTCCAACGCCCAAGAAACAAACTGCTTGTTTTGTGTGGCCAGCTTATCCGCTTGTGGGCTCTCAGAAGCAAACATCAAGACGGCACCAATGCCTGCACCTGGAAACTGAAATATGAGCCGGGTGAACAAATCAAGCTCATGAGTGGCTAAAGCGTTGGCATCATGCACCACCCAAATTTTTTCAGGCAACTGACCGCCTCTGGGTTGGGTGGCTTCATCCAGTTTGATGGTGGTGAGCAATTTGTTGAAGCGGTCTAGCATGGCCTCGGTGTCAGGCGGCATGAAAACTTCAATGGGCGTGTCTGGCAGGGCTCTTTTTAGACGACGAATGAATGCAGCGCCGAAATGATCGATCAGCTCTGTGGTTTTGCTGGAAATAACCACGCTCTTGCCATCTTTGACCACGGCCATGGCACAGCTTTCCATCTGCAAACGGTCCGTCATTCTGAAGAAGATTTCAGATTCAGACGAGTTGCTGCTGGCGCCAAAGTCGGTCATGGATTTCTGTCAATGGAGTGGCGAATGTGCTAATGATACGCACAATGTGGCCGAAAATGACGGGTATCATTGCCAGATTCAGGCAATGAACATTGACCCCCATCAAAGTGGCCGCGATACTTTTTGAACACCCCCTTGACGAACTCACCAGCAATTTCTTGCGGGTTGAGACCTTGTTTTCTAGAGTCGATGTGCTGATCAATCGGTTTTTTGCCATAGACCACCACTTTTGCCTTTTGTGCCTTTTTGAAATTGCCGATTTAGACGATCAATTTGACTTAAGCGCCCAAATCTTGGTGCAACTGAATGCCCAAAAAACCAAATTGAATGGCTTTAAAGGCAACCCCAAGGTTTCTGTCACGGTTCTGACAGAACTGCTTGGGCAGGTTGAACAACATATCGTGGCACTGCAATCGCAAAAAAAGAAGTTGGCTCACATGATTGCCGACGATGAATGGCTGTACAAGCTTCGCGAAGGCATGGGACTGCCTGGCGGAACCAGCCCATTTGATGCACCTCGATATTTTGCTTGGCAACACCGCAGCGGCGAAGATCGAAGGGAAGACCTTTTAAATTGGCTAGATTTCTTCAAACCCCTCAGAGACAGCGTTGCCTTTTTGATGGGACTCACTCGAGGCAATGCATCTCACTCTCGTTTAGTCGCCAAGGGCGGTGAGTTTAGACAAAGCATTCCTCAAGGAAAATGCAAGCTGGTTCAAATTTGGGTAGACCCCAAACTCAAAGCGACGCCCGAAGTCCACGGCAACAAACTCATGGTGACCATTCGGTTTATAGACCGTGGGCCCAAAGGACAAACCAGCGCCTGCTTAGACGATATTCCCTTTGAACTTGGCATGGTCATGGAGCAGTAATTCAAAAGTACTCTTTAGCCGTACAAGTTTTCTAAACTCAAGCGCTTGTAATTTGCTAAAATTCCCCAATTAGGGAGCAAACGTGGCAAATCCAGCAGATTCACTTGAAAGCGTCGTTATTGGCGATGGCGTTACCGTCAAGGGGGTGTTTTTTATACCCTCCAAAGCCGTGGTCAATGGCATCATTGAGGGCGACCTAACAGCTGAAGAAGTTTTGATTGGCCCCACTGGCAAAATCACGGGCCGTATTTCGGCCAAAGTGATTGATGTTCGCGGTCAACTGCACAACACGGTGGTGAGCGAGAAGAGTCTGATTATTCGCTCTACTGGCAAGATCACCGGCAAGATTCATTACGTCGAAATTGAAATTGAAAAAGGTGGCGAGATCGAAGGAACTTTGACTCAAGCCATTGAAGGTACGCTGAACGCGGCCGCAATTTTAAACACCGGCCCAGCGTCTGTTTAACCGGCACCTGACATGCAATTAGCAAAATTGCTTTGGCTAAGTGCGTTGTCGCTTCCCTCTACTTTGCTTCATTGGTGGCGCAAAGATTACCAAGATTCAAGAATTATTTTTGAACAAAACGGTGACCTCCAGTATTTTGCGATCTCTGCCAAACTCCAACGCATGTTGGTTCGTGGCAGTATCGTTACGCTCACCTCTTTGTCCACGGCGCTGATTGTTCTTTCAATCATCACCATCAGCCTGCAAATCAGTAGAGCTCGGCTTGAGAAATCACATCAAGAAGTTTTCAAAGCCCTCGTCAGTGGCACTGCCGACGCTCAATCTGGTGAAGCCCTCGACATGAGCGAAGATCAGATGGTTGCTTTGGCTCAGTCTATTCGCGACAGAGACATGAGCATTCGCCGTTATGTTGACACCTCCACGGCTGCGGTGTCCCAAGAAAATGTATCCCTCAAATCTCAACTAGATTCATCTGGTTTGACCGAAAAGATTGTCAAAATTATTCAGCAAAACAATCCCAAGGGCGGATTCAACTTAACGGACGACATTAACAACAACCCCTTACTCCGAGGCAAAGTGGCCGATGAATTGGCGACAAATCGTGCACTGCGCGATGTTTTGTTTGCACTGCCAAACAAAATGCCTGTGAGCAATTATTCTCTGACCTCAGACTTTGGCATTCGCAAACACCCCATCACCGGTCAATCTCACTTTCACACGGGCTTGGACCTGCTTAGCGAAAATGGAAACGACAAGGTTCACCCGGTCAAGGAAGGCGTGGTCGTTCTTTCACAAAATCACCCACAATACGGAAATACGGTTGTAGTGCGCCACACCAATGGCATTGAATCGCTGTATGCCCACATGTCGCAGTTGTTGGTTAAAGTTGGTGACAAAGTTAACCACGAATCAGTCTTGGGTTACATTGGCAACACGGGCGTTTCCACTGGGAAGCACTTACACCTAGAAATATTGGTGGGTGGCTATCCTGTCAACCCACAAAAAGTCATCCGGACGGCTCAGCATGTTCAACAAATTCAAATCAGCTCCAAATAACGCCACCACAGTCCCTGAAGAAGCGGTTGAACCAGTCGCGCCCGAAGAGATTGTGCTAGTTAAAGAAGAAGAGCCTGACATGACGGTTGCGCCGGCCACCACACCCAACGTCACGCCCAATGTCTTGCCAAGTGCATCTCAGCAGCGCGGCAACGGAGTGATGGGCATGTTTCAGGCCAACGTTTCCAAGCCTTCTATCCTGAGCGAAGGCTTCTACTTCAAGGGCGAGTTGTCTGCCAAAGGCACCATCCACGTTGAAGGCTCTTTGAACGGTCAGGTTCAAGTAGATGAGTTGACCATTGGCTCGCGCGGTCAAGTTGATGGCATTGTGAACTGCAAAAACTTTCACATCAAGGGCCGATTTTCAGGCACGGCCACATGCGAAGAGCTCACAGTTACATCCTCTGCAACTGTCGATGGCCATGTGGTTTACAAAACACTTTCTGTTCAAAAAGGCGCGTCTATCAAGGGTGAGTTGCTTTTAGCAAAGTAATCACCATCGCACCATTCCATGAACCCTAATTAACTCTAAGTCGCTTTCAAAATGAACCCTACCACCAAACAAAACAGCGTTTTCATCGGCGAAGGCGTTTCCTTCAAAGGCAGCATCAACGCACCTGACGAAGCCGTGATTGAAGGTCAATTTGATGGCGACCTGACAGTGAGCAATTTACTCATTGGCCAAACAGGCCGTGTAACAGGCACCATCAAGGCAGATCGTGTGGACGTTAAGGGCGAGCTGAACAAAGACATCAGCAGCCGCCAGCTGTTGATCGTTCGCAGCACTGGCAAAGTGAACGGCACATTAGAGTACGGTGAAATTGAAATTGAACGCGGCGGTCAAGTTCGCGGCAACATGAGCCAAGTTTAAGAAACCTCATGGCGTGTTCAATCACGCATGTGTAAAGGGCCTCATCAGAGGCCCTTTTGTTTTGCTTGAACAGCCTTTATTTGTAATTGCTGGTTCGCAGGAAGGCGGGCAATACGGCCTTCACTTTGTCTTGGAAAGTGGTCTTTGCAAAATCATTGGCTGCATTAACGGGCCTGATGCTGGCCTTTTGATTCATGCCGGCACGGAACCTGTCTAGGATGGAGCCGCTCATTTTGGGCTGGTACAAGCTGGCCGTACTTTTCTTTTCACTCAATTGGCTGCGGCCCAGTTGGACAACGGCATTGCCAAAGTCAATGAAGTTTTCACGAATTTCTTGGCTTTGCGTTGTGACAAAAAACTCTGTTCCAAAAAACTCACTGGCTGTTTCATTGAACATCACAGGGGGTGACATGAAAAAGCTGGTATTGAATGACTGCATGAACACGTTGGAATAGGTTTCCAAATTGGCCACTCGGCTGGGCACAATGACCAACTTGGGCGGCGTTCTCATCATAGAGTTGAAAACAAATCCGAAGCGGTTGACAAACTCTAGTGTGCTGTCCAGTTCGACACGCGACAAAGAGGTTGGGACCAGCACCAAATCGAAATCAAACAAAAATTCGGCTGGCAAAATATCTGTCCATGTCAGGTCGGCGATGATCACTTCGGTTTCGCTTGAGACACTTCTGAGTGCTTGCTTAGCCTGCAGCAAAGCCAGGCCAGAGCCTTTGTTATTGGGTGATTGAACAGAAATGCACTGTATGCCCAGAGGTGCAGCATTTCTGACCCACTTGCCAGCCGTGGCTTGGTGGTCTAGATCTACCAGGCTAGTGGTTTTTTGAGCCACATGGGCAAAAAAAGCAGCCAAATTGGCAGAAACAGTGCTTTTCCCTACGCCACCTTTTTGACTGGTGATTAGGATTTTCAGTTTAGCTGTCATCTGTAACTCACTGTATTCAAAGAAAAAAGAACTTAACAATTGCGTGGGGGGAAGATTTGCCCTATTATAGAATTTACATAAAAAAAAGATTCTTGGCAACTTATTTTTCTAAAGGACCCCCATGAGCCAGCAAAACCCTAAGCTCGTGATGATGCGTTTTGACCCCAGAGCCGGTTGGGTTCAGCCATCTGAGGAGCGCATTGAAGTAGACGAAGATGAGGCGCAAGTGCGTCAACCTAAAGCGTCATCGCAGCCGCAATCTGTCAATCCGGCACCTCTTTTAAGGGAAGCCCCACCCCCCTCTTCAGCGGCTAAAGCACCTGCGCCAGAGTCACTGACCGAGTTAGGCGCCTCCATTGTTGAGGTTTTCAATTCACTCAAACTTGACGATCCTCGGCTTGAAATTTGGACGCAAGTCAATGCCAGCATTGAAAAGATTTCTGAAAAAATAAACGAGCAAAAGTTTCTGGAACAGAAACTTCATGAAGTGGCCATTGACATCGAAAATTTGCGCAATTTGACCGCTGAGTTTGTCAATCACGCCTATCAAAACGAAGTCGAGATTCATGCCACATCCAAAGTTCGCGTCCAAATTGCCGAGTCTTTGAATCAACGAATTAAGAATGCATTGAAGACATGAAGTTGTGGCGTAAGTTTTCCAGTTTTTTGGCCAATTCGTTTTTCGTTTTAAATTGGATGGGCTTTGTTTGGGTCAGCTTTGTCATGGCCTCTGGCAAAGATGGCTTAAGCGTCTTCTTAACCTTGCCATGGGGTTCATTTCTCACCGAGCTTTCAAACATAAGCCCTCAGGGCAATGTTGACTCTGGCAGCGTATGGATTGCTTGGCTCATTCTTAGCTTAGCCTATACATGGGCCATGCTGGCACGCCAACGCTCACTTCATACAGCAAGCAACCCAACCCACCTGGATGTTGCCAGTTTGGTCAAAAACAAAAAGCGGGAAATTGAGTCAGATCCTGAATTAAAACAAAGCCTGAACAAACTCAATCAGCTGCTCAAAAACTCCTGATGCAGGTGCATTTGCCTTTTCAAGCCGCTGCTGCTTAACTTAACGTTTTTCTTTAGCAACCTGCGCGTTTTGAATAGCGGCCTTGGCACCCGAGGCCGAATCTGAGGCGGTTTTGTTTTGAATCACCAAGCCCAACAGCCTGGCGCCATGCTCAACTGCAATCGAGCCATAAGAAATATCACCATTCACAACAGAGTCTTTGTGAAACTCGACCCGCTCAGCCGCATAAATATTGCCATCCACCTTGCCAGCCACCATGATGCGGTGTGCGGTAATGTCGCCAGTGACTTCGCCTGAAGAGCCAATGGCCACTGTAATTTTATTGCCCGCAGCAGATTCAATATTGCCAAGCACTTTGCCATCAATTCGAACGCTGTCTAGCAACACCAAGCGGCCATGAATAGTGGTCGTTTGGCCAATCAGTGTGTCAAATCTTTCTTGACTGGAAACGAAAGATTTTTCTTTGAGTTTTTCAAACATAGAGGATGTGTTTCAGATGGCCACGCTTGGAGGACATCAATTGTTCAGAGATTTGGCAGGCAGCACCAGCATAGGATTGAGAACCCGCCCGTTTTGAAAAACTTCGTAATGCAAATGCGGGCCCGTCGATCGACCCGTACTTCCTACATTGCCGATAAGCGCGCCCCTGGTCAACTGGGCGTTTTCTGCCACAAGTCGCTTGCTTAAATGCGCATACCTTGTGACGTAATTTTCTGCATGCTTGATTTCAATCACGTTGCCATAGCCGTTATCCCATTCTGAACGAATGACAACACCCGGCGCAGTGGCCAGCACAGGCGTGCCCACTTCAGCAGAAAAATCAAGTCCTTCGTGCATGGCCAATGCGCCTGTAAAGGGGTCGTTGCGTATACCGAACCCGCTGGTCAATCGAAAATCAGCCTGAATGGGCGACCCAATGGGCAAGGCTTCTAACCAACTTAATTGGCCCTGCCATTGCTTTTCATAATGGACTAACTTGGAAGCAATTTCATCTAAATCAGCTGCTGTTTGTTGCAATTCGGTCTGCAGGGGCAAACGGAAAAAACCATTTTTAAACATGGGCGAAACAAAGGGGCCGCCCTTTGCATCATCTTTCGATGGGGGCTTGACCTTGACACCCAAGGGTGTAGCCAGGTCCATGAACTTGTTTTTCAAAGACTCTAGCCGCTTGACTTCAGCAATGGTTTGTTCCATGGAGTTTCGCACTTGCTCAAGGCGTTGGCGATAAATGGCCTCCATGCGTTGCTGTTCAGCTTCCGTGGTGACACCGCCCATGGTGCGCGCCAAGTCGGGGTTGTATTCCACTGCAAAGCGCAAGCCTATCCAATTCAACAAGAAACCCAAGAGCATGAGGGCTAAGCCAAGCGCAAGCGCACCCCGTACGACCGTGCGTGCGGTGATAGAAATCGATTTAACCTGGCCGGTCGGGCCAGAGAGCCACATGAGTTGCATGGAAGTTTTTGGGTCGGGAGGCGTATTTTAGGGATTCACCCTTCTAACGTCTACTAAAAAAACGCGAAATTTGGTCAAACCACCGAATCTGATTGCTATATTCACATAGTCTGAATATGATGCTGAATCTTTGCGCCCTCAGCTAACTTAAAAAACCAATTATTTAGTATGCAAAAACAGCAGCTTAACTGGTCCCAAGAGCATGGGGCGCTACTAAAAAAATTGCGGGAAAACGCAAGGCTAGACGTCTCCTCGTTGGCGCACCGCAATACGGTTTCTAAATCTCAAGTGATTCAACTTGAGGACGGCGGAGACAGCTCCTTTTACAACCCATACATCAAGTACAGCACAGGCAAGAAGTTACTGAAGTTCCTGGGGCATGACTTGTTAGAAACAACGGCTGCGCAACCAGCCTCATTGGAGCCTGCCAAGACCATTCCTCTTGAACCCATTGCCCCTTTAGCTACAGCTGTTTCTTTGCCAACGGCGGAGCCCACGGCATTGGCGCCAATTCAGCCAACGCCTAACGCCCCTGAAGCACCTCCAAACACATTGAAGCCCAGTTCAGAAAATGCGCCTTCTGCTGTGACTGCAAAAAATATGACTTGGGGGCTGTTGTTAGTGGGTATGGCTTGCTTCGCATTTTTTGGACTACTTGACTCGGACAAAATTCAGCCCAGTGCACCTGCAGCCAAAAGCGCTGTGACGGACAACTTACCCACCGCTGAAGTCAAGCCAGTGGCAGAAGAGAGCAAATCACAAGGTCAAGAACAAAACATTCAGCCCACAACTGCGCCAGCTGACGCTGCAACCAGTGCCGCCAATTCAGCATCTGCTCAAAAAGCACAAGAAGTCGCCACAGCCATGTCTGAGAATGCCAAGAAGTGCTTATGGAAAGATGCAGAAACTGAGTTGGTTCCTGCCACACCCAAGAAGGCGCCAGAATATGTTTACATGGTTGCCTCGAAAGACATGTTTGTTTGCGTGATGGATGGCAATGATCGTGTGGCGGCACTTAACTTGAAAAACGGCGAGCGCCGCAGCATTTACGGACCTGCACCTTTCAAAGTTCAATCGGCCAGCTTGCCTGAATTGCAAGTGTTCTTCCAAGGCACACCCATTGCCATTCCTTCTGAAGATATCAAGCAGATTAAATTAAACCCCGCGCCCTGGAAATAATTTTCAATGTCAAGCGCCAGCGCGCTTGCCTTTTGTCAGGTCAACACCCAACTGCTTGAGTTTGCGATACAGGTGAGTACGCTCTAAGCCTGTTTTATCGGCCACGCGCGTCATGGAGCCACCTTCGTTGGAGAGGTGGAACTCAAAATAGGCTTTTTCAAAAGCATCTCTTGCATCGCGCAAGGGCAGGTCGAGATCAAAACTTTGTGAAACTTGCAGCGCGTTTTCGTGGCCATTGCCAGCGCCCACATGGGCTGAAGCCGCAGCGCCTGCAGGCAATTGAGAGGCCTGGTAAGCCGCAGCGGCTTGACGCACTTGATCGCGCGCCAAACCTTGTTCTACCGTTTTCAAAAGTTTTTGCAGCGTAATGGGTTTTTCTAAAAACGCCTGCGCGCCAATGCGAATAGCGTCTACGGCTGTGTCAATGGTGGCGTGGCCACTCATCATAATCACGGGCATGTTCAAGAGGCCACTGGTTGACCATTCTTTGAGCAATGTCACGCCATCGGTGTCGGGCATCCAAATGTCCAACAGCACCAGATCGGGCCGAGTGCGAAGTCGGGCCTCACGGGCTTGGGCTGCATTCTCGGCCAGCTCGACGTTGTGCCCTTCATCGCTCAAGATTTCCGAGAGCAAATCGCGAATGCCTAGCTCGTCATCCACCACCAAAATATTTGCCATGTTGCTCTTAGTTGCCTCTAATTTGCATCGACTGTGCCGTCTGTAATGAACACTTCATTGATTCTAAAAATGCCTGCTTGGTTTAAGCCTGACCCGTTTTCTCGACACTGAATGATAACGACACTTGGGCCCCTTTGACCACCCCCTCTTCAACTCGATTGGCAATGTCCAAACGGGCACCATGTTCGTCGGCAATTTTCTTCACAACGGCCAAGCCCAAACCGGTGCCTTTGGTCTTGGTCGTCACATACGGCTCAAACGCCCGCTGCAAAATATTGGGGGCAAATCCTGTGCCTTCATCCAGCACCGTTAACTTGACACGCTTGCGAGCCGGGCTCCAGCGGGTGACCAACATCACATGGGTTTGCGGGTCGCTGGCGTCTTGAGCATTTTGCAGTAAGTTGTGAACCACTTGGCGCAGTTGTTGGGCATCGCCCTCTATCAGTGGCAATGTGGGGTCAAGGTCGGTAAACACCTGGGCACGTGTGACTCGCTCCGCAGGCTCTGGAGCGTAGAGTCCCATCACATCCAAGATCAATTGGTTCAAGTCTAGCGGCTTGAGTTCTGCCGAGGGCAAGCGGGCGTAATCGCGGAACTCATTGACCAGGCGCTTCATGGCCGCTACTTGCTCCACGATGGTCTTGACTGATTTGGACAAAACAGTCTGATCGGCCTCATCTAGTTTGCCATCGAGCTTTCGCTCCAAGCGCTCGGCCGACAACTGAATGGGCGTGAGGGGGTTCTTAATTTCATGCGCCAACCGGCGCGCCACCTCGCCCCAAGCCTGCGAGCGTTGGGCCGACACAATTTCAGAAATGTCGTCAAAAACCAAGAGGCGCATGCCATCCGGCAAAATGGCGCCGCGTGCCACCAGGGTGACGGCGGTGGCTTCCAAGCCTTGGCCAGACGCATGAATTTCAAATGACTTTTGCCAATGGTCGAGCTCATGGCGGTCTTTGTCAGCCGACAACAATTCAAACTGCTCTTGAACACCCGACGCAAAATGTTGCAAATTGGGCAAGCTCAAAAACGAGGCCTTGGCGTGGGCGGCCAAAGGTACTTTCAAAATACGGGTGGCACCCGGGTTGGAAGACTGAATGGCGCCTCGCGCATTCAACACAATCACGCCAGCGGTCAGGTTGTCCAGAATAGTTTGAAGGTTTTCTCTGGCTGCACCGAGTTGGGTCAAACTGCGCTCTACGGCGCTTCGCGCGTCAGAGAGTTGCTGCGTCATTTCTGCGAATGAGCGGGTCAAACCACCCAATTCGTCATTGCCTTGGAGCGTGTATTTGGGGCTTAAGTCTCCCGAAGCCACCTGCCGCATACCGTGTGCCAACAACAACAAAGGGCGGGCCAATTGATTGCCCAACAACACCGCCAATAAAACAGCGGCCAGCACCGCCATGATGAGGCTCAGGGTGAGCGTACCAATGTACATTTTGCGCAGGCCATCGCGGGCCAAAGCACGCTCTTGGTACTCACGGTTGGCCAATTGCACATCGAGCGCGTTGGCCACCAAGGTAGCGGGCAGTTCTTGAGAAATTTGCAAAACCCAGGGGTCCTCTCGCAAACTGAGGCTGTTTTGCGGCACCAGCGTCAGAACTTTGATGCGGCCGGTGGGCGCACCCACTGTTTCGTCCAGCCCCTCCACAATTTCGACGCTGAGTTTGTTCCGCACTTGTTTGAACTGCGCCGCGGTGGGCCGTTCGGGGCGAATGGCAAAGCGAGATTGACCCGCAGACGCTATCAAACGGCCATCAAGGGACCAAAGCACAGCGTCGTTGGCGTCCATTTGGGTGCGAACGCGGTCTAGGTTGATCGCAGCGCTGGCTTCTTGAACATCGACCAACTGCTGCGCTGCCACGCGAGATTGTTTGGCCAGATCGCCTGAGAGTGTGTCAAGGGTAGCGCGGCCCAAGTTCAAGCCGGCCACCAAGGCGCCCTCCACCTTCACATCGAACCAGCTCTCAATGGAGCGCGACACGAACTGATAAGACACCACATAAATCAAGACGCCCGGCACCAAGCCCACAAGCGCAAAAATGGCCGCCAATTTAACCAACAAGCGGGAGCCAAATTGGCCCTGGCGCAAGCGAATGATCAAGCGGGTTAAACCCCAGACCAGCCCCAATAACAAGAGCACCGCCACAATGGTGTTGACCATGTAAAGGCGGTCGTAATTGCGGTCGTAGAGCGCTCGGTTGCTGGTGGCCTGCGTTAAAAGTACCAACAGACCCAAACCGATGGTCAACAAAATGGTCACGCCAATGCCCACCACCCACCTGACCGTTTTGGAGGCTTGCGTGCCAGTGGCAATTCGATCTTGTTGGTTCCGTTTCATGATGAAAACTTGCGTTGTCGGATACCGTTAACGCCCTAAATCAGAAGACAGACGGAGGGTTTTTTGGGTGCTCACATTCCATTCCGATTGGGTCCCAGCCATGATTTGGAAGGGTCTTGGCAATTGCGACACATCCAAACGAAATTTGAAACTCAAGGTGTATTTGTTGTCACTGTCTAGGTCTGCGACATCGGCCAATTTCCAATTGACTGTTCTGCGAATGGCCGCCAAGGCTTCTGGCAAGGTTTCAAATGTTTGCGACAAGCTATTGGCCAAGCCCCCCGCGCCAATGGGGTCACGCGACACATTCAAACGCCACATGCGGGTGAGGGGTTGGTAGGCCAAGCGGTAATGCCGCGCAATCAAGCCAATTTTCTTGTCATACCAATACCAACGATCGCGCGAAAGATCTACTTCAGTCACAAAATAAATGGGCATGCCTTTTTGCAAGGCATCTTCGATGGTGCTGCTAAGGTCTAAGCGCAAGGTACTTTGAAGCAGCAATGCGCCCTCTGAACGCTCAAGTCGCAATTGCGAGACCTCAACCTGCGAGTTGCTAGAGCTTTGGGCATGCGAGGGCCCTACAAAAGCAGCCCAAAAAAACACACCCACACACAGCGCACGAAGCCAAAGACTTGTGCGCGCCATGCCATTCAACTTAAGTTGAACGCTTTTCCAGCAGTGCGTAATAAAAACCGTCATGTTCACCCATGCCATTGTCGCGGAGACTGGTGTCAGATGTGGCACCAGAGGGTGTTAAATGCCCTGGAGAGGGCAAGATCAGGGCATCAGTGTTGTGCTGAACAAACGTTTGGATTTGAGTTTCGCCCTCGGCTTTGAAAACCGAACAGGTGCAATAAAGCAATCTGCCCCCAGGCTTGACCAAAGGCCACAACGCCCTTAAGAGCTTGGCTTGAATGGCTGCCAATTGCGGTACATCGGTCTCTCGGCGCAACCAGCGTACATCGGGGTGCCGACGGCCTATGCCCGATGCCGTGCAAGGCGCGTCCAACAAAATGCCGTCAAAGCTTTGGCCATCCCACCAATCGGCCGTGTCGGCGGCATCGGCCGCAATGATTTCAGCGCGTACCTTAAGTCGGTCTAGGTTCTGCTGAATTCGTTCACAGCGCACAGGATCTACATCCAAGGCAAGGACTTGCGCTGTGGGGTCACACTCCATCAAATGGCCTGTTTTGCCACCGGGTGCAGCGCACGCATCCAGCAGTCGCAAGGCTTGATCTGACTTTTGCAAACCCTTTAACAACAGGGGTGCCGCCAATTGCGCAGCCGCATCTTGCACAGAGGCATGACCTTCTAAAAATCCGGGCAGTTGTTGCACAGGCACAGCCTTGGTCAATTGAACACCCACATCGCCCACTGCTTTGGCCGAAATGCCTTGGGCCTCTAAGGCCTGCAAATAAGCTTGCACGCTGTGATGCTGAGCGTTGACACGCAGTGTCATGGGCGCCGCCGATTGAGCGGCCTGCAAAATGTCTTGCCACTTTTGCGGATGGTCGGTTTGCAAGCGCTTGACCCACCAAGCTGGATGGCTCCACTGCGCTGTGATGTCGGCTTCGGTTTGTGCCAACAAGGCTTCGCGCTCTCTTAAAAAACGGCGCAAGCACGCGTTGATGAACGGCGCTTGGGCGCGCATGTCTTTGTGCCGGCGTGCGGCTTCTACCGCTTGGTTCACCAAGGTGTGAACTGGGTAGGGTGCCAATTCGTCTTGCCATGACAAGGCCAGGGCGGTGCACAACAAGGCATCTGCTTGCGAAGGGGGTGCTTTGCGGGCCAAGCATTTTCGCAAGGCCACGGCGCGGCCCCACCAGCGCATGCTTTGAAACGACAAGGCTTGTGCGCCAGGTCGCAAGTCTTTGGGCACAGCCTCGATGGCAGCGGTCATGGATCTGCCTGTTTGAACGGCTTGCGCCACTTGGGCTGCAGCTTGCAGCAATTGCCAAAGCGGGGCTTGTAAAGTTGGCTGCAAGTAGAACCTTTAAGGATGCCTGAGCATTAGGCAAGCAGGTCTTTAATGTCCAGCGTTTGCGCAGGCACAAAATTCAATTGCTTGGCCAGCACACTGGCTGGAAATTGCAACACGGCGTCGTTGTACTTGGTTGCGGCTTGGTTGTAGGCATCCATCAAAGGCCACGCCTGCGCTTTCAAGCGGTCAAACTTATAGGGCAGTGGGTCAATGAACCACGTGGCTTCGCCACTCTGACCCGCTCGCACTTCCGCCTTGGCCCACGCCGCCAAGGCCAAACGATTTTGATTGACCCTGCTCATCACAACAGGCGTGAGGGCTTGTGTTCGCGCCAGGTCCAAGCTGTCTGACAGGTCTTCAAGAATGGCCAACAGATTGAGATCGCGCTCATTTTTCAACAAGGCCTCTGGCAATGCCGCTTCTTCCATTTCACTCAGCATGTCGCGCATGGACGCTGGCAAGTTGCCCTGCAGCCACACCAGCACACGAATCAATTGCGCATCCACTGCGGCAAACTGTTTGGCCACGCTTGCGCGCAACACCACCAAACGGTTGTAGGCACCAACAGCCCAAAAAAACAGGACTGCCAAGATGGAACAAAAAATCAGAAGGGCCATGTTGTTGTCATTGTGAATGAAAACATATTAAAAAAAACGCCCCTGCCCGCGTTCACGGATCAGAGGCGCTCTTCATTCCGACCTAAGCCGGAAGTCGATCAGGCTTTCGAGTCAGCAGCGTTGGCTGCGTCTTCGGTTAACTGCTGGGCTTCGGCCAATTCAACGGCTTCGGCTTCTGTAATGGCGCGGCGTTCTGCCTCGTCCATCGCATCTTTGGCGGCACGGGCTTTGTGATAAGCCAAGCCGGTACCGGCAGGAATCAGGCGACCCACAATGACGTTCTCTTTCAAACCACGCAACTCGTCGCGCTTGCCCATGATGGCAGCCTCGGTGAGCACGCGGGTGGTTTCCTGGAAGGAAGCCGCAGAGATGAACGAGTCGGTCGACAAAGAAGCCTTGGTGATACCTAGCAACAAGTTGCTGAAGGTTGCAGGAATTTTGCCTTCGGCGCGCAATGCGTCGTTGGTGTTCAAAATTTCTGAACGCTCGACTTGTTCACCTGAGATGTAGTTGGATTCACCAATGTTCTCAACCACCACACGGCGCAGCATCTGACGCACGATCACTTCGATGTGCTTGTCATTGATCTTCACGCCTTGCAAACGGTAAACGTCTTGCACTTCGTCAACGATGTAGCGAGCCAGCTCTTCCATGCCGAGCAAGCGCAAGATGTCTTGTGGGTCGGCTGGGCCGTCCACAACGCTCTCGCCCTTGTTGACCACCTGGCCTTCGTGGACCACGATGTTCTTCTCTTTGGGAATGAGTTCGTCCCACACTTTGCCGTCTGGGTCGGTGATCTGCAAACGAACCTTGCCTTTGGTCTCTTTACCAAACGACACCGTACCGGTCATCTCGGCCAACATGCCCTTGTCTTTAGGACTGCGTGCTTCGAACAGTTCGGCCACACGTGGCAAACCGCCGGTAATGTCGCGGGTCTTTTGACCTTCAACAGGGATACGCGCCAAGACTTCGCCTGGGCCCACATCCTGACCGTCGCGCACTTGGATGAGTGAGCCGATTTGGAAACCGATGGTCACTGAGTGATCGGTGCCAGGAATCTTCACTTCTTTGCCAGCAGCGTCGATCAGTTTGACCTGAGGACGAACCACTTTGGTAGAGCCACGACGCTTTGGATCGATCACCACCAAGGTGGACAAGCCGGTCACTTCGTCTAGCTGCTTAGCCACAGTCAGGCCTTCTTCGACATTCTCGAATTTGGTCTGACCTGCAAACTCAGTGATGACTGGGCGTGTGAGCGGATCCCAATTGGCCAAAATTGCACCGGCCTTGATGGCCTTGTCGACCTTGACTGTCAGGATGGCACCGTAAGGTACTTTGTGACGCTCACGCTCGCGGCCATGCTCGTCTTGAATGATGATTTCGCCAGAACGAGAAATCACCACCAACTCGCCTTTGCTGTTGGTCACGTAGCGCATGGCGGCATTGAAGCCGATCAAACCACTTGACTTGGCTTCGACGCTAGAGGCTACAGAAGCACGTGATGCCGCACCACCGATGTGGAACGTACGCATGGTCAACTGAGTACCAGGTTCGCCAATGGACTGAGCAGCAATCACACCCACGGCTTCGCCGTTGTTGATCAAGCCGCCACGACCCAAGTCGCGGCCGTAGCACATGGCGCACAAACCAAAGCGTGTAGCGCAAGTGAGGGCTGTGCGAACTTTGACTTCGTCAACCGCCACGGCTTCAAAGATTTCGAGCATGTCTTCGTCAAGCAAGGTGCCAGCAGGCGCCAGCAATTCACGAGACTCAGGGTGCAAGACTTCGTCGGCCAAAGTGCGGCCCAAGATGCGATCGCGCAGTGATTCAATCACTTCACCGCCTTCAACGATGGCGCGCATGAGCGAGCCGTCGGTGGTGCCGCAATCGAGTTCCTTGACCACCAAGTCTTGTGTCACGTCAACCAAACGACGTGTCAAATAACCTGAGTTGGCTGTCTTCAAAGCGGTGTCGGCCAAGCCTTTACGCGCACCGTGTGTTGAGATGAAGTACTGCAGCACATTGAGGCCTTCACGGAAGTTGGCCGTGATGGGGGTTTCAATGATCGAGCCATCAGGCTTGGCCATCAAACCACGCATACCTGCCAACTGACGAATCTGAGCCGCAGAACCGCGGGCGCCAGAGTCGGCCATCATGTAAATGGAGTTGAACGATTCTTGCTCAACTTCTTTGCCATGACGGTCAATGGTTTTTTCTTTGCGCAGTTGGTCCATCATGACCTTGGACACGGCGTCGCCGGCTTTGCCCCAAATGTCAACGACCTTGTTGTAACGCTCGCCAGAAGTGACCAGACCCGACACATACTGCTGCTCAATGTCTTTCACTTCTTTTTCGGCTTCAGAAATGATGGCGCCCTTTTCTGGGGGAACCAACATGTCGTCGATGCCAATCGAGATGCCAGAGCGTGTGGCCAAACGGAAACCGTTTTGCAACAGCTTGTCGGCAAACACCACGGTCTCTTTCAAACCGCACTTGCGGAAAGACGTGTTGATGAGCTTGGAAATTTCTTTCTTCTTAAGTGCTTTGTTGATGTTCTCGAAAGCCAAGCCTTTAGGCAAGATTTCGGACAACAAGGCACGGCCCACCGTGGTGTAAACCATGTTGGTAGAAGGCGTGAACTCTTTGGTTTCTTTGTTCAGAATCCAATCGGTCACGCGCACACTGATCTTGGCAGTGAGCTCAACAGCGCCAGCATCCAAAGCGCGCTGAACTTCGCCGATGTCGGAGAAGATCAAGCCTTCGCCTTTGGCGTTGATGCGTTCGCGGGTGGTGTAGTACAAGCCCAGCACCACGTCTTGTGACGGCACGATGGAAGGTTCGCCGTTGGCTGGGAACAGCACGTTGTTGGAGGCCAGCATGAGCGTGCGGGCTTCCATTTGTGCTTCCACAGACAATGGAATGTGGACGGCCATTTGGTCACCGTCGAAGTCGGCGTTGAAGGCCGCGCAAACGAGGGGGTGCAACTGAATGGCTTTGCCTTCAATGAGCAAGGGCTCAAATGCCTGAATGCCCAAGCGGTGCAAAGTAGGCGCACGGTTCAACATGACGGGGTGCTCTTTGATCACCTCTTCCAAGATGTCCCACACCACCGGTGTACCGGCTTCAACTTCTTTCTTGGCCGCCTTGATGGTGGTCGCGATGCCCATGGCTTCGAGACGTGCAAAGATGAATGGCTTGAACAACTCGATGGCCATCAACTTAGGCAAACCGCACTGGTGCAGTTTGAGTGTTGGGCCCACGGTAATGACGGAACGACCAGAGTAGTCGACGCGCTTACCCAACAAGTTTTGACGGAACCGGCCGCTCTTGCCTTTGATCATGTCGGCCAAAGATTTGAGGGCACGCTTGTTGGCGCCGGTCATGGCTTTACCGCGGCGACCATTGTCGAGCAATGAGTCAACGGCTTCTTGCAACATGCGCTTTTCGTTGCGCGCAATGATCTCTGGCGCTTTCAACTCAAGCAAACGGCGCAGACGGCTGTTGCGGTTAATGACTCGGCGGTACAAATCGTTCAAGTCGGAAGTGGCAAAGCGGCCGCCGTCTAGAGGCACCAAAGGACGCAGGTCCGGTGGCAACACGGGCAGCACTTCGAGCACCATCCACTCAGGCTTGATACCTGACTTCTTGAAAGCCTCGAGCACTTTCAAGCGCTTGGAGTTTTTCTTGACCTTGACTTCAGAGCCCGTGAGATCGCCACGCAGACGCTCAATTTCGGATTCGATTTCAATGCTGTGCAACAAGTCTTTGATGCCTTCCGCGCCCATCTTGGCTTGGAACTCATCGCCGTACTCTTGCAATTTGGCATCGTAGTCGTCTTCGGTCATGATGCTGTACTTCTTCAGCGGTGTCATGCCGGGGTCGGTGACCACGTAGGCTTCAAAGTAAAGCACGCGCTCGATGTCACGCAGGGTCATGTCCAAGACCAGGCCCAAACGGCTTGGCAATGATTTCAAGAACCAGATGTGTGCGCAAGGTGCAGCCAAGTCAATGTGACCCATGCGTTCGCGGCGCACCTTGGTCTGTGTGACTTCAACGCCGCACTTCTCGCAGATCACGCCGCGGTGCTTCAAGCGCTTGTATTTACCGCACAAGCATTCGTAGTCTTTGATAGGGCCAAAAATCTTGGCGCAAAACAAACCATCACGCTCAGGCTTGAACGTGCGGTAGTTGATGGTTTCAGGCTTTTTAACTTCGCCAAAAGACCAAGAACGGATTTTTTCGGGTGAAGCCAAGCCAATGCGGATGGCATCAAAATGCTCGTCCGGTGTGAACTGCTTGAACAGGTCCAGAAGTGATTTCATGAGACTCTTCCTTTTATTAATCTAGCAGGGGTTCAAGAACGCTCGAGTTCAATGTCGAGACCAAGGGAACGAATTTCCTTGACCAACACGTTGAACGATTCGGGCATGCCGGCACTGATGGTGTGCTCGCCTTTGACAATGCTTTCGTACACTTTGGTACGACCTTGCACGTCGTCGGACTTGACCGTGAGCATTTCTTGCAACACGTAAGAGGCACCGTAAGCTTCCAAAGCCCACACCTCCATCTCGCCGAAACGCTGGCCACCAAACTGGGCCTTGCCGCCCAAAGGCTGCTGCGTGACCAGTGAGTAAGGACCTGTGGAACGGGCGTGCATTTTGTCGTCGACCAAGTGGTGCAACTTCAAGAAGTGCATGTAACCAATGGTGGTAGGGCGCTCAAAGGCATCACCTGTGCGGCCATCAAACAAATGCGCTTGTGTGCGCGTGGCTGTGAGGCCTTTGCGTGCAGCCACATCGTCGGGGTAGGCCATTTTCAACATGGTGCGAATTTCTTCTTCCGCAGCACCGTCGAACACAGGCGTAGCAAAGGGCAAACCACCTTTGAGGTTTTCTGCCATGGCCAAGACGTCTGTATCAGACAACTTGGACAAGTCTTCTTTGCGGCCAATGCCGTTGTAGAGTTCTTCGAACAAGGTACGGAACTCGGCCACACGGGCTTCGGCTTGCAGCATGTCACCAATGCGGTGACCAATGCCTTTGGCAGCCCAACCCAAATGAACTTCCAGCACCTGACCCACGTTCATGCGGGATGGAACGCCCAAGGGGTTTAGCACGATGTCGGCAGGCGTGCCGTCTGCCATGTAAGGCATGTCTTCAACAGGCACGATCTTAGAGACAACACCTTTGTTACCGTGACGGCCGGCCATCTTGTCACCAGGCTGCAAGCGACGCTTGACCGCCAAGTAGACCTTGACCATTTTGAGCACGCCTGCTGGCAACTCGTCGCCCTGTGTGAGCTTCTTGCGCTTCTCTTCGAAAGACAAATCGAAGCTGTGACGCGTTTGCTCAAGCGAGTTTTTGATGGACTCGAGTTGGCTGGCAATGTCTTCGTCTGCAGGACGGATGTCGAACCAGTGGAACTTCTCGATGGACTCGAGGTAAGCCTTGTCGATCTTGGTGCCTTTGGCCAACTTTTGCGGGCCGCCGTTGGCAATTTTGCCGTTCAACAATTTTTCGATACGGTCGAAGGCGTCGGCTTCCACGATGCGCAACTGATCGTTCAAATCCAAGCGGAAGCGCTTGAGTTCGTCGTCAATAATTTGCTGCGCACGCTTGTCGCGCACAATGCCTTCGCGTGTGAACACTTGAACGTCAATGACCGTGCCTTGTGAGCCTTGGTCGACGCGCAATGAGGTGTCTTTCACGTCACTGGCTTTTTCACCGAAGATAGCGCGGAGCAACTTCTCTTCTGGTGTGAGTGTGGTTTCACCTTTAGGTGTGACCTTGCCCACCAACACATCGCCAGGCTGCACTTCTGCACCCACGTAGATGATGCCGGACTCGTCCAAGCGGCCCAATTGCTGCTCTGACAAGTTGGGAATGTCACGTGTGATTTCTTCAGCACCCAACTTGGTGTCGCGCGCCATAACCACCAACTCTTCAATGTGAATCGAGGTGTAGCGGTCTTCAGAAACCACGCGCTCGGAAATCAAGATGGAGTCTTCGAAGTTGTAACCGTTCCAAGGCATGAAAGCGATCAGCATGTTCTGGCCAATGGCGATTTCGCCAAGGTCAGTCGATGCGCCGTCGGCAATCACATCACCTTTTTCCAACTTGTCACCACGCTTCACAATGGCGCGCTGGTGAATGTTGGTGTTCTGGTTAGAACGTTGGTATTTGATGAGGTTGTAAATGTCAACGCCCACTTCGCCCGCTTGGGTTTCGTTGTCGTTGACACGAATCACGATGCGGGTGGCATCGACATAGTCGACCACACCACCGCGATTGGCGGTGACCACGGTGCCAGAGTCAACTGCGGCAACGCGCTCGATACCTGTTCCGACCAATGGCTTCTCGGGGCGCAAGACAGGCACGGCTTGACGTGACATGTTGGCACCCATCAACGCACGGTTGGCGTCATCGTGCTCGAGGAACGGCACCAATGAAGCCGCAACCGATACGATCTGTGCAGGCGACACGTCCATGTATTGAATGCGATCGGCACCGCACAAAATGGATTCACCTTTTTCACGCGCAGACACCAGGCCGTCTGTGAGCTTGCCGGCTTTGTCCAAGGTGGCATTGGCCTGAGCGATCACGTATTTGCCTTCTTCGATGGCAGACAAGTAATCGATGTCCATGGTGACTTTGGCGTCGACCACACGGCGGTAAGGCGTCTCAATGAAACCGTACTCGTTCAAACGCGCATACAAGGCGAGTGAGTTGATCAAACCAATGTTCGGACCTTCAGGTGTTTCAATAGGGCACACACGGCCGTAGTGGGTCACGTGAACGTCACGCACTTCGAAGCCTGCACGCTCGCGAGTTAAACCGCCTGGGCCAAGGGCAGACACACGGCGCTTGTGCGTGATCTCTGCCAAAGGATTGGTTTGGTCCATGAACTGTGACAACTGTGAAGCACCAAAGAATTCTTTGAGCGCTGCAGAAATAGGCTTGGAGTTGATCAAGTCATGCGGCATGAGTGGCTCTTGCTCTGCTTGACCCAAACGCTCTTTCACAGCTTTTTCGATACGCGCCAAACCTGTGCGGTATTGGTTCTCGGCCAACTCGCCCACGCAACGTACGCGGCGATTGCCCAAGTGATCGATGTCATCGACTTCGCCGCGGCCATTGCGCAAATCAACCAAGATCTTGACCACGGCCAAGATGTCTTCGTTGGTGAGCACCATGGGGCCGGTGGACTCGTCGCGGCCCATGCGGGCGTTGAACTTCATACGACCCACACGTGACAAGTCGTAAGTATCGGGGTTGTAGAACAAGCGCTGGAACAGAGCCTGCACTGCGTCTTCGGTAGGCGGCTCACCAGGGCGCATCATGCGGTAGATGGCCACGCGTGCTGCGAATTCGTCAACGGTTTCGTCAACACGCAATGTTTGCGAAATGTAGGCACCTTGGTCGAGTTCGTTGGTGTAGATACATTGCAGATCTTGCACGCCAGCAGAGCGCAGTTTCTTGAGCAATACTTCGGTGAGTTCTTCGTTGGCCTTGGCAATGATCTCACCTGTTTCGGCGTCCACAATGTTGCGAGCAACAACACGGCCCACCAAGAAGTCTTCAGGCACGCTGATGTGCGTGGTGGCAGACTGCTCAAGCTCACGGGTGTGACGAACGGTAATGCGTTTGTCTTTGGCAACAATGACTTTGCCTGATTTGTCGGTGATATCGAAACGGGCTACTTCGCCGCGCAGACGCTCAGCCACAAATTCCATTTGAGCGCCACTGTCCATCAAGCGGAAGTTGTCGTTCACAAAGAAGTTGGCCAGAATAGATTCTGGGTTCAAGCCAATGGCTTTGAGCAAAATGGTGACGGGCATCTTGCGACGACGGTCAACACGGAAGTACAGCAGGTCTTTGGGATCGAATTCGTAGTCGAGCCATGAACCGCGGTAAGGAATAATGCGCGCACTGAACAACAATTTGCCAGAGCTGTGTGTCTTGCCCTTGTCGTGTTCGAAGAACACGCCAGGAGAGCGGTGCAACTGAGACACGATGACGCGCTCGGTGCCGTTGATGATGAACGAGCCTTTGTCAGTCATGAGGGGCACTTCGCCCATGTAGACTTCTTGCTCTTTAACTTCTTTCACCACTTTAGACTGTGATGTGGAAGAGTCACGATCGTAAATAATCAGCTGAACGCGAGCGCGCACAGCGGATGCAAAAGTAAGACCACGTGTTTGGCATTCGCGCACATCAAAGGCCGGCTTGGCCAAGTTGTACTCGAGAAATTTCATCTCGACAAAACCATTGTGTGACACGATGGGGAAAGCTGACTCAAAAGCAGCTTGCAAACCTTCGTGAGCACGTTTGTTAGAGGCAATGCCTGCTTGTAAAAATGACGTGTAAGCGTCTTTTTGCATTTGCAGCAAGTAAGGGACTTCGAGCACGCTTTCGCGGCTTCCGAAACTTTTGCGAATGCGTTTGCGTTCGGTAAATGAATAGGCCATGAGATCTCCGGGGCTTGATCTTTCGGCGACTGTGTGTTTCGTGAATTAACTTCACAAAACGGGCTTGGCCGCTGGCCTCTACCAGCGTTGGCGGACGGCTGCGCATTGCACGCAGCCCGAACCAAGGCGTCTCTGCAGTCGGGTCAGAGAACACTCAAAAAATGACTTAGAAGTTACTTTTTGGCTGTGCTCTGTAAGCACCAAAGGCTGGAGGCCCTTTGGGGACCTGCCAGCCTTGGACAAAAGTCGAATTACTTGAGTTCGACTTTGGCGCCAGCTTCTTCCAGCTTTTTCTTAGCGGCTTCAGCGTCAGCTTTGGACACGCCTTCTTTGACGGCCTTAGGAGCGCCATCAACCACGTCTTTGGCTTCTTTCAAGCCCAAGCCAGTGATTTCACGCACGGCCTTGATGACGGACACTTTGTTAGCGCCGGCTTCGACCAACATGACGTTGAATTCTGTTTGCTCTTCAGCAGCGGCTGCACCACCACCGCCACCACCAGCACCCGCAGGTGCGGCCATGGCTGCAGCGCTTACGCCAAATTTCTCTTCGATGGCTTTCACCAATTCGTTGAGTTCCAAGACCGTCATGCTATCGAGAGCGGTCAAAAATGCGTCTTTATCAAATGACATTTTGTTTTCCTAACAATTATTTAAAAAAGGACTGCGCGCTTAAGCGGCAGCCGTTTCGCCTTTTTTGGCCGCCAACGCACCCAACACCACTGCGGTGCGAGACATGGGGGACATCAATAAGCCGCACAACTGAGCCAACAAAACTTCTTTCGAAGGGATGTTTGACAGTTGCTTAACGCCGTTGGCATCTAAAACTTTGCCTGAGATGGCACCACCGCGAATGACCAACTTGTCGTTGGTTTTCGCGAAGTCAGCGACTACTTTTGCAGCAGCCACAGCATCTACAGAGAAGCCATAGATCAGCGGTCCGGTCATCTGATCAGCGACAACTTCAAACGAGGTTCCGGCAACAGCACGGCGGGCCAAGGTGTTTTTCAACACACTCAAGCTCACACCTTTGCTACGTGCATCAGAACGCAGTTTGGTCATGTCAGTGACCGTGATGCCGCGGTATTCCGCAATCACCAGCGTTTGAGCTTTAGCGGCGAGGCTGGTCACTTCTGAAATGACCGCTTCTTTCTCACTGCGATTAAGACTCAAGGTCTACTCCTTTTGAATGAGCTTTTGAGCATTAGCGCTCTAGAGCTCGCCTAATTTCAGCGATCAACTGTTCAGGATTTTGTCCATCTGCAGCGGGATCGCCATCTGCGTTGGCTTTCACGATTAAGTGCATTGCTGCACGCCAACGGTCTTGGATGGCCTGAACTTGGTCCGAAGATTGGGGTTCAGCCCACCACACTGAGCGAAGTGCTAGGTTGCCCTGGCACTCCCCTCGGTTTTCTTAACGATCAAGCCGCGATGGTTTGCGTGTCGACGCGAACGCCCACACCCATGGTTGAAGACAAAGCCACTTTGCGCAGGTAAACACCTTTGCTGGTTTGGGGCTTGGCTTTGACCAAGGCATCTACCAATGCTGCCAAGTTGCCTTGCAACTTTTCAACATCAAATGAACGCAAGCCAATGGCACCGTGCACGATACCGGCTTTGTCAACGCGGAACTGAACTTGACCGGCTTTTGCGTTCTTCACAGCAGTGGCCACGTCAGCCGTCACAGTACCAACCTTAGGGTTAGGCATCAGGCCGCGTGGGCCCAAGATTTGACCCAAAGTACCCACAACGCGCATGGCGTCAGGGGCAGCAATGACCACGTCGAAAGGCATGTCACCGGCTTTGACTTGTGCAGCCAAATCGTCCATGCCCACTACGTCTGCACCGGCAGCGCGGGCTTCATCAGCCTTGGCACCTTGCGCAAACACAGCAACGCGTTTTGTTTTACCTGTGCCGTTAGGCAAGACCACGGCGCCACGCACCACTTGGTCAGATTTCTTGGCATCGATACCGAGCTGCACAGCCACGTCGATGGACTCATCGAACTTGGCCGTAGCGCACTCTTTCACCAAAGCCAATGCATCGGCCACAGCGTACAACTTGTTGGCATCCACTTTGCCAGCATGTGCTTTTTGTTTTTTAGTTAACTTGGACATTTACACGCCCTCCACAGTCACGCCCATTGAGCGAGCAGAACCCGCGATGATGCGGACAGCAGCGTCCAAATCAGCGGCATTCAAATCTTTCATTTTTGCTTTTGCAATGTCCTCGAGCTGAGCGCGAGTGATCTTGCCAACCTTGTCAGCGTGTGGACGGGGTGAACCCTTGTCCAACTTGATGGCCTTCTTGATCAAGGTGGTCGCTGGAGGCGTCTTGATGATGAAGGTGAAGCTCTTGTCGGCAAAAGCAGTAATGACCACAGGCAAAGGCAGACCTGGCTCAACACCTTGGGTCTGGGCGTTGAACGCCTTGCAGAATTCCATGATGTTCAAACCACGTTGACCCAATGCCGGGCCGATAGGGGGTGATGGATTGGCCTTGCCAGCTGGTACTTGCAGCTTAACGAAGCCGACGATTTTTTTCGCCATGTTTAACTCCTAGTGGGTGCAAACGCTTGGTGTTTAGTCAAGCTCCCCAAATTAACGACTCTTTCTTTTTAAAACTTCACTGGCTGAGTCGGGTAGCTGGTGAAGAGTTTTAATACATCTGATCAGTTGGGGTCAGAGCAAATTTACTTCGTAAATCTTGATCTGACCCTCAATCTCTCTGGGCAAGTCTTTAAAAAACTTAGGTTTTTTCGACTTGGCCGAATTCCAACTCAACAGGTGTCGACCTACCAAAAATGGTAACCGCAACACGCATTTTGTTTTTCTCGTAATTGACTTCTTCGACTGTGCCGTTGAAGTCCGTGAACGGGCCTTCCTTGACGCGCACATATTCGCCCACTTCAAACTCCACTTTGTGGCGGGGCTTTTCAGTGCCTTCTTGCATTTGGTTGACGATCTTGCGAACGTCTTCTTCTGAAATAGGTGCTGGACGGTTTTTGGCACCACCCACAAAGCCGGTGACTTTGTTGGTGTGCTTGACCAAGTGCCATGTGAGATCGTCCATGACCATCTCGACCAGCACGTAGCCCGGAAAAAACTTGCGCTCGGTGGTGCGCCTTTGACCATTCTTCATCTCAACCACTTCTTCAGTGGGAACGAGAATGCGGCCAAACTTGTTTTGCATTTCTGCACGCTGAATGCGCTCAATGATGTTGCGCTCGACAGCCTTCTCCATGCCCGAATAAGCATGAACCACGTACCACTTCAAATCGGGGTTGGTCGATTCGCCAGCTTTGGGCGCGTTGTCAACAGCATCAGTCATTATTTTTTCCACCCCAAGATCAGATCGTAGAAAACCCACTCGAGCGTTTTGTCGGTGAGCCACAAGAACAGCGCCATGACCACCACGAACACAAAAACATAGGCCGTGATTTGCATGGCTTCTTTGCGCTCAGGCCACACAACTTTCTTCACTTCACGCACGGCATCTTGACCAAAGGCCACAAACTGCTTGCCTGTATCTGAGATCAAAAAGACCACCACAGCCATAACCAAGCCGGCGATCAATGCACCCCATTGGGCCAAAGCGCCTTGCTTAGACAGCATGTAGAAAGCTGCCAACGATGCCACCACCAAAGCAATGGCCAAGCCAAGCTTGAGCTTGTCAGCAGTGGAACCTACGGTTTGAACTTCAGAACTTGCCATATTGGCTTACAGACCTTTTTAGGCTCTTTCGAGCCCAGTAAAAATTACCTTGTCTTTTAGACGCCGAAGCCCGCCAGGTGATGGCGGGCTTGTTTTGCTCACCCTTATCAGGTGGCAGGGGCAGTAGGAATCGAACCTACAACCTTCGGTTTTGGAGACCGACGCTCTGCCAATTGAGCTATACCCCTTCAGCGTTTTTTAAAGACGCAAATTAGGCGAGGATTTTGGCAACAACGCCAGCGCCCACAGTGCGGCCGCCTTCGCGGATCGCAAAACGCAAGCCCTCTTCCATGGCAATTGGGTTGATCAACTTCACAGTGATCGACACGTTGTCGCCTGGCATCACCATCTCTTTGCCTTCTGGCAACTCAATGGC
>OFQL01000002.1_pt1 | contig 48253 bp, 34 predicted proteins | sample 1542791 | NCBI WGS metagenome assembly OFQL01 (sample SAMN05442517, study PRJEB24371) | freshwater metagenome | isolation source: Freshwater Lake | place: Canada: Niagara | collected 2012-08-03 | reverse complement strand
CGCCTTGTTGCCAAAGCGGCAGCAAGGCCGCACAAGCAGGATGCAGGCCAAACGTTGCGTCAAGCGCTAAGGCCGTTTTTTGAGAACCATCTGGTTTAGGTATGCCGATGTTGGGACGAATCTGAAAGTACCTGTCATCGCCATGTGGAACCAACATCGAAAGGCCGTCGTAGGCGCCGCGCAAAAATACCAGCACCATTCGACCAGAAGATGAGGATGTATTGGCAAATGCGGAAATGCCAGGCAGAGCGAACGCCCCCATGCTGAGCGTTTGAAGAATGGCTTGGCGACGATTAGACAAGATGCGTTCTGATTTCATCGTCATCACTTGAAAACCAATTCGGAACTGCCCAACACAAAACCCATTCTTTGAAGGGGTGGCTGCTTCATGACCGCCTTGATGGTGGTGTCGCTCAGATAAGGATACAAATCAATTCGCTCTGGTGCGTTGCGTGCAATGGTGAGTGCAAAGTCAATGCGCCGCGTCAAGGCCTCGGGCGTGAACCAAGTATTGGCATTGAAGGCATAGCCATCGGGTGTTTGCCAATTTTGAATAGCCTGACCCGCAACGAATGAATACCCAAAGGCTTGCAGCCATTTGTTGCGGTCTTGCGCCACGTTCAGAACACGCAAACTGGCACACGCAAAATCGTAAGGTGTTCTATACAGTTTGTTTTCAGGGTCCCAGAATGCAGCACTGCTCAACATCACTTTCATAACTTGATAAATGTCGCCGCCTGTTGCTAAGAATGTCTTGGCCATTTGATCAACCAAAGCCTCAGGAGGTAAGTCAGCGACAAAATATTCGGCGAGTCGCAGAGAAACTCGTTGTGCTGTTGCAGGATGGTTGGCTAAGAAACGAATGGCCTGTTCGCCCTCTTTCACACCCATGAATTGCGCAGAACTTGGGATGCTTTGGCCCATGATTGTTTTGTTGCCTGAATCGTGCAAGCGCATGACAAACTGAAAACCATCTTGAGAGCGCGGCGCAACAGTCCATCCTGTGAGCACACGGGCCAATTCACGCACGTCTTCTTGGGTGTAACCACCACGTACGCCCAATGTATGGAGTTCCATCAATTCTCGGGCGTAGTTTTCATTCAAACCGCGGCTGTTTTGCCCAGCCCGCCCTGCTTGCGGGCTGACACTGAGCCATTGGTCCAAGTAGTAAAGCATGGCGGGATGTTTGGCGCTGGCCAGTACCAAGTCTTAAAACTTACCCAAGGCATGGGCTCTGGCCACATTGATGGCATAGTGCCCTGTAAAAGGTCGCACGCTGCCCTTTTGTTGGTACACATTGAAATGGTTAAACCAGAACTCTGTCATTCGGGCGAGCAGGGGCTGCTCAACATTGTCGCTGCTGCAACTGGCCAAGCGCCAAGCAACGGCTTTGTTCACTTGAGTCCGGTTGTAAAACAAGGCCTCTGTGTGTTCTTGAAAATTGAAACGTCTTTCGTTGGCCACCAATTCATTGAGACGCGTTCCCGCAGGGACGGCAGCGCGCGCTTCACGCTCATGGCGAGCACCTTCAAAAATCCTTGGGAGACTGTCGTTAATGGACGTCAAATCTAACGGAAGCTTAGGAGCCTCTTGGCTGGCTTTGCGCGCAGCATCCAACTGGTGCAAAGCCCACTCTTTGGGATGAGCTTTAGACTTGATGTCGGCCATCAAGGTGGGTGTTGGGCCATAACTCAGTCGGTTCATGGCGCGCCACTCTGCCGCAGGCCCCTGAGGCTCTATATGGCTAACGGGCAATGATGTTGTGCGGAGTGACTGTGGTGACTGAGCACAACCCCACAAAAACAAAAGCAAAAAAGACTCAAGGACAAGCCACAAAGGCCTGTTACGCATGAATCTTGGTGTTTGGGTCATGGTCGATATCGTAAATCAGAATCGATCTTTTCAAGGTTGGGTTGGCTCCAGCCTGAGCAACGCGCCTTGAGCTTCGTCCGTCAGCAAGTAGACCAAACCGTCTGGCCCCACCCTCACATCGCGCAGTCGAGACCGCCCTTGAAGCAAGCGCTCTTCGCTCAAAACTTTTTCGCCGTTTAGCGTCAGACGAACCAGCATCTGCCCGCGCAATGCGCCCACCAGCAAATTGCCCTGCCATTGGGGAAACTGTGAACCGCTTACGAACGCCATGCCCGATGGCGCAATCGAGGGTACCCACACGCGCAAGGGCTGCTCCAAGCCAGCTTTGGCCTGGCCCTCTCCAATCTTGGTACCTAATCCGTAATTAACGCCATAGGTGATAACGGGCCATCCGTAATTCAAACCCGAACGCATCACGTTGACCTCATCCCCACCCTGCGGTCCGTGTTCGTGTGTCCACAGTTCACCCGTTTGGGGATGCAGAGCCGCACCTTGCATGTTGCGATTGCCCAAGGTCCATTTTTCTGCCAAAGCACCTGCACGGTTAACAAAAGGATTGTTGACGGGCACCCGACCATCGTCGTGAAGGCGAATGACTGAGCCCGCGTGGTCGTTCATTTTTTGGGCGCGGTCTTTGTCGCCACGGTCTCCCAAAGTCAGATAAACAAAGCCAGCTTGATCGAAAACAATGCGACCACCAAAATGAAAGCTCGAACGTGTTTTAGGCTGCATGCTGAACAGCACCTGCACCTCAGTCATGCGGTGGTCTTGAAGCTTGCCTCTGGCCAAAGCAGTGCCCCAGCCGCCCGGCCCAGGCGCGTTGTACGCCCAATATATCCAGCCATTTTGTGCATATTGAGGGTGTAAGACCACATCAAACAAACCACCTTGGCCTTGCGACACAAGCTCAGGCAAGCCCTCAATCGGTTTGGGATTCAGTTTGAAATCTTGACTGACTAGGCGTAATCGTCCGGCCTTTTCTGTCACCAGCAAACGGCCGTCAGGTAGAAAAGCAACAGCCCAAGGATTTTCAAGTCCTGTCACCAAAGTGGTCACTCGGAACGCGTGTTTTTCTGATTTGAAGATCGGTGTCCCCTCCTGAGCCCAAGTGGGAAGGCAGGCTGCCATGCACATCAGCAGGACTAGGATTGATCGAACAAGCTGGACTCTCATGAGACAACTACTCCCACTCAATGGTTGCAGGTGGTTTGCTACTCACGTCATAGGTTACGCGATTGATTCCACGCACCTCGTTAATGATACGACCCGAAACTTTCTTCAGCAAGGCATAAGGCAACTCGGCCCAATCGGCTGTCATGAAGTCAGAGGTCTGAACGGCTCGCAACGCAACCACATAATCGTAGGTGCGGCCATCGCCCATCACCCCAACGCTCTTCACTGGCAAAAACACAGTAAAGGCTTGGCTGGTGAGGTCGTACCAAGACTTGCCTGTGTCGTCTGTGAAATTGCGCAGCTCTTCAATGAAGATGGCGTCAGCACGGCGAAGCAAGTCGGCGTATTCTTTTTTAACCTCGCCCAAAATTCGCACGCCCAATCCGGGTCCGGGGAAAGGATGGCGATAAACCATCTCGCGAGGCAAGCCAAGCGCCACACCCAATTCACGCACTTCGTCTTTGAACAATTCGCGCAATGGCTCTAACAATTTCAAACCCAACTGTTCAGGCAGGCCGCCCACGTTGTGGTGGCTCTTGATGGTCACAGCCTTTTTGCTTTTGGCGCCGCCCGACTCAATGACATCGGGGTAAATGGTACCTTGCGCTAAGAAGCTTGCACCTTTGTGCCCACCCGTGCCCGCCTTCAATTTGGCGGCTTCGTCTTTGAACACATCGACAAACAAACCGCCAATCATTTTGCGTTTTTGTTCGGGTTCACTGATACCCGCCAACTTGCCCAAGAACAAATCGCTGGCATTGACACGTATCACGCGCGCATGCAATTTGCCTTCAAACATTTCCATGACCATGTCGCCTTCGTTCAGGCGCAACAGCCCGTGGTCTACAAAGACGCAAGTGAGTTGATCGCCAATGGCGCGGTGAATGAGGGCTGCAGCCACAGATGAATCTACGCCACCCGACAAGCCCAAAATAACTTCTTCGTCGCCCACTTGCTCGCGAATTTTGGCGACGGCTTCTTCAATGTAATCGCCCATGATCCAGTCTGGGCTGGCTTTGCATATGTCCAGCACAAAGCGGTTGAGCAAGGCTTGACCTTGAATGGTATGTGTCACCTCTGGGTGAAACTGCACCGCGTAAAAACGACGCGCTTCATCGGCCATACCTGCGATCGGGCAAGCAGGCGTCGAGGCCATCACTTTGAAACCCTCGGGCAACTGCGTTACTTTGTCTCCGTGGCTCATCCAAACTTTGAGCATGCCGTGGCCATCTGCCGTGGCAAAGTCTTCAATGCCCTTGAGCAAGTCGGTGTGGCCGTGGGCGCGAACTTCTGCGTAACCAAATTCGCGTGTGGTGCCCGCCTCGACTTTGCCACCCAATTGCTCTGCCATGGTTTGCATGCCGTAGCAGATACCTAAAACAGGAAGGCCCAATTCAAACACAGCATCGGGCGCACGATCGTCGACTTCATAAACACTGGCGTGTGACCCCGACAAAATAATGCCTTTCAGGCTGCCATCTTTGGCGTAGTCACGCACCCAATCGCTGCTCACATCGCAAGGATGCACTTCACAAAACACATGGGCTTCACGAACTCGGCGCGCAATGAGTTGCGTCACTTGTGAGCCAAAGTCGAGGATCAGAATTTTGGAATGCTGCATGGAAAGTTCAGAATCAAAAAAATAGTTTCAAAAAAGCGATGCACGGAATCAATCAGCGCGGTAGTTGGGTGCTTCTTTGGTAATTTGCACATCGTGCACGTGGCTTTCGCGAATACCGGCTGTCGTAATTTCAACAAACTCGGCTTTGTTGCGCATGTCCTCAATGGTGGGACAACCGCAATAACCCATGCTGGCGCGCAAACCACCCGCCATTTGGTACAAGATGGCCACCACCGAGCCTTTGTAAGGGACGCGGCCTTCAATGCCTTCGGGCACCAATTTGTCGGCATTTGGATTGCCAGTGCTTGATTCTTGAAAGTAACGATCGGCACTGCCCTGCTGCATAGCGCCAATGCTGCCCATACCGCGGTAGCTTTTGTAGCTGCGACCTTGGTACAAAATAACTTCGCCTGGCGCTTCTTCGGTGCCCGCAAACATGCCGCCCATCATGACGGTGTTGGCACCGGCAGCAATGGCTTTGGCAATGTCACCGCTGTAGCGAATACCGCCGTCTGCAATCAGTGGCACGCCTGTGCCTTGTAGCGCTGTGGCCACATTGTCGATGGCCATTACTTGAGGCACACCTACGCCCGCCACAATTCGGGTGGTGCAAATGGAGCCAGGACCAATGCCCACTTTGACGGCGTCTGCACCCGCCTCGGCCAAAGCCAAAGCCGCAGCGCCAGTGGCGATGTTGCCGCCAATCACTTCGATGTGCGGGTAGTTTTTCTTGACCCAACGCACGCGATCAATGACACCCTGACTGTGACCGTGGGCTGTGTCAACCACAATGGCATCGACACCCGCACGTGACAAAGCTTCTACCCGCTCTTCTGTACCCTCGCCCACGCCCACTGCCGCGCCAACCAATAAACGGCCTGAAGCATCTCGTGCTGCTAACGGAAAATTAAGCTGCTTGGTAATGTCTTTGACGGTGATCAAACCCTTCAACTCGTACGCATCGTTGACCACCAACAAGCGCTCTAATTTGTATTTGTTCAAGAGGGCCTTGGCCTCTTCGGGCGTGGTGCCTTCGGGCACCGTAATCAAACGCTCACGGGGCGTCATGATTTCGCTCACGGGCTGGTCGTAACGCATTTCAAAACGCATGTCGCGACCGGTCACAATGCCGACCACTTTGCCGCCATCGACCACTGGAAAACCGGAAACGCCCAATTCATCTGACAATGCCATCACAGCGCGTACTTTGGTATCGGGCGTGATGAAAACAGGATCGCGCAACACGCCTGATTCGTAGCGCTTGACTTTCAAGACCTGCGCCGCCTGCTCTTGCGGCGTCAGGTTTTTGTGAACAATGCCAATGCCGCCTTCTTGAGCAATGGCGATGGCCAAGCGCGATTCTGTGACGGTGTCCATGGCAGCAGAAACCAGAGGCAAATTCAACCGAAGTTTGCGTGTGAATTGCGTGGAAAGGGACGTGTCCTTGGGCAGAACTTGAGAGTAGGCTGGCACCAACAACACATCGTCGAACGTGAGGGCTTTACCGAGCAGGCGCATAAGGGATGGCTCCAAAAAAAGGATTGTACCCTCGTCAATGCCTTGGGGAGCACCACTTCAAAAGCCTAATAGCCGGCTACAGCCCCAATTCTGCGTCTAGCAAAAAGACCTGTTCTCCCCTTGCCCTGCCCTTTAAATCTCTTTTTTCGAGCCATTTTGGGATCCACCAAAAGTGGGCGGTAAATTTCCAAACGATCGCCTGGCTTGAGGGGGGTCGTTCGTTGGACAATACGCCCCCAAATTCCCAGCCCGCGCTCTTCTTCACAGGAAGTCTCAAGAACTTTGAGATGGTCATGCAATTCAGGGCACGATTTCAAAGACTGAATGGCATCAAAGACAGTGCAGCCTTCGGGCAAGGTCAGTCTAAGGTCAATCAACTGTCTGGCTGAGGGACTGTAAAGGCATTGAATTTGCATCATGCTTTGTCAGTTCCGTAAACTTGTTCAGCGCGCTTGACAAAGGCATCGACCAAACTCGCGGCTATTTTGTCAAACACGGGACCCACCACAGCGGCCAAACTGGCGCTAGCAAAACCATATTCAAGAGACAGGGTAATCTTGCAAGCTCGCTGGGAATTGTCACCCACTGGGTCAAAGGTCCAAGTGCCATCTAATTTAGAAAATGGCCCCTTGACCAATTTCATTTGGACCTCGTGATTTTTAACGTGTGTATTGTGAGTGACAAACACCTGACTGAAACCGGCCAAGCCAATTCCAACCTCGGCATCCATTTCATGTTCGCTAAACTGTAGCACTTTGGAGTGACTGCACCAGGGTAAAAATTGGACGTATTGGTCGACATCCGTCACAAGACGGTACATTTCCTCTGGGGTGTACCAGATGAGAACAGATTTGAGGAGTTTCTTCATACAATAGACTTATTCTGCAGATTGTAATTTCTCAGAGGCCCCTCTTGCAAATACAACAAACATAAGCACTTCGCAGTCTCTCACACATGGCTACGCCACCTTCAAAAAACAAAGGCCCAGGTAAATCTGGCCTGATTGCCGAAAACAAAAAAGCCGCCTTTGACTACTTTTTTGAGGAACGGCATGAGTGCGGCATGGTGCTTGAAGGTTGGGAAGTGAAGGCTGTCAGGGAAGGCAAGGTTCAACTGACAGATGGGTATGTGGTCATTCGCAACAAAGAGATGTACATCATCGGTTGTTTGATCAACCCCCTGAAAACCGCCTCAACGCATGTCAACCCAGAAGCGGCCCGCACCCGCAAGCTGCTTTTGAAGCGCGAGGAAATTGACCGGCTTACCAGCAAAGTTGAACAAAAGGGTTTCACGCTGGTGCCCATCAATCTTCATTGGAAGACGGGCTTCATCAAGTGCGAAGTTGCCCTTGCGAAGGGCAAGGCAGAACACGATAAACGCGACACCATCAAAGATCGCGAAGGCAAGCGCGAGGTAGAGCGGGCTATGAAAAGCCGCAACCGCTAAGCTGACCTCAGTTCAAATGACGCAATGGATGCGTTGCAGGCGTCCAAGGGCTTTCGAAAAAACGTGGCCACTCGTCTTGAACAACATCTGACAACTGCGCATGCGCCCATTTGGGGTGATGGTCTTTGTCAATGGCCAACGCTCTGATACCTTCCACCGTTTCACTCTTTTGGCGCAAGTGAAAACAATGGTGCACCATGTCGCGCTCCATGCGCAAATCGTCGGCCAAACCCATGCCGCGCGCTTTGCGAATTTGAGCTAAGACCACATGCACCATTAAGGGCGAAGCCTTGTTGAGGCTCGCAAGTGTTTGGTCGGCCCAAGCAGAATTTTCCTGCGCTAAAGCCAGACTGATTTCCAAGGGGCTAGGCAGTGCAAAGCACTTGTCGATGGCCGCTTTGTCAGGGAACTGCGCAGGCTCAAACTTCGTAAATTGGCTTTGCACCCAACGCTCAACTGCCTCGCCGCTTTCAAAGGGCGTGCTGAGCAATGTTTTCCAGATGAGCGATAACCTTTGGGCCTCGATCAGGCCATCGGCAAGACCCGCCATGATGGCCTGATGGCCATTGATTTTTTGCCCAGTGAGTCCTAAATACTCACCTAAATGCCCTGGGCATCGGCTAAGAAAGTAACCACCACCCACATCTGGAAACAAACCAATGTGAGTTTCAGGCATGGCCATCTGCGTTCTGTCTGTCACGATGCGAACACTGGCGCCCTGACTGATGCCCATGCCACCGCCCATCACCACGCCATCCATGAAAGCAATGTAGGGCTTGGAATAGGTATGAATCAAATGGTTCAGGGCATATTCTTCTGTGAAGAAGTCGCCTAGGCTGTCATCACCTGCCAAAGCCGCTTGGTGAAAAAACCGAATATCGCCACCTGCACAAAAATGTCCAAACGCTTCTTCTTTGCCCTGCCCCCGAACCAAGACAGCCAATACTTGCGGGTTGTTCTTAAATTCCAGCAAGGCATTGGTGAGCAAGCGCACCATGTCAAGCGTCAGGGCATTCAAGGCCTTGGGTCGATTCAAGGTAATGCAACCCACACGACCCGACACTTCATGCCTTACAAATTCTTCAGAATTCGCAGCGGGATTGATCACGTTGACACTAGACATTGCGTTGCCTCCATCCAAACCATTCATTGGCAAACAAGGCGGCAATGACCAAGCCACCACCGATTAACACACTCAACTGAGGCTCCTCGTTGGCGCCCCACCAGGCCAAGGCAATGCCGAATATCACTTCCAGCAATGCCAACAAAGAAACTTCAGGCGCCTTCAACACTCTAGCGCAGATAACTGACAGCGTACACGGAATTGCCAATTGCACAATGCCCAACAAGGCCAGCAAACTGATGTCGTGTGCGTTGGCTTGTAAGGGCCAAGCCATTGGCAGAGTCAGGATGCAAGAGATGATGGCACCCAATAGCACAGACGGAACCAAATCAATGGAGACCCCCGATTTTTGACTCAGGTGAGTCAAGTTCCATTGCGTCGCACCTGCCAAGGGGACAAACAATGCAATACCGACGCCAATTAGAAAATTGGGGTCCCCCAATTGCAATTGGCTCACGAACATCATGGCAATGCCAGCACCGGCAACGCCAATGGCAATCCATGTTCTCAGTGGCAGGCGGTGAGAGGTAAAAATCCAAGCGCCAAGTGCTGTGAGCAAAGGCCCACATGCCAAAGTAATCAAGACATTGGCAACGGCTGTGAGTGTAATTGCCATCATGAAAGCTGTGAACATGATGCTCCAGCACACACCTGACAACCAAAAATAGCGATTCCGCCAAGGCAGCCGTTTCCAGACGCCCAAGCCTTGCCATGCAGTCAAAATAATCACCAGCCCCAGCACAGTGAAGGCACTGCGCCAGAAGGTCACTTCAAAGCCCCGCGCTTGATCAAGATGTCTTGTGACGACACCCGCAATGGACCACATAGCGGTCACCAGCACCATCAAGGCAACTGCGTGACCATGCTTGAGTTTGAACACCTTGGGTGCTTGTAAGGATTATCGACTTGATCGCAAGTTAAGCGCGACCCGCCTTCTTGCGCTCATGCTCTTTCAAGAAGCGCTTGCGCAGACGCACACTCTTAGGCGTAATTTCCACCAACTCGTCATCGTCAATGAACTCAACGCCGTACTCAAGCGTGAGGTCAATTGGCGGCGTAATTTTGATGGCGTCTTCTTTACCAGAGACGCGGAAGTTGGTCAGCTGCTTGGTACGTGTAGCGTTCACCACCAAATCGTTATCTCGGCTGTGGATGCCCACAATCATGCCTTCGTACACAGGATCGTTGGCCTTCACAAACATTCGGCCACGGTCGTCCAATTTGCCCAAAGCGTAGGTAAAAATTTCACCGTCGTCCATGGAAATTAACACGCCGTTTTTACGACCACCAATTTCACCTTTGTGTGCTTCGTAGCTGTCAAAGATGTTGGAAATCAAACCAGAGCCACGTGTCAAGTTCAAGAACTCGTTGGTAAAGCCAATCAAACCACGGGCAGGAATGCGGTATTCCAAACGCACACGGCCGCGACCATCGGGTTCCATGTTCACGAGTTCGCCTTTGCGCTCACCCAAGGCTTGCATCACGCCGCCTTGGTGTGTTTCTTCGATGTCGGCTGTCACCAACTCAATCGGCTCATGACGCTCGCCATTGACGTCGCGGTAAACCACGCGGGGTTTAGAGACTGCCAGCTCGTAGCCTTCACGGCGCATGTTTTCGAGCAAGATGGTGAGGTGCAATTCACCACGGCCTGCCACGTCAAAGATACCTTCTTCATCGGTTTCTTTCACGCGCAATGCAACGTTGTGCTGCAGTTCTTTTTGCAGACGATCCCAAATTTGACGACTGGTGACATACTTGCCTTCACGACCGGCCAAGGGGCTGGTGTTCACGCAGAAATTCATGGTCAATGTGGGCTCATCGATTTTGAGCATCGGCAAGGGTGCAGGATTTGCGGGGTCAGTGACTGTGACGCCAATGTTCAAATCGGCAATGCCGTTGATGAGCACAATGTCACCAGGGCCAGCTTCGGTCACTTGAACCCGGTCCAAGCCACGGAATGTCAATACTTGGTTAACACGGCCTTTGATGGAGGTTCCATCTGGACCTTCCATCACCATGACATCCATCATGGGTTTGATGGTGCCTTGGCTAATACGACCCACACCAATACGGCCCACAAAGGTTGAAAAATCCAGTGCTGAAATTTGCAATTGCAAAGGTGCTTCTGGGTCACCTGCTTGTGCCGGTACATGCTTCAAGACTGTGTTGAAAAGAGCAGACATGTCAGGGCCCCACTGCTCGCCTGGTGCACCTTCTGTTAATGAAGTCCAACCGTTAATTCCCGATGCATAAACCACGGGAAAATCTAGCTGTTCATCCGTCGCACCCAATTTGTCAAACAAGTCGAAGGCCTGATTGACCACTTTGTCAGGGTTGGCGCCTGGCTTGTCAACTTTGTTGACCACCACGATAGGCTTAAGACCCAAGGCCAAAGCTTTTTTGGTCACGAAACGCGTTTGGGGCATGGGGCCTTCTTGCGCATCAATGAGCAACACCACACCGTCCACCATGGACAATGCGCGCTCTACTTCACCGCCAAAGTCGGCGTGGCCGGGGGTGTCAACGATGTTGATGTGCGTGCCTTCCCAACTGACGGCACAGTTTTTGGCCAAGATGGTAATGCCGCGCTCACGCTCAATGGCGTTGTTGTCCATGACGGTGTCGACCACTTTTTCGTGTTCGGCAAAAGTGCCAGACTGACGAAGCAGTTGGTCAACCATGGTGGTTTTACCGTGGTCAACGTGGGCGATGATCGCGATGTTACGAATTTGTCTAGTCATGCTAAGGCCTTCTCCAAAATTGATTGAATCTCTAGGGGGCTGAGCAAGCGCCCCGGAATAAGTTCACCAGCTTTCACGTGCGCAGTACCCAAGAGCGCGCGCGGTGAATCGCCGTACACAGCAACATGCAAGTTGTCGGACCAATCGCCCCGACGGCGCACGCCGCTTAAGAATCTGCCAGCATCATCTGCTGGCAAGGTGACAGGGGTATGACCGTCGAGCAAAGCGTCAACGGGCAACAATTTCATTTCTCGCTCTGCTTCAGGCAAAGCTTCTAAGTCTTGAATGCTGAGGCATTCGGCTTGCGTAAAGGGGCCTGTTTGAATGCGGCGTAGTGCGCTTAGGTGCGCACAGGTGCCTAGCGACACGGCAATGTCTTCGCCCAAGGTGCGAATGTAGGTGCCCTTACTGCAGGTGACCGTGATTTTTAAACGGCGCTGATTATTTTGCGGTTCGATTTCTTCAAGTGCCAATTTGTAAATCACGATGTGCCTTGCTTCGCGCTCTACTTCAATGCCAGCACGCGCGTAGTCGTACAAGGCTTTGCCGTCCTTTTTCAAGGCGCTGTACATCGGTGGAATTTGATCAATGGGGCCAGTGAACTTAAGCTGTACCTGCTGAAGCTGTTCAGGCGTAAAGTTCACAGGCTTTTCGGCAACAACTTCACCCTCTAAATCGCCTGTGCTGGTTTGGACACCCAAAACGGCAATGGCTTCGTAAGATTTATCTGCATCTAGGTGCAACTGACTGAACTTGGTGGCGGCTCCAAAACACAATGGCAATACGCCAGTGGCCAATGGATCCAAGGTGCCTGTGTGCCCTGCTTTTTCAGCGCGCAACAACCACTTTGCTTTTTGCAAAGCATCGTTACTCGACAACCCATATGGTTTGTCTAGCAACAGCACCCCATGCACAGGGCGCCGTTGCACCCTGGTGCGTGGCGCGTTCATGTTAGACCTCGTCTTTGGAACGTGAAGCCACTGCCTTGGAGATCAAGGCATTCATGTCCGATGCACGCTCGGTGGTGCGATCAAATATGAAATGGAGTGTGGGTACCGTGTGAATTTGCAAACGCTTGAACAAGCCATTTCGCAGAAAACCAGCGGCAGCATTTAAGCCTTCCGTAGCTTCCTCTGGCTTGCCAGTAATCAGGCTGAAAAACACCTTGGCATGAGCGTAATCAGGGGTGACCTCAACTGCATTCAAAGTGACCATGCCCACCCGGGGATCTTTGAGCTCGCGCGCAATCAGCTCCGACAGATCCCTTTGGATCTGGTCGGCCACGCGAAATCCGCGATGGGCTGAGCTGGTTGGTTTGCGAGCCATGGTGACTTATTGATTGCCTGATGGGTTAAGTTAAATCGTTCGAGCGATTTCTTTAACTTCAAAGAACTCGAGTTGGTCGCCCACTGAAATGTCGTTGTAGTTTTTGAGTTTGATACCGCACTCGAAACCTTCTTTGACTTCGCGAACGTCGTCTTTGAGGCGTTTGAGTGAGTCGATATCGCCGGTATAAATCACTACGTTGTCGCGAAGCAAGCGGAACTTGGAAGAACGCGTAACCTGACCGGTGGTAACCATACAACCCGCAACCGTACCAATTTTGGAAGCCACAAACACGGTCCGAATTTCGGCCATGCCAATGACTTCTTCTTTTTGCTCGGGTGCCAACATGCCAGACATGGCAGCTTTCAGTTCATCTACAGCGTCATAAATGATGTTGTAGTAATTGATGCTGACGCCATTGCTCTCGGCTTGTTTGCGCGCACCTGCATCGGCACGCACATTGAAGCCAATGACAACCGCTCTGGAAGCGATGGCCAAATTGATGTCGGACTCGCTAATGCCACCCACCGCGGCATAGACCAATTGAACTTTGATTTCGTCGGTTGAGAGTTTGAGCAAAGAAGCGGCCAAGGCTTCTTGCGAGCCTTGTACGTCTGCTTTGACAATGATGGGCAAAGTTTTGACTTCGCCAGCACTCATGTCTGTGAACATGTTTTCCAACTTGGCGGCTTGCTGCTTGGCCAGTTTGGTGTTGCGGAATTTACCAGCACGGTAAGTAGCAATTTCACGGGCACGACGTTCGTCATTGAGCACCATGAATTCGTCACCCGCTTGCGGCACTTCCGTCAAGCCTTGTATCTCAACAGGAATGGAAGGGCCAGCTGATTTGATGGCCTTGCCATTTTCATCCAACATGGCGCGAACACGGCCAAATGTTTGACCCGCCAGAACCACATCGCCGGTCGACAAGGTGCCCGACTGAACAAGGATGGTAGCCACAGGACCACGACCTTTGTCCAAACGCGCTTCAATGACCAAGCCTTTGGCAGCTGCAGCCACAGGCGCACGGAGCTCAAGGACTTCAGCTTGCAATAAAACTTGCTCAAGCAAGGCATCAATGCCTGCACCCGTTTTAGCGGAAACACCCACGAAAGGTGACTCACCACCAAACTCTTCAGGCACCACTTCTTCTGCGACCAACTCGCCTTTGACGCGGTCGAGGTTGGCATCGGGCTTGTCGATTTTATTGATGGCCACAACGATAGGAACACCTGCAGCCTTGGCATGCTTGATGGCCTCTTTGGTTTGCGGCATCACGCCGTCATCGGCAGCAACGACCAAGATGACGATGTCGGTGGCTTGTGCACCACGGGCCCGCATGGCTGTAAACGCCTCGTGACCTGGCGTGTCCAAAAAGGACACCATGCCACGATCTGTTTGAACGTGATAAGCGCCAATGTGCTGAGTAATGCCACCGGCTTCGCCAGAGGCCACTTTGGCACGGCGAATGTAGTCAAGCAATGAAGTTTTGCCGTGGTCGACGTGACCCATGACGGTGACCACTGGAGCACGTGGCAGCAAGGGTGCATCGCTTTGAGACACTTCTTCATCGGTAAATGCTTCTGGGTCGTCTAGCGCAGCAACCACGGCTTTGTGGCCCAACTCTTCCACCAAAATCATGGCGGTGTCTTGGTCCAAAGGCTGGTTGATGGTGACCATCTGACCCAATTTCATGAGCTGCTTGATCACCTCAGACGCCTTGATGGCCATCTTGTGAGCCAACTCGGCGACTGTGATGGTTTCAGGCACGTGAACTTCAATGATGCGTGTTTCTGCAGGTGCGGCTTGCACGTGCTCTTCGCGATCACGCTCGTTGCCTTTGCGGTTTTTAGGACCACCGCGCCAGTTGTTTCTACCCACGCCACCACTGGTATCGCCACGTGTCGGAATGGCTTTCTTTTTAGCAGGATCACCCGCCCAGCTTGACGAAAGCTTGGCAGATTTAACTTCCTTGTTGCCGCCAGGAGCAGCATCCTTGACCTCTGTGCTCGCAGCAGCTTTTTTAGAGACAGCACCTGGTACTTGAGCTGGCTTGTGAAGTGTTCCTTTAGCGGACTTAGGATCAACTTTAGGAACTTCTTTGGGCGGTGCTTTTTTAGCCGGGCCACTCATCATGGCGCGAATGGCTTCTGCTTCTGCCAACGCTTTATTGCGGCGTTGGTTCAGATCGCGTTCACGAACTGCTTCATCTTCAATGATGGCTTTGGCATCAGCATCAGCCTGATCTTCTGCAGCTTTGATCTTGGCTACCTTGTCAGCTTTGACCAAAGCCTCAGCATTCACGCGATTGTTTTCGGCAGATTGGGCAATTGAAGGATCAACAGGCTTAGAAGCGGCATTGATGCTGTCTGCCTCGTGTTGCGCAGCGGCAACTTTGGCACTGCGAATGGCAGCGGCTTGGGCCGCAAGCTCTTCAGGTGATTGCACAGCAGCAGCATCGGTTTCAGACGCTTGCTTGGCTTTAGCCTCTTCGCGTTTGGCCAGTTCCTTGGCTTCACGTTCACGGCGCTTTTCGGCCAATTCTTCTTCTTGACGCCTTAACAACTCGGCTTGACTGCGGGCTTCTTCTTCGCGCTTTGCCAATTCAGCATGATCAATGAGAGGCGCCGCAGGCTCGACAGGCTCGATTGGTGTCGTTTCAACTTCGTCATCGCGCTTGATGAAGGTGCGTTTTTTACGCACTTCAACTTGGATGGTTCTTGCTTTGCCTGTGGCATCGGCTTGTTTGATTTCGCTGGTAGATTTTTTCACCAACGTGATCTTTTTACGCTCGCCGGCGACAGTGCCATGGCTAGCTTGCAAATAGCTTAAAAGCTTTTGCTTGTCGTTTTCAGTCAGCGCGTCGGTGGCCGCTGACTTGTTGACACCTGCTGAGTGCAATTGCTCTAGCAAGGTATCTGGTGATTTTTTGAGTTCGCTAGCGAACTCGGCGACAGTATTACTGGACATATGGGGTTCTAGCCTCCTTGAGATTAGGCCTGACCAGCGAACCAATGTTCACGGGCTTTCATGATCAGGGCGGTGGCTTCACCATCGGTTTGTCCGGTGATGTCGGTGAGTTCGTCAGTGGCCAAGTCGGCCAGATCGTCGCGTGTATTGATACCCGCCTCAACCAATTTAGCAATCAGTTCAGGGGTCAGGCCTTCAAGATCACGGAGGTCTTGAGAGACATCGTCAACACTTTCTTCTCGCACGATTTCTTGTGTGAGCAAAGCATCCTTGGCGCGAGTGCGCAGTTCATTCACAGTATCTTCATCGAAGCTTTCAATCTCCAACATTTCTTGGATGGGCACATACGCCACTTCTTCCAAGCTTGTGAAGCCTTCTTCAATCAGAATGTCTGCGATTTCTTGGTCAACATCCAATTTTTCCATGAACAACGCGCGAATGCCGGTTGTTTCCTCAGCTTGCTTTTGAGCAGATTCAGCGGCATCCATGATGTTGATTTTCCAACCGGTGAGGTCGGAAGCCAAGCGAACATTTTGTCCGCCGCGGCCAATGGCAATGGCCAAGTTTTCTTCATCAACGACCACGTCCATGGCGTGCTTTTCTTCGTCCACCACAATGGATTGAACGTTGGCCGGTGCCAAAGCGCCAATGACAAATTGAGCGGGATCTTCACTCCACAGCACAATGTCAACACGCTCGCCGGCCAATTCGTTGGTAACGCCATTGACGCGGGTACCGCGAACACCGACGCAGGTGCCGATTGGATCGACGCGTTTGTCGTGCGACAACACTGCAATCTTGGCACGTGAACCGGGGTCGCGTGCGCAAGATTTAATCTCTAACAAGCCTTGTTCAATTTCTGGCACTTCTTGACTGAAAAGTTCAATCATGAATTCGGGTGAGGAACGAGACAAGATAATGGGTGCACCCCGCAAGGTGAGATCGACTTCCATGATCATGGCGCGAACGCGATCGCCATTGCGAAGGTTCTCTTTGGGAATCATTTCGCTGCGACGCAGGCGGCCTTCAACACGGCCAGACTCGACAATGATGTCGCCTTTGTCCATGCGCTTAACGGTACCGACCAAAATTTTCTCGCCGCGCGCCATGAACTCGTTAAGCAACATTTCACGCTCGGCATCGCGAATCTTTTGCAAGATGACTTGTTTGGCTGCCATGGCGCCAATGCGGCCAATGGGCAATGATTCAACAGACTCTTCGATGTACTCGTCAACTTCAATGTCCGCAATTTGCTCCAAGGCTTCAAACAGCAAGATTTCTTGGTCAGGGAGTTGGAGGCCGGCTTCATCTGGCACCACATGCCAGCGGCGGAAAGTTTCGTAGTTGCCGCTGTCACGGTCAATGGCCACGCGAATATCGACGTCGCCTTCGTAAATCTTTTTGGTGGCTTGAGCTAAAGCAGATTCAACGGCACCAAAGACGATGTCACGTTCTACGTTCTTTTCACGTGATATGGCTTCAACCAGCATCAACAGTTCGCGGTTCATGTTAATTCTCTCCTAAGTCTGTTTTGGGCTTACGGCCCTTGAAATCAACCACTGGCGCGAGACGCGCCTCTCTTAATTCATTCAAATAAAACCCAAGCACTTGCAGGGGCACTGGCGGACGATTCTTGCTGACACGCGCACCCGGCTTTGGCTCGGGCGCATCTGACCAAACAATTTGCCATGTATTCTCGGCGTCGGCTTTTTCAAGCGTTCCCCTGAACTTCTTGCGCGTTGCATTGACCAATCCAGCAGCAGCCTCACCCATGGGGGCCTTTAGCGTGATGTCAATCAACTCGCCTTCAAACCGGGCCAAGTCTTTTTCATTGCGCAGCGGTCGATCAATGCCAGGGGATGACACTTCTAAACGGCGGTATTCAGCACCGTCTACCTCAAGTGCAAACATCAATTGGCGATTGACTTTTTCACAATCTTCAACGGTGACCAACGGTATGTCGAATCGGTCAACACCATCCTGCCAAGGGTTGTCGATGGTGATGCGCACAAGACCACCGGCTGAGCGTTCAATCTCAACCAGTTCATAGCCCAAGCCGGCTACGGTTTCTTCAACAATCTGCTGCAATGCCACGCGAAATGGATCTTTTTAAAAAGGGTTGACTCAAAATTCGTTCATTTTTTTCATAGATTGATGAGCAGTAAAAACCCTGCTCACTAATCGATCGGCCAAAAAAAACGGGCGGTGAAAACCCGCCCGTTTGGTCGTGAACCCGCATTCTAATCCATAAATACTTGATTTGGAACGATTTTGTTGGAAAAAAACGGCAACTTAGACCAGTGTCTGGTTCAGTTGAGGCACGGCTGAAAGCAAGGTTTTTGTATAAATTGCCTGCGGATTGTTCAAAATTTGAGAAGCATCTCCAATTTCCACAATTTCCCCTTCATGCATGACAGCCACCTTGTCAGCCAAATAAGCCACAACCCCGATGTTGTGGGTCACAAAAAGGAAGCTGACGCCCAGCGAATCTTGAAGTTCTTTGAGCAAGTTCAAAATTTGCGCCTGTACCGAGACATCCAGTGCCGATGTGGGCTCATCACAAACGATCAAACTTGGTTTCACAGCCAACGCTCTTGCAATGGCAATTCTTTGACGCTGGCCACCAGAAAATTCGTGAGGGTATCGGTCTAGGGCATCCTTGCGCAGACCCACTTGGTCCATCAAAACCTTCAAGTCTGCCTGACGCTGGTGGGTCGACCACTCCGGGTGAAGGCTCTTCATGCCCTCCTCCAATATTTCCTGCACGCGCATGCGAGGATTCAAAGAGGCAAAAGGATTTTGGAAAATAATTTGCAATTGACGACGCGACGCCATCAGGTCGCGTCCTTTTAATTGAAACAAATTTTGTCCCTGAAGAACAGCATGGCCAGTGACCTGAGTTTGTGGTGTTAACAATTGAAGAAGCGCTTTGCCGATGGTGGTTTTGCCGCAACCTGACTCCCCAACCAAAGCCAATGTTTGACCTTTTTGAATGTCAAAACTGACGTTCTTAACTGCCTGAAAACTTTGGCGCCCCCCCAAGACCCCACCGCCCATTGAATAAGTCACTGACAAGTTTTGTACAGAGAGCAAGACTGAATGATCGACGGACACCATGCTGGAACGATCGCGCAATGGTGAAAGAGACAAGGCTTGCAGTCCGACATCATTAGCCCTGACACATCGAACATGGTGATCTTCTGCCAAGGCTGTCATGGTGACGGGTTTTTCAACACATGACGCCATTTGATAGGGGCATCTTGGCGCAAAGCGACACCCTTGAAAAACTTGCGTCAGAGCAGGCACAGTGCCATGAATGGCCGCTAATTGACGACCTCGTAAGTCTTCTCCCGGCAATGCCTGAAGCAGTAACTTGGCATAAGGGTGCGACGGTCGGACAAAAAAATCTGCAGCCGAAGCGACTTCAACAATTTGACCCGCATACATCAAGGCCACTTGATCAGCCATGCCACTCACAACGGCCAAATCATGGGTGATGAGAAGCATGGCCATGCCGCGCTCCTTTTGCAGGCTTTTAAGTAAATCCAAAATTTGCGCTTGAATGGTCACATCAAGAGCCGTTGTGGGCTCGTCTGCAATCAATAAATCTGGTTCTGCTGCCAAGGCGATCGCAATCATGACCCGCTGCAATTGACCGCCTGACATTTCAAAAGGGTAATTGCCCATTCGCCTTGCTGGCTCTGGCAAGCCTACTTTGGTCAGCCATTCAATAGCGCGCGAACGCGCTTCATTCCCTTTCAAGGAAGTGTGCTGAAGAATAACTTCCAAAATTTGATCACCTACCGTCATGACCGGATTCAGGCTGGTGGAGGGCTCTTGAAAAATGATGGAGATTCGGCGCCCCCGAATCGATCGCATCTGATTTTCACTGAGCTGAAATACATCAACATCCGATAATTTGACTTGGCCACTTTGGATCACTGCATTGTCAGGTAACAGGCGAAGCAAAGAAAGTGCGGTCATGGATTTACCGCAACCCGATTCGCCGACCAGTGCAAATGTTTGGCCTTTTTGAAGGGTCAAATTGAGTGCGTCCACCGCGCGGGCCATGCCCGACTCTGTTTGCAAATCAACCACCAGATTCTTCACATTCAGTTGTTGGGTCATGCTGCCACCTCTTGCGTTGGGGCTGATGCCGAACTTGCACTGCGAAGTCTGGTTCGAGGATCAAAAGCATCTCTGATAGCATCGGCCAGTAAGTTGGCACTCAGGACAATCAGGAACATGAATCCGAAGGCGGTCGTCAATGACCACCAAACCAAAGGCGTCGCCGCCAGCTCAGCACGGGCGGTGTTGATCATCACGCCAAAACTGGCTGTCTTTGGATCGACGCCCACTCCGACATAGGACAAAACAGCTTCAGCCAAGACAAAGCTAGAAAATTGCATGACGGTATTGATCAGCACCAAGTGCATTAAGTTAGGGATGATGTGACGCCATAAAACACGAGGTGTAGAGACACCAAAAGCTCTGGCAGACTGGATGTATTCCAATTCGCGCAACTTCAAAGTTTCACCGCGAACCAGACGGCACAGTCCCGTGAACGAGGTGATTCCTAAGATCAGGCACAAGAAAAACAAACGGGCATCGGCACGTTCTAAAGATGTTTCAAAAATACCTTGATTTTTATCGATGAAAACCTGAAGCAGCAATACCGAGGCTGCAATCAAAAGCACATCTGGAATCGATGCAAGCAGGGTATAGACATATTGAATGACCTCATCCACCCAGCCACGCAGATAGCCAGCCATGACGCCCAGCAGCAGCGCCAAAGGCAATACCACCAACGTCGTTAACCCACCAATGACCAAGGCGGTGCGAACGCTCTTCATGGCGAAGACCAACACTGAATTGCCAGTTCGATCAGTGCCAAACACATGGTAGCCCTGTGAAAGGAATGCCACCCAGCAAATTGCCAGGGTCATGAGCGTGAAGATGATAGCCATGGAGCGCCACGGCCATTCGGTTTTCCCATTAATAAATTGAGAGGCAACGATTGCCAAACTTTGCTGGCTTCTATAACTGGCCAGCAAAAGTCCAAGCATGAGTACGCCAACCACAATGCAGGCTCCCCACCCAAGTGCAACGGCAGTTCGTTTAGAAATATCAGCCGAAAGTTGAAGCTCAGGTTGGTCGAGATGTTTGCCACCAAACCGCAGGCGAGGATAGTCACGGACTGACACCCCATCACGCTCGAAAGTTTCTTTTCGAAATGCGACTGCCGACAATGGTTCAGAATAACTTCGCTCTCTGGCAGTTGCGAGGGGTTGCAATATTTCATCAAGAACTGAATTGGCTTCAGATGAATATTGAACAGCCTGACCTGGTGCAGATGGCAAAACTTTTCTGTAGTGAATGGAGTCTGTGAACGCTACCAACAAAAAGAATCCCAAGACCATGCTGCTGACCATGGCCACAGGCCGTTTCATGGCCAAGCGCCAATTGGCTCTTAGGTTGCGATCTGACCGAACATGCCAGATGTACCAAAGTACAAACACCAGGATGGCATAAACAAAAATATCGGTTAACAGGAATACGGGTTGCATGGTGGGCTTACTGCAAACGAATGCGTGGGTCAGCCAAGGTATAGCTGATGTCTGTCAAGATCAAACCAAGGATGTACAAAAATGAACCAATGAAAACCATCGCTCGAACGATGGCAAAGTCTTGGCCTGCAATGGCTTCAATCAAATAACTGCCTAAACCTGGAATGGCAAAAAATGATTCTGTGATTAAGCTCCCCATGAACAGCAAAGGAATCACTGCCACAGAAGCACTCAAGATGGGGATGAGTGCATTTCGAAGAACATGAACCAAAAGGACTCTGCTTTCAGACAAGCCTTTGGATCTAGCGGTCCGAACATAGTCCTTGCCAATTTCTTCCATGAAAAGCGTTCTGTTAAATCGCACTTCGCCACCCAGTCTAGACAAGATCCCCACAGCTATTGGCAGCACCAAGAAACGCCAAGCATCCATCCCTGGCGCAAAGCCCGAAACGGGCATGAGCTGCAGCACTCGCGAGAACATGAACTGCCCCATCACAATGAAAAAAAGCGACGAAATGGACATGAACACCACGCACAAAACGGTGCCCCAAAAATCAAGGTAGGTGGCTCTGAAAAATGCCAAGCCCAGAGCCAACACAATCGACACGCCTAAGCCAACAACAAAGGTCGGTAAAGCCAAGGCAATGGAGGGCCCTGCACGCCTCACAATTTCTGAAGCAATGTCACGGCCACTGTCAGCGCGACCAAAGTCAAAGGCAAACATGCGCAAAGAACTGTCCGTAAATAATGTATTGCTTAGTTTTGCAATGCCCTGCTCTTGTTCATTGAAAAACAAAGGCCGGTCGTAGCCCCGTTCTGCCTTCCATTTTTCAATGGCTTCGGGTGTGACGCGCTTACCACCCAGTTGCATGCGTGCCATGTCGTCTGGTGTATTGACTTTGAAAAAAAGTACAAAGGTGAGCAAGTTAATGCCGATCAAAATGGCCAAACCATAAGCCAACTTGCGTGTTAAAAATCGCAACATCACAAACTCCTGGGTGTGGCAACGCCCGTTTGAACGGCACGCTGTAATTGACGCCTTTTCCAAGCTTGCCATGCAGGCCAAGCCACTGCAAGTAACAAGAGAGGTAGTGCAGCTAGAGGCCACCAAATGGCTTGGTTCCACTCTTTGATTTTGCTGGTGCGCAGTGGCGCATCAATTCTCAAATAAGGCAAGCTGTCGCGAATGATATTGGAGGGCTTACCATTGCCCACCCACTGGTGGTAGGCGCCACCAAACTCTTCAGACCAACCAAACAGCATGGGCATTTCTTCCTGCATGATTGCAATCATGCGGGCAATCATGGCGGCCCTTTCAGGCGTATCTTCCAAGTCCTTCATGCGATCGAACAACTGATCGAATTCAGGATTTGCGAAATTGGCAGCATTTTCTCCATCAAACTTGGCCTTGGAGTTGGGGCCGTATAACAAGAAAAGGAAATTCTCTGGGTCTGGGTAGTCGGCCAGCCAGCCCCAAAAAAAGAATTGGGCTGAACCTTTGCGCATCTTGTCTTGAAAACGGTTGTAGTCTGTGTTGCGAATTTCAATTTGAACATTGAGCTTGGCAAACTGTTTAGACACCCAATCCAAGCGTGCTTTGTATCCAGGCCCTACGCCCTGCGTGTCGTAGTTCAATACCAAGGGTTGCCCTGTTTTGAGATCTCGACCGTCTGGGTAGCCTGCCTCAGCCAATAATTTTTTAGCAACTTCAATTGACTTGCGTTTGAATTTGCCATCTGACATTTTGTCGTAAATGACGGGGTTGGGATTGGACAAGTTGTTACCAAATAAACCAGGTACGACCACGCTGTGATTGACCTGAGCACGGTCATCTTCGAAGATAGAGACATACTCTTCAAAGTCAAAGGCAATGGCCAATGCTTGCCTCAATTTTTTATTTCGAACTTGGTCTTCTGGTGTTTTACCCAAACCAACAACGGGGTCTAACCAATTGAAACCGAAGTGCCAAAAACCAACCTGAATGGTGCTGGGCAGTTGGATTTTTCGTTCAAGCAATTCTTTGGCACGTCCGGTGCCATCTTGAATTGAAACCTGATAGCCAATGCCTGGCTCGCCACGTTCAAGTTGCGGAATGTCGTAGTAGCCTTGGATGAATTTGGTGGCCACAGAAGTTCCTTCTTTTTCGATGACCGACACCACCTTGTCAACAAAGGGCGTTCTTTTGCCACAGTCCTTCAGCAGGCCTTTTTCTTGGTCGCCTGGTTCACCTTCGCATGGATAAGGAACACCTCGGTAATTGGGATTTCGAACCAACTCCATGCGCGAATTGGGAACATATTCGGTGAGCATGTAAGGCCCGGTTCCGACTGGCCAGGTGTCTGGATTTAAATTGCGCCGCGACATGCCCTCTTGCGCGTAAAAAGCATCAACCTCCCAAGGGATAGGCGATAGGAAGGTCATGGCCAACCAATATTTAAATTGAGGGTATTTTCCAACAACTCGAATTTTCAGAGTGTGGGCATCTATCACCTCAACACCAGAAAACGCATGCTCTCTAAAGTCCAGCCAAGGCAAATGGCCAAAAGGGCCGACTTCTCTGGCTGTTTTTCCGACCTTCAGTTTTTCATTGAAAGTTTTGATTTGTTTGCCATATTCGCCAAGTCCCACAATCTTTTCTGACAAAAAGCCAAATGAGGGTGACTTGATGCGAGGCGTTGCCAAACGTTTGATGGCGTAGGCATAGTCTTCTGCACGCAACTCTCTAGTGCCCATGTGTTCAAAGTCATAAGGCCTCCGAATGCCTTCAAAGTCAGATTCCTTCAAAGACAAATATCTGTACTCGCCATCTGGCTTCTTGGCAAACGCAGGATGGGGCTGGTACAAAATGCCTGGTTGAATTTTGAGTTCAAACACACTCTCTGCGATTTGATCAGCGGGTGTCTGAATCGAAAGCTCTTTGCCATCCTTGCTCAAAAATTTAACACTGGGCAGCTCTGTCAGAGTACGGGGTTCCAATTCATAAGGCCTCTTGAGGTAGTGGTACTTCAAGGGCGGCTCGTAGACAGCATAAGTCCACGGCGTTTCGTTGTTGCTGTAAGAAGAAGTGGAATCCAAATATTTAGGCGATTCTTGATAAGAGCTGAACAACACATTTTCGGCCAGCAGGGCTTTGGGTACAGGTTCGTTCGTGACACCACCGCAGCCCAGCAGAAGGCTTAGAGCCATTGTGCAGGCTACAAAAAAATACAAGCGTTTGATTTGGCTGAACATGGTTTTTATTTTCAAGAGATGCTGTACTTTAGCGCAAGCTGAATGCCATGTGTCATAAGTCTTCATCAAAGAAAAACGCCTCAAAAAGAGGCGTTTTGGTAGTCACGATCAACTAAGCGTTAAATCAAAAGATACGACCTTAAAAAGTGTACTTGGCTGTAAAGCGTGTGTAGCGACCTGTGTTGTTGTAGAGCCCAGAGTTGTAACCTTGTTGCACAGTGGTACTGGTATTAGAGCCAGGGTAGTACGGTGCTGGCTTGTCAAACACGTTGGAGATGTTCACGCCCAGGTTAAAGTTCTTAATGCCGTTGTACATGTAACCCACATCAAATGTTTTCCACGATGGCACTTTACAATCTGGGTAATAGGTGTTGTACAGAGGCACGCCACCCAATGATGTAGCAGTTTTAGGCTGACCAGAACCGTAGTGACAATATGCCACTGGATATTCTGTAGAGCCGTCATAGCGACGCATCATAGAAATAGAGGTGGTCATCTTCATGGCTGCCAAGAAGATGTGTGAGCCCTGCTCTAGGGCGGTTGACAAGCTAAAGCGGTTGCGCGGAATTGCACCCACGGACGTGGCCCAATCATTCAAACCACCATAGGTACCCACGGCATTGCGCATGAAATCACCAGGTGCTTCTGCGCGCATGTAGGACATCAAGTGCGTCATCTTGAACGTAGATGTCAAACGGCCATACTCGCCCAAGTTGTTGCGAGATTTCAACTCAATGTCAATGCCGGTAATTTCAGTGGCACCTTGGTTCACCCATGGCGTTTTGACGGCAATCAAAGGGCCTGTTCCTGGAATTGCGTTGCCATTGGCATCCTTCAATTGGTTCAAAGGATTGGTGTCACGCGTGATTGAATCCGCAGGAAATCGTTCTGGGTGCTCAAGCAGATAAGTTGCGCTGCCCAATGCCACTTCATTCTCTTGACGCACTTTGTAGGTGTCAATCAAAACATCAATGTCTTTGGTGGGTGAGTAAATCATGCCCAGCGAGAAGCCCTTGGATTTCTCAGGTTTGAGTTCTGGGTTGGAGCCACCAACGCCTGACACACTCTTCGAGCAATCGGTTTGGTCTGCGCCTGCAACAGGCGTCACGCCATCAGGACAACGAATTGGATCGACCGTACCGTTTAAGAAGAATTGCGCGCCACCTGATGCCACTTGTGACAAAGCGGGCGCACGGAAACCTTCTGAGTAGGTACCCCTGAAAGCCAGTCCGTCTTGTGCTTTCCACTTGGCGCCCACTTTGGGTACGAAATTGGTTTTTAAACTGGGGTACTTGTCAAAACGGCCTGCAAAATCCATCTCGAAAGTTTTGGTGAACGGTGTACGGAATTCGAAGAAAGAAGACACCACGTCTCGCTTACTTTGAATGGCCGTCGTCGACAAGCCTAAGATATCACCGCGTGCATTGGCAGGATCGGGATCGATGCCTAGGCGCTCTTGACGGGCCTCGATACCAACCGCTAAGCCAATCTTGCCACCCTCCAGCTGTCCCAACTCTCGCGTGGCCTTGGCATCCCACTGAACAATTTCGGCAACGCCGACATTGGTCAAATCTCTGGAAATTGTTGGATCTGCAGCGAGTGAAGCCAATGACCGATTTTCAGTCGTCAACTTGCGCAAAGTGGGCAAGTAGAGGAAGCCATAAGAAGTTTCTTCACGACGCGACTGGTTCCACAAGACTGCAGTTTCCCAATCCCATACGCCTTGAACACCTTTAAAGCCACCCAAAACCCGTGCATTTTGGTTAAGCAAACTGGTGCCCGTTTTGAGGTTGTCAAAACGATAGATCACAGCCGTGCGAGCATCTTTGAATGGATTGTCAGGATGGCCAATGGGCAAAATGGCTTGGAACGGATCGGCAATGCCGCCTACCAAGAAGTTGGTCGTGGGAGAAGTACCACTGATGGTCCGTGCAGGCGAGCGGTAAGTTCTTTTCGTGTCATTGAAAGCAAATTCTCCAAAAGCGGATAAGTTTTCATTGATCCGGAATTTACCAATGCCTAAAACACTAAAGTCTTCGCCGGCTGTTTGCACGTCAGTGAATGCATCGCCATCGTAGTTACAGAATGTACGTCCTGACAGGAAGCTTGAAGCCGCAATGCCATAAGCAGATCCACCAACCAGTTGCTTAGAAGCATCACAATTCAGTGTGTTCAAGATGTTGGGCGAAGTTGCATTGCCCGTTGTGAAAAAAGACTTTGAATTCAAAGCACGCTCTTTGAAAAAGAACGGCTGATTGGTGACGTAGCTGTAATAGGGGTTCAAGCGATTGTTCATCGCAGCATATTCAGAGGCCCTGATGTCAAAGGAGCCATCTCGCACAGTGGTGGCATTCTGGGTCGACAAGTCAAAAGACAACATCAAGCTCTTGCCATCTGCTTTGTAATCGCCCACACCCAGGGTGCCGTTCACATTGCGACGCCCAAACTCTTGGTTGTCGTTAGAGCCGATGCTCGTGGACACTTCGCCACCCACAAAACCTGATTTGGTGATGAAGTTGATCACGCCTGCCATGGCATCAGAGCCATAAACAGCAGAAGCGCCATCTTTGAAAATTTCAATGCGCTCGATGGCAGAAATTGGAATGCTGTTCAAGTCATAAAGCGTCGACTGGCCATTGTTAGGGTTGGCATAAGCTGAAGGCGTCATGCGTCGGCCGTTGAGCAAAATCAATGTGGACGTAGAGCCCAAAGCGCGCAAAGAGGCTGTTGCAACGCCCCTTGAAAAGCCGTTTTGGTCAGGCGTGTCGTTGTAGCCACCGACACCCATTGAAGGCACTGCCTTTAAAAGTTGCAGAACGCTGCTTGCTCCGGACTGTTCGATTTCTTTGGCTGTAATGGTCTGAATGGGGGACGTGCCCTCTTTGTCTGCGCGCTTCAAATTAGAGCCAGTGATTGTGACTTCTTCCAATCCTGAAGATTGGGCGATAGACATTTGGCTAAAACCTGTGCTCATGAGAACCATGACTGCCAGGCTGATCTTGGATGGCTTGAACATCTTGATGACCTTTTTTAGTAGTTTTAATGAATTTGACAGTTTACTGAACCCCTAATAAATAGTTAACCGAAAGCACCCCGTGTTGCGTAAAGCCAACAGCGCAATCAGAAGATTCAAAAACTGAGCGTGTCAAAATAAGACTTTGATCAATGAGAACGACAACATGAGCTTTTTAAAGGGTAAAAAAATCCTCATCACGGGGGTTTTGTCCAACCGATCGATTGCCTATGGCATTGCCAAAGCGTGCCATGCGCAAGGTGCCGAGTTGGCTTTCAGTTACGTGGGGGAACGTTTCAAAGACAGAATTACCGAATTCGCTGCTGACTTTGGTTCTAAGCTGATATTCGACTGCGATGTCGGAGACGACGCCCAAATTGAAAACTTGTTCAAAGACTTGTCGCTTCACTGGCCTCAGTTTGATGGGTTCGTGCACAGCATTGGCTACGCTCCACGAGAAGCCATTGCAGGTGATTTCATGGAAGGCTTAAGCCGTGAAGGCTTCAAAATTGCGCATGACATCAGTGCCTATTCATTTCCTGCCATGGCCAAGGCGGCTTTGCCTTTTTTAAGAGAAGACGCTGCTTTGCTTACTTTGACCTACCTGGGCGCAGTCAAAGTTGTGCCCAACTACAACACCATGGGCTTGGCCAAGGCTTCACTCGAGGCCTCCGTTCGCTATCTGGCCGATTCTCTGGGGCCCAAAAAGATCCGTGTGAATGGCATCAGTGCGGGTCCGATCAAAACGCTGGCGGCCAGTGGCATCAAAGACTTTGGCAAAATTTTGAGTGCCGTTGCCGCTACTTCGCCCATTCGTCGCAATGTGACCATTGAAGATGTGGGCAACACGGCGGCTTTTTTAATGAGCCCCTTGTCAGCCGGTATTTCGGCCGAAATTGTGTATGTTGATGGTGGATTCAGCCATGTTGTTGGGGGCATAGGCGGCGTTTAAATTCAGCTTTCATTGAGATGAAAAGCAACGCCTTCGGGCGTTGTTTTTTTTTAACATTTACGAAAGTCAGAATAGTAATTTTCTCGGTTTTGTCACATATTCATGGTCATGGGTCATTGAAATGTAACTTTTGGTCTTTTTTAGACCAAACACTTCTGTTTGGTTGCTTTGAAAGATCATTTTTATGTTCAAACTCATATTCATTTAGATACAAAAGGACTCAATAATGCCTCAATTCAAAATCAGCACCCTGAATCGCCAACTTTGCTTGGCTTTCGGTGGCACTGCTTTGACGCTGGCGAGCATGCAATTTGCACAAGCTCAACAGGTTGATACAGTGACTATCACAGGTTCTTCCATCAAACGTTCGATTGAAAACCAAAGTGCCCTGCCAGTTTCTATTTACTCAGCCGATGAGTTGAGGTCTGTGGGTGTAACCTCTACAGAAGAAATTGTGCAACGTATTACAGCCAGCCAATCTAGCACGGGTGCTAGCCAAAGCATTGGCTCTAGCACAGGCGGTGGCGCTTACGCTAGCTTGCGCGGCCTAGGTTCCAACAAAACTTTGATTTTGTTGAACGGCCGTCGTTTGGCCTTCTTCGGCATTGGCGCTAGCGCAGTTGACTTGAACGCTATTCCCTTTGCAGCACTAGACCGCATCGAAGTATTGCGTGATGGCGCATCTGCCATTTATGGTACAGACGCTGTGGGCGGTGTGATCAACTTCATTACGAAACGTGATTACCAAGGCATGGACCTGGCCGTTGAAAATACCAATCCTTCAACATCAGGTGGCCAGATCAAACGCTTCACTTTCTCCGGTGGCCAAGGCTCTTTGTCTAAAGACGGTTACAACTTGTGGTTCTCTTTGGACAACAAGAATCAAGCATCCGCAAAAGCCACTGACCGTGCTTTTGGTGCGACAGGCGTGATTCCAGCCAATGGTTTGAACAAAACTTCAGGCACTACATTTCCTGCCAACTTCAACTACTACAACACTGCTGGTGCTATCAAGTCTGGCAACATTACAACGCCAACTTGCGCGCCCCCAGGATCGCTGTATCAAGGTGGTGTCACGTGCCGCTACGATTACACATCAGCGATTGACATCATTCCTGAAACAGAAAACTTGAACATCAATGCCAAGGGCTCGTTCCGTTTGAGTGGCGATCGTTTGTTGACAGTTGAAGCCGTTCACTCAGAGAACACCAACGTTGCTCGCGTTGCACCAGATCCAGTGACAGGCTTAAGTATGCCCATCACAAGCCCCTTCTATCCCAAAAATTTTGCAGGCTTGGATGCGACCAAAGCCTTGCTCGGTATTGGTTGGCGCATGGTTCCCGCAGGTCGTCGTGAAAACACTTCTATCGCAACAGCCAACCGTGTTGTGGTTGATTTGTCAGGTGTTGAAGGCGCATGGGACTACAAAACTGGCTTCTACTCAGCTTCTAGCACTGTCTCTGATGGCCCTACCAACGGCTATGTCAGCAAGACCAAAATTCAAGCGGGCGTGACCAGTGGTTTGTTGAACCCATTTGGTAGCAACACCCCAGCTGCGCTTGATTACATCGATGCTGCCAAAGCGCGTGGTACGTTCTCTACAGGTCGTGGAACAGCCACAGGTATTGACGCTCGCTTCAACCGTGACTGGTTCAAGATGGATGGCGGCAATGCAGCTGTTTCATTGGGCGCTGAAGCTCGTCGTGAGTCTTACAACACGGACACTGATGATGCATTGGTTTCAAGCGTTCCATCTGCTGGTCGTAGCCCTTATCACGTGAGTAAAGACAAGGCTAATCGTGATGTTACAGCACTCGTGGCCGAAGCTTTGTTCCCTGTGTCCAAGCAGTTGGAATTGCAAGCCGCTTTGCGTGCTGACAATTACAGCGACTTCGGTAGCAGTGTGAACCCTAAAGTTGGCTTCCGTTACACCTTGTCTCCAACCGCAGTGTTGCGCGGTTCTGCCAACACAGGTTTTCGCGCACCTTCACTGGATGACGTGTTCGGCCCACAGGCTCGCACTTTCTCTAGCAATGCCATGGACGACGCCATTTTGTGCCCCAAAGGTGTTCCCACCGCAGCTGGCATTCAGTCGCGTGATTGCGGCCAACAGACTCAGCGGTTGACCGGTGGCAATCCAGATGTGAAGCCTGAGAAATCAAAGGCAATCACGTTTGGAACGGCCTTCCAGCCAGCCAAAAATCTGTTGATGACCGTTGACTACTGGAACGTGCGTGTGAACAACCAAATCAGTGAGTTCCCAGAGCAGTCCATTTTTGACGACCAAGCCAAGTACGCAAGCAAAATTGTGCGATGCAATACGCTGAGCACAGCAGAAGCTGCGAATTGGGAACGTTGCCAAGTAGTAGCCGGTTCTAACGCCATTGCCTACATCAAAACATTGACCGATAACTTGGGCAATGTGAAGACCAATGGCTTGGACTTCAGTGCTGCTTACACAACCACCATCGCCGGCTTGAAGACCAACTTCACCTACGACGGTACCTTTGTGAACAGCTACCAATACCAACGTGAAATCGGTGGCGAGTACATTGAAAACGTTGGCAAGTACAAAGATGCAAGCCCCATCTTCCGTTGGAAGCACAACTTGACCACCACCATGGCACAAGGTAACTACCGTTACAGCACTGGCGTGCGTCACATGACAGGTTACACCGATGAAAATGCCGATCCTTCATACATCAATGAAGTTAAAGCTTACACATTGGTTGACTTTGGCGTGAGCTACACAGGCATGAAGAACCTGACATTGGGCGCTGTGCTTCGCAACGTGTTTGATACCAAGCCACCTTTCTCTAACCAAGGTGCTACGTTCCAACAAGGTTACGATCCACGTTACACAGACCCACTGGGTCGCGCACTGGTTGTGAAAGCGAACTACAAGTTCTAATCACAAAGCCCCAGATTGGTTCTGGGGCTTGACCAAAAAAAGAACCGCTCCTCGGAGCGGTTTTTTCATGCTTGTTTCAATCAAGATTTAGGTGCAACACGCACGCAATCGGCAAAGTATCGCTTCACGCCGTCATCGCCCTTCTCTTCCACCAAGCCATGAATATCGGTTTCAAAGCCAGGACATTGAAGATTGAACTCGCGTGAAAATTTGAGGTAATCCACAATTTTCTTATTGAAAACTTCACCCGGAACCAACAAAGGAATACCGGGTGGGTAAGGCGTCACAAGCCCCACTGTGATGCGACCTTCAAGCTCATCAATCGAGACACGCTCCGTTTGACGACGCGCAATGTGCGCATAGGCATCTGCTGGCGTCATGGCCGGTGTCAGGTCAGACAAATACATTTCAGTGGTGAGGCGTGCTACATCGTATTTGGCATACAGCGCGTGAATGTGCTGACACAAATCTCGTAAGCCCATGCGCTCATACTTAGGCTGCTTCTGACAAAACTCCGGCATGATGCGCCACATGGGTTGATTGCGGTCGTAGTCGTCCTTGAACTGTTGCAAAGCAGTCAGCAAAGAATTCCATCGCCCTTTGGTAATGCCAATGGTGAACATGATGAAGAAACTGTACAAACCTGTTTTTTCAACCACCACACCGTGTTCCGTTAAAAACTTGGTCAGCACTGAAGCGGGAATGCCTGTTTTGTCAAACTTGCCATCCAAATTCAAACCAGGCGTCACAATAGTGGCCTTGATGGGGTCAAGCATGTTGAAGCCATCGGTCATTTGACCAAACCCGTGCCACTTGCCGCCCTTCTTTTTGGGGTCACTGCGCAGAATCCAATCTTCGGCGCGACCAATGCCTTCATCGACTAAATTTTCAGGTCCCCAAACCTTGAACCACCAGTCTTTGCCGTACTCGTTATCGACTTTTCTCATGGCACGACGGAAATCAAGCGCCTCGGCAATGCTTTCTTCCACCAAGGCTGTGCCGCCGGGCGGCTCCATCATGGCCGCCGCAACGTCACAGCTGGCAATGATGCTGTACTGCGGGCTGGTGCTGGTGTGCATCAAATACGCTTCGTTGAACAAGTGTCGGTCTAGCTTGGTGTTTTGCGAATCTTGAATGAGCACATGGCTGGCCTGGCTGATGCCGGCCAACAACTTGTGAATCGATTGCGTGGAGTAGACCAATGAATGTTTAGGCCGCGGGCGTTTTTTTCCCATGGCATGGTAGGTGCCGTAAAAAGGATGGAAGGCAGCATGGGGCAACCAAGCCTCATCGAAGTGCAGGTTTTCAACATAACCATCCAGCATGCCTTTGATGGCTTCGGTGTTGTACAAAACGCCGTCATAAGTTGATTGCGTTAAGGTCATCACCCTAGGCTTTACTTTTTTGGCATCAACGCCTTTCAGCAGTGGGTTGGCCTTGATCTTGGCCTGAATGCTGGCCACCGCAAACTCACTTTGTGGAATGGGCCCAATGATGCCGTAGTGATTTCGTGTTGGCTTCAAGAAAACAGGAATGGCACCCGTCATGATGATGGCGTGCAAAACGGACTTGTGGCAATTGCGATCGACCACCACCACATCACCTGGCGCAACAGCGTGGTGCCACACTATTTTGTTGGATGTGCTGGTGCCATTGGTTACAAAGAAACAATGGTCGGCATTGAAAATACGTGCCGCATTGCGTTCGCTTTCGCCAATGGCGCCGTTGTGGTCCAACAATTGTCCCAACTCTTCCACGGCGTTGCACACGTCTGCACGCAGCATGTTCTCACCATAAAACTGATGGTACATCTGCCCCACAGGGCTCTTCAAAAATGCCACACCACCTGAGTGACCTGGGCAGTGCCAAGAATAAGATCCGTCTTCGGCATAGTCCAACAAAGCTTTGAAGAACGGAGGCTGAACACCTTCTAAATAACTTTTGGCTTCGCGAATGATATGCCGTGACACAAACTCTGGCGTGTCTTCAAACATGTGAATGAAGCCATGCAACTCTCGCAAGATGTCGTTGGGTATATGGCGTGAAGTTTTTGTTTCACCATAAATATAAATAGGCACATCTGCATTTTTGCGCCGCACCTCTTCAATGAAGGCACGCAAACTTAAAACGGCAGGATCTAAATCGGGTCCGGGTGTGAACTCTTCGTCGTCAATTGACAAGATGAATGCACTGGCCCGCGACTGCTGTTGCGCAAACTGCGACAAGTCGCCATAGCTGGTGACACCCAGAACTTCAAAGCCTTCTGTTTCAATGGCCTGAGCCAAGGCGCGAATACCCAGTCCAGAAGTGTTCTCTGAGCGGTAATCTTCGTCGATGATGACAATTGGAAAACGAAATTTCATAGGGCCACCGCCTTGGGTAAAAAAGTAAACAACTGGGGCGAAGTGTAATGAATAAACGGCCTCACAGAGGCAGTTGGGCTCAAGAATCTATACCTAAACTGCTATACTCAAAGGCTCGGAGCGGTGGATGAGTGGTTTAAGTCGCACGCCTGGAAAGCGTGTGTGGGTTTATCCCCACCGCGGGTTCGAATCCCGCCTGCTCCGCCACCTTTTAAACCCTGCTAGAACTCTGTTTTAGTGGGGTTTGTTACGAAGCGCATGAACATTTTCAGAAGCCCTCTGTTCAAAATCCCCGGTTACAGGCGGATGTGGTTTTCCATCTTGTTCAGCAATTTGGGCGGGCAAATCACCCTGCTTGCGCTTCCCCTCACGGCTGTTTTCTTACTTGATGCTTCGCCCACCCAAATGGGCCTTCTCACGGCCATGGAAATTGCGCCCTTTGTGCTGCTTTCCTTGCCAGGTGGCGTGCTGCTAGATCGGATGCAAAAACTACCCGTCTACATCGCTGGCGAGATTGTCATGGGATTGTCATTGTTAACCATTCCTTTGGCATGGGCCCTTGACCTCTTAAGCATCAACCTCATGTATGTCGTCTGTTTTGCCATCGGGGCGGTCTACACCATTGCCGGTTCGGCCTCGCAATTGGTTCTGACCCAATTGGTTGGGCGAGACAAATTGGTCGAAGCCTATTCTCAAAATGCCATTGCGGGTTCTATGGCAGAAGTCATGGGCCCAGGGCTTGCAGGCATCTTAATCAGGGTATTTGGCGCGCCCTTGGCGTTGGTCATGGACGCTTTGCTCTTAATTGGTTCTGTGCTCATGCTCAAAGGCATTCGCATCCATGAAGAAGTGCCCCCAAGGTCGACATGGAAAGACCGATCTTTCAAAGATGAATTGTGGAAAGGCCTTAACTTTGTCCGCTCGCATCCCATGCTTCTCGAAATGGCGGCCATTGTGGGTGCGTGGCAATTTTTTGCACAAATGGCGCTGTCTGTTCAGATTATTTTTGCGGTCAAGGACTTAGGACTTGATGAAACTTTGGTGGCCTCAAGTTTTGTTGCCATGGGTCTTGGGTCTGTTTTAGGCGGCATGGCGGGCCCACCCATCTCTCGAAAAATTGGCTTAGGCCCAGCACTCATTGTGGGCATTGCCATCACCTCCGTTGGCTGGATCAGCCTTTTATTGTTTGAGGGCTTGATCCCCAGTATTTTTTTATTTTCATGGATGCTCATTTGCTTTAGTTGGGGCGCCACCCTGCTCTTCGTGAATTTTTTATCGCTCAGGCAAGCGTTCACACCCACCGAGCTTTTAGGACGCATGACCACCACCATGCGCTGGTTGATTACTTTGCCTGCCGCTCCAGGCGCGCTTTTAGGTGGCTGGATGGCAGAGCACATTGGCATGCGAAGTTCGCTTTTGTGCGCGGGCATCGGCACACTCTTAGTGGCCTTGGTGGCCACCCTTCGGCCCCGCCTGAAGTCAATTCATCAATTGCCTGAAATCAAAGATTCAACACTTCATCCAAGTTGATCACACATAAGGCTAAAGCCTTAAACGCTAATCGTTTCTTGTACTCTTGGCACTGCCGCCAACAATGTCTGTGTATAGGCGTGCTGCGGCGCCTGGTAAATTTGAGCGGCATCACCTTGCTCCACCACATGACCTTTGTTCATGACCAACAAAGAGTCGGACATGTAGCGCACCACTTCCAAATCGTGCGAGATGAACAAGTAACTTAGGCCCAATTCTTTCTGAAGATCTTTCAGCAAGTTAAGGACCTGGGCTTGAACCGAAACATCCAAGGCTGAGACAGCCTCATCGAGCACCACCACCTCGGGTGACAAACTCAAAGAACGGGCAATGGCAATACGCTGTCGCTGGCCACCCGAAAACTCAAATGGATAACGCTTCAAAGCAGATGCCGGCATGCCCACCTTGTCTAGCAAACTGAGAGATTGCTTCTCCCAATCTGCACTGTTAGAGCCGATGCCATGCAGTTGCATGGGCTCACTCAAAATTTCGCCCACTGTGAATCTTGGATTCAATGATGCATACGGATTTTGGAAAACGATCTGAAGCCTGCGCTTGTAGGCCGCAAATTCAGAGTTCGACATGTCAAACAAATTTTTTCCGTCAAAAAATACCTTGCCGGCTGTGGCTTCATGCAACCTTAGCAGACACAAACCCACAGTGGTTTTGCCTGAGCCTGACTCGCCTACCAAGCCTACCGTTTGGCCTCGCATCAATTTAAAACTGACATTTTCAACCGCGACAAAGTCATCGCTTTGAAACCATGGCCCAGACCGCTTGAAGACTTTGCGAAGTCCTTGTACTTCTAACAAGGGCTTGTCTAAATTGGGTGGTGCAACAGACATGGCTGGTGTATCTGGCGATGGCGCAACGGTCGAGGACGCATTTTCGCCTGAGTGGGTAGACATCCAATCGTCAATGGTTAACAGTCGCTTGCCTTGTCGATCTATGCTGGGGCGGCAACTGAGCAGGGCCTTGGTATAGGGGTCTTGGGGTTGGCTAAACAGTGTCCTAACAGGGCCCGCCTCACGAACAGTTCCCTTGCGCATCACCACAGCATGATCGGCCACCTCACTGACCAAGCCTAAATCGTGTGTGATGAAAAGCATGGCCATTCGGCGCCTCTCGCGCAATTCAGCCAGTAGCAACAAAATTTGCCGCTGTACAGTCACATCCAAAGCTGTGGTTGGTTCATCTGCAATCAAAAGTTCTGGCTCACAGGCCAATGCCATGGCAATCATGACGCGCTGCTGCTGGCCTCCCGACAGTTCATGCGGGTAAGCATTGACGCGTTTTTGAGGCTCGGGGATGCCCACTTCTTCAAGGAGTTCACAAGCGCGCGCAGCAGCCTGTTTGTTTGAAACAGGCTTGTGAGCTTTCAACATTTCAGCCAGCTGGAAGCCGACTGTGTAGACCGGGTTCAGTGACGTCATGGGGTCTTGAAAGATCATGGCAATTCGAGAGCCTCGAATGAGTTGCCAATCTGATCTTGAAAGACTTAACAACGATCGCTTGTCATACTCAATCGATGAATGCAATCCAACGATGGCATTTTGAGGTGGTAACAAGCCCATGATGGCCAATGCGCTAACAGACTTGCCACTGCCAGACTCCCCCACCAACGCCACTGTGCGTTCACGGGGGATCACGAATGAAACCGACTCAACCGCTCGAACCGGCGCTTTGGAGGCACTGATGAAGTCAACGGTCAAATTTTTAACTTCCAACAAATTGTCAGAAATTTGTGCGATGGGTGGAGGGTATCTGCGTGTTGCCATGTCAAGCATTCAAGGAATTGGGCTCAGTGAATCACTTTGGGATCTAGAGCGTCCCTGAGTGAATCTGTGAGTAGGGACAAGCCTGTTACAAAAATGGACATGGCAGTAGTCGCAGACAAGAGTTGCCACCAATACCCCACCAGCAAATCATTTTGTGCTTCTGTCAGCATGGTGCCCCATGAAACGCCATCAACGGGCACCCCAAATCCGAGGAAAGACAAAATCACTTCTGCTTTGATACAAGAGACCGTCAGCAATGAAAACTGAACCAAAATGACATGGCTGACGTTGGGCAAAATATGCACGAACATGCGTCTGTTGTTAGAGGCGCCTATGGCATCTGCTGCCCTCACATATTCTCGGTTGCGGTGCTTCAGGTATTCACCTCGCATCAATCGGTAAGTGCCCGTCCAACCTGTGATGCCCAAAATGAGCACCACGGCCATGGTGCCTTTGGTATTCAAAACAGCCGCAATGGCCAAGATCAGCAATATTCCTGGTATGGAATGAAAAACGTTGTAAAGCCAATTGCTCAAGTCATCGACAATGCCGCCGTACCAACCCGAGACGGCACCTAAAACAGAGCCCAAAAGCGTGGCCATGAAAGCGGCAGCCAAGCCTACCAAGATGCTGGTTTCAGCACCTTTAATCGTCTTGGCTAAAACGTCTCTGCCCCATTTATCGGAGCCCATTGGCAGGTGTGTCGCCAAGGCGTTGACCTTGTCACCAGCAGGCTTCACAGCTTTTTGAGCCTGCTCCCATTGCACTGCGATGGGATCTACAACATCCGTAGAAGTGGGTTCGTACAGCACGACCTCAGGGATGGCCTTGCTTGCGTCATCGCCCTGAATTGCACTCTTGGCCCAGGTTGGCGGCGCATTGTTAACAGCAACCTCTTTTTCCCAATCGGAAGCCAAAGGCCCGACCAAGGTGGTGAACACCAAGGCCAAGCTGAGAATCACAGTGATGCCACTCCACACACCAACCCGATCCGATTTAAAGCGACGCCAGGCCAAAGCCCAAGCGCCTTCACTGACGGCGTTGTCAGGCCCCTTTGAAAGCGAGTTGCCCAAGGAATTGGGAGCGTTGTCAGCTGAATTTGGATGGCTTTGCATAATCATGTAAAAGATAATCAGATTTCAGCGCAATTGAACACGAGGGTCGGTGAGGCGATACAAGACGTCACCGATCAGGTTGAAAATCATGGTGGCAATGGCCACATAAACAGTGACGGCTTTGATCACTGGAAAATCACTTCGCTCAACAGCCAAAATGATTTCTCGGCCTACACCTGGGATGCCAAAGAATCTTTCCAACAAAAAAGCACCAAGCAACAAACCTGGCAAATTGGAAATCACAAAGGTAATGACAGGAATGAGGGCGTTGCGCAAAACATGCACAAACATCACTCGAGGCTCAGAAAGTCCTTTGGCTCTGGCTGTTCTCACATAGTCTTGGTCGACTTCGTCGAGCACGAAACTTCGAAACAATCGCGTATTGGGGGCAATGCTGACGACCAAGCCTAGCAAGATAGGCAGAGGCGCATAGGTACTGATATTTTTCCAGTAGTCGTCGCTCCAACCTTGTACTGGAAACCAACCCAAGCGATAGGCCAACACATATTGGCCCAAAATAATGAAGACCAAAATACTGACTGACATCAGTGCTGTAAAAACGACCATGGTGCCGCGGTCAATTGAAGACCCTCGCACCCATGCGAGTCCCAAAGCAAGGACCAAGGCAATCAGTGTTTCAATGATGAGCAAAGGGGCCATCAGTGTCAGAGAAGCAGGCAAGCGCGTTGCAAAAATATCGGCGACTGACTCACCTGTGGTCCAACTGTTGCCGAAGTTGAAAGTCGCAACTTGTTTGACAAAAATCCACAGTTGCACTGCCAGCGGTTGATCAAGCCCCAACTCAGCCCGAATGCTGTCAATTTGTTCTTGGTTTGAAAACAAGCCGGCCAGCACATAAGCGGGGTCACCACCGATCCAATTGAAAAGAAAAAAGACCAACAAGATCACACCGGCCAAGGTTGGAATCATTTGCCAGATGCGGCGAAAGATATAGGCACTCATGTTTCAGTGCCTTTAAGGTTTTTGAATGTCATAGTAAATCCAATCACCCAAAATTAGAGGGTGTTTGCGAAAGCCTTCCAAACGCTGATGGCTAAGCCGCGTTGCAATGCCAGTTGAACTTAATCCGAGCACGCCATTGACTTCCATCAAACGGTACATGTTGTGCAAAACGCGTGTGCGTTCAGGGCCGTCTGGCAAGCGCTTGAGTTGCTCAAAATAGGCGTCGTATTCTGCATTTTCAAAACACGCGTAATTGTTTTGACCAATGGTTTTGGAGTACAAGAGTTTCATCACAAATTCGGCTTCGGATGAGCGCGTCCATCCCAAAGCCCAAGACGGTATGGCACATTGCTTGCCCTGCTTCAGCATTTCTGGAAACTTGTCCTTCTTAACCTTCAGGCGAATGCCAATTCGGTCCATTGATTTCTTCCAAAGCTCATCCCTTTCGCGATCAATGGACGATGTAGACGAGTAAATGGTGAATACAAGGGGTTTGCCGTCTGGCATGTTGCGATAGCCCTTGGCATCCTTCTTGTAACCAAATTGATCTAACAAAGCATTGGCAGACAAGGGGCTGAACTTCACAATGCTTTTGTAATTTGGGTCATGCCCTGCAATGACCGGCGACACCATTTGCTGGGCCTTCACTGCTTGACCTTTTCGAATCACTCGAATCTCTTCGTCCACATCAAAACCCATGATGATGGCGCGCCTGAGTGCAATTTTTTCAGGGGTATAGCCACCAATGACGGGGTCCTTCATGTTGAAGAACTGATAGCGAATATCGGGCTCAACACTTCTGTACATGTTGACACCCTGAGCCACCCAAGTTTGGAGCAAATCATTATTGGGCGTGAGTGCTTTTTCAATGAAAGAGGGAGGCACTCCAACTGCATCAATTTCTTTGCCGCTGAACGCCAACCACATGGATTGCGGCTCTTCAATGATGCTGACCTCGACACGGCCAATTTGAGGCATTTTTCTGCCTTGCATTTGGCTGGCAATGCGAAGCTCTACAGGTTTGTTAGGCGGCGGTTGAAAGTCCCAGACGAAGCCGGGAAATTCAGGGTTGGCTTTGAGGATAATTTTGGAACCCCGAACCCATTTTTCAAGGATGTAAGGGCCTGTTCCAACAGGGTTGGACATGATGCCCTCGAAGCCATACTTTTCAACCACCTCGCGCGCCATACCGCCGGCAAAAGGGTTGGTCAATAGCGACAGGAAATTTCGATCTGGCTGAACCAACTTAATGGCCAAGGTGTACCTGTCAAGGGCGTAAATGCCAGGGTGTTTTTGATCGTAATCAAATTTTCCACTGGCAACCGCCCTCTTTCTTGAATCGGCGAATCCAAAAATCTTGTCATCAAAGTCAGAGACCTGAGGGCTGCGATTTTTAGGGTCTGCATGGCGCAGCAAGGTGTAGACAAAATCTTGCGCAGTGAGTTCACGCCTTTGTCCTTTAAAGGCTTCATCCGGTGTGAAGTACAAGCCTTTTTTAACTTTGAACGTGTAAGTGATGTTGTCAGCAGAAATCTCAGGCATGGACTCTGCGGCATTGGGCACGATCTGAGTGGGCATGGCCATCCAGTCGTAAGTCAAAAGGGGTTGAAAAATAGCCGCAGTGATGGTGTTTGAATACAGGTCGTTCACACGGACAGGATCAAAACCGGTCTCAGGTACGGGAAACGCAACGCGCAATACTTTTTCAGGATCCGCCGGGTTGGCCTTGGGATCGGGAGCGGAAAGCACCGATGCGCATGTCAGTCCTAAAACCAAACTCAGGCAGACATTTTGAAAAGCACGCCATGCGCTCATGATGTTGGGTCGCTTGTTGGGCGCCCATTTAAAACCAACGGCAAAATGCACAATTTTCCTCAAACTTGGGATGGCAACATGCACTAGAGTGCTGAGGTTTGAAGAATAATCTAACTTGACTTCATTTCTTCACAAATCACAATATTTAAGGGATATTTAGAGCGCTTCGGTTTAGGCCTCAGGTAAACCCTTAAAGTAAAACGATCCCATTCCCAAACAGCGCCTATCCTCATGACAAATCCTTTGCTCCAAAAGTGGTCTACACCTTTTGAAATGCCGCCCTTTGAAGACATCCAGGCAGCACATTTCCCCGAAGCTTTTAACCAAGCCTTAACCAATCACCAAGGCGAAATACAAGCCATTGCCTCTCAGACGCAAGCGCCAAGCTTTCAAAATACCCTGCTTGCACTCGAAGCCAGCGGCGAGTTGTTAAACCAGACCTCCGCCCTCTTCTTCAATTTAAGCGCTTCACACACTTCGCCTGAAATTCAAGCCATAGAGCGAGACATCTCGCCAAAGCTTGCAGCCCATTCAGCGGCAATGTTTTTGAATGCAGCACTCTTTGAACGCATCAACAAACTCCATCAAGAAAGAACAAAACTTGGGCTAGATGCCGAGAGCATTCGCTTGATTGAAAGATACCACTTAGATTTTGTTCGGGCAGGCGCAAATCTGAAGGACAAAGACAGACAAACCTTTGCCCACTATTCAGAAAAGCTGGCAAGTTGTTTTACCCAATTTTCACAAAATGTTTTGGCGGATGAAGCAGCTTTCTGCTTGGTGCTCACGGAGGCCGATCAACTCAAAGGGCTACCAGATTTCGTGAAGAGTGCGGCCAAGCAGTTGGCCAAAGAACGTGGCCTTGAACAACACAACGCCCATGCCTTCACGCTTTCCAGGTCGTCCATCACGCCTTTTATGACCTTTTCAGAACGACGGGACTTGCGTCAAAGCATGTGGCTGGCATGGTGCAAACGTGGCGAAAACCCGGGCGCTCACAACAACGAAACTGTGATGAAAGAGATTTTAAAAATTCGATTGGCTCAAGCACGCCTTTTGGGTTACCAGAATTTTTCTGAATATGCTTTGGCCGACACCATGGCGGGCAGCGCAGCAAACGCCAGAGATTTACTCATGCGCGTATGGACGCCCGCGAGATTAAGAGCCATTCAAGAGCGAGAAGACTTGAAGACGCTTTCTGGACTAAGTGATCTTGCCGCTTGGGATTGGCACTTCTGGACTGAGCGCGTTCGCAAAGAGAAATTTGATTTGAACGAAGCAGAAATCAAACCCTACCTGCAACTGCACAAACTCATGGAAGCCATGTTTCATGTGGCAAACCGCTTGTTCGGTGTGAGTTTCAAACAGGTCGAGAACATTGCCAAGTACCACAACTCTGTCACGGGATGGGAAGTGACAAGTGCTGATGGCAAACATGTTGGCTTGTTTTTAAGCGATAACTTTGCGCGAAGCAGCAAACGATCTGGCGCATGGATGAGCACCTACCGAGATCCGATGAACCTCACGCAGGAAGTTAGGCCCATTGTTGTGAACAACAACAACTTTTCACAGGGACCAGAAGGAAAACCAACGCTGCTCAGTTTGGACGATGCCAGAACCCTCTTTCACGAGTTTGGTCATGGCCTGCATGGCCTGCTGTCTCAGGTCAAATACCCTCGCCTTTCAGGAACCAGCGTGCTCAGAGACTTTGTTGAATTTCCCTCTCAGGTTTATGAAAACTGGCTGATGCAACCGCAAATATTGAAAGAATTTGCTTTGCATGCAGAAACTGGAGAGCCCATGCCAAAGGCATTGATTGAAAAAATACTGGCTGCCCAGACCTTCAATCAAGGCTTCACAACCGTTGAGTACGTCTCATCGGCCTTGGTCGATTTAGCGCTGCATGAAACTGTCGACATTGAACACTTGAATTTTCAAGAGTTTGAGTCAAAGACGCTTCAAAGCATTCAAATGCCACCGGCCATCGGCATGCGACACAGGTTGCCACACTTCTCGCATTTATTTTCCTCCAACAGTTATGCCTCGGCCTACTATGTTTACATGTGGGCTGAAGTTTTAGACGCAGATGGCTTTGATGCTTTTTTAGAAGCAGGCGACATCTTCGCCAAAGATCCCGCACAAAAACTGTATGAGCACATTTACTCAGCTGGAAATCGACAGGACCCCATGCAGGCCTATGTTGCATTCAGAGGCAGAGAGCCAACGGTGGCACCGCTTTTGACGAAGCGTGGACTTAACTGATCTGTTCAAACAAAAAAACCCCGCAGAAGCGGGGTTTTTTGAATCAAGCAAATGTGATTAACGAACCACAGCAATTTGCTCGCGCTTGCCGGCTTTGTAAGTGAACAAAGTCAAGGCACCATTTTTGATGTCGCCTTTTTCGTCAAACGCGATGTTGCCGGTCACACCTTTGTAGTTGATGGACTTCAAAGCTGGCAAGTACTTAGCGGGGTCTGAAGAACCTGCTGTCACCATGGCTTGAGCCATGACTTTGACAGCGTCATAGACGTAAGGTGCATAGACTTGAACTTCAGCGTTGTACTTGGCTTTAAAGTCGGCGCGGAATTTATCCATGCCAGCTTTTTGTTCGCCTTCAACGCCGCCTGCTTCAGCGCAGAAGACGTTTTCGTCTGCCATGCCTTCAGCAGCCAACTTGGCCAATTCAGCTGTACAGATACCATCACCACCCATGAATTTGGCGTTGATGCCAAGCTGCTTCATTTGCTTGAGCATAGGGCCTGCAACAGCGTCCATGCCACCGAAGAAAATGATGTCTGGCTTCTTGCCCTTGAGGGTGGTCAAGATAGCGTTGAAGTCAGAGGCTTTGTCTGTTGTGAACTCGTGTCCAACCAAATTGCCACCGGCTGCTTTAACAGCTTTTTCAAATTCTTCAGCCACACCTTGGCCATAAGCTGTACGGTCATCAATCACGGCAATGCTCTTGCCCTTGAGTGTTTCAACAGCGTACTTGCCCAATGTGCCGCCCAAGTGAACGTCATCAGCCACAACGCGGAAAGCACCGGCATAGCCTTGGCGTGTGTATTTAGGATTGGTGGCTGAAGGAGAAATTTGGGGAATGCCAGCAGCGTTGTATAGCTGTGAAGCTGGAATGGTGGTACCTGAATTCAAGTGACCAATCACGCCCTGAACTTTGGCATCTACCAATTTTTGTGCAGCGGCAGTGCCTTGTTTTGGATCGGCAGCATCGTCTTCAGCCAACAATTCGAATTTGACAACTTTGTCACCAATTTTGATGCCGGCCGCATTCAATTCTTCAATGGCCATCTTGGCGCCATTTTCATTGTCCTTGCCCAAGTGGGCAATGGCACCGCTGGTAGGTCCAACGTGACCAATTTTGATGACTTGTGCGCCATCACCGTCTTTTTTGCCACAGGCAACGAGTGTCAAAACAACTGCGGCCACTGCAACCGCTGTGAGAGGGGTCTTAAGAGAAGACAATTTCATGTATAGCTCCGAAATAATGAGGTTTTGCTTCAATCAAGCAAGCCGTAACAATAACGCAAATTTGGAACACATTAAAGGGGCTTGATCGTTAACAGACCAAAAAAAAGGGCAAAAGCCTAGGCTAAGTGGGCTTTGCCGAGGTCAAATCGAATCGATTGATCTGAAATCCGAGTTGTGAGTAATATTTCCAGCGCTGCCTAGCGCTTGATTTGTCACTTTCTTCCGGGCCAACCACTTCAATTAAGCGCTCAATGCGCTCCAAATTGGGGGGCGGCGAATCGTTTAAATTGAGGAAAACATCCAGTTGCGGAAGAGCGGCCAAGTCCTCCCAGATGGCGCCAAAGATGACGCTCGAATGTTCAACCATTTCAGGAGAGTCGGCCAGTAAGCAATGCGTCACAAAGTCAGATCCATTGAGATTCCATAACAATTGATTCAACAAGTGCGACGTTTCTTGATCAGACAAAACGCCGACCCTTCGGCCCTGGCCGCTGGCCTTGCGCAACAAGCGGCAAACATAAGGCAGTTTGTCAGGCGCATTGAAATGAAAATCAACTTGCGTCATGTGCATGCAATCTCAATCTTGACCAGATTCCAGAACTATTTCACTGAAGGACCCGTCTTTTTTGCAGATGCTTTGCATTCGAGGGTTGTTGAGCCAGCAAGTAAGAGAGCAACAAGCCAACAGGTCTGCCTGTAGCGCCCTTGGAAGCCCCGCCTTTCCAAGCTGTGCCCGCAATGTCCAAATGAGCCCATGGGTATTTTTTTGCAAAGCGATGTAAAAATTTTGCAGCCTTGATAGCGCCACCTTCGCTGCCACCGACATTGGCGACATCCGCAAAATTACTTTTCAGTGCGTCAGCATACTCCTCATCGAGTGGCATTCTCCAGCAAAGATCCATGGCTTCATCTCCCGCTTGAAGGAGACTTTGGGCCAGTTTATCCTCGGTGGCAAACATGCCGCTTCGAACAGCCCCCAATGCAATGACACAAGCACCAGTGAGCGTCGCAATGTCAATGACCGCTTGAGGTTTAAATCGCTCTGCATAGGTGAGCGCATCACACAAAATCAAGCGTCCTTCAGCATCTGTGTTCAAAATTTCAATGGTTTGACCACTCATGCTGGTGACCACATCACCTGGCTTCACAGCCAGGCCATCTGGCATGTTTTCACAGGCAGGGATTAAGCCCACAACATTGATTTTGGGTTGGATGGTACTCAAGGATTTAAAAACGCCTAAGACACTGGCAGCGCCACCCATGTCAAATTTCATCTCATCCATTTCGCCTGGTGGCTTGAGAGAAATACCACCGGTATCGAAGGTAATGCCCTTACCTACCAGCACAGTGGGGGCCTCAGATTTAGCGCCCCCCTGGTATTTCAGCACAATGAAACGAAGCGGCTCGGCAGATCCTTGTGCAACGGACATGAAAGAGCCCATGCCCAACTTGGCAACCTCTTTGGGGCCTAGCACTTCGCATGACATTGCGCCAGATTTGGCCAGGGTCATGGCAGCCTTGGCCAACATGGTGGGCGTTGCATGATTGGCTGGTCGGTTGGCCCACTCTTTGGCAAACTCTATGCCTTGGATCATGCCAACAGTGGCTTTCAAGGCGTTTTGCAAGCTGAGATTAACGCTGGGCAAACCCACGCTAACTTGGCTTAAAGAGCGCGTGCTGGGTTTTGATTTGGTGGTGCCGTAAACATAGGTGCCATCAGCCAAAGCCAAAAGCAAGGCTTGCAGTGCCTGCGCACTGAGGGGTTCGGGCGATACGACAGTGAGCTTCTTGGTTTCGGCGGCTTTCAAACTGGCAGTCAGCCCAGACATGGCAGATTTCATGTCTGCGGCAGTGGCAGCTCCTACCCCCAAAAACACCACTTTGGATGCAGAAATACCAGCCGCACCATAGGCGTGGAGAACTTTCCCTTTTTTGCTTGAAAAGTCCTTGGCTTTTATCGCTTTTTCGATCAGCAAGGAAAGTGGGTCTTTGGCGGCTTGAAAGTGCTCAGAAATGAGGACAATCAAGACGTCAGCGGGGGATTTTGCGGCGGCTGCCAAAGAAAGTGTTTTTAATTCAAAGTTCATAATTGAGGTTTTCCAATCCAACAATGTTATTCCATTCTTCCATTCAAAAAGATTTAGCCCGAAGTTTTGGTGCCGCCTTTGTGGTTTTTGCCACGATCCTGAAAATGATGTTGGCTATGCCTCAGTTGCGCAGAACGGATGGTGGCACATGAAAACTATTCGCCGATTAATTCACGGAGAAATCATTCGAGCGGTTAGTTTTGTCGCCATTGGCTTTCTGGCCTTGTTTGTTTTTTTTGACTTGGTCGATCAACTTCAAACTCTGAGTCGAAACAAATTTCAGGGTTATCAACTTCAGCATGCGTTGATGTATGTGGCCTTACTCATGCCAAGCCATTTGTATGAGTTGCTGCCTATTTCTGTTTTGATTGGCTCTATTTTCGTCATGGCTCGGTTTGCGCAGAGCTCCGAATTCACCATCCTCAGAACAGGCGGGTTGGGGCCATGGCGCGCACTTCAAACGCTCTTTCAGTTGGGCCCTTTGTTTGTGACTGTCACCTTCGTATTAGGTGACTACATCTCGCCTTGGACTGACAAACAAGCACAGCTTTTGAAAGCGCATTACCAAGGGCAAATTACTGTTGGCCAAACTGGCGCTTGGCTGCGAGAAAAGCAGACGCAATCACAATTTGCCGTCAACGTCAGATCCCTGAGCAGCGAAGGCCAGCCCGAGAATATTCGCATTCATGAATTTGACAACGAAGGTCGGCTCAAGTCGATGACCCTTGCGCCGACGGCCCAGTTGATGACTGACGGGTCGTGGCTTTTGAAACCCGTTGATCGGCGAATTTTTCACATGGCATCTGGCGAAGAATCGAAAATCGAAATTTTGAATCTGCCGGAATGGTCATGGAAAACCGAAATCACCTCCGAGATGATTTCTGCTGCGCTTCTCAGTCCCGATCGAATGAAAACCATCGACTTGTTTCAATACATGCGGCATTTGGCTGCAAATGGACAAAATGCGCAACGCTATGAAATTCAGTTTTGGCGAAAGGTGTTTTATCCACTGAGTTGCTGGGTCATGCTGACGCTTGCTTTGCCATTTGCTTATTTGCATTTCAGATCAGGCAACATTGCAGGCTATGTATTTGGTGGCGTCATGGCTGGCATCAGCTTCTATTTGCTGAACAACGTTTTTGGCTTCATTGGCAATTTGCAAAATTGGCAGCCTTGGCTCACAGCCGCCGCGCCCGCACTGATTTACAGCTTGATCTCACTGGCTACCTTTTGGTGGCTGGTTTTACGCCAATAAAGGTTTTTTAATGACGGAAATCACCTTCCAACATGCCATCATTCTGTTTGCTCACGGCTCAAGAGACGCCTTATGGCGACGTCCCATTGAAGCTGTTGCCAATGAGATGAAGCAACTTTCACCTGACACACAAGTGGCATGCGCCTACCTTGAACTGACCGAGCCTGACTTGCCGACTACCGTCGCTGGCTTGGTTCAGACGGGCGTCAATGCCATTCGCATTGTTCCCATGTTTTTGGGGGTGGGCCGCCATGCCCGAGAAGATTTGCCCTTGTTGCTGCAAGATCTCATCATCCAACATCCTGGTGTGACGTTCGACTTAAGAAATGCCATCGGCGAAGAACCTGAACTGACTCGCGCCATGGCGGAAATTGCCTTAAAGTCCAACCCTTAGATT
>OFQL01000001.1_pt1 | contig 50255 bp, 47 predicted proteins | sample 1542791 | NCBI WGS metagenome assembly OFQL01 (sample SAMN05442517, study PRJEB24371) | freshwater metagenome | isolation source: Freshwater Lake | place: Canada: Niagara | collected 2012-08-03 | reverse complement strand
AGGTTTCTACCAATCCGCAAATTCACCCAGTCATTCACCCCTCATTTAAAAGTTTGGTGAACAGTTAATTACCGCGAAGTGACTCCAGTACATCTGGCATTTGCTCTGCGTTAATTAAAACAGTTCTGGCCTTTGAACCTTCAGTTGGTCCAACTATTCCGCGACTTTCCATTAAATCCATTAACCGACCAGCTTTAGCAAATCCAACTCTTAATTTACGTTGCAACATTGAAGTTGATCCAAATTGTGTAGAGACAACTAGTTGAACTGCTTGTAATAATAAATCAAGATCATCTCCAACATCATCACTTACTAAATTTGATTTTATCGGTGCATTTAAATCAATTCTATAAACCGGCTGTAGTTGTGCCTTAACATGATTAACAACTGCTTCAATCTCACGTTCTGAAACATAAGCACCTTGAATACGAACTGCCTTACTTGCTCCCATTGGTAGGAATAAACCATCACCTTGTCCAACTAACTTTTCTGCTCCAGGTGTATCTAAAATAACTCTTGAATCAGCCAAGCTACTAGTTGCAAAAGATAACCTAGATGGCACATTTGCTTTAATTAAACCAGTAACAATATCAACGCTAGGTCGCTGAGTTGCAAGGACTAAGTGAATACCAGCAGCTCTTGCTAATTGAGTAATCCTTACTATTGATTCCTCAACCTCTCGTGCTGCCACCATCATAAGATCTGCTAGCTCATCAACAATTACTAATAAGTAAGGATATGGTTCAAGGGTTCTTTCACTACCCGCAACTGCAGTTATTTTTCCAGATTTAACTGCTTTATTAAAATCATCAATATGTCTAAAACCAAAGACAGATAGGTCGTCATAACGCATCTCCATTTCACGAACTACCCAAGCTAGAACATCTGCAGCTTTTTTAGGATTGGTAATAATTGGCGCAATTAGATGGGGCACACCTTCATAATTTGTTAGCTCAACACGTTTTGGATCAATCATTACTAGTCGAACTTCATCAGGTGTTGCTCGCATAAGAATTGAAACAACTAAGGAATTAATCATGGAAGATTTACCAGCACCCGTAGCACCAGCTACTAATAAGTGGGGCATTTTGGCTAAATTTGCACACAAGAAAGATCCTTCAACATCTTTACCTAACGCAATTAACATTGGGTGCGGATCACTACCTGATACTGATGAACGCAGGACATCTCCTAAGGCCACAATCTCCCGGTCTGAGTTTGGTATTTCAATTCCAACTGCTGATTTACCAGGAATTGGCGAAAGTATTCTTATCTCACCACTTGCCACTGCATATGCAATATTTTTTGAGAGCGCCGAAATGGCTTCAACTTTAACGCCATTACCAAGTTCAACTTCATAACGAGTAACTGTTGGCCCGCGCATAAAACCAGTAACTTGGGCATCAACTTCAAATTGATCAAATACCTGCTTAAGAGCTGCAACTACAGTTTCATTTACCTTTGATTTACCTTTTGCAGTTGGCCCCGCTCGAAGCAAATCAGCTGGTGGCAATTCATACTTAATATCTGAGGATAAGAGCAGTTGCTGTGGTCTTATGTTTTCATTCTTTACTGGTTTACTAATTTTTGGAATCGCCTGAGTCACTTCATCAAAATCTTCAAGTTCTACTTCATAATCTAATTCAGATGGCTCATACTCTTCGACTAAATCCTTAACTAGTGGAGTTTCAAAAGGAGGAGATTCACTTACCTCAAAATCTTCATCAACTAAACGCTGTGCTCGCCTTGCTCTAACACTTCCTATACCAGCTGTTCCTATCTTAAATACTTTCATAAACTGCCTGATTAGTTTTGAAAATGAGGTCTTAGTTATTACAAGTAAACCAAAAATAAGGAAGATAATTAAAATTGGAATAGCTAAAATCTCGGTCACTAAAGTGATAAGTGGAGTTGAAACACCATAACCAATCCAGCCACCACCTTCACGGATAGCTGTTGCACCCCTACCAACTGAGCCATTAATAATGTGAGCAAGGGAGGTGGTACTAACTAGAATTAAAATAGTTCCAATTGTCATTCGCCCAACTGCGGCAGGATCATCTGGTGATTTAAATAGACGATAGGCAAAATAGATAAATATTAATGGCGTTAAGTATGCAAGAACTCCAACTGCTCCAAATAAAAATGCATAAATACCTCTACCTAATACATTGTCTAAGCCAAACCATGTTCCAGATCCTGCAAGTAGAGCCAAAATAAAAAGAAAGAATGCTATGCCATCTCGCTGGTGTTCAGGATCTAAATCTTTTGATGACCGGAATACAAACCTAACTGCGCTTCCTATAATTTTAGAAATTAAACGCCAAACAGAGCTAATTGCTCTTATGAGAGCCGGTAATATTCCGGATTTCTTTGACGAATTTTTCTTCTTTGCCATAGAAGATAAGCCTAAAGAATAAGTTAATTACTTGGTGTAATCGGCGCGCACTTTATCCTAAAACTTAACTAAATTTGGATTACTAAACCTCAACTACTAATGGAATGATCATCGGTTTTCGACGATGTTCCTCCCCCACCCAGCTTCCGATTGTTTTGCGAACAACTTGAGATAGTTGGTGTGTGCCATTAAATCCGCCGGCCACCGCCTTACTTAATGCCTTTTCAATATCACCTTTAACATCATCAAATAATGTTTTATCCTCTGTAAATCCCCTGGCATGAATATCTGGGCCTGCCACAATCTTTCCGCTTTGAGAATCAATTACTACAACAACTGAAATAAATCCTTCATCACCTAAAATTCTTCTATCTTTTAATGAACTCTCAGTTATTTCTCCAACACTTTGGCCATCAACATAAACATAACCACATGGGATTGATCCTGAGATATCAGCATGGCCATCTGCAACATCAATAGTGATTCCATTTTCAGCAATTACAACATTATGTTCAGATAAACCTGATTGCATAGCAAGATCTGCATTTGCTCGCATATGCCGCCACTCACCGTGAACTGGTAATACATTTTTTGGCTTAACTACTTCATAACAATGCAGAAGTTCACCAGCTGAGGCGTGACCAGATACGTGCACCATTGCATTTCCTTTATGCACAACATGGGCACCAAATCTAGTTAATTCATTAATTACTCTGTAAACAGATTTTTCATTTCCTGGGATCAAGGAAGAAGCCAGCACAACTGTGTCACCTTTTCCAACCATAATCTCATGATCACCATTTGCGATCCTAGAGAGCGCGGCAAGTGGTTCACCTTGAGAGCCGGTGCAAATTAATACAATCTTGTCGCCAAAACTATCAATATCCTTGTAATCAACAACTAATCCATTTGGTACTTTTAAATATCCTAAATCTTCAGCCAACTTCATATTACGAATCATTGACCTACCTACATAGGCAACTTTTCGGTTTGCTTCTTGGGCTGCATTTAATACCTGCTGAATTCTGTGTACATGAGATGCAAATGAGGTGACAACAACCCGGCGAGGTGTCTTAGCTATCGCCTCCTTAAGCGCTGGATAGATATCTTTCTCGGCAACTGTTAGGCCAGGTACATCAGCATTTGTTGAATCTACTAAAAATAGATCAACTCCTTCTTTGCCTAATCTTGCAAAAGTTTCTAAATCAGTAACCTTTCCATCTAGTGGCATCTTGTCCATTTTAAAGTCACCAGTATGTAAAATAACTCCAGCTGGTGTTTTAATTGCAACAGCAAGTGAATCTGGAATCGAATGATTTACAGTTACAAATTCAAGTGTGAACGGACCAACTTTTTCTATTTGACCAGCTTTAACCTGCGTCATAGGCGCACTCATTCGTCGTTCTTTAAGTTTTGGTGCCACAAATGCAAGAGTTAACTGAGAACCAATTATTCGAATATCACTACGTTCTCTTAATAAATATGGCACCGCTCCTATGTGATCCTCGTGCCCATGAGTTAAAAAGATTGCTTCAATATCATTCATTCGATCTTTAAGATATGAAAAATCTGGCAAAATTAAATCAATTCCAGGTTGATCATCGCCTGGAAATAAAACACCGCAGTCAACAATTAACAATCTTCCTTCATACTCAAATACGGTCATATTTCGACCGATCTCACCTAAGCCACCAAGGGCCACAATGCGCAGAGTTTTTTTAGCTAATTTTGCAGGGTAAGGCAAACCAGGATGGGGATGATTCATTTATTTATTTTAATTTAACGCCGCCGGCTTGCAGATCAACCTTTAATTGGGCAACTTGCGCCTCGGTTGCATCGACAAGTGGCAATCTAGTAAATCCACCAGGAAGACCCATTAAATTTAATGCAGCCTTTGTAAGTATCGCACCTTGTGTACGAAATGTTCCAGTAAATACTGGAAGTAATTGTTGATGTATTTCAAGAGCTTTATTTGAATCTCCTTTAAACCATGCATCTAACATCGCTCGTAATTGCGAGCCAACGGTATGGCCACAGACTGATACAAACCCAACTGCTCCGACTGAAAGTAGTGGAAGATTTAAAATATCATCACCAGAATAAACTGGAATTGCGCATCTTTTAATTACCCAAGAGGTAGCAGCTGGGTTTCCTTTTGCATCTTTAAGTGCTGCAATATTTTTATGCTCAGATAACTTAACAATTGTGTCCGACTCAATTTCAACACCAGTGCGCCCAGGAATGTCATAGATCATTACCGGTACATCCGTGGCATCTGCCATCGCTTTAAAGTGAGCTTCAATTCCAGATTGTGGTGGCTTGTTGTAGTAAGGAGTTACAACCAATAAGCCATCTGCTCCAGCTTTAGCGGCGCGCTTTGCTTGCTCAATTGAATGTGAGGTTTCATTATTTCCAGCTCCAGCAATAATTTTAATTTTATCACCGACTACTTTTCTTACTGTCTTAACTATCTGATCTTTTTCATCATCAGATGTAGTTGGTGCCTCACCAGTTGTGCCATTAACTGCAATTCCATCATGTCCTATTGAGACAAGATGATTGGCAATTTTTTCTACCCCAGCCCAATCAATCTCACCTGATTTAGTAAATGGTGTGACCATTGCGGTAATTAACCGTCCGAATGGTGGCGTAATTTGCATGGCTTAAGGCTACCGCTTATTTATGGCGCTATGCGGCCAGATTTTTCAAATGCTCCATAGGTGATCGGCATTAGCTTGGCGAATTCGGCTTCCATCTTCTCTGCAACCATCTCAATCTCACGTTGTGGGTATGACGGAAAGTGTGAACCATCACGGGCTGTTCGCAGTGATAGAAAATTCATTAAGGCCCGAGCATTCATAGTTACATACATAGATGAATAAAGTGTTACTGGTAATACTGCTCTTGCCACCTCACGTGCTACGCCTGCATCAAGCATCTTTTGATAATTTGCATATGCTAATTTGCATGTCTCTTTAATTGCTTTAACAGTTATTTCATATTGTTCAGCATTGCCATCAATAAATGTGTAGGAACCAGCTTTACCAATCTGAACTAATTTACGCTCCTTACTTGGAACATAAAATACTGGCTTTAGTTCACGATAGCGACCACTTTCTTCATTATATGAAGCGATCCGATGTCGCATAAATTCTCTAAAAACAAAAATAGGAGCTGAAATAAAAAACGTCATTGAGGTATGTTCAAATGGTGAACCATGTCGCTCTCTTGCTAAATAATTTATCAAACCTTCAGACTTAGAAGCATCGGAACCAACATCTTCTAATGATTTATCCCCTGCAGTTGATACACGTGCAGCCCAAATAACATCGGCATCACTCGCACTAGATTTAACTAGCTCAACTGACATATCCTCACGAAAAATGATCTCATCACTCATGACGGTGACCCTATCTTTGGTGATTGATGATTACTTGGATTAAGGTATCGGCGTGTTCATTAATCCAAAGACAAATCCGGTAGATCGAACCTCTTTAAGCGTTGCTTTTACCGTTGGTCTTTATGGGGCAGCCTTTGGCGCAGCCGGAGTAACTGCAGGATTTTCGATCTTACAAACCTGCCTGCTTTCACTTTTACTCTTCTCTGGTGCATCACAATTTGCAGTTGTTGGGATTATGGGCGCAGGTGGATCTGCAATTAGCGCCATAGCAACTGCTACCTTGCTTGGTTTTCGTAACTCACTTTATGGAATACAGATGGCTCCTATCCTAAAAGTTATTGGGATAAAAAGAATTCTCTCTGCTCAGATAACAATTGATGAATCAACTGCGGTAGCTACTATGCAAGAAAATGACTCTGACAGGCGCCGTGGTTTTTATGTCACAGGTATTGGAGTTTATGTATTTTGGAATTTATTCACTTATTTAGGCGCCCTAGGTGCAAGTGCAATAGGTGATCCAGCAGCATGGGGATTAGATGCGGCAGTTCCAGCAGCATTTTGTGGATTAGTTTGGCCACGAATTAAAAAGAAGCGAGAATTTTTAATCACAGCAGCAGCAATTGCATTGGCATTGCTATTAACACCAATCGCTCCTGCTGGAGTGCCAATAATTACTACTGTGATACTTGCTGTGATTTTTGGGTGGAAAAAATGACCGCAATTTGGATAGCAGTAATTGGATCGAGCTTGACCGCATTCTTAAACAAATACATTGGTCATAGCGTTCCAGAAAAATGGCTAGATAGGCCAAGATTTAAAAGAATTAATACCCTTGTTCCAATTGTTTTACTCAGCGCTTTAGTTGGTATTCAAACATTTGCTCAAGGTAATGAGCTAGTAATTGATCAAAGAGTAGCTGGAGTAGCCGTTGCGCTGATAGCTTTAAAGTTTAAAGCACCTTTTCCAGTAGTTGTAATCTCAGCAGCAATAACCTCTGCTGGAATATATAACTTGTTTTAAAGAACCTTTAAAGACTCAAGTTTTTCTTTTAGCGCAGAATCAGATGGCTCAGTTAAATGGGTTCCATCTGAGAAAATAATTACTGGAATTGAGCGCATACCACCATTAATTTCAATTACTTTATCTGAGGCCGAAGCATCAGCTTCAACATCGATATAGTTGTATTTAACATTATTTGAATCTAAAAACTTCTTTGAACGGCGACAATCTTTACACCATTCTGCTCCATACATTGTTATTTCACTCATTTCATATCCTCCATGTAATTTTCAAGACCAACTGTTAGTCCTGGGTATTTTTTCACATTTCTAATTCCAATTAAAAGGCCAGGCATAAACCCTGCTCGGTTAATTGAGTCATGGCGAATAGTTAATGTCTCGCCCATATCGCCAAAAATTACCTCTTGATGGGCAACATAACCATGGGAGCGAACTGAGTGAATTGGAACATCACCAACTTTAGATCCGCGTGATCCTGGTAATGCTGATTTAGTTGAATCCGGCATCGCAGGTTTTTTGGTTAGTTTTCTAGAATCCGTAATCATTTCAGCAGTTCGAATTGCTGTACCAGATGGAGCATCTACTTTATTGGCATGGTGTAATTCAATAATTTCAGCACTTTCAAAGTATTTTGCTGCTGTTTGTGAGAATTGCATCATTAATACAGCGCCTAACCCAAAGTTAGGAGCAATTAGTGCGCCAACTTTTGGATTCTTACTTAGTAGCTCTTTTAATTGCACTAGTCTTTTTTCATCAAATCCAGTTGTTCCTACCACAACATGAATACCATTATTTATCGCAAACTCTAAGTTTTTCATAACTGAATCAGGATTAGTAAAATCAACAACAACTTCAGTATTTGTCTTGATTAATTCTTCAAGTGAATCTCCAAGGTCAAGGGATGCACTTAGTGTTAAGTCAGTTGCTGCGCTAATTGCAGAAACTGCTTCTGTGCCCATTTTTCCTTTAGCACCAAGAACTGCGACCTTCATGAAATTAACCTTTCAAACTCAGAAGTAGATCTAAATGGTCCCACTACCGCAAGGGTAGGAGATATTGGCAAGCTTTCGCTGGCAATTTCCTTAATTTGCTCAGGTGTTACTGATGAAATCTCGCGCAATATTTCATCAAAGCTAAGGACTTGCCCATAAACCAACTCACTTTTACCAATTCGAGTCATTCTGGAGCCAGTGTCCTCTTGGCTTAATACTAAAGAGCCAGAAACTGCCCCTTTTGCCCTACTGATCTCATCACTTGTTAATCCATTCTCGGCAACATCGTAGAGAATACTTTGAATTATTTTTATTGCTTCCTTTGCCTTATTTGGTTTACATCCAACATAAAAAGATAAAACTCCACTACCTGCAAATTGCTGACTGTAAGCATATGTTGAATAAGCAAGCCCGCGCTTTTCTCTAATCTCTTGAAATAATCTAGATGACATACCACCACCAAGAGCTGAAGATAAGATGCCGAGTGCAAATCTGCGTTTATCATCTCTAGCAACTCCAGGAACGCCATAAACAATATGTGCTTGCTCAGTTTTACGTTCTAGCAGAGTTACTTCACCTTTTCCTGCGACCTTAATCTGGGGTGAGCTTCTTACCTTAAAATCTTTTTTAGGCTGATCAAGAAAATCATCCTTTGAAAGTGCCTCTTCAACCATTGCCACTACATTTTTATGCTTAATATTTCCAGCAACTGAAACAACTAAATCCTCTGGTTTATATCGATTTCGATAGTAATTAAAAACAGTATTACGACTCATACTTTTAATTGATTTTACTGTTCCCAAAATTGGTCGACCAAGTGGGGTGTCACCATAGTATTTTTCTAGAAATAAATCATGGATTAAATCACTTGGATCATCATCGCGCATTGCTATTTCTTCAAGTACAACCTTGCGTTCAGCATCAACATCAGCTGCTTTAACTACAGATGATGTAATTAGATCACTTATTACATCAATAGCTAGTGGTAGATCTTTATCAATCACCCGTGCATAAAAACAGGTGTACTCCTTTGAGGTAAATGCATTTGTCTCGCCACCAACTGCTTCAATGGCGGATGAAATTTCTAAAGAAGATCTCTTTTTTGTTCCCTTAAATAATAGGTGCTCTAAAAAATGTGAGGCTCCCGCAGTTGAAACTGTTTCATCGCGGGAGCCAACATTGACCCAAATACCAAAAGCTGCAGAGCGAACAGATCTTTCCTCTTCAGTGACTATACGTAGGCCACTTGATAAGACCGTTCTTGCCAAATTACTCGCTCTTTGCTTCTTCAGAAAGATTTGCTGGAACTAATGAGTATTTACCCTTTGGATCAATCTCATTAATAACCACTTCGATCTTCTCTCCTACCTTCATTACCTCTTCAAGGTTTTCAATGCGCTTTCCACCATGCATCTTGCGAATCTGGGAGATGTGTAGCAAGCCATCTTTACCTGGAGCTAGGTTTATAAATGCACCAAATGTTGCAAGTTTTACAACTGCGCCATTGAATTTATCACCAACAGATAGTTGAACTGGATTTGCGATCGCATTAATTTGTGCTTTCGCAGCCTCAGCAGCTGATCCTTCAGTTGCTCCAATATAAATAGTTCCATCATCTTCGATGGTGATATCAGCGCCAGTTTCATCTTGAATCTGATTAATCATCTTGCCCTTAGGCCCGATAACTGCACCAATCATGTCTACTGGCACCTTAATTGAAATAATTCGAGGAGCAAGTAATGACATCTCATCAGGTGATGAAATTGCTTGGTTCATAACATCAAGAATTGCAAGACGTGCTTCCTTTGCTTGCAGCAGTGCTGCTGAAAGAACTGAAGCTGGAATTCCATCTAGTTTTGTATCTAATTGCAATGCAGTAACAAACTCTTTTGTACCAGCAACTTTGAAGTCCATGTCACCAAAAGCATCTTCGGCTCCTAAGATATCGGTAAGTGCTACGTACTCAGTTTTACCATCTACTACATCTGAAATAAGACCCATGGCAATACCGGCAACAGAGGCCTTAAGTGGCACACCTGCATTTAGTAATGACATTGTTGAAGCACAAACAGATCCCATAGATGTTGATCCGTTAGAACCAAGAGCTTCTGAAACCTGACGAATTGCATAAGGAAACTCTTCGCGAGTTGGTAGAACTGGTAGCAATGCGCGTTCAGCAAGTGCACCATGTCCAATTTCACGACGCTTAGGAGAACCAACTCGACCAGTCTCACCAACTGAGTAAGGTGGGAAGTTGTAGTTATGCATATAGCGTTTGTGATCTTCTGGTGAAAGTGTGTCTAGTTGTTGCTCCATCTTGAGCATATTTAAAGTAGTAATACCCAGAATCTGAGTCTCACCACGTTCAAATATTGCAGAACCATGAACACGAGGAATTACCTCAACTTCAGCAGTTAACGCACGAATATCACGAAGTCCACGACCATCGATGCGAATCTTCTCGCGCAATACTCGCTGGCGTACTAATTTCTTAGTAACAGAGCGAAGTGCTGCTGATATCTCTTTAGTTCTTTCTGAGAAATCAACGCTTACTTTCTCTACAACAGACTTATTAATCTCATCAAGTTTTGTTTCACGATCTTGCTTACCTGCAATAGTTAAAGCCTTTGCTAGATCATCTTTTGCAGCTTTTTCTACTACTGCATAAATATCATCTTGGTACTCAAGAAATACTGGAAACTCACCCGTTGGCTTTGCGGCCTTCTTAGCAAGTGCTAATTGAGCCTCACATAGGATCTTAATAAATGGCTTAGCAGCCTCAAGACCTTGTCCGACAATTTCCTCAGTTGGCACAGTTGCGCCATCTTTGATTAATCCAATTGTCTTAACGGTGGCCTCTGCTTCAACCATCATAATTGCAACATCATTATCTGAAATACGACCTGCAACTACCATATCAAAGACTGCTTTTTCTAAATCAGAATGATTTGGGAAAGCAACCCATTGACCCTCGATTAATGCAACACGCACACCACCGATTGGACCAGAAAATGGTAAGCCAGCTAATTGTGTTGACATAGATGCAGCATTAATCGCAATTACGTCATACATATGATCTGGGTTTAAAGCCATAACCGTTACAACGATTTGAACCTCATTACGTAATCCTTTAATAAAGGATGGGCGCAGTGGGCGATCGATTAAGCGGCAGGTAAGGATTGCATCCTCGGAAGGACGGCCTTCTCTACGAAAAAATGATCCAGGAATTTTGCCAGCGGCATACATTCGCTCTTCCACATCAACTGTAAGTGGAAAGAAATCAAATTGATCTTTCGGATTTTTTGATGCAGTAGTTGCAGATAGCAACATGCTGTCATCATCTAAGTACACAACAGCGGTTCCCGCTGCTTGCCGAGCTAGTCGGCCAGTTTCAAAGCGGATCTCCCGCTTTCCAAATTTACCGTTGTCTATTTTGGCAACGGCTGATTGCACATCTTGACCCTCCATGGGTCATCTCCATTTCTCAACACTTTAAATAAGGAGAATGGATCTTCGATCGAAGTTCACGGAAAACGTTTTCCGGAAACCACTACCGAGGACCAAAACTCTTTTAAATAAAGTTTTTGCTGATTTTTTCTTAGCGGCGAAGATCGAGCTTTTCGATAATCGCTCTATAGCGCTCAATATCTGTCTTGGCGAGGTACTGCAAAATCCGACGACGCTTACCGACCATCAATAACAAACCACGACGGTTGTGATGATCTTTTTTATTTGTCTGCAAATGTTGTGTTATCTCATCAATACGTTTTGAAAGAAGTGCTACCTGTGCCTCTGGGCTTCCTGTGTCAGTTGCAGATGAGCCGTACTTGCTAATTATTTCCTTTTTAACCTCTGGCGTTAATGCCATGTGTATTGCTCCTTCTGTCTGTCACGAGGGCCTCGGTGTTGTTCACGAAGGCGCACTTTCTCGCTTTAGTGGCGCAAGATTACCAGCGCAGTCCTTGATAATTAAAATCGAGTAGAAATTGAGCGTTATTTAACGGTTAATTTGCGGGCTTGATCACAATCTTTTTTCATTTGCTCAAGCAGTTCAGGTACGGCATCAAATTTCAAAGTATCTCGAAGCCTAAATCCGAATTCAATCATCCCCTCTTGATCATATAAATCTAAACCAACTTGATCAAGAGCGTAGGCTTCAACTTGCCTGCTTCGAACACCGGCGAAAGTTGGATTAGTTCCAATTGAAATTGCTGCTCCCCATTTATTTTCACCAACAGTTAACCAGCCAGCATAAACACCATCAGCTGGAATTGTGGCTAAAGGTGTTAATCCAATATTGGCAGTTGGATAACCAATCTCACGCCCACGTTTCTCGCCATGAATAACAGGGCCTTTTAAATAATAATTGCGAGTTAGTAACTCATTAGCACGTTCAATCTGACCATCGATAATTAAATTTCTAATTCTTGAAGATGAAATTGTTGAACCACGATCCTCTTTTAACTTAACAACAGAAAGACCAAAACCATATTTCGGTCCAACCTCACCTAAGTATTTAGGAGTTCCTTGCGCTTTATAACCAAAATTAAAGTTTTCACCCACTACAACATGTTCGGCTGCAAATCTGCCGATTAATATATCCTCAATAAATTGATCCGGAGAAAGAAGTGAAAAATCCTTATTAAAGTTGATTACCTCAACACCTGATGCTCCAGCTGCCTTAAGCAATTTAATCCGGTCTTTAATATTTACTAATTGAGTTGGTGCTCGCTCAGGAGCAATTACAGAGGTTGGGTGCGGATCAAAGGTTAGAACTGTTACATCACCAATTAGTTTTGCAGCACTAATTATCTGTTGATGCCCAGCATGAACACCATCGAAGATACCAATTGCTACAACCTTTTTCATATGCCTATTCTTTCACATTCATCTATTGCCCAGATCCCTTAACTAGAATTGGGGCTGCGACCATTTGACTGGCCTGTAATTTATTTTCAAGCAAGGCCACAAAGTTATCCTGGTTATCAATTGCCGCGAATACCCCTGGTTGCGGATTTTGTTCGATAACTCGCCCAAAAGATATTTCCCGGCTTTGGGATAAATCCAGTTTTCGAATTGGAAATATCTTTTCAATTACCTCACCTATTGGAATTAGCGCAGATTCTTCAATGGATTTACATTGATCAAGTGTGAAAGGTGAAACTAGGTTTCGCCTTAACTTAATCAAATGACCTCCTACTTTTAGACGATCACCTAAATCTCTGGCAATGGCCCGGATATATGTACCAGCTGAGCAAGTAACAGATATTTCTACTTGGATTTGATCATTCGGGCGTTGAATATTAATTATTTTAATCTCATCAATTACTACATCACGTTCAGCAATTTCAACATTCTCACCAGCTCTTACTCTAGCGTGCGCAGTTTTTCCATCAATTTTAATTGCTGATACTGAGCTAGGCCTTTGTTTAATTTTTCCAACAAATTTGCCTAATTCATCATTTATCTCTTTATCAGAAATATTAGCTAGAGCAGATTTATCTGCAGTAAAAGTAATGTCTCCTTCTTTATCATCAGTATGCGTTGCCGCACCTAATAAAATTGTGGCCTGATAAGCTTTTTTACCATCTGTAATATATGGAAGTAATCGTGTAGCGATTCCAACACCAAGTACTAATACCCCAGTTGCCATTGGATCTAATGTGCCAGCATGACCAACTTTTTTTGTATCTAATTTCTTTCTTACTTTTGCAACAACATCATGGCTAGTCATTGCACCGGCTTTATCAATTAGCAGGAAGCCATCCATTAATTCACCTTTTAGTCGTGCTTTTTATATGGATCTTCAGCAACAGGTTTTGCACCCGCACGTAATTTAGCTAGCTCTGCATCAGCTTTATGCATTTGCTCAATTAAATCATTCATCGCTGAAGCAGATTCACCCATACCATCTAAGAAGAATTCAAGTGATGGTGTAATTCTAAGTCCAAGTGCTCTACCAACTTCAGATCTAAGCATTCCCTTAGCACTACTTAATGCTGCCGCAGTTGCTTCATGTGCTGCGTTATCTCCAAGTACTGTGTAAAAAATAGATGCTTGCTGCAAGTCACCAGTTACACGAACATCTGTAATTGTTACAAAACCTAGGCGTGGATCTTTTACTCTAGATTCAAGAGCGTTAGCAACAATTTCTTTTATTCGGTCTGCAACTTGTAATGGGCGTTTACTTGGCATATTTAGGCCCGCTTTTTCTCACGGTTCTCATAAACCTGAATTACATCGCCAACTTGTAGCTCTTTAAATGATCCAAGCCCGATACCGCACTCAAAGCCCTCTCGAACCTCGGTGGCATCATCTTTAAATCTACGAAGAGATTCAATACTTAAATTCTCACCAATTACTACACCAGCACGCATTGTGCGCACCTTTGCATTTCGGCGAATATTTCCGTCAGAGACTATGCATCCAGCAATATTTCCAAACTTACTTGATTTGAAGATATCGCGAACTTCAGCATTACCAAGAACTACCTCTTCAAACTCAGGCTTTAGTAATCCCTTAAGTGATGCTTCGATCTCTTCAATCGCCTTATAAATAACGGTGTAGAACTTGACCTCAACACCTTCATGTTCGGCAAATACTGCAGTTTGCGGTTCTGGCTTAACATTAAAGCCAATAATTACAGCAGTTGAAGCTGATGCCAAAGTAACATCGTTCTTAGTGATAGCGCCAACACCACGGTGAATAACTCTTAAGTCAACTTCAGTACCAACATCTAGTTGAAGTAACGCATCTTCTAATGCTTCAACAGATCCAGAAACGTCACCTTTAAGAATTAAGTTCAATGTACTTACCTTTGATTGCTCAAGGAAGTCTTCTAATGAAACCTTCTTACGAGCCTTAGCAAGGGATGCATTACGAGAAGCTAACTGACGCTTTTCTGCAATCTGGCGAGCAGTTCGATCATCTTCTGCAACAATAAATGAATCACCGGCTCCTGGAACAGAGGTAAAGCCAAGAACTTGAACAGGCCGAGATGGTCCAGCAAATTCAACTGCTTCACCATGCTCATCTAGCATCGCACGTACGCGACCATATGCGCCACCGGCAACAATTGCATCACCAACATGAAGTGTTCCACGTTGTACTAACACAGTAGCAACTGGACCACGTCCCTTATCAAGATTTGCTTCAATTGCAACACCTCTTGCAATGTCATCTGCAATTGCGCGCAGATCAATAGCAGCATCTGCTGTTAATAAAATTGCATCAATTAAATTATCAATTCCATTTCCAGAAAGAGCTGAAACGTTAACAAACATTGTTTGTCCACCATACTCTTCTGCAATTAGGTTGTATTCAGTTAATTGTTGACGCACCTTGTCTGGATTAGCGCCTTCTTTATCCATCTTGTTCACAGCAACCACAATTGGAACATCGGCTGCTTGCGCATGGTTTAAAGCTTCAATTGTTTGCGGCATAACACCGTCATCAGCTGCCACTACAAGAACTGCGATATCAGTTACCTTCGCTCCTCGTGCACGCATTGCGGTAAAGGCTTCATGTCCTGGAGTATCAATGAATGTAATTGCTCTGTTTGTTCCATTGTGATCATGGTGAATTTGATAAGCACCAATGTGCTGAGTAATTCCGCCAGCTTCTGACTTAACAACCTCAGTAGTTCTAATCGCATCTAACAACCTAGTCTTACCATGATCAACATGTCCCATTACTGTGACAATTGGCGAGCGCACTACTAGATCCTCTGGATCAATCTGAGCTAACTCTTGCTCTAAATTAATATCAAACTCTTCAAGTAACTCACGGTCTTCATCCTCAGGACTGACGATTTGAATGATGAAACCTAGCTCTGCGCCAAGTACTGTGAAGGTATCTTCATCAACTGATTGAGTTGCGGTAACCATCTCACCTAAATGAAATAAAGCTGAAACTAATGCGGCCGGATCTGCGCTAATTTTTTCAGCAAAATCCATCAACGTTGCACCGCGCCTCATGCGAACTACAGTTTTACCGTCGCCCCTCGGAACAACTGCGCCACCTAATTGTGGTGCTGGTAAATTTTCAAAATCTTCGCGTCTTTCTTTTTTACTCTTTTGTCCTCTATTTTTTCCTTTACCTTTTCCGCCTTTACCAAAAGCACCTGCAGCCCCACCTCTTTGTGGTGGACGACCTCCACCTTTACCGCCAAATGGTGAACCAGTTGGTGATGCAGATGGTGAGCGATAAGGAGATGAACCAGTTGTTGGACGTGAACTACCAGCAGCATTTGCTGGACGTGGATTACTTTGTGGCGGACGTGCAGCAAAACCTGGACGTACTGAACCAGGACGTGCACCTGACATTGGCGGACGTTGTCCTGGTTGTATTTTTCCTGGTGTGCGTCCTGCTTCACCTGGACGAATTGGTCTTGCAGGTGGACGGCTTGCACCGCTACCTGAACTAAATGGATTATTTCCAGCACGTGGCGGTCTTGGCATAGAACTGCCAGCAGATGCTGCGTTAGGTGTTGTTGAAAAAGGATTATTAGCTGCGCGAGGAGGTACTACTGGTTTTGTAATTGGTGTGGCATCTTCAATCATTTGTTGTAGCTCAGGAGGAAGGTCTTCAACTTTTACAGTTATCTTTGCAGCCGCTTTTTTAGCAGGTGCTTTCTTTGCTTTCGGCGCAGCTTCAGCCGGCATTAAATCAGGAAATTTATCCATCAACTTTCGCACAACTGGTGCTTCAACTGTTGATGATGCAGATCGAACGAATTCGCCGACCTCTACTAACTTTGCTAGTAGCTCTTTACTTTCAAGCCCTAACTCTTTAGCTAATTCATAAACGCGGACCTTGGCCACACTTCTCCTTCTCCTGGCCCGACGTTAGTTACGTGCGAACCTAAATAGACCTACTCATAATCTTGCAGTGCTCATTAGAGTGTCATTCTCGCTCGCTCCATACTTTGAATTAATTACTTAAGTTTTTTAAGTAATCTTCTAACTCTTTCACTTTAATCTGCCCCTCATAATTGAAGGAACGATTAAAAGCTTTTCGCTCAACTGCTACCAGAAAACATTTGCTGTGAAGCCATGCTCCCCGACCAGGCATTCGATGATTTAAATCGACCTTTATTTCATTGCCGACTAGAACCGTGCGAATCAAATCTGTTCGGTTATCTAAGCCTCGACAAGCGATACAACTGCGTTGCCGTAGCTTTTTACTGAACATGACAACTCTACCCTAAGCCCCTTCAACAGGAGAAATATCTACCGCACCCTCTACGTTTTCCGCCTTAATCGAAGTCACTGGATTATCTGGGTGGATATCAATTCGCCACTGGGTAAGGCGAGCAGCCAGCCTGGCATTTTGGCCATCTTTGCCAATTGCAAGTGATAATTGAAAGTCTGGAACTATTACCTTGGCTGATTTACTTTCTAAATCAACAATTTCAACTGATGTAACTCGAGCTGGCGCTAACGCATTAGCAACATAAGTTGCTGGATCATCAGAGAAATCAATAATGTCAATTTTTTCTCCATTTAATTCATTCATTACATTTTGCGCTCTAGAACCTTGCGGCCCGATTAATGCTCCTTTTGCGCTAACTCCTGCTCGGTGAGTTCTAACTGATAACTTAGTTCTTGCTCCAGGTTCTCTAGCAATTCCAACAATATCTACAACTCGCTCTTTAACTTCAGGAACCTCTAATGCAAATAACATTTTTACAAATGCAGGGTGGGTTCTAGAAAGTGTTACCTCCGGACCTTTCTCACCTTGCTTAACATCTACAACAAAACATTTAATTCGATCGCCATGTTTATATACCTCACCTTTTACTTGCTCAGCAGGTGGAACTTTTCCTTCAACTCTTCCTAAACTTACATAAATAACTTCAGCATCCCTACCCTGCTGCACAATCCCACCAATTACATCACCAACGGAGCCAGAAAATTCTGTAACTACCTCAAGATCTTTAGCTTCGCGCATTTTTTCTTTAATAACCTTGCGCGCAGTTTTATCAGCTAGTTTTGCAAAACCATCTGGATTATCAGTAACAGTATCGATGCGATCACCATCTGGTCCAAGTAATGGAATATAAATAAGGATCTCACCAGTTTGGCGATTTAAAACTGCTCGCCCATGCGGCTTAGCAACTGGTAGCTCGGCATAAGCTTTAGCTACCTCATTTTCAATTGCATTTATTAATCGCTCAAGTGGTAATTTTTTTTCTTCAGCAAGTATTTTAAGTGCTGCTACATCAACACTCACTTAGTCACCGGCTTAAACTCAACTTCAAGGGTTGCCCGTTTAATATCAGAATAATTAATATTTTTTTCATCAACTGTGGCACTTACTTCATTAACATCTTTTATTCTTCCTTTAATTTCTGATCCATCTAATAAAACAACTTTTACCAGCCTGTTAATATTTTTTTGCCAGTGACGAACCTTAGTTAGTGGGCGATCTAGTCCAGGTGAGGTGACCTCTAATGTAAATGGGGTTTCACCCAAACTTTGAACACTTTCTACTATCTCACCAATTGCTTTAGTTGCAGAGGTAACTTGATCAAGAGATAAATGAGTATCACCATCAACAATAACTGTGAGCATGCTTCGACGCCCTGCAGAAATAATTGTTACATCCTCAAGGTAAAAACCGAGGGCTTCTAGTGCGGGAGTAATCGCCGCAGATATATCTTCTTTCTTTCCCATATTTTCCTTCTTCGATATTAAGTTGTGTTAGTAGTTTAACTTATAAATGTATCCCAAGCAACGCGAGCGATGAGTAAGAAGATGACAGCTAGAAAAACTTTACGAACCAATGGTGATCCACCTTTGATTGCAAGGCGTGAGCCAATTACTGCGCCCGCTACATTTGCAAAAGCTAGCAGTAAGCCTAATTGCCACCAGATATGTCCGGTTAGTTGAAAACTTAATATGGCGCCCGCATTCGTTGCGATGTTAACTAATTTTGCAGTTGCAGATGCTTTTAAGAATGCATAACCGATACCTGAGACTAGAAAAAAGACTAAAAAGGTTCCAGTACCAGGTCCAAAGATGCCATCATAGAAACCAATTAATAATCCAATTAATGCAACAAAGAGCAATCTTTTTTTGTGAGTAAATTTAAGATTTTCATTCATGCCAAGTGCTGGCTTTCGCCAGGTATAAATGGCGACAGTAATTAATAAAAATACAATAAATGGCTTAAAAAAATCTTTTGGAATAGTAGCTGCAAAAGCAGCACCTGTTATAGAACCAATAAATGCTGGTCCCATCATCGAAATTGTTAATGGAATGTCAGGTTTAATATTTTTAAAGTAATTACGAGCTGCCGCTGTTGTGCCAAAAATTGAAGGAACTTTATTTGTTCCTAAAATTAATGGAAGCTCTTTATTTGGTAACCCAATTAGTAAGGCTGGTAACTGAATTAGCCCACCACCACCAGCCATTGCATCTACGAAGCCAGCAAAGCCTGAGGCAAGAGCTAGAAAAATTAAAACTTCAACACTCATAAATTACTTAACTAGTGTTTTAACCACATCAGCTAAAGCAACCTCAACTTTATCTGATGACTTACGGTCTCTTATCTCCACTTTTCCATCTGCTAATGATTTACCAACAATTATTATCTTTGGAACACCAATTAGCTCTGCATCTTTAAATTTGACTCCCGCACTTGCCTCCCTGCGATCATCTAGTAAAACCTCTAACCCTTTTGCCTCTAGATCCTTAGCAATCTGCTCAGCAACTTCAAATGGTTGATCTTCTTTCCCGGTTGCAACAATGTGAACATCAACTGGTGCAATTTCAGCTGGCCAACATAATCCAAGTTCATCATAAGTTTGTTCAGCTATAGCTGCCACAGCCCTTGATACACCAATTCCATATGAACCCATAGTTACTACTTTTGGCTTACCCTCTTTGTCTAGAACAGTTAAGCCAAGTGCCTCGGCATATTTTTTTCCTAATTGAAATATATGACCAATTTCAATTGCCCGATCAATAATTACTGGCTTATCACAGCTTGGACAATTATCTCCTGCTTTAACTTCAGCTGCTTCGACATAATGTTCGACTTTAAAATCACGCCCACAAGTAACATTTCTAGCGTGAACATCTTTCTTATTTCCACCAGTAACCCAAACAGAATCTTGACTAACTCTTGGATCTGCATAAACGCTCACACCAAGGGCTTTAGCATCTTGTGGGCCAACATATCCTTTAACTAATTTTGGATACTTAGCAAAATCTGCATCCTCAAATAACCTTAAATCTTTAACCTCTGGCAAGTTAGCGCCAAGGCGTTTTAAATCAACTTCGCGGTCCCCTGGTACTAATACTGCGATTGGTTTTTCATCAGCCATGATTAATACATTTTTTAAGGTATTAGCAGCAGTAATTGAAGCTGAATACTTCTTATTTAAAATTTCAACTAAAGAATCAATTGTTGGGGTATTAGGTGTATCAAGTAGTTCAATAGCGCCGACTTTTTCACCCTGGTAAGGTGCAACTTTACAAATCATCGCCTCAACATTTGCAGCGTAACCACAAGCCTTACAAAGTACATAAGTATCTTCACCAGTTGGGCAAGGTGCTAAAAACTCTTCAGATTTTGATCCACCCATCGCTCCACTCATTGCTGAAACAATGTTGTACTTAAGTCCTAACCGGTCAAAGGTTTTTATATAAGCCTGTCGGTGTTTGTTATAAGAAGCCTCCAGACCAGCATCATCTAAATCAAAGCTATATGAGTCTTTCATTACAAACTCTCGTCCTCTAATAATTCCACTACGAGGACGTGGTTCATCGCGATACTTAGTTTGAATCTGATAAATAGATAGTGGCAGATCTTTATAGGAAGAAAACTCACCTTTAACCATTAAAGTAAACATCTCTTCATGAGTTGGGCCTAATAAATAATCATTACCTTTTCGATCTTTTAATCTAAATAAATCTGGACCGTACTCTGTCCAACGATTTGTTGATTCATACGGCTCTTTTGGAAGAAGAGCTGGAAAGTGCACCTCTTGAAATCCGGCGCTATCCATCTCTTGCCGTACTACCTGCTCTATTTTTCTAAATGTGCGATAGCCAAGTGGTAACCAAGAATAAACACCAGCTGAAATTCTTCTAACAAAACCTGCTCTAACTAGTAATCGATGGGATGCAACCTCAGCATCTGCTGGATCATCTCGCAGGGTGCGCAGCAATAATGTGGACATCCTAAGCATAGGTAAAGCCTATCTATTTAACTGCAACAGTTGGCTCACCTGATGCAACTCCAGCGGCTTCCATTTCTTCCGCAAGGCGCATCGCTTCTTCAATTAGCGTCTCAACTATCTGCGCCTCTGGCACAGTTTTAATTACCTCACCCTTTACAAATATTTGACCCTTACCATTACCAGAAGCAACACCAAGATCTGCCTCTCTTGCCTCACCCGGTCCATTAACTACACAACCCATTACTGCAACCCGAAGTGGCACAGTCATTCCTTGCAATCCTGCTTGAACTTTTTCAGCTAATGAGTAAACATCAACTTGCGCGCGACCACATGAAGGACAAGAGACAATCTCTAATTTACGTTGGCGTAAATTAAGTGATTCTAAAATAGATATACCAACTTTTACTTCTTCAACGGGCGGGGCAGATAGTGAAACACGAATAGTGTCACCAATTCCTTCAGCAAGTAATATGGCAAATGCTGTTGAAGATTTAATTGTTCCTTGAAATAGCGGGCCCGCTTCAGTAACACCAAGGTGTAATGGATAATCACATTTAGCCGCCAAAATACGATAAGCCTTCACCATTGTTACTGGATCATGATGTTTAACTGAAATTTTAATATCACTAAAGCCATGCTCTTCAAATAAGGATGCTTCCCATAAAGCTGACTCAGCTAATGCCTCAGGTGTTGCCTTGCCATACTTTGCAAGTAATCTCGGATCAAGTGAGCCAGCATTAACACCAATTCGAATTGGAATCTTTGCATCACCGGCTGCTTTTGCAACCTCTTTAACTTTGTCATCAAATTGTTTAATGTTTCCCGGATTCACTCGAACCGCAGCACATCCTGCATCAATTGCTGCAAAAATATATTTAGGCTGAAAGTGAATATCAGCAATTACTGGAATCTGTGATTTTTTAGCAATCTGAGCTAATGCATCTGCATCATCTTGTGAGGGAACAGCAACTCTAACTATTTGACAACCAGAAGCGGTTAATTCGGCAATCTGTTGCAAAGTTGAATCAACATCTGCTGTAAGAGTTGTACACATCGATTGAACTGATACAGGGGCGTCTCCGCCAACTAATACCGAACCAACCTTTAATTGCCTACTTTTTCGACGTGGCGCCAAAGTTGGCGCTGGTGCTGATGGAATACCTAAATCAACCATGGCTAAATCTTATCTAGAAATTAAGTCTGATTGGATTAAAGATGTCTGCCGTGAGCAGAAGAAGTGATAAAGAAGCCATAAAAATAAAGACCACCATAGTTATTGGCGCCAATCGCTCGACATCAAATGGCGCAGGCTTACTAAATCCACGCCGCCTAGCTAGGAAGTTTCTAACACCATCTGCGATTGCAACTGCCATATGTCCACCATCTAGTGGCAGAAGTGGAAGTAAATTAAACATTCCAACAAACAAATTAAGTGAGGCAATTATTAATATAAAGGTGGCTACCTTCTCTCGCACTGTTAAAACATCAGTACTAGCTGTTTCACCACTTACTCTTGCCACACCTACGACACCAACTAAACCTTGTTCATCTCGCTTTTCTCCACCAAAGGTTTGTCTTACTAAATCTGGGATCTTTGCAGGGAGTGTAAATAATGATGTCAAACTATTTTTTAATATTTCACCAGTGTATTTAGTTGCTTTAGCAGTTGCTGTAAATGGTGCATAGGTAATTGTGCCAACTGTATTTATAACACCTAGAACACCAACTTTTTCACCATTTAAATCTCTACTTGCTGGCGTCACTAAGAAGTTCATTGGCATACCATTTCTTTCAACAGTAATCTCAATTTGCTTTCCTGATGATGCACGAATAATTCCAATTACATCTACCCATTCTTCATAGATTTGCCCATTTACTTTTGTCACTTTATCACCAGGTAAAATCCCAACTTTTTTAGCAGGTGATGGCACAGATTTTTCAGAGCAAACCTCATTAGCTTTTTGTGGAATACACTCACTCACATTTTCAATAGTGCTGGTAACGGAAGTAACACCAACTGATAAAAACAGAGTTAGTAGTAAAACAAAGCCAATTACGAAGTGCAGAAAAGAGCCTGCGCCTAAAACAATTAGTCTTTGGCCAACTCCGGCTTTAACAAATGCGCGATCACTATCAGCATCAGATAACTCCTCCCTCGGTGACATTCCAACAATTCGGCAGTAACCGCCGGCTGGAATCGCCTTAACACCAAACTCAGTCTCACCTCGCTGAGTAGACCAAATCTTTTTTCCAAAACCAATAAAAAATTCAGTAACTTTCATACCAAACTTTTTAGCTGTTAAATAATGTCCGGCCTCATGAATCATTACTGAAATTAAAAGAGCAGCGATAAAAGCTAATACACCGATAAATGCCATTTAAGAGATCTCCTTTATAAACTCACCAGCTTTAATTCGCGCACTCTGCTCTATGCCACTGACATCGGATATGTCTCTAATTGTAGTTGCAGTGTTACTAATAAATGCGTTAACTACTCGCTCAACCACCTCAATAATCGCTGTGAATTTAATTTGTGATGCTAAAAATGCGGCAACCGCCACCTCATTTGCTGCATTATAAATTGCTGGTAATCCCCCACCTGATCTGCCGCAATTTTTTGCTAACTCAACTGCAGGATACTTTTTATTATCAATTGGTGAAAAATTCCAAGTATGTGACTTACTCCAATCAATAGCTTCGCATGCTTTATTAATTCGCTCTGGATAAGAAAGTGCGTAAGCAATCGGCCCTTTCATATTCGGTGGTGATGCTTGAGCAATAGTTGAACCATCAATAAATTCAACAAGTGAATGCACAACAGATTGCGGATGAATTACTGCTTCGATCGCATCGTATGAAAGTCCAAACAAATAATGAGCTTCAATAATCTCAAGTCCTTTATTAAGTAAGGTGGCAGAGTTAATTGTTACTACCTCACCCATTGACCATGTTGGATGATTTAAAGCATCAGCAACGCTGACATCAGATAGATCTGCTCTATCTCTAAATGGACCACCACTTGCAGTTAAAACAAGTTTCTTAACATCACTTACTTTTCCAGCCAATAGTGCTTGATAAATAGCAGAGTGTTCAGAGTCGACTGGAATTAATTTGTCGCTGCCATATTTCATGACTAATTCTCCGCCAGCAACTAAAGACTCTTTATTTGCTAAAGCAACCTTATTTCCAACTGCTAGCGCAGAAAGTGTTGGGCCTAACCCAATTGATCCAGTAATGCCATTTAAAACAATGTCGCAAGGCAATGCAGCAATCTCAATTGATGAATTATCACCATCAATTACCTTAACTCCATCTGTTTTAGGAGCAGCTGCCATACTGCCAACAATTGGCACATTAAATTTTTTAGCCTGTTGCATTAGTAATGCTGGATTTTTTCGCCCCGCACTTAGCCCAATAACTCGAAACTTATCTGGATAGGCAGCAACAATCTCTAGGGCTTGAACACCTATTGATCCAGTTGAGCCCAAAATGACTATCTCGCGCATGTGAGTATCTTAACTGCGCCAGTGATTGACCCTATCCGCTAGCATTTACGCATGTACTCAGAGGCAAAAAACCCAATTGCGCAAAAGCGTAATTTAGTTACTGCTATCCCTGGACCAAAATCAGAGCAATTAATTAAACGCAGAGCAGAGGCGGTATCAGCCTCACTTGGAACTGCTTTCCCAGTATTTATTGAAAGAGCTGAGGGTTCAATAATTCTTGATGTTGATGGTAATTCAATTTTAGATTTAGGCGCAGGTATTGCGGTGTTAAATGTTGGCCATTCATCACCTAAAGTAATTGAGAATGTTAAAACTCAAATAGATGCATTTACTCATACTTGTTTTATGGTTGTGCCATACACCGGATATGTTGAAGTTTGTGAAGCACTTAATCGCTTAACCCCAGGTACTCATAAGAAGAAATCGGCTCTCTTTAACTCAGGTGCTGAAGCAGTTGAAAATGCCGTAAAGATTGCTCGTAAATTTACTAAGCGATCTGCAGTTGTTGTTTTTGAGCATGGATATCACGGTCGTACTAATTTAACTATGGCAATGACAGCGAAGAACATGCCATACAAGGATGGATTTGGGCCCTTTGCTCCAGAGGTTTACCGAATGCCGATGGCATATCCATATCGATGCGATGCATGCATTAAGCCTTGTGAGAGTTCTGTTTTATCCATGGTGATCCATAAAATTGAAAAAGAGATTGGCGCCAGTAATGTCGCTTGTATCGTTATAGAACCTATTCTTGGTGAGGGTGGATTTATTGTTCCGTGTAAGGGCTTTCTACCTGGGCTTGCTAAATTCTGTAAAGAAAACGGAATTATTTTTATTGCAGATGAAGTACAAACTGGATTTGGTAGAACTGGGCATATGTTTGCATGTGAAGATGAATCTGTCGTTCCAGATTTAATTGTCACTGCTAAAGGAATTGCTGCCGGTCTGCCACTTGCCGGAGTAACTGGTAGAGCCGACGTTATGGATTCAATTCATCTTTCCGGACTAGGTGGCACATATGGTGGAAATCCCGTTGCATGCGCTGCTGGCCTTGGCGCTATTGAAACTATCGAAAAAGATAATTTAGTAGAGCGTGCTAATAAAATTGGCAAAATTATGAATGACGCCCTCCTTCAGATGGCAAAGAAATACTCCATTATTGGTGAGGTCAGAGGCCGGGGCGCTATGCAAGCGATTGAGTTAATTAAACCTGGCAGTAATGAGCCAAACTCAGATGCTCAATTAGCAATTATTAAGTACTGCATTAGTAAGGGAGTATTAATTCTCTCAGCTGGAACATATGCAAATGTAATTAGATTGCTGCCGCCACTAATTATTGATGAAGATCTGCTAAAAGATGGTCTTTCAGTATTAGATGAAGCAATAGCTTCTGTTAAAAATTAATCTCTATCTAATAAATTTCGGGTTGCAGAGTATTTACCGCCCGTTTTTTTAAGCGCAATCGCACTTAACGCCTCTAGCACCACTCGATTAGCCAAGATTGCTGTGATATCACTGCTGTCATAAGCAGGTGCAACTTCAACTACATCAATGCCAACAATTGGTAGTTCTAAACAAATTCTTCGCACCGCTTCAAGTAATTCTCTACTCGTCATACCACCAGGCTCTGGTGTACCGGTGCCTGGAGCCATTCCAGGATCAACCACATCAATATCAACAGATAAAAATACGCCATCACAGCCATCGGTAAGAATTGCAAATGATTCATCTAAAACAGCTTTCATGCCGCGATGATGTATCTCTGTCATTTCATAAGACTTCATTCCTTTAGAAACCATCCACTTTAAAGTGGCATCATCTGGCCAATAACCACGAAGACCTAATTGTAAAAAGCGATCACCACGAACTGATCCTGATTCAATTAATCTACGCATTGGTGTGCCGTGGCCAATTAGTGCGCCAAATTGATCCTCACCAGTATCAGCATGAGCATCAAAATGAATCATTGAAACTTTGCCTTTACCTAAATGATTAGCAATACCAGTTACGTCAGCGGATGCAATTGAGTGATCTCCACCTAATACAACCGCAATAGCGCCAGCTTTTGAAATCTTTTCAGTTGCTATCTCTAATACTTTTAATGAGCTAACTAAATCTCCACCTGGCATCAAAAGATCACCAGCATCAAATATTTTTAGTTTTTGTAGTGGATCAATCCGCATTGCAAGGTGTGGACGCGATGCATCATGAGGAAGATAATCACCCATTCGAATTGCTTGTGGCCCCATTTTTGCACCTGATCGGTGAGAAGTTCCGCTATCTATTGGCGCGCCAACAATTACAACATCAGCTCCCTTATAAGTATCTGGCTTATCTAAATCACATCTTGGAATACCAAGGAATGTGAAATCAGGGCCATACATATTGCCGATATTGGTCATAAGTGAAGTATATATCTCCTTTTTTCATCAAAAGAAAGCTATAAGAAAAAGATGAAAAAACCCCTATGAGTAGTAATATTACAAACTTGGTAGTTCCTATTCGTAAGCCTAGGGGTTAAATGAAAATACTTGATTGGCTAGCTAATCTAATTTTCGGTAAAAGAATCGAACTTTATGATGCTGAAACTAATAGGCCTGTTCATAAAATAAGAATTAGAAGACGAAATATGAATGAAAATGATCCGTATGGGTTAGATGGCTAAATAAGTAATCCTTTATACCTTCTTGCGTTGCCGGCTAACTACTTGACCAACTATTACAATTATTAAAGCGATGAAAAACATCGCACTACCAATCACATTTGCTTGGGCCGGTATTCCTCTAGCAGCTGAGACATAAACAAACTTTGGAAAGGTTGAAACCACACCTGAGTTAAAGTTAGTAATAATAAAATCATCAAAAGATAAAGAGAATGCCAACAGCGCAGCTCCAGCAATTCCAGGCATAACTAATGGCAAAGTCACATACCTAAAGGTTTCTCGCTCATTTGCGTATAAATCCATCGCAGCTTGCTCAAGTTTTGGATCAAGGGATGCAATTCGTGCTTTAACGGTAACAACAACAAATGAGATACAAAACATCACATGGGCAATCACAATTGTCCAAAATCCTGGGTTAATTCTTAAATTCAAAAACATAGCAAGAAGTGATGCTCCAAGTACTACCTCGGGGGTAGCCATAGGCAGGAATATTAAAAGATTAGTTGTAGTGCGGCCTTTAAATTTATGCCGGCCTATTGCAAAGGCAATCATCGTTCCTAAAATAGTTGCTACTACCGTTGACAGCACACCAATCTTTAATGAATTAGCAACTGACTCACAAACTTGTGGGGCGCCACAAGGATTTTTCCAATTATCTAAGGTAAATCCCTGCCAAACTAAATTACTTTTTCCAGCATTATTAAATGAAAATGCAAAGGTATAGGCAACTGGAATAAATAAGTAAATAAATGCAAGGCCTGCATAAATTCTAATTAAATTCCTTGAAAACCACCTTGAAGTGCGATGGCGAAGTGATGGCATTGGCGCAGATGTCATTGTCATACCAATTCATCCGTTCCAGATTTTCGTATATAAAGTGTTACTAAAATTAAAATAGTCGCCATTAATGTGAAAGAAAGAGCAGCTGCAGTTGGGTAATCTACGACTGCAAAAAAACGAGACTCAATCACATTTCCAATCATCTTTGTGCTTGGGTTACCAAGAATTGCTGCGTTTACATAATCACCAGCTGCTGGAATAAATGTTAGAAGCGTGCCAGCAACGACGCCTGGCATTGATAATGGCAGGGTAACTTTTCTAAATGTAGTAAATCCATCTGAATATAGATCCCCAGCTGCTTCAAGTGTGCGCGGATCAATCCTCTCAAGGCTTGCATATAAAGGTAATGTCATGAATGGTAGAAAGTTATAGGCAAGACCAATCACAACCGCTGCTGAGGTGTTATTTATTCGAAATAGTTCATCGACAAATGGCAAAATTTTAATTGCTGAAACTACTGGACCTGAGTCAGATAAAATTTGAGTCCAAGCAATAGTTCTTAGTAAAAATGAAGTGAAGAAAGGTGCAATCACAAGCACTAATAAAATATTGCGGTATTTGCCAGATTTAAAGGCAATTGTGTATGCAAGTGGATAAGCAATTGCTAACGCCAATATTGTGGCAAAAGCTGCATAGACAAAGGATCTTAAATACTGATCCTTATTTGTCATAAATGCATCTATATAGTTTGCAAAACGAAGCTCTTGAACATAGGTACCGATCTGAGCACCCTCAGGGCGAACCATGGTGGAAGTACTTGCTAAAGAAAATATCGGAATTATAAAAAAGGTAACTAACCAAATTAATCCGGGAGCTAAAAGTAAGTATGGAGTAAGTGAGCGTGCTTTAAGGTTGGCCTTAGCTTGTGATCCCTTACTTCCTACTGCATGCAGAAATGCCATCTACTACTCGTCATCATCAAGATCAGCGCCAGCATTTATATCACCAGCACCATCTAATGCAAATGTATGTTCTGGATCCCACTCAAGTGAGACCGTATCGCCAACTCTAAGATCATGTAATCCTTCATCATTTTGCTCAAAAACTACAAGATCTAAATCCCATGGTGATTTAACTAAATACTGAGTTGAAGTTCCAACAAATGAACGATCAATTACAACACAGTTTTTAATTGAATTAACTCCAGTATCGTCAAGCCTTAATTTTTCAGGTCGCACGCCAAGAAAGACTGAATCATTTGTGGTGGCAACTCTTGAAAGTGGTACCTCAAAGGTTAATCCCTTTGCCGTAACTGTTGCCTTATCTGCAGATCTTGAAGTGATCTTTCCTTTAATCAAATTGCATTGGCCTAAAAAGTTAGCAACGAATGCAGTCTTTGGCGCCTCATAAAGATCAGTCGCACTACCCATTTGCTCAATCTTTCCTTGATTCATTACTGCAATAGTGTCAGCCATCGTCATTGCTTCTTCTTGATCATGAGTAACATGAATAAATGTAATTCCAACCTCAGTTTGGATACGTTTTAACTCTATTTGCATCTGCCTACGCAGCTTTAAATCAAGTGCGCCCAATGGCTCATCAAGAAGTAAAACTTCAGGCCGATTTACAATTGCTCTAGCAACGGCAATTCTTTGTTGCTGTCCACCTGATAATTGATTTGGCTTGCGCTCAGATAGGTGGCCCATCTCAACTAGATTTAAAGCATTTTCGACCTCAGTTTTAATATCTTTAATACCCCGCCTGCGCAAACCAAAGGCAATATTTTCAAAGATTGTTAAGTGAGGAAAGAGTGCATAGTTCTGGAAAACTGTATTCACATTTCGTCGATAAGGTTTTTGAGTAGTGATGTCAGTATTTCCAATTGAAATTGTTCCTGCTGATGGCTCTTCTAAGCCTGCAATCATTCTAAGTGTTGTAGTTTTTCCGCAACCAGATGGTCCAAGGAGAGCGAAAAATGAACCATCTGGAACAACTAATGAGAGATCATCAACAGCACAAAAATCTCCATAGTGTTTGGAAATACGATCTAACTTTAAATCACCAGTATCTTGCGAAACTTTACTGTTCGCCATAACTAGATACTTATCGTTCCTTAATTTCCGATAGCTTCGTCAAAAGCTGTCTGGAATTTAGTGCTCTCATCGGATGAGAGTGATCTAAAGACTTTAACCTTTGCCAGAGTTGCCGCATCTGGGAATATAAATGGGCTAGCAGCAAGTTTAGGATCGATTTTTTCCAACTCAGGTTGCGCTGCCTCTACTGGGCAGATGTAATTTACATAAGCTGCAACTTCAGCGGCTACTGCAGGCTCGTAGTAATAGTTCATTAATTTTTCAGCATTTTTCTTATGGGTTGAAGTTGATGGAATCAACATGTTATCGCTCCATAATGTGCCACCGGACTCAGGAATAGCAAAATCAAACTTGCCATCTGATTCAGATTTAAGAATAAATATGTCACCAGACCAGCCAATTACTGCGTTAGCATCTCCGCGCTTTAGATCCTCAGAGTATGAGTTACCTTTTACTTGGCGAATAAATCCATCAGCAATCTTTCCCTTAAAGAAATCAATTGCATTCATAAATTGATCCTCAGTGAAGTTAGAGGATGGGTCCACGCCTTGGTAGAGCATGATCACACCAATTGTGTCGCGAAGCTCAGAGAGCACAACAACTTTTCCTTTATTTGCTGGTGCAAATAAATCTTCCATTGTTCGAACACCCTTAGGAAGTTTTTGGGTATTCCATCCAAAACCTGCAAAACCTGACTGCCAGGTGAGTGAATATTGGCGACCTTTGTCATAACCAACATCAGCTAGAACTGCTCGGATATTTGATTTGTTTGGCACATTAGCAGGATCAAGTTTTTGTGCATAACCTTGTTCGATAAATCTTGCTGCCATCCAATCAGTTGGTGAAACTATGTCATATCCAATATCTGAACCAATTGATAATTGTCCCTGCACCTTGCCATAAAAAGTATTGTTATCATCAATTGCTTCTTCATAAGTAACCTTTAATCCACTTTGCTTTTCAAATGCAGCAAGAGTTGGATAAATCTTTGTATCCTCATCAAAATCTAAATAAAGTGGCCAATTTGCCCAGCGAACAATTTTTTCACTATCACTAACATCAACAATTGCTTTCGCTCCAGTCGATGAACCAGTTCCACAAGCAGCTAATATTCCGGCTGCAGATACTGCTCCAACACCAGCAAATAAAGAACGGCGTGATAGCTGGGCGCGAATTATTGCGCGAGCTTCAGGAGATATTGAGTTTATGTCTTTCTTCATTTTCTCTCTCTTTTCTTTTTTGGCTAAGGAGTTGGCGGAAAGGTTGTGGGGAAATCTATCAGGCGTTTAGGTTAGTCATGACGTGTTTGATGCGGGTGTACTCCTCAAATCCATAGGAAGATAAATCTTTTCCTGTGCCTGAGTGCTTAAATCCACCGTGTGGCATCTCAGCCACCATAGGAATATGGGTGTTAATCCAGACGCAACCAAAGTCAAAGGCTTTGGCCATTCTCATTGCCCGGCCATGATCCTTAGTCCAAACACTTGAAGCTAGCCCATACTTAACGCCATTTGCATACTTAACAGCTTGAGCCTCATCGCTAAATTTTTGTACCGTAATAACTGGCGCAAATATTTCACTTTGAATCATCTCATCATCTTGTTTTAGATCTGCAACCACAGTTGGGTTCCAGAAGTAACCAGGGCGCTTAATGGCAGTACCACCAGCTGTGACTCTGGCATGAGCCGGCACTCGATCTAAAAAGCCTTGCACTCTAGCTAGTTGATTAGCATTATTTACTGGCCCAACTAATACATCCTCATTTGGCATGCCAACTTTAATTACGTTTTTTGCCTGCTCAGAAAGTAGTGCTACTACATCATCATAAGCACTTGCTTCCACAATTACTCGAGTAGCTGCGGTGCAATCTTGACCAGCATTAAAGTAACCAGCAACTGCAATCCATTCACAAGCTGCTTCTAAATTAGCATCATCAAATATTACAACTGGTGCTTTACCGCCTAGTTCTAAATGTAATTTCTTTAAATCTTTTGCAGCACTTCCTGCTACTTCCATACCAGCACGAACTGAACCAGTAATTGAAACCATCTGTGGAATTTCATGCTCAACTAATGCCCGACCAGTATCGCGATCTCCAATTACAACATTTATTACACCCTCAGGAAGAAACTCCTGCATTAACTCCGCCATCCAAAGTGTTGAAACTGGAGTTGTATCACTTGGCTTTAGAACTACTGTGTTACCTGCAGCAATCGCTGGTGCCCACTTCCATACCGCCATCATCATTGGGTAATTCCATGGTGTTACCTGCGCACAAACTCCAATTGGTTCGCGGCGAATAAATGATGTGTGTCCCTTAAAGTATTCCGCAGCAGATTTTCCTTCTAAATTTCTAGCCGCTCCTGCAAACTATCTAATTTGATCAAGCATTGGGCCAATCTCTTCTGCCCTAGTTACTGCAATTGGTTTACCAGTATTTTCTGATTCAATCCCAATTAACTCTTCACTTCTAGCTTCAATTGCATCTGCAATTTTATTAATCGCTTTTTGACGCTCACCTGGTGTTGACTCTTTCCAAACTTCAAAAGCATTAGCTGCTGACTTCATCGCCTTATCAACATCAGATGCGTTTGAGACTGGAGCTTTAGCAAATACCTCACCAGTTGCTGGATTAATTAAATCTTGAACCTTATCTGAGGTGGCACTTACCTTCTTGCCATTAACAAAATTTTGCAGGGTCTTCAATTATTTACTCCTAAGATGTGGAAACTGAAATGTAGTGGAAGTCTAGTTAGCACCGCAGCGGTTATCAATACTTTATTCACTAATCTAGGAGTTGTTATCAATCTGTGATGCGGCTAGTTGTCCACATGCACCATCTATCTCTCGACCCCTGGTATCTCGCACCGTCACCGGCACACCATAGCCTTCTAAAATCTCAACAAAGGCTGCCTCATCCTCAGCTCTAGATGCTGTCCACTTAGAACCTGGGGTTGGATTTAATGGAATTAAGTTAACATGCGCATTTTTATTCTTAAGCATTCTGCCCAGTAAATCTGCTCGCCATGCTTGATCATTAATATCTCTAATTAATGCATACTCAATTGAGTAGCGCCTGCCGGTCTTGGCTTCATACTTATCAGCAGCAGCTAATACCTCTTTTACTTTCCACCTTGAGTTAACAGGAACTAGGCTGTCACGTAACTCATCATCTGGTGTGTGAAGTGAGATAGCTAGTGTTACCGGAAGATCTTCTGCGATTAGCTTTTCAATTCCGCTTACTAAACCAACTGTTGAAAGTGTTACAGATCTAGCGCCAATTCCTAAACCATCTGGCTGTGGATTGGTAATATTTCTAATACTTTGCATTACTGATTTGTAATTAGCCATCGGCTCACCCATACCCATAAAAACAACATTAGATAACCGAGTTGGCCCACCTGGCATCTCACCTAAATCACAAGCCTTTGCTGCCATTACAACTTGAGCAGTAATTTCAGCAGCAGTTAAATTTCTAGTAAGTCCTGCCTGCCCAGTGGCGCAAAATGGACACTGCATTCCACATCCTGCTTGTGATGATATGCAAACAGTTGTGCGATCGGTATAACGCATTAAAACTGATTCAACTAAAACTCCATCGTGCAGGCGCCAAAGATCTTTTCTAGTCTTGCCACCATCGCAAGTAACTGAGCGAACTAATGTTAATAATTTTGGTAAAAATGCATCGGTAAGGGGTGCTCTAAGCTCTTTAGGAATATCGGTAAATGATTCCATATCATCACTATGGTGAGTAAAAAAGTGCACAGCTAATTGATTAGCTCTAAATGCTGGTAATCCCAACTCTTCAGCACGCGCTTTTCGCTCTGCCACAGTTAAATCAGCTAGATGTACCGGACTCTTCTTTTTAACAGCTGGTGCGTCAAATATTAATTCAGCCATCTATAAATACCGAGCGATGAGTTCTAATGCAAACCAAACAGCCGGGGCGGTAAAAAGTGCTGAATCTAATCGGTCCATAATGCCGCCATGGCCTGGCAATAAATTAGACATATCTTTAATAGCTAAATCCCGCTTAATGGCTGATTCAATTAAATCACCACAGGTAGCAGTAACTACAGTCATTAAACCAATAGCCGCTCCAACCACCCAGGTAGTTTCAAAGAGTGAGTGGAAAATGAATGCTCCCCCAATTATGGCAGCAATTGCTCCACCAATTAATCCTTCCCAACTTTTCTTAGGACTAATACTTGGCGCAATCTTATGCTTACCAATTAAAACTCCAACAAAATATGCAAAGGTGTCATTACAAGCGATTAATGCAACGAGAGCAAAAATTCGCTTTGCACCATCAGGGTGATTTGCTAGCAGTAAAATAAAGCCGCCTAGTAGGGATAGATAAAAGATAATAAAGACTGCAGATGTTGATCTTTTAATAAAATCTTTTTGGCTAATTAAAAGTAATGCAAACATCAAAATTGGAATAGTAAGGCCAGCTGATACCGCAAGGCCTTGGGTATTTCCATTCCATGTGGCAACAAGTAGAACAGTGGCTGCAGTCATTAAAACATAATCTGGTAATTCAATGCCGCCAGTTCGATAAGCATGAGCGATCTCACGCACACCAAGCATTATTACTACCCAGATTAGAGCAAAAAATAAAAGCGGTTCAGTGTTTATTGAACCAAAGATAAGTGCTAATAAAAATAGTGAAACTAAAATAGATGGAAGTAATTTGCGACCTGCGCGTTTGTTAATCGCATCATTTATTGCGTGCAGGTCAGCCATCATTAAACCTCTAGTAACTCGGCTTCTTTGTGTTTAAGCAAATCATCAATCTTTGAAGTGTGATCGCCAGTAATTTTTTCAAGCTCTTTTTCAGCCCTAGCTAAATCATCCTTACCAACTTTGCCATCTTTTTCTAGTTTTTCCATCGCCTCTTTAGCTGCCCGGCGAATAGCCCGGATCGCAACCTTAGAATCTTCAGCTTTACTCTTTGCAATCTTAATAAACTCTTTGCGTCGCTCCTCAGTTAATTGTGGAAAGTTAACTCGAATTACTGTGCCATCTGAGCCAGGATTTACACCAAGATCTGAATCTCTAATTGCTTTTTCAATCGCAGCCATAGCGCCTTTGTCATATGGAGTAACTAATGCAAGACGTGCTTCTGGAACCTGAACAGTTGCAAGTTGTGAAAGCGGGGTACCAGTTCCGTAGTAATCCACCATTAATTTGGCAAACATTGACGGTTGTGCCCGGCCTGTTCTAATTGCAGCAAAATCCTCTTTGGCAACATCAATTGCCTTATTCATCTTTACATTGCACTCAGAAAGTGAGGTTGCTAGATCTGCCATGGCCTGCTCCTTTAATTAATACAACTCTACTGTTGATTTACTATCTTATGAAACCAGCGTGCCAACACTCTCACCCGTTACCGCCCGCTTAATGTTACCTTTATTTTTTAGGTCAAAGATAACAATTGGCAATTTATTCTCACGGCACAGGGAAAAAGCTGCTGCATCTGCAACTGCTAAGGATTTACTTAAAACCTCATCATAGGAAACAGTCTCATATTTTTTAGCAGATTTATCTTTACGTGGATCAGCATCATAAACACCATCAACACCACTTTTTGCAAGTAGTAGTGCTTCTACCCCAATCTCAAGTGCGCGTTGGGCAGCAACTGTGTCGGTAGTAAAAAATGGCATACCAGCGCCTGCTCCAAAAATTACAACTCTTCCCTTTTCTAAATGTCTAATGGCTCGACGTGGCACATATGGTTCTGCCACCTGTCCCATTGTGATTGCAGTTTGTACTCTAGTTTCAATTCCTTCTTTTTCTAAAAAATCTTGAAGTGCTAAGCAATTCATTACCGTGCCAAGCATTCCCATGTAATCAGCTCTGGCCCGATCCATGCCACGTTGTTGTAGCTCTGCGCCTCTAAAGTAATTTCCACCACCAACAACAACTGCAATTTCTGTTCCGCCTCTAACCACATCTGCAATTTGATTGGCTATATCGTGGACTACATCAGGATCAACACCGATGCCTTTTTCGCCACCAAAGACTTCACCAGATAATTTAAGGAGCACTCTCTTATAACCTTTACGTGGCATGAGCGCTCCTTTAATTAATTTGTATGGAAAGTTTACTGACCTACGCGGAATCTATTAAAGGCAGACACGGCTGTCTTTGCCTCATCAAGGATTTGTTGAACAGTTTTCTTTGCATCCTTAGCAAAAGCCTGCTCAAGAAGTGATACCTCTTTCACAAACCCAGTTACGCGACCCTCAACAATCTTTGCAATTGAGGCTTCAGGCTTTCCTTCGCTGCGAGCGCTTTCCTCTGCCAATCTTCTCTCCTTGGCAATCTCATCAGCTGGAACCTGATCACGGCTAACAAATAACGGCGCAAAGGCAGCAATGTGTTGAGCGATATCTTTGCCAACAATTTCAGCTGCATTTTTTAACTGAACTAAAACACCAACCTGTGGTGGAAGGTCCGGAGATGTTTTGTGTAGGTAAAGAGATACTGGTGAACCAGTTAGAACTGAGATTCGCTTAACCTCAATCTTCTCTCCCAACATAGCATTTCCCTCATCAACTACTTCCTGCACAGTTTTACCTGATGCAAGTTTTGAAGGTAGAAACTTATCTAGGTCACCAATTTTCGATGTCGCAAGGTGATTTAAAAGTTCATCAGCTAAAGCTTGAAACTTCTCACCCTTTGCTACGAAATCAGTTTCACAATTTAGTTCCAGCATTACTCCAAGATCACCTTCAGCTTTTGCAGTAACTAAACCGTTTGAGGTTGCCCGTCCTTCGCGCTTGGTAACACCTTTTTGTCCCTTAACGCGAATGATCTCAACCGCTTTTTGATAATCACCGCCGGCTTCATCAAGTGCTTTTTTGCAATCAAGCATTCCGGCAGCGGTCTGCTCTCTTAGTTTTTTAACATCCTCTGCTGTGTATGCCAATTAAGCACCAGCAGTTTCAGTTGGTTCTTTAATTAAATCTTTTTCCCAATCAGCAAGTGGTTGTTCAGCAGTTTTTTCTGCTGCAGCAGCTGCTTCAGCAGCAGCCTTATCAGCAATCTTTGCTGCTTGTGCTGATCTAACCTGTAATCCGGCAACAATTGCATCAGTCATTACCCGAGTTAAAAGAGCAATTGAGCGAATCGCATCATCGTTACCAGGAATCTTGTAATCAACCTCATCTGGATCACAGTTGGTATCTAAGATTGCAATAACTGGAATGCCAAGCTTTTTAGCTTCAGCAACAGCTAGGTGCTCTTTCTTAGTATCAATAACCCAAATAGCTGCAGGCAGCTTTGTCATATTACGAATTCCATCAAGGTTCTTATTTAACTTCTCTCGCTCACGGCGAAGAACAAGTAATTCTTTCTTTGTTAAAAGTTGATCGTTAGCGGTCTCAAGAGCCTCAAGCTCTTTAAGCCGTAGTACGCGCTTATAAACTGTTGGGAAATTGGTAAGCATTCCGCCTAACCATCTCTCTGTTACATAAGGCATACCAACTCGGGCAGATTGCTCTTTAATTGGCTCATGTGCTTGCTTTTTAGTACCAACGAAAAGTACATGTCCACCTTTTGCAACTGCATCTTTAATAAACTCATAAGCGCTATCAATAAGGGCTAATGATTGTTGGATATCGATGATGTAGATGCCATTGCGCTCAGTAAAGATATAGCGCTTCATCTTTGGATTCCATCGACGAGTTTGGTGACCAAAATGCACACCACTGTCGAGAAGTTCTCGCATTGTTACAACTGCCATAACGGCACACTCCTTTTCGCTCATTTTTTACTAATTACTTTTAGTAAGAATGAGCACTCGGTTTGTGATCTAGCAACTTGCTAGATCCCTAGCATCTAGAACCGAGTAGTTATTTCTAACTACACCGAACAGGTCCGTAAGTTATTAATTAGTAATTAATTAATCACTTTAAGATGCGTGAAGTCACAGAACTTTCATTCCGTGCTGAGGTGAATCCTACCTGAACTTTTATGACCGAATTTCCACACCCTTATCGGGTTTATATGCGGGGAATTGAATAAATCAACCAATATTGGCCAGTGAAATACACCTATCTTCTTACCAGCCTAGTTATTGGGGTAATGGTTGGTATTTCAATTGGAAATTATCAAAATATAAATTGTGAAAATACTAGTAACTCATACTGCTCACCACTTGATACCTCAAACACCCGCCGAAGCTTTTAACTCTGCGGCTAGTAACTTTGCCAGGTATGGCTTTATCTGCCACTGACTTAGCATCTGCTGATATCTATCTTTATCAATATCAGAGGAGCTTTGATTAGTTTTAACCGCTCTAATTAAAATATTACGAGCGGTGTGCTCTCCCCCAATGAATTCAACAATATCCACCCGATAGCCAAGTAATTTTAAGATTTGCGCTCTGAGTGAATCAGTTATTAAATCCACTAACCGCTCTTTAACTAGTCCATTTTTTGTTAACAAGGCCCATGGCTCAGGTGCTTCTTTAATCTGAGTTTGTAGCTCATGCATACAACATGGCGCGGCCATAATAACTTGAGCATTATTTTTAACTGCCCAATAAATCGCATCATCCGTTGCAGTATCACATGCGTGGAGCGCGATAGCGATATCAACTACTTGATTAGGGGTATCAGAAATTTTGGCGGCAATAAACTTTGCCTCTACTTTTAGTTTCAGGGCTACTTTTTCATTATGCTCTTTTGATTCATCTCGCTCATCAACACCAAGAATTGAAACTTTCTTGTACTTATCTTTTAAAAATTCACCTACTGCAAAAGTTAAATATGCGTGCCCGCAACCAAGATCAACAACAGAAATCTCATCTTGTTTTAATAGCTCAGCGTCTAATGTTTGGCTGATTAATCTTAAAAACTCATCAACCTGCTTATATTTATCCATCTTGCTAGGTTTAATTCGCCCTAAAAGATCTGACATATCCAGAGCCTTAAATACTTGATTGCTCTCAGCAAGCATTCGCTGCTTCTGGCGATCATGTGAAAGATCTCTACTTAAATTCACTTTACTTACTGAAACTAGCGCCTCATCTTTTTTTGAGATTCGCACCTGATATGACTCAGTTTGAGTATCAACTACTAAGTTGGCATATCCGCTGCTAAATAATTGAGTAAAATTAAAATCTATCTCCACATTTTTAGTTATATCTTTCTTGCCATCACTTGAAATAATCTGCCACTTAAGCTCTTCTTTAATTAGTACCGGCTTAATATCAATTCGCTCATACTCTGTTTGCATATTTCGCCGCCGCCCAGAAAGGACTGCTCTAACAAAGTTCTCAGATTTAATCCTTTGATCTAATTGGGCAACAGCAATGCCTAGTTCAATCTTCATTTACTAATTACGCCCTTGGGTGTGCTTGTTTATAAGCTGATTGCAAACGCTCAGGTGAAACATGTGTGTAGATCTGAGTTGTTGCTAAAGAGGCATGACCTAAAATCTCTTGAACAGTTCTTAAATCTGCGCCACCTTCTAGTAAATGTGTAGCGGCGCTATGGCGAAGTCCATGTGGTCCCATAGAGGCGCCAACTGCCTTCATTGCTTCATAAACAACTTCACGAACAGTTCGCTGATCAATTCTTTTCCCACGTGATCCTAAGAAGAGGGCATCTTGAGATGATTGATTAGCAAATTCACTTCTGCCTTTATTTAGATAATTATCAATAGTAGCCATTGCTGGTAAGCCAACTGGCACAACTCTTTGTTTATCACCTTTGCCAATAACATTTAAGGTATTTCTTGATCTATCAACATCGCCAAGATTTAAGCCACATAATTCTGAAACTCGAATGCCAGAGCCATATAAGACCTCAACTAAAGCTAAGTCTCTAATATTTAAAGCACTTGGTTCCTCCACCGACTTAACTTCAAGTGCTTTAAGAACTGTGATGGCCTCTTCAACATTTAAAACCTCTGGCAATACTTTATGTGGTTTTGGTACGGCAAGATTTGCGCCCAAATCTGAATTCAGCCAACCATTTGCTGCTGCCCAATTAGTAAATGCTCTTATTGAAACAATTCGTCTAGTTAAAGTTGATCTTGCAACACCAGTGCTTTGAAGATTAGCAAGCCATGACCTGATATGTTCAATTTCTAATTGATTAAACTCAACAATTCCTAGTTTGCTCATATGTTTTAAAAATGACTCTAAGTCTGTGACATAACCTCTAATTGAGTTATCAGATAAATTTCGCACCATCGCCAAGTGCTCTTCATACTGGGTGATAAGTGCAGCGGACATGATCAGCAGATTACTCGGGTTTGCGCCCTTGCCTTAGTAAGCCATAGGTAACCGCGTCATCTAATGCCATTGCTGAGGCTGCAATTACGTTCTCATGAACGCCAACTGTGCTCCATTCACCATTTCCATCACTAGTCTCAACTAATACTCGAGTTACAGCGCCGGTGCCCAGGCGTCCTTCTAAAATACGTACTTTGTAATCAGTTAACTCAAGTTTTGAAAGCTCTGGATAAAACTTCTCAAGACCTTTTCTAAGTGCGTTATCAATTGCATTCACTGGGCCATTTCCAACACCTTGGGCTGAAATCACTTCACCTTTAGCACTTATTTTTACAGTTGCTTTTGAAGTCACATTACCTGATTCATCTTGGTGAACAGTTGTTTGCCAATCTTCAATGGTGAAAAAGCTTGGCCGCTTTCCCAAAACCTCAGTGCGAAGTAGTAATTCAAATGAAGCATCTGCTGCTTCAAAGGTGAAGCCTTTGCCCTCAAGATCTTTAACCTTCTCAACTACTCTACTTATTAAATCTTTATCTCCACCTAAATCAATACCAAGCTCAACAGACTTAAGTTCGATTGAGGCTCGACCTGCCATTTCAGAAACTAACATTCGCATGTCATTTCCTACAGACTCAGGTGTTTCATGTTGATACATCATTGGATCTACCTTAATTGCAGAGGCATGAAGTCCTGCTTTGTGAGCAAATGCGGATGTACCAACATATGGTTGGCGCGCACTTGGCGCAACATTTGTAATCTCAGCAACAGCATGAGAAATACGAAAAGCTTCTTGTAATTTGCCAGCAGGTAATACTGTTTTATCTTTCTTTAATTCAAGATTTGCAATTATGTTCACTAAATCAGCATTACCAGTTCGCTCACCATAACCATTTAATGTTCCCTGAACGTGAGTAACTCCGGCAGCAATAGCAGCTAGCGAGTTAGCAACGGCGCAGCCTGTGTCATTATGGCAATGAATACCAAGGCGGGCCTTTGATGCGGTTAAAACCTCATTAACAATATTTGATAACTCATCTGGCAGCATGCCACCATTTGTGTCACACAGCGCTACAACATCAGCGCCTGACTCTGCAGCAACTCTAACTACTTCAAGTGCGTAGGCCTTATTTGAAAGGTATCCATCAAAGAAATGCTCTGCATCTAAAAATACTCGCTGCCCACTTGCTTTTAAAAACTTAATTGAATCAGCGATCATTGCAAGGTTTTCATCTAAGTGCGTTTTAAGTGCTAGATCCACATGTCGATCATGACTCTTTGCTACCAGTGTTACTACTGGGGCTTTTGAATCAACTAATGCACGAAGTAATAAGTCATCTGCGGCTTTAACGCCGGCACGTCTTGTAGCACCAAATGCCACAAAGGTTGCATTTTTAAGTTTTAATTCTGTTTGGGCTAATTTAAAAAACTCAGTATCTTTTGGATTTGCGCCAGGCCAGCCACCTTCAATAAATCCAACACCTAGATCATCTAAATGCTTAGCAATAGTTAACTTATCGTGGACAGAAAGATTTAATCCCTCTTGCTGGGCGCCATCACGAAGTGTGGTGTCATAGATATGAAATGAATCATTAATTGGCATTAGATAACCCGTTTATTCCAGCCATGCTTATCAGGAGTACTGCCATGTTGAATTCCAAGTAGACCAGCGCGGATCTGATTTGTAATCGGTCCAGGCTTTCCATCACCAGTTTGCCAGGTGCCATGAATACTTTTAGCAGCTCCAACAGCTGAAACAACTGCAGCAGTTCCACAAGCAAATATCTCAGTTATTTCACCGGATTTAACACCATCTCGCCAATCATCAATTGAAATCATTGTTTCCTCGGTTTTAAACCCAAGGTCATTTGCTAAAGTTAAAATTGAATCGCGAGTAATTCCCGGAAGTAATGTGCCGGTAAGTTTTGGCGTCATTATCTTGGCATCTTTACCACTTCCCTTAATGAAGTAGAGATTCATGCCACCCATTTCTTCTACCCATTTGCGTTCAACTGCATCAATATATGCAACTTGATCACAGCCCTCTTTGGCAGCTTGTTTTTGCGCAAGAAGAGAAGCCGCATAATTTCCACCGCATTTTGCTTCACCAGTTCCACCAAGTGCTGCTCTTACATACTCTGTTGAAATCCAAACTGTTACAGCTTTATCTGCATTAAAGTAAGCAGCAGCTGGGGTTGCAATTAATACATAAGTTGCATGATTTGATGGCCTAACACCTAGTCCAACTTCAGTTGCAATCATAAAGGGGCGTAAATATAAAGATTCACCAATCTTTTTTGGTACCCAATCTTTATCAGCTTTAACTAATGCCTCAACAGTTTGTACAAAGAAATCAACTGGCATTTCAGGAAGTGCGATACGGGCAGCAGACTTTGCAAATCTTTTTGCATTTGCCTCTGGTCTAAATAATGAAACCCCACCATCTGGTTGAACATATGCTTTCATTCCTTCAAATACTTCTTGGCCATAATGAAAAACCATGGTGGCAGGATCAAGAGTTAATGGACCATATGCTTCTAACTTTGCATCTGACCAGCCAGTCTCTTCATTCCACTGCGCGATAACCATGTTATCGGTGTAGTACTTACCAAAACCTGGTTCTAAAACTTTCTTATTACGCTCATCTGCAGCGACTGGATTTGTGTTTGGGTTACTAATTATTTTCATGCCACACCCGCTACTAAAGCTTGACCGATCTCTGTTGTTGAACGTTTTTTATCACCGCGGCTTGCAAGATCTCTAGCAACAGCTGACTCAACATCATTGGCAGCTTTAACCTCACCTAAATGATTTAGCATCATAGAAATTGATAATACCGTTGCAGTTGGATCAGCCAAATTTTTTCCAGCAATATCAGGTGCGCTGCCGTGTACTGGCTCAAACATTGATGGAAAAGCCCCAGTTGGATTTATATTTCCACTGGCAGCAAGCCCAATACCACCACAGATTGCAGCTGCAATATCAGTGATTATGTCGCCAAATAAATTATCAGTAACTACCACATCAAATCTCTCAGGGTTAGTCACAAAAAACATTGAAGCAGCATCAACATGTAAGTAGTCGGTAGTAACTTGTGGAAAATCCTTTGCAACCTCATTAAATACTCGAGTCCAAAGTCCTCCTGCTCGAGTTAGCACATTATTTTTGTGTACCAAAGTTAGTTTTTTTCGTGGGCGTAATTGAGCGCGATTAAATGCATCTCGGATGACTCGCTCAATACCTTTATAGGTATTAATTGATTCTTCAATTGCAAGCTCTTTCTTTGTACCTTCGTCTTTTATCGAGCCAGCACCAACATATAAACCTTCAGTTCCCTCTCTAACTACCACAAAATCAATTCCTTTATTGTTAGTAATTGGTGAGGTAACTCCTGGAAATAATTTCGCAGGGCGCAGATTTATGTAATGTTCAAATGCAAACCTTAATTTAAGTAATAACCCACGCTCTAGCACTCCACTTGGCACAGTTGGATCACCAACTGCTCCAAGTAAAATAACATCGGATTTTGCAATCTCTGCCATAACTGAATCTGGCAAAGTTTCACCAGTTTTGTGCCAATAGGCAGCGCCTAATTCATAATTTGTTTTATTAAAAACTAAATCATATTTTTTGGCAACCGCATCTAAAACCTTAAGTCCCTCACCCACAACCTCAGGTCCGATGCCATCACCGGCAATAACTGCTAAATTAAAATTCTTCATTCGCTCACCAAATTAACAAATCTCACTAGTGATGCACCGGTCTCTTTAGCAATTATCTCAATAACCTCTTTTGGAATTACTGAATCCACAGTTAGTGCCATCAAAGCTTGTCCACCCTCTTGGGTACGACCAACTTGCATATCGGCAATATTTATTTTTAATTTGCCAAGCGCATTTCCAACTACGCCAACAACACCAGGAATATCGGTATAGCGAAGGAATAGTAAATTATTTGTTGGCTTAAGATCTAGATCTAACTTGTCTATTGCCACAATCTTCTGAGTCTGCTTAATTCCCATAAGTGTTCCACTAACAAAAACTTGACTGCCATCAGCACATGCTGCGCGTACTGAAACTAAATTACGGTGATCAGGACTTTCTGGATCCGTCATTACTGCAGAAGTTACGGATCGCTCTGCGGCTAAGTTAGGCGCATTCACATATGTAACATCCTCACAACCCATAGCAATTAATCCACCCTTTAATGCACTAGTTGAAAGAACTGAAACATCTAGAGCAGATATCTCACCTCTTACCTCAACATCTAGTGAAACAATTACGTCACTAGCTAATGCAGTTGCTACTTGAGCTAACTTCTCAACAAGTGGCAGTGCTGGGCGAACAGCTTCATCAATCACACCACCCTTAACATTTACCGCATCTGGCACCAACTCACCAGATAGCGCTTTGCGAACTGAAATTGCAACTGCAATACCAGCCCGCTCTTGTGCTTCATCCGTTGATGCACCTAAGTGCGGAGTTGCAACCACATTATCTAGTGTAAAAAGTGGTGAATCAGTACATGGCTCAGTGGCAAATACATCAAGACCAGCACCAGCAACTTTGCCATTTTTTAATGCTTCATAAAGTGCACTCTCATCTAGTACCCCACCACGCGCAGCATTAATAATTCTTACAGTCGGCTTAACTTTTTTAAGCGCATCAGTACCAATTAAATTAGCGGTCTCTTTAGTTTTAGGAAGATGAATAGTTATAAAATCGCTAACTTTTAGTAACACATCTAATTCAACTAATTTAACATTTAATTGCGCAGCTTTTGCTGGCTGAAGGTATGGATCATATGCAACTACATCCATTCCAAATGCTTGCATGCGGTGTGCAACTAATTGCCCAATCCGGCCAAAACCAACAACTCCTAGAGTTTTTTCAAATAATTCAGCACCTGTGTATTTAGATCTTGCCCACTTACCACCTCTAAGTGCAGCATGAGCTGGTGAAATAAATCTGGCAGAGGCTAGAAGTAATCCAATTGCAAGCTCTGCAGCAGAGACAATATTTGAAGTTGGTGCATTAACAACCATTACACCAGCAGCCGTAGCCGCTGGAATTTCTACATTATCTAATCCAACACCAGCACGTGCAATTACTTTTAATCCTTTTGCTGCAGATATTGCCTCTGCATCCATCTTGGTAGCAGAACGGATTAATACCGCATCTACTCCTTTAGATAATGCAGCAAGTAATTCACTTCGATCAGCGCCATTACAATTGCGCACCTCAAAGTCAGGTCCAAGCGCATCTAAAGTGGCCGGACTTAACTCCTCAGCAATTAACACAACTGGTTTAGCCACGCGCTGCAGTTCCCTCCTTGTAATCATCTTTGTTACCAGATTTAACCCATGACATCATTTTGCGAAGATCACGGCCAACCTGCTCAATTGGGTGAACCTCACCTTTTGCTCTTAGAGCTTTAAATTCTGGAGCGCCCGCATCTTGATCATCAATAAATCGCTTAGCAAATGCACCGGATTGAATATCGGCAAGCACAGCTTTCATATTTTCTTTAACACTTGGATCAATAACTCTAGGACCTGAGATGTAATCGCCATACTCTGCTGTGTCAGATACTGACCAGCGTTGCTTAGCAATTCCACCTTCATACATAAGATCAACAATTAACTTTAACTCGTGCAAACACTCAAAGTAGGCAACCTCTGGTTGATATCCTGCTTCAATTAAAGTTTCATAGCCATACATAACTAATTGTGATGCACCACCACAAAGAACTGATTGCTCACCAAATAAATCTGTTTCACACTCTTCTGTAAAGGTAGTTAAAATTCCACCAGCACGAAGACCACCGATTGCTTTTGCATATGAAAGTGTGATTGGCCAAGCATTTCCAGTTGCATCTTGCTCTACTGCAACAATTACTGGCACACCGCGCCCTGCAGAGTACTCACGACGAACTAAATGTCCTGGTCCCTTTGGTGCAACCATACAAACATCAACTTTTGCAGATGGTTTGATATAGCCAAAGCGAATATTAAATCCATGACCAAAAAATAGCGCTGCACCATCTTTAATGTTTGGCGCGATTGAGTCATTATAAATATGGCGCTGAACGTGATCTGGCGCAAGAAGCATTACAACATCAGCACCCTTAACTGCATCGGCAACTGATGCAACCTTAAGACCCTCAGCTTCAGCCTTAGCTCTTGATTTTGAATCTTTTGCCAAACCAACTACAACATCAACACCACTATCGCGTAGGGATAGAGCGTGTGCATGTCCTTGAGATCCATAGCCAATTACTGCAACCTTTTTAGATTGAATAAGTGCTAGATCTGCATCTTCATCGTGATACATCGTTGCCACTTTGTTTCTCCTTATGTTGGTTGGTTTGTTAATTCTGGTAATCAGCAGTTGAGCTATTTGGATCTGATTCGTTAGCAGTTCCCATAGTGCTTAAGGTGCGGTCAGCGAGTGTCTTATCGCCACGCTCTAACGCCACCAAGCCAGATTGAACTAACTCTCGAATTCCATGTGGTTTTAAATCAGTTAGCAAGCTTTCAATTGCAGTTGATTGACCTACCGCCTCGATCGAGAGTGTGGTGGTTGATTCATCTGCAATAACAGCGTTGTGTTTATTAACTACTGCTTTAGCAGCAGCTGTGTTCGCCACTTTTACTAATAAAATCTCTCGTTTTAATGAATCAGAATCCTTCATCTCTGAAATTCCAATTACATTTACTAATTTAAATAACTGAGCACTCACCTGATCAAGCGCATGCCCTTCTAAATTTAAAACAATAGTCATCCGTGAAACCTTCGGATTCTCAGTCTGTCCAACTGCAAGAGAATCAATGTTGTAACCACGGCGAGAAAATAAAGAAGCAACTCGTGCAAGTACGCCAGGTGAGTTTTCTACTAAAACTGCCAATGTATGAATAGCCATTACAACTCCTGTGAATCCCAGACAGGCGCCATTGATCTGGCAACGGTAATGTCATCATTTGATGTTCCAGCAGCCACCATTGGCCAAACCATCGCATCACGGTGAACATTAAAATCAACTACAACTGGGCGATCATTAATTGCCATTGCCGCCTCAATAGTTTTATCTACATCCTCTGGTCTCTCACAACGCAGACCAACACAGCCCATAGCTTCAGCTAACAATTTGAAATCTGGAACTCTCTTTGAATGCAGATCAGTATTTGAATAACGTTGGTTATAAAATAATGTCTGCCACTGGCGAACCATTCCGAGAGATTCATTATTAATTACGGCAACTTTGATTGGAATATTATTTAACGCACAAGTTACCAACTCCTGATTAGTCATTTGAAAACAACCATCGCCATCAATTGCCCAGACAGTTGTATCTGGTGCACCAACTTTGGCGCCCATTGCAGCTGGAACTGCATAACCCATAGTTCCTAACCCACCTGAGTTAAGCCAAGTTCGTGGCTTTTCATAACCAATAAATTGTGATGCCCACATTTGATGCTGGCCAACACCGGCGGTAAAGATTGTGTCTGGTCCTGAGATCTTGCCAATTCTTTCAATTACATACTGTGGTGAGACTGAACCATCAGATGGTTTGTCATAACCAAGTGGAAACTTAGTTTGCCAACCATAAACCTCATTAAGCCATGGAGTTAAATCTTGTGATTCTTTAGCAAGTGCTGCTTTAGTCACTGGATTTAGCGCAATTAAAATATTTTTTAGATCACCAATAAGTGCAACATCAGCATGACGATTCTTACCAATCTCAGCTGGATCAATGTCGGCATGAATAATTTTGGCATTTGGTGCAAAGGTGGATAACTTACCCGTTACTCGGTCATCAAAGCGTGCACCTAAAGTAATTAACAAATCTGCCTTTTGTAGCGCAGTTACCGCCGCTACCGTTCCATGCATACCAGGCATACCAAGATGTTGTTTATGTGAGTCTGGGAAAGCACCACGCGCCATTAATGTTGTAACAACTGGAACGCCAGTTATTTCAGCTAATTGCATTAGCTCTTTAGCAGCATTTGCCTTAATTACACCGCCACCAACATAAAGAACTGGTTTTTTTGATTGAGTTATTAACGCAGCTGCATCTCTAATCGCCTCACTCTTTGGCTCAACAACCGGGTTATACCCAGCTAGGGAAACGTTTTTTGGATAGTTAAAAGTAGTCTCTTTTTGTAGCGCATCTTTTGCAATATCAACTAAAACAGCGCCAGGTCTACCCGTACTTGCAATGTGGAAAGCTTCTGCAATCGCGCGCGGAATATCTGCAGGATCAGTAATTAGATAATTATGTTTTGTAAATGGCATGGTAATACCACGAATATCTGCCTCTTGAAAAGCATCTGTTCCAATTGCCGCCGATGGCACCTGCCCTGTTATTGCCACAACTGGAACTGAATCCATCTGCGCATCAGCAAGTGGTGTAACTAAGTTTGTTGCACCAGGACCTGAAGTTGCGATACAAACTCCAACGCGCCCAGTTACTTGGGCATATCCTGTTGCCGCGTGTCCTGCACCTTGTTCATGTCTAACTAATATGTGTCTTATTTTTGAATCAAAAATTGGATCATAAGCAGGAAGGATGGCGCCACCTGGTATGCCAAACATGACATCAACACCGGCAGCTTCAAGTGCGTTAACTAAACTTTGCGCACCATTCATCTTGCTCATCTCTTCCTTTCCTAATTCGGCCTACTAAAGCAAAACCCCTCAGTTTTATCTGAGGGGTGCGAACTAACTTTTTCTAGTTAGCGCGCACGCTCAATAATCACCACGACCACTGATGTGATCACGATTTGTGAGATAAGTGAGCTCTTCTTCATGACGTAAGTATCGCAAGTTGTGCGCGAACTAGTCAACTCCTGAGATTGGGATCTCAATATCTGAGCCTACTTAGATAACGAAAAAGTATTAATCACAGACCGCGCCCTTTGAGGCGCTACCAACTAGTTTTGAATACTTGGCTAATACCCCACGGCGGTATTTATGTGTTAGCGGTTTAAAACTCTTTCTGCGTTCGGTCATCTCTGATTCATCAACTAATAAATCTAAAGTACGTTTTTTAACATCAATTCTTACACGATCGCCATTTTTTACAAATGCAATTGGTCCACCGTCTACCGCTTCGGGAGAAACATGGCCAACACAAAGTCCAGTTGTTCCACCAGAAAATCTTCCATCAGTTAGTAACAAAACAGATTTACCTAGGCCAGCACCTTTAATTGCGCCAGTAATCATTAACATCTCTCGCATGCCAGGACCACCCTTTGGTCCTTCATATCTAATTACTACAACATCTCCAGCAACAATTGATCCGTTCTCTAATGCATCCATAGCTGCTTGTTCTCTTTCAAAAACTTTAGCTGGACCTTCAAAAAGATCCACGCCAACTCCAGCTGTCTTACAAACTGCACCATCAGGCGTAAGGGAGCCATTTAAAATAGTAATTCCACCACCTACAGATAATGGATTTTTAACAGCTTTAAGAATTTCACCATCAGGATCTGGTGGTTTAATATCCTTAAGATTCTCTGCCATAGTTTTGCCAGTAACAGTTAAGCAATCACCATGAAGTAAGCCAGCGTCTAGTAATGCCCTGAGGATTACTGGAATTCCACCAACTTTATCTACATCAGTCATTACATATTTTCCAAATGGTTTTAAATCACCCAGTAATGGCAGCTTTGAACCTACTCGATGGAAATCTTCAAGTGTTAAATCAACTTCAGCCTCATGGGCAATTGCCAATAGGTGAAGCACAGCATTAGTTGAGCCACCTAATGCCATCAAAATTGTGATTGCATTTTCAAAAGCTTTTTTAGTCAAGATTTGTCTTGTGGTAATTCCCTGACGAATTAACTCAACAACAGCTGCTCCTGATTTAATTGCATAATCATCACGACGTCGATCAATAGATGGTGGTGAGGCTGAACCTGGTAGCGATAAACCAATTGCTTCACCAATTGCTGCCATTGTGTTAGCGG